>Ga0172380_10002988_pt1 | contig 24459 bp, 20 predicted proteins | sample Leawe162metaG_FD_119747 | JGI IMG/M metagenome (GOLD analysis project Ga0172380, IMG submission 119747) | Leachate microbial communities from a municipal landfill in Southern Ontario, Canada - Leachate well 162 metaG | ecosystem: Engineered > Solid waste > Landfill > Unclassified | place...
AAACCGCGCAGCAATAAGGCTCCATAAGCAAGAAGGCCCCCGATATCGGGGGCCTTCTTGCTGGCGTCGGTGCTGCACTTTTGCTCCGGAAATCTGCTGCACATTCTCTCCGGCGTTGACAGACGGCAATGGCTCCATGGCCAGCATGTTCAATGTGAAACCCGCAGACCTCACGACTCTTAGCAAAAGAGCGAAGGGCAAGTTTGACGCCCCACGTGTTGCCGACATCATCCGATTTGGTGGCGACATTTCTGGACACGGGACACGCGCCATGCCGATTTGGGGCTTGGTCTTCAGCAACGAGGCCCACGGTGGCAAGGGCGGCGGCGCCTATTCCCGCCGCGCCGTCATCGAGCTCAAGACCTATCTTCAGTCCATTCAGAAGAAGTAAGATCGGGTAAGAAAATGCCGACCCATGTCCAAATCAGTTTCGGGTACATTGAGAATAGCGGAGCTATCGAGCATCGTTTTCGCGAGGAACTCGACAAAGCTTGAGCAATGTTGTGCGCCTGGCCGCCGCTCACGTCGTCGTTGGCAGGGAGCAGCGGCGCCATAACAAAGGCGATAACTACAGTGTCCCGGCCCTTTCTCTCAATTCCAGGCGCCGAAGATATCGCAGTCACCCACAGCCCGGCGGGAACAGCCGCGCATCCGAGACGCGGGCCTTAAAGGTTATCATTGAGGCTTGACCGACAGCTCACGAAGTGGCCGACGTAAGGAGTGCCGAAAACATTACATGGCGACGAGATTTAAGCGCAGTCTGGGGTAATCCTTGCATGCGAGAGATGAAATTGAGCCGCGCCTTCACCCTGATTGAACCGGGGCCGGTGGTGCTTGTAACCACCCACGACGCAGGCAAGAGCAACATCATGACCATCTCGTGGACAATGGTGCTAGGCTTTACCCCGATATTCGCGCTGACGACCGGCAGTTGGAACTATTCCTTCGCCGCTTTGCAAAAGACCAAAGAGTGCGTGATCGCCATTCCCACCGTTGACATGCTTGATCGGGTAGTCGGCATTGGAACGTGTTCGGGAGCCGATACTGACAAGTTTGCAAAATTTGGGTTTACGGCTGTCGCTGCGAAGTCCGTCACCGCGCCTCTGCTTGCAGAATGCCTCGCCAATATCGAGTGCAAGGTCATCGATTTCATTCCGCAACACGACATTGTGGTGCTTGAGGGTATTGCTGCCCACATCGATGCCATGCGGAAGGAGAAGCGCATGCTGCATGCCGTCGGCGACGGCACGTTTTTCGCGGACGGGCGCAAGTATGATCGCCGAAAGATGATGGCCGCCAAGATCCCGGCAGGCCTCTGAGGGCTAGGAAAGCCGCATGGCCGAACGGTCGGTCGTGTTGTGATCGCTCAGTGCGGCGCCGAAGCAACGTTGCCAATGGTTGTCGACGTCCAGACTACAAGATCGGGCAGCATCGACCCAAACGCCGCATCGAGTGCGCTGGCGGCGCCAACAGCGTCCTCGGAATGTAGCGGGCTATTGGCGTGAAAGAGGCGCGCTCCGGCAACATGGCCTTCGCTATTAAGAATTTTGACCGAGAACTCGACGTCCGCAGCTGCCGGCGTCCCTGCCAGAATTTGAAAATTGCGAATGTCCGTTACGAGCTGAAAATCTGCCGTCATGCCATCCACCGGCCGCGACACTTGCCCCAGAAAACCAGCATTCTCGAAGCTCTGGACAAAGCTCGATTGCACTTCCTCCAGCAGCATATCGCTCCACTTTGCCTCTGGGGCGAAGGGCTTCAATTCGCCTCCATCTCGAACCAGGATCTTATCTTGCCCGAGCGTGGAAGAGGCCGTTGGATACTGAACTACAAGCAGGCCCAATGCCGGTTTTTCAAATTTTGGAAATGTCTCGGCTGCGGCGAGCTCGAAAACGGCATTTTGAGTCTTTGCGCCTCCGGTCATGCGCTCGATACCTGCAACGATCGAATCGACGCGGTCGGAATTGCGCGCGAGCGCATCGGTAAACTTGCTGAGATTGGCTATCGTATTCTTCAGCGGTTCCGCGTTTTCAGAAACAACACTGTCGACACGGTGTAAGGCGCTAAGCGCAACCTCCGACATTGTCTCACCGGCGTTTGGCTCCGCCGCTAGAACCGGCGCTCCCTCGGACAGTGTGGTCGAAAGCAGGGGCGCACCTGATCCGCCGGAAAGCGAAACGGCGGGCGCCCCCATCAAGCCCTGAAAGGCAATGCCGGCCTTGGTATCGACGCGCACCGGAGCCGCCGGAGTCACAGCAATCGTAACAGTCACTTCTTTCGGATTAGACGGATTGAGATCCAGCGCAGCGACCTCGCCAACCCGTACGCCGTTGAACTGTACGGCCGAGCCGACGAGTAATCCCGCGACGGAATTCTGATAGCGGATTCGATAGTAAGATCGTTGCTGAAGGGCACCCGTGGTATTCAGCCAATAGGTAAAGGCGAAACCCGCCGCAAGAACAGCGAGGGTAAAAAGGCCAACGAGGACATAACGAGCTCTGTTTTCCATGACAATCCTCAGCTTGGCTGCATCGAGTTGGTGTTGAGGACACGCGGCTCTTTTCTTCCGCTGAAGTAAGCGTGCACCCAAGGATCTGCCGATGCCTTCATCGTTGCGAGCGACCCCGCGGCGACGATCCTGCCATTTGCAAGCGCCGCTATGCGGTCGCAGATATTTGCGAGGCTTGCGAGATCGTGCGTTACCATGAACACCGTAAGGCCGAGCGTCTGTTGCAATGTGCGGATCAATGCATCGAAATCGCTTGCCGCGATGGGATCGAGACCGGATGTCGGTTCGTCGAGGAAAACGATTTCCGGATCGAGGGCCAGCGCCCGGGCGAGCGCTGCACGCTTTGTCATGCCGCCGGAAAGCTCGGACGGGTATTTCTTCGCATCCCTTGCACTGAGACCGACCATGTCCAGCTTCGCGCGCGCGACGTCGTCCATGAATCCCCTAGAGATGTTCAAGTACTCGCGCATAGGAAATTGGACATTCTCGAGAACCGTCAACGAGGAGAACAGCGCGCCATGCTGAAAGAGGACACCGCAGCGCCGCTCGATCGCACGCCTTTCTTCGAAATCCATGCGATCAATGTCGGCACCAAGGATTTCGATAAAACCTTCTCTTTTCTGCAATAGGCCAATAATCGTCCGAAGAAGAACGGACTTTCCGCTCCCCGAGCCGCCAACAAGGCCAAGAATTTCACCGCGAAAGACATCAAGAGAAACGCGATCGAGCACGACGGTATCGCCGAAGCCGACGACAAGATCGCGCACGCGAATGACTGGATTGTCCGACTGCACCAAGTCTCACATCCCGATTGAAGCAAAGAAGATTGCGAACAATCCATCGAGCACGATCACGAGAAAGATCGATTTGACGACCGATGACGTAGTTTGGCGCCCAAGGGATTCCGCGCTCCCCTTAACCGCAAAGCCCTCGGCACATGCGACCACCCCAATCGCAAGCGCCATGAAAGGCGCTTTGATGATACCGACCTTAAAGTGCGTAATCGAGATCGCGTCTTTCAATCGCGCGATGAAGATCTCGGGACTCATGTTTCCGTAGATCCAAGCCGTAAGCCCGCTGCCGTATAGGGCCGCCATGGAACCCAGAAAATCGAGGATCGGCAGAGCGATAATTAGCGCTATCACGCGGGGTAAGACCAGGATCTCGACAGGATCGAGACCCATCGTCCGCAAAGCATCAATCTCCTCACGCATTTTCATTGAACCAAGTTCGGCCGTGTAGGAGCTTCCGGAACGCCCGGCGACCATGATTGCTACAATCAGAACGCCAATCTCGCGCAGGATGAGTATTCCGACCATATCGACGACATATTCGTCGGCGCCGAATTTGCGAAAATGGAAAAAACCCTGCTGCGCAATGATGCAGCCGATCAGAAACGTGATGAGGAGAATAATCGGGACGGCTTGCCAGGCGACGCGATCAAGCTGACTGACGAAGGACGTTAGTCGGAAACTTCGCGGCTTTAAGGCGACGCGAAATGAGGCGCTTCCGATCTCTCCCAACATCGCCAGAAAGTCGGAGAAACCGCAGCCTATGCGAGTGATAGTGCGTCTTATCGCGTCGATTCCGCCGCCCAACGACCAGCCGCCTTCAGCCACTTCCAGCGGTTTATCTGCGGCCTGACTTACGCGATTAAACAGGTCGCTAAAACGGCTCGGCAGACCGAGCAGAAGAGCTTGGCCTTTTTGGGTTGCTGAGGTCCGCACTAGCCGATCGAGCGTTCGCGCACCGAACGTATCGAGGGCTTCGATGCCTGTGGCATCGATTTCCGACGTTCGTGTTATCGCTCGATCGACCGCGAAATCTTGAACAATGGCGTCAAGCTCGTGCGCGCGATCCGCCGTCCAAGCACCGCTCGCCTTGAGTTTGGATTTGTCACCATCGTCAACCGACTTTAGGAGCTCGCTCTTCAACGCAGGCTCCAGCGCTTCAGAGCATACAGTGGCACTGTCATTGGACTGGCACCGGTTTCAGGCTCATGATGTATGAAATGACATTGTTGCGATCCTCATGCGTGATCAGGAAATTCGGCATCGTAGGATGAGAAGTCTGCAGCCAAACAGCGAGCGCCCGCCCCGTCATGCCGCGCGTCTTGGCAACGCTATCAAAGCTCGGCGCTTCTGGATTGGACGATTCCGTTTGGCCTTGCCCCACCGCATGACACTCCACGCAATTCTTTTTGGCGAATAAAAAACCTGCTTGCGCGTCGCCGGGTTCCTGCGCATTCACGGAAACCGGAAGCATAAAGATGGCGACTATTAAAAGGCCGCGCCATATGCACGAGTATCTATTCTGCTCCATTGTCCAACCCCAAACACCAATTTGAGTCAACTACACGCATTGGCCGCTAGTGAGATAAGAAGACTGGAAGAGACGCATGACTCAATACATCGCGCGAGGCTCCGCCAAGGAAGAATTCGCGAAATCGGGAACGCCCGTACAATCCCATAACGAGCAGGCCCTGAGCGTGGTTTTCGGCGTATTCAAGAAGACCGTCTCCAACGGACACACCACCCATTGGAATGGACTCAACTTCAACTTTGATGCCGTGCCTCAGGAGAGACTCTGCAAGCTGAGCGCTTGATGTGCGCTCGCCGTCGTCGGTTCCTTCTTCGACCACGGCGAGGAGCCGCACGCGTCGCGCTCTCCGGAGCAAGGGCAATGCATCGAACGCGGCGCGGGTCGCCTCTTTCGAGTTCTTCCACGCGAGCATCATTTCCGTATCGACCGCCGGCAGACTGCTTCCCTCGGGTATCACAACCACCGGGCGTCCGCTTTCGATGGCGGCTCGTTCAGCGACGTCATTGATCCAGCCGTTTTGCGCGGCGCGGCTTACGACAATGAGGTCTGCTGCTCGGCCATGCTCGATCACAGAATCCGCAACGGAGGCTTCAAGATTGGACTTGTCAAAACGCCATTCATAACTAAGCGATGGTGCCTTCTTGACCAGATTTTCGAATTCTATTCGTATCCGCGCCGACTGATTTTCAAAGCATCGTATCTGCTCGTCCAGCCAATGCATGTCGCTCGCGCCCATGATATCAGGCGAAGGAAGCACAGAAGGCATCGCATAAAGCCCGATCACGTGTGCGTTTGCGTCCGCGAGTGATACTGCCGCCTGAACGAGATTTGGCACGTGCGGTTCGTCGTTAAGACTCAAAAGAATGGTTCGATACTGCATCTCAAACTCCAAACGGATACGTTTCCGGCATTCCTTCGACTTCAACGACGTCAAGCGGATGGATCGCGGAGGTCCGGTCAATCCAGATGTACTCGTCGAACTGCAGCGGCAGCCTCGCCTCGAAGTAATGGCTCGCAAACTCGCTGTCAGGACGATAGATAACGCCGATCGCGCGCTCGATCAGCGGCTTCATCAGTCTTTTGCCAAGATCGCCCTGAGCCGTGCCTTTCAATGGCAGCATCAGACCGGGTGCATTCGTTAAATGGAAAAGATGCTCGTAACTCTGCGGATGTGCCGGACGGACATCCATGATCTGCATCGGGCCGTCCCACGCCGAGGCCGCCGCGACCGTTCCGTCATTCGTCCCGAAGCCGATAATGTGGCAGTCGGGATCAAAATACTGTCGACAAAGCTGCCCTAAGTTATATTCGCCACGCCGACTCATCTCTGTGGCCGACGCGTCGCCGACGTGCGAATTGTGAGCCCATACCACTGCCTTCGCGTCAGGACCGTGGAAGTGCAGGGCATGTTTGAGAGTGTTGAACATATGGCTGTCGCGCAGATTCCAGGAGGCGCGAGAACCGTAATACATCAGTCGATAGTAGCGCTCTGCCTCGGTGACCAGTCGGGCATTCTGTGATGCATCGAAAAAGCGATCGCCATCCTGCAGCCCATAGGCTTGCTGCTTTTGCAAAAGCTCGACCAACAGATGCGTAACGTCCTGCTCGCATTTTCGATACGCACCCGTCAACGCCGCATGGCCGTAGGCCGCCGGATCGGATTCCCAAGGCATCAGACATCCGTAGCGTTGGCGTGCGACTTCGGCCAGATCAGGATCGATGGACTCGAGATAACTGATGACCGCACGTACGGAGGTGTAGAGGCTGTAGAGATCCAGCCCATAAAAGGCGGTGCGATGCTGATATTCGAGCGTCGCATTTCGCTTGTGTAGCCAATCGACAAACGAACGTGTTTCCTGATTGCGCCACATCCACGTTGGAAAATGGGAAAATGCCGTCCACTCCGAGCGCGGAACATTGCGATGGCGCACATAGTGATCAATACGAGCAGCGTCTGGCCAGTCCGCCTCCGCCGCAACGATGGTGAAGCCTTTGAACTCGATGAGCCGGCGCGTGATGCGCGCCCGCATGCGGTAGAATTCAGATGTACCGTGGGTCGCTTCACCAATGAGCACCACACGCGCGTCCTCGATCCGCTCTTCCAGCGACTCGAGATCGGCGTCTTTCAGATCCGAAAATACCCTGCCATTCTTTGCAATGAGGCCTGGAAGAGAAACGCTGACTGCCGGCCTTGTCTGGATCACGCGCGGAGGGCACGTTTGCCATGCGTCGTCCTCGCTTTCCCATCCTTCCTTGCCGATCAGGGGAACAAAACGAACATCGGCAATGTCCTCGCGCTCGAAGTCGTCCTCGGATGTCCGCGTAATACGGATAAGCTCTTGCGCACGCGGATTCCTACCGACCGGAACGACCATACGGCCTCCGATCTTCAATTGCTGCATAAGAGAATGAGGCACGTCGGGTGCACCCGCCGAGACCAGAATGGCATCGAACGGCGCTTCTTCTGCCCAACCTTCCGTTCCGTCGGCGTGACGAACATGTACGCCTTCGCGGCGTGCCTTCTTCAAATTCGATGCCGCGCGCCGCGCGAGTTCCCCAACACGCTCGATCGTAAAAACATCGCCGGCAATCTCGGCAAGAACGGCCGCGGCGTAGCCTGAACCGGCGCCGATCTCCAGGACCTTCTCTCCGCCCCGCAGCGCCAGCGCTTCGATCATGAACGCCACGATATAAGGTTGCGAGATCGTCTGGCCGGACCCGATGGGAAGCGGACTGTCTTCGTAAGCCTCGGCCTTGAACTCCTTCTGCACGAACAATTCGCGAGGAACCTTCCGCATTGCCTTGAGCACAAGCGGATCGCGCACTCCACGGGCCTCAATGTCCCTCTCGACAAATTGTCGGCGGTCGGCAGCCTGGCGCTTGTCTAGTTTCAAAGTCCGCACCTGCACCGTCATGGACGCATTGCAATAAGCGAAACACCTATAAACAGCGTCGCGTACGAATCTGACAACCGTCGTGCCGGCGCGAGTGGATAGGTTTAGTTTTCCGCGCCCGACGATCTGTTCTCATCTGCCTCATAAATAACGAGACCGGACATCGGATCGACCCACGCAAGGTGATTGTGAACGCCTTTCACGCCTGGAACATTTTCCGCGGCGACGATGGCGGACTCGTCCTGACGATAGGACGTAAACACGCCCCATAAGTCGACGACGCCATCCTTGACCGTGGCATTGACAAATGTTTTTGCCGGCCACGGCAGCTCTGCGAGAGCTTCCAAAACTTTTGTCCGAAGGCTCTCATCAGAAACGTCTGTATCGACAGCGTGCAGCAGACTTGCCATCGCCTGGACGATGTTGGCGCGGCTGACGATACCGACAACCGTGTTCCCTGTTACGATCGGTATCCGCTTCACCTGATGCTTTTCCATCAGATGAATTATCTCGGAAACATCCGTATCCTCTGCAGCCGTAATGATGTTGCGAGACATGACTTCCGAAACCTTCCGGCCGTGCGCCCGGATATATTTCTCTGCTCGCGATTCAGGATCGGTCAGAAGGGAGCGCCAGAATGATTGCTTTTTCTCTGTCCCCATCTCGGCGCGATTAAGACAATCGCTTTCCGTAATCATTCCGACGAGATTGCCCTTCGTCGTTATAACCGGTACGCCGCTGATCCTGTTCTTGAGGAGAACATCAACAAAATCCGAAAGCGTAGACTCTGGCGTCACAGACACGACGTGTCCGGTCATGATGTCTCTTGCTTTCATAGCGTTTCACCTAATTTGTCGACGAGGTACGTTGAACCTTGCCGTAAGCGTCCGGTTCGACACCCCAGATGTTCTTCCCGGCGGCCCATGTCGCGTTGAATATCTTAGAGAATTCCGCCGCGTAATCCTTGGCGGTCTGTTGCCAGTATTCGTTATAGAGAACGATCAGATCATTGACGTTCTCGCAATTCGTAACCTCACGCGGTAAATCCGCATCTTTCGCCAGCCGCTCACCGACGAACTTGAGCCAGCTTTCTGCAATCTCGCCTCCCGTACGAAACGCCGCCGTATTCCAAGATCCAAGACAGGCGGCAGGCGTCAATGCACCAAGCATGGGCATGAAGCCCGCTGCAGAAACTTTCGTAGTTTCGCTAATTGCTTTTGAATAATCGAGCATAGCAAAAACTCCACCGGGTACTCTTGATCACGTATGCCAAGCTGATCTTGCCGCGCATTGGCAGAGATCAATAGAATTACTTATCGCTGCAAAACGTAAGTTCCCGGCGCATCGCCCAGCTTTGTCGCGCCAAGATCAGGTAACTCAGGATGCCGTGCATGCGTCCAACCCGAGGAGCGATCAGCGAGCCACTTAGACCATGCTGGCCACCACGATCCCTCAGACTGGGGCGCTTGCGCGCGCCACGTGTCCGGATCGACATACTGCCCATCCTCGGGCTTGGTCGACATTCGATACGAACGGTTTTTACTGCCGGGAGGCGAGACGATGCCGGCGTTATGCCCGCCCACGGTCAATAGAAACGTGACGTTCGTGTCGCTTAGAAGATTGAATTTGAATACCGAGCGCCATGGAGCGACATGATCCGTTTCAGTGCCTACAGCAAAAATCGGCACACGAATATCTGTCAGCGCAACCGTCCGTCCGTCGACCCTGAAACGCCCCTCCGCTAGGTCATTGTTCAGAAATAGGGAGCGCAGATACTCCGAGTGCATGCGATACGGCATCCGCGTGGCGTCGGCATTCCATGCAAGCAAATCGTAGACAGGACGTCGGTTGCCCAGAAGATAATCGTTCACGACGTGCGACCAGATGAGATCGTTTGATCTCAGCAGCTGGAAAGCTCCCGCCATTTGCGTCGTATCCAGAAATCCTTGCTGCGCCATGAGATCTTCTAGGAACGTAATCTGGCTCTCATTAATGAAGAGGGTCAGTTCCCCGGCTTCTCTGAAATCCGCCTGCCCGGCCAGAAATGAAAGGGTTTTGATGCGATCGTCGCCGTCGAGCGCCAGTGCGGATGCGGCGACGGCGAGCAACGTGCCGCCCAGGCAATATCCTGCGGCGTGAATTTTACTATCGCCAACAATGTCCGAGATGGCGTCGATAGCCGCAAGAATGCCGTGCCTTCGGTAGTCGTCGAAGCTCGTATTCCGATCGTCTGCGCTTGGGTTTCGCCAGGATATGATGAAGACCGTAAATCCTTGGTCTGTTAGATATTTGACCAGCGAATTTTGTGGGCGGAGATCAAGAATATAATATTTCATGATCCAGGCCGGGATCATCAAAATCGGCTCTTCCCTGACCTCAGTCGTCGTGGCCTCATATTGAATGAGTTCGATAAGGTGATTGCGGAAGACGACTTTTCCAGGAGTGATCGCGACCGTCTCGCCGACTACAAATTGCTCCGTTCCAACCGGCGGTTCGCGGTTATAGTAGAGTTGCAGATCCTCAATAAAGTTGAAAAAACCTCGGATAAGATTGAGACCGGCCTGCGCTTGCGTCTGCGCGAGGACATCGGGATTGGTGAGCACAAAATTTGTCGGAGCCATAACGTCAAGAAATTGGCGCGTCATAAAATCGACACGCTTGGCATTCGTGGCTTCGACTCCCCTGACGCATGTCGCTGCTTCGTGCCACCATTCTTCGACGAGCAGAAAACCCTGATTTATCACGTTGAAGGGGAATTGATGCCAACGCTCAGAGCTGAAGCGTTTGTCATAGGGCTGCCCTGTGATGCATGGCAGAACGTCGATTTTCGACGTCGCGGCTGAATGCATAAAATTCAAAAGCCTAAGGAAGCGTTCGGAGGCGCCAAGCATAAGCTCGAGTTGCAAGCCCGGGGCCGCCGCCAAATGCATGAGCCAATCGAAGTATGCATTCGCACGGGCCGCAGGCGATAGGCCCGCCGTCCACTGCGCAACGAGGTAATTCAAATAGCGATCGAATTCCTGCGGCGACCGATAAGCGTCCGGGCAACCGTCCCCGACGTCGGACGATGGCGTAGCCAGGGGGTGATCGGCCTTCGTGAGCATCTTGAGACTTTCACGCAAGTTTGTCTCTATTCGAATCATGGTTGCGATCCATCGCCATTGATGAAGCTCAATTCGGGTCGTCCGGAATGTCGCATAGCTACTGAAACCAAAGCAGGGAAACGAGCGTGACCATCCGTAATTTAGATAAACTGTTTCAACCAAAGTCCGTGGCCCTCATAGGCGCCAGTCCGCAACCGAATTCCGTCGGCCGGATGGTCATGCGCAATTTACTTGCCGGCGGCTTCTGGGGCGACCTCTATTTCATAAATCCGCATCACACGGAGATCGACGGGCATCCGTGTCAGTCTTCAGTGTTCGACTTGATGAAGGCGCCAGATCTTGCCGTCATCGCCACCCCGGCGCCAACGGTCCCCGCTCTGATCGCGGATCTTGGGCGCAGGGGAACGCGCGCTGCGACCGTTCTGAGTGCTGGTCTCGGTCCGATGAAGCAGCAGATGCTCGACGAATCGAAGCCATACTGCCTGCGCATTCTCGGACCCAATTGTCTTGGGCTGATGCTGCCGCCTTGCGGACTTAATGCGAGCTTTGGAAATCGCATGGCGCTGCCCGGAGATTTGGCATTCATATCGCAATCCGGAGCGTTGATAACGGCCGTAGTCGATTGGGCTGCGAGCCGCGGCATCGGATTTTCTCAAGTCGTATCTCTCGGCGAGATGGCCGATATAGACTTGGGTGACATGCTCGATTTTCTGACGGCACATAGGGAGACGCGCGCTATTCTTCTGTATGTCGAGGCCGTGACGCACGCGCCAAAGTTCGTATCCGCAGCGCGTCGCGCGGCTCGCGTCAAACCCGTCATTGTCGTTAAAAGCGGCCGACATGCTGGCGGAGCGCACGCGGCGCTGTCACATACGGGCGCACTAGCTGGATCGGATCAGGCTTATGATGCCGTGTTCCGCCGATGCGGCGTGCTCAGAGTCAAAACGCTCGACGACCTCTTCGCAGCCACAGAAACTTTGGCGCGAATTTACAAGCCTCGCGGCGACCGCTTGGCAATCTTGACGAACGGCGGCGGCGCAGGCGTTCTCGCCGCCGACGAGCTACAGGACCAGCAAGGCGTGCTGGCGACGCTCGATCCCAGCACCCTAGCCGCGCTGGATCAGGTGCTGCCCCAATCGTGGTCGCATGGCAATCCCGTTGATATTATTGGAGACGCCGACTGTGCGCGTTACCAACTCAGCCTTGAACGGCTCCTTTCCGATGAAGGTGCGGACGCCGTTCTCGTTTTGCATTGCCCAACGGCCACGGTGGAACCAACCGATGCCGCCAGCGCAACGATCGAGGCAATCGCGAAGCATGACCCATCCTTCAAGAAGCCGGTTTTCACCTGCTGGCTCGGCGGCGACGCGGTAAAGCCGGCGCGGGACCTATTCGAAAAATCGAAACTCCCGACGTTCGAAACAACTTCGGAAGCGGTGACGGGTTTTATGCAGCTCGTCGGCTGGCAACGCGCGCAAACAGAACTGACGCAAACCCCGCCGTCATGGAGCGGCGACTATCCGGTCGATCAAGAGGCAGTCCGCTCGAAGATCCGGGCTATTCTGCAGTCAGGCCGTACGATGATGACTGCTCTTGAGACGAAATCCATCTTGACCGCCTATGGCATTCCTACGATCACCTCTCACAGCACCGGAAGTCCGGAGGATGTCCGCTCTGCCGCTATAGAGGCCCTGAAGCTAAGTCAGGCTTGCGTTATCAAGATCGCGTCTCCTGACATTTCACACAAATCGGATGTCGGCGGGGTCAGTCTGGATCTGGCATCACCAGATGCAGCCGAAGCAGCGGCGCGCGCCATGTTATCACGCGTCGCCATAGCAGCACCGGAGGCGCGCATCGACGGATTTACCGTCGAACCAATGATCAAAAAACCGCACGGCATCGAGACAATCGTCGGCATGAGCGTCGATTCCACATTCGGCCCGATGTTGTTGTTTGGCGCGGGCGGTGTCGCTGTCGAGGTGTTGCGTGACAGCGCCCAGGCGTTGCCTCCTCTCGATGGGCTGCTTGCACATCGGTTGATTTTCGAAACACGGATCGCACGGTTGTTAGCCGGCTACAGGGACCATCCACCCGCAGACATCGGCGCGATCGCGAATGTGTTGATGCGCGTCAGCGATATGATCGTCAATCACCCGGAAATCCGTGAGCTCGATATCAATCCGTTGCTCGTCGATGAAAACGGCGTAGTTGCCGTCGACGCCCGAATGAAAATTGCCGACGAGCAAGCGAGCCCACGCCCCCCGCTCTCCATCCGGCCCTATCCAAAGCATCTCGAGAAGGAGCTTTCATTAAGCGGGCTCGGCAACATCCAGGTGCGACCCGTCAGACCCGACGATGAAAGGCGTTATATCGGGTTTTTCCAATCGGTATCGAAGGAGGACATTCGCAATCGCTTCTTCACGGCACAAAGTATATTTCCGCACGAATTCCTAGCTGCGCTGACACAGATCGATTACAGCCGCGAAATGGCGCTGGTCGCTATTCTACCGTCGAGTGGCGAGCTTATCGGCGTATCGAGACTCGCGCTCGAACCCGATCGACTGCGGGGCGAGTTTGGCATTCTTGTCCGAAGTGACAAGCAAGAAAAGGGCTTGGGCTGGAAACTGATGACATCGCTGCTCGACTACACCGAAGTCGAAGGCATCGAGGAAGTCTATGGATTTGTTCAAGTGGAAAATACGCGAATGCTTTCGATGGCGCGAGAGCTGGGATTCACATCGGAGCCTGCTGAAGACGACGCTGGGATGCGCCGCGTTGTTTGGCATTCCAATGCTCACAGATCAACTCGCGCCGTCTAAAAGCTAAGTCGCGCCCAGACGGTCTTGGGGAGGTCTGGATTACAGGCGAGTTCCAAGCGGATGCGGCTGAGCTAAGTCATGGCTTCCTACAGTATTAAAACACCTGCGAGATGCGAGGCAATCTCGTTGGTGGCCACTTTTGCGAGATCTTTGTCGATCTCCGCAACGAGCTTCGCGGCCACATCAGCCGTCAGGGACTTTCGGAGATCGCCGAGCATTGCAGGCGGCGCCACGATCACCAGCTTGTCAAAGGCATTCGTTTCAACGAACCGGTGGAGTTGCTCGGCCAGTTGCTCGGCGAACCGCGTCTCCATGGCTCTGTGGCGATCATACTTCGGCTCGATGGCGTGACGCACATCGCCAACAGACTCATATACCCGACCAGGCTTGTCTCTACCCAAACGGCGGCTTGGAGGGTTATGAAGACGAATTGCCGAACCGACCACCTCGTGCAGTCCATGACCTCTACCCACCGATTCCAAAATACGTGCATGATTGCCGTCGGCGATTAGAATCCAAGTTCGCGTCGTTTTCATTCGCATAAGTCCTCTGAAATTCGCCACAAAACCGCAAAATTCAATTTCCGAACTCTGCACGATAAGCGGCGCGGGATTGGCCGCCGCCATTCCAAATATGCGCCGCGCTTGACTGGCAGCAGCAAAACTCTCTCATTTTTGACGTAGTCTCGCTGATGTTCCGCCACGCAAATATCCAAACGCGCCGCCCGGTCCTGCGCCGGACACGGCCGTGCGGAGAATCTCGGCCAGTTCCATCATTCGCGCAGCCGATTTCGACCTGCTGACGCTCAAGGGCCATGAATTCGCGCCGACCCTCCTCTGACTTCAAGGAGCATAAATGAACTAAAAAGCGTCTCTGGTTGATCCAACATGATCAAATCCAGAGTCTCATCCTTGAGCCGCAATTTCATCCTGCCGCTCCGGATACGTAGAATAACGTACCGGATCGAAGACGAATTGACCGTGATCACACGCCGCTCAACTATGTTGCTTGGAATGCCAATTTAACGCCAATGGCTTCAACCCTTCGGCTGCTGCGAGATAAAAAATACCGACCAAAGCGACCATAGCCAGTATCGAACTCGGCATTGCCGCAAACCCTACAATCCTGCCGATCGGCGTCAAGGCTAAGGAAATCGCAAGCACCAGCGCGCCAAGCGAACTCGTTAATAAAACTGAATTTGGGGTGCTTCGCCAAAATGGTCCGCTTGTACGTATGATGAAGATGACGAGAATTTGCGTTGTTATCGATTCAATGAACCAGGCGGTTCGAAAGACATCGGCGTCGACCTTGAAGACGTAGAACAGCAGAAAAAAAAACACGAGATCGAAGAATGACGACAATGGCCCCATGATAAGGGTGAAGCCCAAGACCGAATTGATATTCCAAGCTTGTGGCGTCGCAAGTGCCGCGTCGTCCGTCGCATCGAATGGAATGCCTATTTCGGAAATGTCATAAAGGAGGTTATTCAACAGGATTTGCAGCGGCAATAACGGCAGAAAAGGTAAGATCAAAGAAGCGAGCGCCATCGACAACATGTTGCCGAAATTGGAACTCGTGCCCATGCGAACATATTTCATGATGTTGGCATAAGTTCTCCGCCCTTCCGCAACGCCGTCTGCGAGGACGCCAAGATCGGGCGCCAACAGAATAATGTCGGCGGCCTCTCGCGCCACGTCCGTCCCACCGTCAACAGAGAGACCCACATCCGCCAGATGGATTGCGGTTGCATCGTTGATGCCGTCGCCGAGATATCCGACGCAAAGGCCCCGTGATTTTAATGCTTGAACAATCCGGCCCTTCTGTTCGGGGGATGTACGCACGAATACGTCGGTTGAAAGAACTTTTTCCGCCAGCGCGCGAGCGCTCAGCGCATCAATCTCGTCACCGGAGATCACGCCGCGGGCGGGAATTTTGAGAGCTTCGACCAAGTGCATGACGACGGGCGCCGCGTCGCCCGAAACGATCTTCAGTCGAATACCTGCCTCGATCAATCGTTCTGCGGCAATCCCGGCACTCGCCTTAGGCGGATCCAGAAAAACACCGCATCCGACAAAGATAAGACCCTTCTCGTCGTCGGGGCCGATACGCTCATGATCGGCGGAAACGGTCCGCCTGGTTATACCAAGCAGTCTGAGCCCCTGGCGCCCTTTTTCCGCGAAAAGAGCCTCAACTTCTGCTCGCGTCTCGTTGTCAAGCTCGACGGTACGTCCATCCGACCGTTCGATATGCGTTGATAGCCGTAGAAGCGCCTCCGGGGCGCCTTTCGTTATGAGCACTTTCTTTGAATATCGGGATGCGAGAATTGACGATCTGCGTCTTTCAAAATCAAAAGGCGCATCATCGATGCAAATCCAGCCATCGATCGCTGCAGGTTTCTCTAAAATTGCATCGTCGAGATTGCTGTGCATCCCGCCGGCAAATCGACTGTTGAGGTAGAGTAAGTCATGTACGACTGCACGCTCCGTACCATCTACGCCGATGCATTCGACAAGCGTTATCTTCGCTTCCGTCAATGTGCCTGTCTTATCGGTGCACAGCACATTCATCGCGCCGAGATCGTGGATGGCAGATAATCGCTTGACGACGACCTGCCGCTCAGCCATTCGCATAGCGCCACGGCCCAGCGTCACCGTCATGATCATGGGCAGAAGCTCCGGCGTCAACCCAACGGCTAACGCAACGGCGAACATAAAGCTCTGCAGCGAAAGCCCATGACGAGCAAGCTGAGTCAACAGAACAAAAAGCACCAGAAATCCGGTAAGCCTGATGATCAACCAGCCCAGCCGATGCAGACCGAGCTCGAATGCGGTTGCTGGCTGACGTGTTTGAAGAGAGGCAGCAATGGCGCCGAAGCGTGTGGCTCGGCCGGTTGTGGTTACCAGCATCGTTGCCTGACCACCGACCAAACTCGTTCCTGCATACAAAACGCTGCTGGCGTCAGTCACATCGCTTGGCAGTAAACTACTGGCCGCGATTTTTTCAACGGGGTATGGTTCCCCCGTAAGGCTTGCCTCATTCGCAAGTGCCGCACGGCTCACCAGCACAATACCGTCGGCCGGCACCAGATCGCCCCCTTCCAACTCAACGACGTCCCCCCGGACGACCTCGCGAACTGGCACGATCGTCAATTGTTTGTCGCGAATGACTTTGGCTCTTACCGCAACCGCTTGGCTTAGAGCTTCGATCGCGAGACTGGCTTTATGTTCTTGGACGACATCGAGAACGACAGAAATTCCGACGATAACAACGATGATTGCAAAGCTTTGCCAGTCGCCCGTAGCTCCGGAAATGACGGCCGATAGCAGAAGAATAGCGGTAAGTGGCTCAACAAGACGGCGCCCAATTCTTGCAATTAAACTTTGTCGAATTTTTCCATCAATGACATTCGGCCCCTCTGTTGCCAGGCGCAGAGCGGCTTCGTTCGATGTCAATCCTCCGAAAGCGGTTTCTATCTCCGGAGCTTTTATGGATGCCACGTCCCCTCCCGCGTTCCATGATCTGGCATGGCCGACATCATTGCTCGACCCAGTCTTCGCCAACCTTCTGATATTTGCGTTTGACGGCTGCCCACGCGATGCGATGCGCCCTCGCGCTCGTTCAATGCATCGGCACCATAACGTGCCCAAGCATTATTGAACGCAGCCCTATAAATTTCCTGGGCGTGAAGAGGCAAATGCAATCGAAGAGCCGGCGGTAGATCATCGACGCTCGGAAACGGCATGGTTCTGGCACCCACTACTCGCATTCAAGATGAACGCACAAACCGTCATTCACCCAGCGCACGTCCAGCATCAACCACGCGGCATTCTCAATGAGGTCATGATCTTCCCAAGGTCGACCTACCCCTGAAGCTGCACAATATTCCCAGATCGACCCTACCCTCGATGGATTCGCCTTCTACTCGCGCATGACGTTCGAGTGCATCAGCAATTTTCTTTTCCCTGTTTCCTGAGATTTTATCCCATTCGGGTCTTGAAGGTTTGCGCTGTCTTAGGCCACAGCTCTTTTAGCTCGCCCGGAAGTTGGCCGATAATATCCGAAATTTCACCGGGGTCGCAATGGTGGGCAAGAAGCGCGAAGACGTCTCGGATCGCTTGCTCTGATGGGACGGCATTGGGAAAATTCTTCTCAGCGACCTGATGAACAAATTTCTGTCTCGAACGAATGCGTTGCCGGCGTTTGTGCGGTTGCCACCCTTCGTAATAGATGCCGCGAATGAGCGTCGGGAGTTGAGCGCCGAGATCGACAGCCTCTTCGAGCGTTAGCCGGTCCCGCAGATGGTGAAGCACGGCGCGAAGCACCGCGAGCGACTCCTGCATGTCCGCAAGATCGCCATTTTCAATCAGTTCCTTCAGCCACTCCTGCGTTTTCTGGATCGTCTGTGCAATCGACGAGGGAACAGTCAAGATCGGCGCTCCTTAAGGATCATAAACCCTGCACGTCATTATGTATGGTGCGCCGAGACAGCCGCCATAACCTCGCCCGACATTTCACGTGAGGCTGCGTGCGATACGTCTCCGAGGGTCAACATTCCAACCATCCGCTTTTGCCCGTTGATGACAGGCAGGCGCCGGATCTTTTTCTCTTCCATGAGCCGGACAGCGTCTTCGAGCTCTTCACTATCAGTACAATAGATTATGCCCTTCGACATCACATCTCGCGCCGTAAGGCGCGATGCATCCCGCCCATCCGTAAAACTACGGCAGACAATATCGCGATCCGTTATCATGCCGATCAGGCGATCGCTCTCCCCGACGGGAAGGGAGCCGATGTCGAGATCTTTCATCTTCTTTGCGACTTGCGTGACCGGTGTCTCGGGAGATACCCATTCCGCGTTCGCATGCATAGCGTTCCTGACTTTCATGGTCGCCTCCTTACTGAACCGCTGGAAACGGAATTGACGGTGGGCGGTCGGAACGCGCTGTCGTTGATCTCAATCAACGGGACGCGCTACTCACCCGGCAAACGGCTCTGAACAGCAGATAAACTTCTCAAGCCTGCCAAAGGTCGTGCACGAGGTGCGGCCTTCTTGAACGAACGAAAGATTAGCCTCTATTTGGCACGCATCAAGAGGTTCGGAGCAAGCAGTGAGCTGCCCCCGGTTCGGCGGACACCAAGTTAAGCTAATCGCATCCGTTCCTCGTAGGCAACCGGGCTCAGATAGTCGAGCGTCGAATGCCGCCGCCGCGGATTGTAGAACCTCTCGATATAGTCGAACACATCCGCCCGGGCTGCATCGCGAGACCGGTAGGTCTTCGCCGCCGTCCGTTCGGTCATTTGACCGCGCTGGCCTCGTGCTGCGATATTTTGCGTGCGGCTTCATGCAGCGCACTTTTAGCACAGACGGTTTGTTTCAAAACCGGACCAGGTCCTTTTCTTCCAGCGGCAACTGTGTTTGAAATCCACCACACCGGAGAGCGTTCAAAATGCATTCAAAAGATCGAACAGATAATACCCGCTTTGCCTTCGGAGAAAATTGGTCCGACTACGCCAAGACGGTCGATGAGCGCACGCTCGCGGAAGCCAAGGCCGGTCTCAGAAAACTCCTTCCAGATGGATTTGATCCGAAAGAAAAATCGTTTCTCGATATCGGGTGCGGCTCTGGTCTTCATTCGATAGCCGCGCACTGCCTGGGGTTCGGACCGATTACGGCCGTCGATTATGACGAAAACTCTGTGGCGACAACAAAGTCACTCGCCGGTCGCTTCCATGCTCCGATCATCTGCTTTCGCGACGATATCCTCGACACGAAACTCTCAGGTCAGTTCGATGTCGTCTATTCTTGGGGCGTCCTGCATCATACCGGAGACATGGCGAGAGCTATTCGGATCGCTCGATCTTTCGTGAAGCATGATGGATTGCTCATCGTCGCCATTTATAGAAAATCCCGCTTTTGCAACATTTGGCGCGTTATAAAACGCACTTATTGTCGCTCACCATCGCTGATGAAGCGAACCGCCGAATTTGGTTTTTACAGCGTCTTGAGACTTGCGCATGCTACGATGGGTAACCGAGATTACAATCAACGCGGAATGAATCTGTGGAATGACGCAGTCGATTGGCTTGGAGGTTATCCTTACCAAAGCGCAACACCCGATGAGATTGCTGAGATTGTGGGACGCGTTCCTCTCCGCTCATTCAACACCGATAAAGCCCCGGCACTTGGCCTTCTTGGAACCGGTTGTGCTGAATATACTTTTGAGGCCGGTTGAATAAATCATGCAGTTAAGCGACGTCGGCACTTTGTGCTGGTGTTGCGCCCATTACGAGATTCTTTTTCTTTCAGCCGCACGTCTGCTTCAACCGGAGCTGAGGGGCCACGTGTTCATGCCAGCTATCGAAGACAAACCCACAGAAGAACGACGAGAATCCAACCTTCGCCGTTGCGGCATGGCGTGCATTTTCATCGGCGCGATTTTCTTCCTATTCATCTCCGCCTATCCACTCGGCTTGGTTCGACCCTATCCTGAGCCACCTAGAGCGAACATCACGGGTCTGTTCGGTGCTACAAAAAAGATTGACGAAGCTTATTTGCTGCAAAGGCCAGGAGAAGACTTGGCCGCATATCTGAGCCGTCTCCCAAAAGATGTGGGCGACGGCATCGTTCACTATTGGCACGAGGGCGATCGGTGGACACCCTCAGATGCGCGCTACACACGCCCGAGCATCTGGACGAATTACCTTTTGTGGCTGCATCCGCTTATCCCAGGCTACGAACATTTCTACGCCTATGAGTTTATGACGCCACGAAAGGCGATCCGGCGGGGTTACGGGTTCTGCTCGCAAGTCTCGCGTATCGTCTGGTCTACTCTGCGATTGCAAGGCGTAAAGTCCGAGATACTGAACCATCCGAACCACGTCATCGTACAATCGAATGGTCACGTACTTGACGCCGATTATGGCGTTGCGATCCCGATGACGTGGCAGGCAATACAATCAGGCGACACGGCCGCGATTGTGCGGGGGTATTATCGCGGGTTTGAATCCATGCATCCGGCCTTGATAAAGGTTTACGCTGACGGCTGGACGTCTTTGGGCGAAGAAAACGCTACGATGATCTACATGTTGCGATATGAAAAGAGGATGGACGCTCTTAAATGGGCTCCACCTCTCTTCATTGTTTCAATCGGCATCGGCTTATTGCTTTTGAGCCGCCGCAAACGATGGCGAGCGCCGTTTGCAATCACTTGAGTAGGGTAAGCGCGCCGTTATCGGTATTGGTATTTGCAGTAGGTTTAGGAAGAACGCACGATGGATCCGACTCGCTTCGCCTTCGGAGATAACTGGTCCGACTATGCCAAAACAGCTGACGGGAAAGCGCTTGCCGAAGCGCAAGCTGGCCTCACACGACTTCTTCCAGATGGGTTCGACCCGAACGGCAAATCGTTTCTCGACATCGGATGTGGCTCGGGACTGCATTCCGTAGCGGCACACCGTCTCGGGTTTTCGCCTATTATGGCCGTCGACTATGATGATGCCTCCGTTGCGACAACCAAAGCACTCGCAAATCGCTTCAACGCTCCGATCAACTGCTTTCGGGACGATATCCTCAACAGCAAGCTCTTAGACCAGTTCGATGTCGTCTATTCTTGGGGCGTTCTTCATCATACTGGCGATATGGAGAAAGCGATCAAGAACGCGCAACTGCTCGTGAAACCGGGCGGCACATTTATCATTGCCATTTACCTCAAGACCAAATTCTGCGGCATGTGGAAAGTTATTAAACGCACTTATTCGGCCGGAAGTCCTCTCCGCCAAAGGCCGATGGCGGCCATCTATATCGCTGCTTTGAAAGCGCGCGGCCTCGGTGGTGTGCGCCGGGACCGAGGAATGAACTTCTATCACGACGCCATAGATTGGCTTGGCGGATATCCTTACGAGAGCGCTCATCCCGAAACGATCAAAGAGATCGTAGGGTCTTCCTGCCGGTTGGTGAAATTGAAAAATGCGGTTCCTAGTAGGGGTTTATTCGGAACGGGATGTGCTGAATACACGTTTGAGGCCGATTGAATAGATCACGTACGGTTCTTGCTCATAATCTTTCTGGGACCACAAAGCACACCGTCTATTTTTACCCCCATGCCTCCCGCACCGACCGACCATAAAACCATCGGATTACGATATTTTGCGCACGACTTCGTTCGGCGCGCTGTTGGGCCTGAGGGTTGATTGCAAACTGGCGCAGGTGCTTTTATTCCAGGGGCATTTGTGATTGAACGTAGTGAGGCGGGAGATTGACGGATAATAGAACGATTAACTCAGAGGGTGCTGTGGTTCGCGGTCATGCTTCTCGGGATGTGGTTTCTTATGCCGGGGCCGCTCGATACGGCCAGGGACGCTCGCCTTATAGAGATCATGAACCGCTAGTTCGCGCTCTCCCTATTGTGCTAGTCTCGGTTGCAATTGCTAGCTTCCAAACAAATCTTGTGCCGTACTTTGGCCAGAGCCTCTCCGGGTTTCCAGGTTGGCGCGCAGCATACTATGGTTTCGGCATGCTGCTTCTGGTGGCGGCCTGCGTTGCTTTTATTTTGAATAAGCGTGCGAGGCGGCTAGCGCTACCGACGGTTGCGATATGCGCCCTCTCGGGCGCGCTCGTTCTCATGTATCCTGTCGATGTAGTCTCTAAAAGCTTCCTTATGGCGATGGCTTTTTGTACGTCGCTTGTAATTCTGACGTCCTGTATCGACGAGACGAAGGTACTGCATTTTGCGGCCCTTGCCGTGGCATTCAACGCCGTGGTGTGCCTTGTGAATATTATGCTTCAGAATGGTTTTACGAACACGGCCGGCAGAGCCGCAGGACTGGCGCAAGGCCCCAACTTAGCGGCAAGTCAATTGGTGCTCGGGGCCGCCGTCGTCTGGCGGGCCGTACCACGGCAGCTGATGTGGTCTTTTTTGTTCCTCATTACGGCCGCGCTTGTTGCTACGTTATCGCGCTCTGGCATGGCAATCGGCCTAACAGCTGCTCTTGCAGCGGGAACAGGGTACGCGATCACGCGCCGCCCGCACATCGACGCCATCAAGTGGCGTGACATCGGTTTCGGTGCCGCCATTCTCTGCTGGATGGCAGCGGCCATGATTGCAAATCATAGGTTCTCGGTTGCCTCCGACGCCGCTTACAAAAGCATCGGGCAGGTGGCAAAAGTTGTGGCTGAAGCACCAGCCAACATTATCGTCTCAATGCCGAAGGAGGCAGCCCACAATGAATTGAAGATTCTAGATAAGCAAGTCGTCACCGAAGGCGAGGTCAACTCTGCCTCGGCGCGATCTCTACTTATGCGCAGGGCGCTCATTCGCTATTCCATGTCGCCATGGGTGGGAGTTGGCCCGAAGGAAGCGCATGCGCTCGCACCTCACAGCACTTACTTGCTGTTCGCGTTAGCATTCGGCGTCGCGGGGCTTGTGGTTTCCGTCGGATTTATCGGCCTTGCTTCGTTGGCCGCCATTAAAACTGGTGCCTGGGAATTCCCCTTAACGGTCGCCGCTCTATTTGCCGTATCGCACGACATGCTGCTTTTTCCGTCAAGCATCATTTTGCTAGCCATTGGTATCGCAACTTTGCAGGCGCAGGCAAAAGGGCCGCGCCTTGCAGACGTCATAAGTTCGAACGCTACGGAGGCGTGACGCTCGGCGTGTTCTGCGCGATGCATTTCCCGACCGCGTTGGTGAAGGTCGGTGCTGTAGCGAAGAAACTGTTTTCAAAAAAGAATTTGTTGTAACCCCTGATTATTGCCGTCCCGTCAAGGTTCGTGCCTGTCGGCGATGCGCACCATAGGTTCCGCAAGCCGCATTGTGCAACGCCCGCGCCGGTAAAGAGTTCGGTTCCCAGCGGGTTGCCGACGAACAAATCCATAATCGCCGTCGTCGTAAATTACTGATGGTCCCGGACCAAGTGATATTTTGCAATTGCCATGCGCCGCTCGTCGTGTCGGCAGCGGAACTGCCACTGCTATTGGCATATTTGTGGATGGCAAGCGCTCGGACATTCGATCCGGACAGCAATTCGACATCTATATCAATGCGCACGTTCCGCATGGTGCCGGTCGTACCGCTGCCGGTCCAAACGAAATTGTGCGATAGGAGCGAATGATTTGACGTCGGGTTCTGCACATTCCCACGGAACCGAGCCCGGATGTCGATGGCGCAAGTGCGCGGTCGCAATGCGCTATCAGCGTACAGCGTGATATTGACGTTGCCTGACGTGCCAACCGGATCGTAGATCGACAGATCGGCCTCAATCTCCTTGCAGTTGTAAACAAACAGCGTGCGTCCGCATTTTGTGGTTTGCAGCTTTATAACGCACTGATCCGCACCGCTTTCAATCCAAAAGTGACCTATTAAAACTTTCAATCTAGGCCTGCCGGTTCAGGGCCTTAGAGGCAACTGTGCTGGCAAGTTACTTGGCCCATGACGCCAGTTCTTCAAGCAACGAGTTCGAACTCAGTCCCTTTCCGCCATACCCAACTAAAAATAAAATAAAACCGCAAATGGTCCGGGAAGCCGGACGTTATCCGCAATTCAACGCGCGACGAATTTCGGTTGTGTGGGTGTAGAGATAATCCGCTCTCTGGGCTTTTCGACGGCTTCGCGCTTGAAAGCCACTCGGACACGAATTTGCCGAGGCCAGGAGAAAGTTGCCTCCCGGCCTCGGCAAGCTTTACGTTTGACTCGCCCTCACCCAGCGAGCTGGAAGAACCAGTTTGCGGCGAGGACGACTATGACGCCGGCGAGCAGCACGAGGTACGGCAGGATGCCGGCCTTGCGCGTTGCGAGGTTGTCGGTCGTGAGGTT
>Ga0172380_10002989_pt1 | contig 24456 bp, 23 predicted proteins | sample Leawe162metaG_FD_119747 | JGI IMG/M metagenome (GOLD analysis project Ga0172380, IMG submission 119747) | Leachate microbial communities from a municipal landfill in Southern Ontario, Canada - Leachate well 162 metaG | ecosystem: Engineered > Solid waste > Landfill > Unclassified | place...
TCGGATCTCCGCTCGCCGTCATCCAGACCGCTCCCGCATAAATAAACAGGATGAGAAAAATGACCCCGAGAACGCCTAAAAATACACTGATGATGGTACCGATCGTAGCCATGAGATCCGCGTTCCCAAGTCCCGCAGTTTGCGCCACGTCTTCGGTGTTCGCCGCAATCTCTTGCGCGCGCGTGATAGGCGCGTAAAACAAAAATCCGGCCGCACAAAAAAGAAGGGCCGTGAGAAACGAGGCGCGAAGTGTACGGAGTACCATAGATCACGGATATTTTACCGCAAAAATGGATGCACCCTCGCATGGATATGGGGACAAACTCTGCTCAACCGATCAATTTTTCCTGAATACTCCGTTTAAGGTCAGGAAGGCCTTGTTTTGTGGCAGCGGAAACGAGCGCCTCATCTGGCGCGTGGAAGGAAAATTCTGCACTCGTGAGGAGATCGCTCTTGTTGTACACCACAATACGCGGACGATCGGACAGTCCGATTGACGCTAAAATATCTTCCACCACTTTTTTCTTTTCCTTCTGTTTCGGATCGGATACGTCTATGACTTCAAGAACCATGTCGGCGTGCACCGCTTCGGAAAGTGTGGACCGGAAAGCTTTAATGAGTGATGGGGGCAAATCTCTGATAAATCCGATGGTGTCAGAGAGAAGAACTGAAGCCTGCATATCCGGGAGATAGAGCTCCCCCATACGGGTATCAAGCGTAGCGAAAAGCTTATCCACAGAAAGTTCTTTTCTCTTCGTGAGTGCGTTTAAGAGGGCGGTTTTCCCTGCGTTTGTGTAGCCCACGAGAGCTACGGTTTTGAGGCCAGCGCGCGCTCTACTCTTGCGCTGTTCCGCTCGCCCGCCCTCGTACGTCTCAAGCTTCTTCAAAATAGTCCGTTCCCTGTCACGCAAATGCCGCTTCATGACTTCCGTGTTCCCCTCTCCCGCACCGCCGCGCGTACCCGTTCCCCCGCGCTGACGGCCGAGCTCCTCACTCATGTTGTAAATACGTGGCCCCATGTGGCGCAAACGCGCGAGTTCAATTTCGAGTTTCGCTTCAGCACTCGTAGCATGACGATCAAAAATATGCAGAATGAGATCAATTCTGTCCCAAACTTTCATCTTTAAGGGGCGCACGGCTTCTTCCAAATTATAGAGCTGCCCTGGCTTCAGAATCTCATTCACAATCAAAACATCGGCAGCAAGAGCTTTGCCGTCCGTCAAAATTTCCTGCACTTTTCCCTGCCCTATGAACGTGTTGTAGTCGGGCCTAGAACGACGTTGAATCGTCTTCACCACCGCTATTCCTCCGTAGGTCTTGGTAAGCGCTTCTAATTCCTGCATCCGCTCTACCGCCTCGCTCTTTGGAACGGTGTAGTGGATAACATCAGCAAGAATCGCTTTTTTGATATTTTTATCCATTCAAAAACTTTTCAACCATTTCTTTAATGCGCGATCCGTCCACGAGACCTTTCAGTTCTTTGGCAAGCGCGCCCACAATTTTTCCTACCTCAGCAGAAGTTTTAGCGCCGAGCTCGGCAATCTTTGCCTTTACCTTCTCCTCGAGCTCTTTGTCAGACATCTGTTCAGGAAGATACTTCTCCAAAATGACGAGCTCCTCACGCGCTGCATCCGCCAAATCTTCACGCGCATTCGCTACAAAAGATTCAAGCGCATCTTTAATCTTCTTAGCATCAGACTTGATAACCGCAATCACTTCCGCGTCTTCCAATTCCTTATTGAGCTCAATCGCCTTGTTCCTGATAGAAGCAATGGCCATGCGAATAACGCCGAGCGTCTTCATGTCTTTGCCCTTCATGGCGGCCTTCATGTCTTCACTTAATTGCTGTTGGAGATTCATATGTGGGAATGCTAGATGCGGGGTGCTGGATGCTAGGTGTATTAATAGCTGCAGTGTGCCACATCCAGCATCAGGCATCCAGCATCCAGCAAAAAAACAAAATCCCCCGCGCTCTAGGGAGCTTCGGGGGACTTCATCTGCCTACTACCGACCACCGTGCTTTTTGGCTCGGAGATCTTCTTCCTTAACCTTACCGGTTTTCAGAAGATATTCACGCTTAGCGCCGAGTTCAAGGCGGCGAAGAGCGCTATCCCGGTTCTTGTTCTTGTTGCCATCGCGTTCAAAAAAACGGCTGGCGCGAACGTCCAAGACTTTACCGCTCTGTTGGAGACGGCGGGAGAATCGGCGGAAAAAAGCTTCAAAGCTTTCGCCTTTCTTTCGTTTTACTTCAATAGATGATGCCACAATATGTATTTACCCTCCTTTTCAAGGTTGGCAGAATGATAGCAAAGGCCTAGAAATTTGGCAAGTTTATACTCTCAGGCAGCCCATCGACCTAGACAAGCTCAATTCGTATCCCAAGAACGCCGTATTTGGCCTCCTCTTCTTTCGAATAAATCCTATAAATAAAATCGGTCAACTCCGTAGCATCTTTTGCACCAAAATCCCCAGCAGAAAAATCTGCGAAAAGTTCGGGGAAAGTTTCATATCGCAAGAGACCTACTACTTCAGTTGAGACAGTTTCTTCTAGTTCTGGGAGTCGCTTAAAGACAAGCGTGTCCCCAAGAGCGATCCGTTGACGCTTCTCGTCGAAAAGTCGACATTCGATCTTTTTCGTTCCGGCCTTAATAGCCTCAAACGGTTCAGGCTGGAGTTTCAATTCGTGGATCATACACTCGGCGGCACTTCCACTTTTTCCTTGGCCACGGCTTTACGGGCGCGGATCTCGATCAGGCGCTTTTCTACAATGCCCACCACCTTTTCTACGTCCACAATTTCCTGGGCGCCGCTTTCCATGTCACGGATGATAATGGTGCCGTCCAGAACCTCCTTTTGGCCGAGGATGATGGCAATAGGGGCTTTAAGCTTATCTGCAATTTCTAGCTGGGCTTTCAAATTTCCTTTAGAGAAAGCTTCCGCTACATCAATCCCTGCCTCACGGAAACGCTCAAAGGCCTTGAGGCCCTTGCGGCGAGCAGCTTCTCCCAACTGACAGAAAAATACTTCCGTGCGGCGGCGCGGGTCAGGCAAGGTGCCGGCGGCTTTAGCAGCGATGAGAATTCTTTCAAGTCCCATAGCAGCGCCCACAGCTGCGGTATTTTCTCGTCCACCAAAAAGCGGGATAAGCCCGTCATAGCGTCCGCCACCGCCGAGTGTCATGGTAGCGCCCTCTTCCGTTCCGGGGTTGGTGAGTGCTACCTCAAACACCGTTTTGGTGTAGTAATCCAATCCGCGCACCAAAAACGGATTGAGCACATACGGCACTTCTGCTTCGTCCAGATATTCAAGCACCTTCATGAAGTGCGACTTAGAATCATCATCAAGGTAATCCATCATCTGCGGAGCGCCGGCTTTCAGTTCCTCCATGCCCGGTTCTTTAGAGTCAAGCAGGCGGAGAGGATTACGAATCAAGCGCTTCTGGTCCGTCTCAGACAGCTGCTTTTTGTGAAGTTTAAAATATTTTACCAATTCCGCCACGTACGCTTTGCGTGATGCGGGAACGCCAAGAGAGTTCACCTGAACGGTGACATCAAGTCCCATGTCCTTACAGAAACGCTGACACATGAGGATAACCTGTGCATCGAGTACAGGATCTTCACTGCCAAGCGCCTCTAAACCAAATTGCGAAAACTGACGGTAACGGCCGGCTTGCGGACGCTCATGACGGAAGAATGTTTCATTGTACCAGAGCTTTACCGGCTGCGGCTGGTTCAACATGCCGTGCTCAATATAGGCGCGAGCAATAGATGCCGTGCCTTCAGGTCGCAAGGTCATGCGGACGCCGCCCTGGTCCGTAAACGTAAACATTTCTTTCTCTACAATATCCGTCTCTTTTCCTACGCCGCGTTCAAAAAGAGAAGTCTGTTCAAGCGCCGGCAAACGAATGCGGCCAAATCCATACGCGCGGGAGAGCGAGCGCATGATGTCCTCCATTTTTTCCCAGGCTGCCTGTTCGTCCGGAAGCACATCCCGGAATCCCCGCAGTGTTTCAGGTACTTTTGATTTCTTTGCGGCCACGGGCTTCGGGACCTTAGGAGCGGAGGGTTTTGAAGGCATAAAATTATTTTGTGTAGTTGTAATCAGGTGCCATAAAGGCCTGCGCCTTCTCAAGTGGCAAGCCGCGAATCCAGACTCGTCCCACGAGATTCGCTTTCGGAACAAAACCAAATACCCGTGAATCCAAGCTCGCGTCACGATTGTCTCCCATGAGGTAGTACTCGTTTTCTCCCAAGGTGACAAGGTCTTTGCCGGTGGTAGACTCCGTCAGATACGTCTCATCAAGCGTGGTGCCGTTTGGAAATGCATCATTATAGATAGTCACGTGGCTATCCCGGACCTCCACCTTTTCTCCCGGAAGGCCAATGACACGCTTGATGTAATACTGCCCCTCATTTCCCGGCGGATGGAAAACCACAATCTCTCCGCGCTCCGGCTCTCTGAACCGGTACGTCACTTCATCTACAATAAGATATTCGTTGTCATAAAAATTCGGCTCCATGCTTGCGCCCTTCACAATAAACGGCAGGATCAAGAAGTGCCTCGTGATCACAATGATGACGAGCGCCAAGACTGCGATCTGGACAATTTCGAGACCAAACGTAGCTACCGCGCCAAGGGTTGGCCCAAGCGCTTTCTCAAACGCATTTGCCGTCGCTTCTTTGGTTCGGCGTCGAAATATCATATGCACATGAGAATAGCATTGAATCTTCTCAGTTGAAAATATATCTGGTGGATGTTGCAGGATTTGAACCTGCGACCTTTGCAATGTGAATGCAACGCTCTAACCAACTGAGCTAAACATCCGTACCGCTGCGTCCTTAACCGGAGTGCATTTTATATGACTTTTGAGGTTTTGTCGAGGCCTTTCCTTCTTACGGGTTTCCTTCTATACTCCCTCTACAGATGGTCTTGTCCCTCTTTTTTTGGTGTTGCCGTATGCATGAACCCCAGGAGCCAGAATCCATAAACCTTCTCAAGCCTCACACGGAACATTTTGCTTCCGCGCCGGTGGTGGAGCCCGCCAAACCGCGCCGGAAATTCTTTTCTTTGCGCCTGCGCCTCGCGGTGTTTGGCAGCGCGCTGCTATGCGCGGGGGTCTTCGTATTTTCAGCAGGAATCGCGCGCACCGCACCCCAAGAAGACGGCCAGCCGCTCTCGCTCTTTGCTTCGCTCTCGCGCCTTGTCTTGGCCGGGGAAAGATCAGTAACAGGGGAAAGTGATGACCGCATAAACATTCTTCTCCTTGGCATTGGCGGCGCGGGCCATGATGGACCAGAGCTCACAGACACCATTATTTTCGGCAGCTTCAAACCGTCCACAAATGAGCTCGGCCTCATTTCTATCCCAAGAGATCTGACCATTAATATCCCGGGCTACGGCTATCGCAAAATTAACGCTGTGAACGCGCTCGCGGAACAGGCGCGCAAAGGAAGCGGGCCGAAAGCTACGGCAGACACCATTTCAGAAATCCTCGGCGAACCAGTCCCCTACACGGTGAAGATTGATTTCAGCGGATTCGCGGATGTCATTGACGCTCTGGGAGGCGTAAACATCTACGTAGAAAAGGATTTTACGGATACCACCTTCCCGCTTGATGATGATCTCGGAAGCGTGCAGACAATTTCCTTTACGCAAGGCTGGACGCAGATGGACGGAAAAACCGCGCTCATGTATTCCCGCTCGCGCCACGGGAATAACGGCGAAGGCTCTGACTTTGCGCGCGCTGCCCGCCAGCAGAAGATGCTCATGGCCGTCAAAGATAAAACACTTTCGCTCGGCGTCCTCTTAAACCCGGGAAAACTTTCCCGCATTATCAGCACCATCACGAGCAACATTAAAACAAATATTTCTCCTATTGAGATGATGAAACTCGCCAAATATATTCCGGATATCTCCCCGGAAAAAGTGGCGCTTCATGTTCTTGATACCGCCGGCGGCTCGCTCTATGAAACGCACGTGAATGGCGCATACGTTATTTTGCCGTACAAAGAAGACTGGAGTGATCTGCATTTCTTGGCGCAAAATATTTTCAAAGCTGAAGACACCACAGGCGCTACGGTGCTCACCCACACTGCGCAACAGGCAGAAGCAGAAGTACGTCTAGAAGTGCAGAACGGAACGTTGACCACAGGGCTCGCCGGCGGCACAGCAGAATTACTGCAGAGCTCGGGCTTTACCGTGGTGGATGTTACAAATGCAAAAGAGCGGACACGAGAGAAAACGGTCATTTATGACTTCACAAACGGAGCCAAAGATGACGAACTCGCGGCACTCAAAGACTACCTTCACGCAGACGTATACGTGACGGAAAGGGGCTATGTGAACTCCCGTGCTTTTGTCCCAGATCACGTGGTAAATGAGAATACATTCAAAGATCTGCCAACTACAAAGGAAAAGATTGACTTTCTCGTCATTTTAGGGCAAGATTCATCGAATCTTGTTTTGCGGTAATCCGCATAACAATCCCTAAAATTCTCATTATGATCGCCGCTCCGAAGGCCGTCCTCATTGGCAGAACCAATGTCGGCAAGTCTTCTCTGTTTAACAAAATGGTGGAAGAGCAGAAATCGCTCGTTTCAGAGATTGCGGGCACCACCCGTGATCGTTTTGAGGCTGATTGTATTTGGCGCGGGCACATTATCCGTATTGTGGACACCGGAGGATTGGACGTAAACAAAGCGGATGAAATTGAGAAGAACGTCATCAAGCAAACGGAGATTGCGCTTGAGCAGGCGGATATTATTCTCTTCGTGGTAGATCTTGAAGTGGGCCCTACCAAAGACGACCTTTCCATTGCTCGTGAATTACAGCAGAAAAAAACTCCCGTCATTGTGGTGGGCAACAAAGCTGATTCTCCTGAAGTGCGAGAAAAACCAAACGGCCCAGACTGGCTGAACTGGCCGCTCATGAAGCCTATGCCTATCTCTGCCAAGCAGGGTACCGGCGTAGGAGATCTTTTGGATGATATTTACATGAAGCTTGAAGCTTCAGGAAAGAAAGCTGTGGAAGTGACGGACATTCTTCCCATGCGCGTAGCTGTTCTAGGCGAACCAAACGTAGGAAAATCCACGCTTCTCAATTCCATTTTGGGCGAACCGCGCTTTATTACCGCGAACGTTCCGCACACCACGCGTGAACCAAATGACGCGCTCTTAGAAAAGGACGAGCGTAAATATCTGTTCATTGATACTGCCGGTATCCGCAAGCAAGCGAGCATGCGTAATTCCGGAACCGTACTTGAACAGGAAGGCGTAGAGCGCACACTGGAAATTTTGAAGCGCACGGATGTCGCGCTTTTCGTTCTTGATGTTACTCGCGGTATCACCACGCAGGACAGACATCTTGCGGGCGTTTTGGCAGACAGCGGGGTCAGCACCATTATTGTGGTGAACAAATGGGATCTCATTGAAAACAAAACTACCAATTCCGTAAATGAATTTGAAGCACAGGTAAGAGGCTGGCTCCCACACTTGAAGTACGCGCCGGTCATGTTCACTTCCGCCTTAACCGGCCAGCGTGCGCAAGCGCTTTTCCCGCTCATTGATAAAGTGTTCCAGAGCCGCTTCACGCAACTCACAGATGATGAAGCGCGTCAGTTCATGTCCCAGGCCATCATGCGCCACCGTCCGGTCAAAGGTAAGGGCGTGAAGCATCCTAAGGTCACTTCCTTCACCCAGAGAAGTGTGAACCCGCCACGGTTCGTCCTGGACGTAGACCTGGCCCGCCGTGACTCCCTGGCTGATTCCTACGTGCGCTTCCTAGAGAACCGCATGCGCGAAAGATACGATTTCACAGGTACCCCAATCCGTATCAGAATCGAAGCCGGCAAGAAATCCCACACTACATACTAAAGAAAACACCCCGTCAGAAACGGGGTGTTTTCTTATGTGGCTCTTGGTATTCCACGTTTTCGCCAAAAGGACTTTGAATATCCCATGCGTGCCCTTCGCACTTTTTTGCATATTGATACGTAAGCGGAATCTTTCCTTTCCCGCCCGGAATGTCGAGCATATACCTCGGCAGTGCAATGCCCGTCACTTTTCCTTGGAGCTGACGCATGAGCTCAATCCCCTCCTCTATCGGCACCCTGAAATGATTCGTGCCTTTCGCTAAGTCCAGCTGATGAAGATAGTACGGAACAACCCGGATATCCGTCAGTCTTTTAAATAACTCTTCAAGAACTCCGGCGTTGTCATTTACTCCCTTAAGCAACGGCCCCTGGTTCCTGACAACGATTCCCGCATCTACAAGCCTAGCGATGACCGCAATATTCTCCGGCGCTATTTCATTCGGGTGATTAAAGTGTGTGACGATAAATATCGGATGAGTCGAATTCATGTACTTCTTGAATATCGCAATGAGATTATCTGTGATACGCGACGGAAGATTCACCGGTACGCGGGTGTGAAAGCGGATTCTCCTGATACTCGGCACTTCACGAATTCTCCGGAGCCACTCTTCAATCTGCATATCAAGGAGCGTAAGCGGATCGCCACCCGTCAAAATTACTTCCTCAACTTCAGGGTGTTCATAGAGGTAATCAACAATATTCTCAATATCACTCTTCTCTGGCCCCGGATTTGCCTCCCCCGTTTTGAAACGCCTGAAACAAAAGCGACAGAAGAGTGAACAAAAGAATGTTGCATAGATAAGAACGCGATCAGGATACCGATGCGTCAAAAACGGCACGGGTGATTTAGCTTCATCGCCAATAGGGTCTACCAGTTCTTCCGGAGAGAACGTAAGTTCTTTTTCTTGCGGCACGCTCATGAGCAGAATGGGGTCGTTCGGATCCTTGAAGTTGATAAGACCAAGGGTGTGCGGCGTTATCGAGAGCCGCATATTTTGAAGCACCTCCCGCATCCGCTCTTTATTTTCAATGGGAATGTATTTTTCCAGTTCATCGATCGTCCGCACGCAATTCTTGAGTTCAATCTGCCAGGTTTCTAATTCCATAAGATATAAAAAAACGTCAGCTTAACTGCGGACGGCAAAATAACGGAGCTAAAAAATAAAGCCAGCTCCGTCAGGGAGAAGACTTGGGTGGATTGAAAATGGAACTGGTTACCATATCTTTCATCTACAGCGATCAAGACATCTGATCTAAACCTTTCCCAAATTCAAACTTCTTTCCCATTATTGGCTCCTGTCCGGGAATAAAGGCGCAGGCTGTTTCTTTCTCCTCCGCGATACTCCCATTCTCAACAAGAATCACTTCATGCAAAAAAGCGTGGGAGAATTCAAGAACGGCCACAATGCCCTCTTTTTGATTTTCTACACGGACATTGTATATAGCATCCGGATTTTTCGTGGACCCTATTCGCATCGTATCTGTTTCTTGGCCCCAAAAAGGCTTATTACTGGCACGCGACTTAACTTCCCCTTCACCGTAACGGATAAAACTCCTTGCTCGATTCCATTTTTCTGACAGCACTTCATCAACCCCGATGTATTTTGCGGCAAAATTCATCCCAACCTTAGCAATCGCTCTTCTCACCATCTCATCAACCGTCCCGTGGATCAGCGGGTTAGTTTTTTCTGGAAATTCAATGCCCCCGAACTCGGTCCTAGACTCATTTCCATCAACCCATCCTCTTTCGATCATCAGCGCCATTATTCGGTCATGATCGTCCTTGCTTACAGCCAAAATCTTCGTATTCTTTCCCGACAGACCGGGTGGCAATAAATCGAACTTTGCCACCTCGACATCTGTAAAATACACCCGGTCTCCAGAATCTTCTTTTACAAACCCAACCTGGCTGTGCATGTTGAGTAAACCTGTCGTCCCATCAATCCAGACTCTTGCACCACGAAATTCTCCATATTCTTCAGTGTCTGGGATATACAATTGAACCTTCTTCTGTGGACGTGCTTCACTAGACCGAATCCCCAACGCATACCTAGTTATGCCCTCGTAGGTGTCGCGCGTAAGCACAGGATCAAGCACTCGAGCAAAAAAATCATTGCATCCTTTACAGACGCATTTAAGCAGTGTTGGCGTTTGAGAACCGAATGTACCAAAAGCATCAGGGATTACATGCTCCCTGTTAAACATGGACTCTTCTTTTTCTGCTAAACAATAAATACAACGAAACATACTGCATTGAATTAGGCGAAATACGCTACCGAATCCTAGACACCAAGAATCTCCTTCAGCGCCGCGCGGTCAGGGGCGAGCTCTAGGCGTTCATCCTCAGGTGTTTCCTCTAAAGGGCGTTTGCCGGTTGCTTCAGAGATATACATGGTCCTGAGCGGAAAGTGAATATCAAGCGGCCCCACGGAATCCATAGTCAGAATAACCGGTCGGACACCCTTTGCCGACTTCACCGTGCCGTCAGGCATAACCACGACATAGGCATTCTCCCAGGCAGCTCGTGCCAGGCCACCATGCTTTTTGGCAATCTCCTGGTAGTGCTCAACCATCGCTCGCGCTATCTCTTCCGGGGTCAGGCTCGACTCGTCCTTCCCTTCAAGCGCGTTACGCCGAACACGAGCAGGATCAGCATTCTCGCCATCTATCACAAAAGCGGAATCCATTCCAAGAATCGGAATATTCGTCATCCCTTTATGGGCGAGCGCTTTTGCTTTTGCATTCTCAATGATATCGCTCCCCTCTTCAGGATCAACGGATTCGATTCCCTTATCCGCCAGCGTAAAACATTCGACCACCCCTGCAAGTAGAAATCGGATCCGCGCCACTTTGGCCTTATTATTTGTTGCGAGTAAAAGTTGCATAGGCGATTCCCCGAAGAAAGTTGTATATCTTTTAAATCCTTACCGTTAAACAACCTTTCCGTTCACGTAGTTAGTGACAATGTCCGCAAGCACATCACGGCCGAGTATGAAGAAATCAAACTGCTCAAACAGAGGCTCAGTGAACTTCTCAACAACCGAAACCATATCCGCTTCAATCTCATCTATTGTCGTAGTTATCTTTGTTGTCTTTTTCTCTATCGCGCATCTACGCTCCCAGTGAAGAAATCTGTTCGGCGTTGATGATGTGAGGACACGACCCTTCAGACCTCCGTACGTGATCTCGATACTAATTTCTTCACCGCCATGAACACCAAGCCGAGTATAAAGATTGCGCAGGTACATCAACGTCTCAGTAATGCGTACAATCCGCGTGTTGAAAAAAAGCTCTCCCGGCTTTCTGTCATCTTCGAAAAGACTTTTTAAAAGGTAAAATGCGCCATTCTCGTTGATCGCCCAATAATCAAAAGTTCTTCCATCACCTTCGGCGTCGTTGACGAGAATCTCAGCAAAAATTCCCTCTTCATCGGGCTTAGGCGCGTACTCCGGCTTTCCTCCCTCAAGAAAAAGAGCAATTGGCCAACCAAAGGTATGGATAATGGACTCTTTCGCCGCGTCCTTGAGGTCTTGTTTTGAAGCGGACATGCTTGCATTCGGGAGAGACGTTCTAATCTGCATGTAACCTGGTTTTTTTATGGACTCGAACCCTCTCTTTGCTATTTCGAAGTGTTTACCAAACCACTCGTCCAGGAAAGTATTGGTCGGGCTCGGAACCGACCTCGCGAAACCCCTAAAAACCTCATCTTTGATCCCAGATAGCTTAAGAGCGATGAGTGGCTCATCGCTCTTGGGTAAAGATTTACTCTTTACAAGCGACCAAAGCCCTTCACAACCCTTCATGATCGTAGCGACAGAGTCCGTCAGATCGTGCGCCTCTCCCTCAACATGTTTTCCGTAAATGTATTTACGATCCTGCGTAGCCCAAGCATCATCCATTACCGTCTTTACCTGTACCTCACAGGAAATGTTCACAGCCTTCCCGTCCGCAATCATGGATTTGGTGAAGGTGAGATGGTTTGCTCTGTATGAGGGACGGCTTTTCCCGTGATTATTTTCATCACCTTTCATTTCTAAAACCACGTTTGAATATCGCTCCCTCAGCGCCCCTATGAGAAGAAGGGTGGCGTTCTCAAAGTCGTCTTCACAGTGACAGACAACCCGAATGCCTGCGATATCCTTAATATCAAAGATATTTTTGCTGCCTCTATACTTATTGTGAATTGTGAAGTTTTCCTTCAAAGATTCAAATGTCTTCACACCGCGTCTCTGCTTTACCTCGGCAATATCAAGCTTGGATCCTGCCAAAAAGGTTTCGACAAACTCAAAAACTTCAGATTGAAAATCCTTATAAAGAGGCTGATATTTGGCATACTCCCCCTCAAGCTGTACAGAATCCATAGCCAGGAACCTTAAGAAAACTAGGATTATCCTATTCCTTCAGCCATTAAAAGAAAAGAGTGATTGTCCTTCCTTTTCTTTTTCCCCCGCCCCGTCTATCCTGCAATCTCTGTCCGTTATTCTCAAAACGAAAGAGGGAGCCGGCCCCGTGGCCTGGCTCCCGCGTAGATGTCCCTAGGCGTATTACCGCGCTGGCGCGTCTACGCTGTACTGCGTGTCTTCGCTCATCGTGAACCCCTTGTTGCGGAGCTCATTGATCTTCTCCGTCGTGAGTTCTGCGACCAGAACCCGGCGACCGTGAAACACGTGATGGATCGGTGCGTCTCCGATCACTTCCTGTGCTTCCGCCAGACTTTTCCCCTGCCAAGAAACCCTCATCCGCGACATGACTTCCTCCTGAATGCCGCGAAAGACTAGCACGAAAACCTTCTCTCGTCTATCCTATAGAGCATGTCATCCATCCTTATCATCGGACTCGGGAATCCGGGAACAAAATATGAAAAGACCCGGCACAATGCCGGATTTTTGGCTATTGATTCATTGGCAAAGAAGCTTGATGCCTCCTTTAAGCATGATGCGGAACGGCACGCGGAGGTAGCGGAAACGGTTTCCGGGGACCATAAAGTGATCCTGGCCAAACCGCAGACGTTCATGAATGATTCCGGGAAGGCCGTGAAAGGCATTGCCGATTTCTTTAACGTGCCGGTGCAAAACGTGTGGATTATTTCTGATGACGTGGCACTCCCTCTTGGGACGCTCAGAATCCGCACGGAAGGTTCCGCAGGCGGGCATAATGGACTGAAATCCGTGATTGAATACTTGAACACGGAGATGTTCCCCCGCTTTAAAATTGGTGTGGATGCTCCCCCTGCTAATGTCCCCTTGGAAGCCTGGGTACTGTCCAAATTCTCTTCTGACGAAATGATCATCCTTAAAGAAGTAATTAGTCAGACCGTGGATGCGGCATGCGATGCATTAAAAGACGGCATGAACGCGTATGGCAACCGGACACTCTGACGCGCATCTTTTGGCGTTAGCCAATTGTCCGGTCTTTGGCTGCAGAACGCTCGATGCACTTTTTGCGCACTTTCAAACAAGTGAGGAGGCATGGAATGCAACCGGCGAGGAACTTCGTATGCTCGGCGTGCAAGAGAATCGTGTGGCGCTCTTTGAAAAATATCGAGCAGGCACTTCTCCTGAAGCGGTGGAAGAATTAGTTCGACAAAACGGGATCGTCGTTCTTACAAGAGATCATGAACACTTTCCGGCGCTTCTCAAAACCATTTATGATCCCCCGTTTCTTCTTTTTGCGATTGGCGACACTTCGCTACTTTTAAAAACAACCGTGGCCATGGTGGGCTCTCGCGGCGCCACGCCATACGGACGTGAAGTAGCAAAAATGCTCTCGCGTGATCTCTCACGCGCAGGCATCGTGATTGTGAGCGGTCTCGCACATGGGATTGATAGCGTGGCGCACGAAGGAGCTATAGAGGGCGGCCAGACTGCGGCAGTGCTCGGCAACGGCATCTTGTTTCAAATGTCTAGCGAGCAGGAAAATTTGAAAAAACGAATCCTGGAAAAAGGCGGCGTGATTTTAAGCGAGTTCGCACTGAAAGTTCCGGGACATTCCTATAACTTCCCCATGCGGAATCGGATTGTGGCTGGGATGAGCACCGCAGCAGTGATAATAGAAGCGGCGCAGCCATCAGGCTCCCTTATCACTGCCAGATCTGCGCTTGAAAATGGCAGAGACGTTTTTGCGGTGCCGGGACCTATAACCTCGACCTTATCCGAAGGAACAAATGACCTCATCAAAGATGGCGCTCACGTAGCTACCTGTGCTGCAGATATTCTCTCGCTTCTTGGATTCGACACCAAGCAAAAGGCGGGAAAAACCGCACCTGCCTATACCCCGGAAAATGAGCTCGAAAAAGCCATTTTAAGCCTCCTCACGGGGAAAGAGACGCATATTGATGAAATCATAGCTTCAGTGGGCCAATCCCCCGCTAAAGTCTCAGAAACCCTTGTAACGCTCGAGATAAAGGCGGTTATCCAAAATACAGGTGGAATGCGATACAAATTCACCTCGTAATTGCCAGTACTCCTTATTATTGGTATTGTCCGGCCGTTATGCCAGATAAATTGCTCATTGTTGAGTCTCCTACCAAAGCCAAAACCATCGGCAAATTTTTAGGCCGAGGCTATAAGGTAGTTTCCTCTTTTGGCCATATCCGTGACCTTCCTAAGAAAGAGATGGGTGTGGATACCAAGCACAATTTTACTCCTACCTACATAGTTCCGGATGATAAAAAGGATAAGGTGAAAATCCTGAAAGATGCTGCCAAGACCTCAGGAGAAATTTACTTGGCTACTGACGAAGACCGTGAAGGTGAGGCTATTGCCTGGCACATTGCGAACGTTTTGAAATTAGATCCAAGCACGGCCAAGCGCATTACGTTTCATGAGATTACGAAGAGCGCGATCGATCATGCCCTGGAAAGTGCTCGGAGCTTAGACATGAATTTGGTGGATGCGCAGCAGGCCCGCCGCATTCTTGATCGTTTAGTGGGTTACGAACTCTCCCCTCTTTTGTGGAAGAAGGTTCGCCGCGGATTGTCTGCCGGACGCGTGCAATCTGTTGCCGTCAGATTAGTGGTGGAACGTGAGCGCGAACGTTTGGCTTTCAAGCAAGATGAGTACTGGTCCATTGAAGCAAATTTTGAAAAAGACGGGCAAGCTTTTGAGTCCAAACTTTCGATGATTGGCGAGAAGAAGATCGACAAACTGGACATCAAAGAAGAGAAGGAAGCAAAAGCGATCGTGGAAGCGGTAACCGGCGCTGACTTCGTGGTGACCGCAGTCGAACTCAAAGATGCTACACGTAAGCCGCCGACGCCTTTGACCACTTCTACACTTCAGCAGGAGGCCTACAACCGTTTGGGCATGAGCGCCAAACAGACCATGACGTTGGCCCAGAAGCTGTATGAAACCGGACATATCACCTACATGCGTACGGACTCACAGAATTTGAGCGAAGACTTTTTGAATACGGCGCAGTCCTACATTAAATCTTCTTTTGGCGATAAGTACGCCACCGGAGCAGTGCACTACAAGACGCAGAAGAAAGGAGCGCAGGAAGCCCATGAAGCTATCCGCCCTACGGTCGCCGCTAACGCTCCAGATACCCTCCGAGACCAGCTTGATCCAGGCATGATGCGTCTGTATGACCTCATCTGGCGCCGCACACTCGCTTCCCAGATGCCAGCCGCTAAAATTCGCCGCACCGGAATTGATCTCACCGGCAACAAGCACACCTTCCGCGCAAACGGCAGCACGGTGGCTTTTGACGGCTTCATGAAAGTTTGGCAGGCGTCTGAAGATAAGCTCCTCCCTGCATTGAAGGAGGGCGAGAACATTGGCCAAGCCAAAGAAATTATTCCGTCACAGCATTTCACGGAACCTCCGGCACGTTATTCCGACGCCAGCCTTATTAAGGTTCTTGAAGAATACGGAATTGGTCGTCCATCTACCTACGCTCCAACTTTGGCTACTATCGAAAGCCGTGAGTACGTACTCCGTGATGACAACAAAAAACTGTTCCCAAGTGACATTGCCATGATCGTCACGGATCTTCTGACCGAACATTTCCCGGAAGTGGTGAACTATGAATTCACTGCGGACATGGAAAAGAAGTTTGACGGCATTGCAGACGGTGAAGAAAAATGGACGGAAGTACTGAACCATTTCTATAAACCGTTCCATAAAAACATTGAGGAGAAATCGAAAGACCTCTCGCGTGCGGAAGTCATGAAGGAACGCTCGCTTGGAACTGATCCGGAATCAGGGCTCGAAGTCATCGCTAGGACCGGACGCTTTGGTCCTTTCGTCCAGCTTGGAGGCGCAGACGTAGAAAAGCCCAAGCGCGCATCTCTCGAAAAGCATCAGACGCTGGACACCATCAAGCTCGAAGATGCGATGAAGCTCTTTGTTCTCCCCCGCACCGTAGGTAAGCATGAAAACGGAGAAGAAATCATCGCAAACACCGGACGCTTTGGCCCGTACCTCAAGTGCGGAGAAGTGAACATTTCTATTCCGCCAACTGAGGACCCCAAGACAATCTCACTTGAACGCGCCATTGAACTCTGCGCAGAAGGTATTACTCGGAAAAAGAAAATGATGGAATCCTTGGCCGAGCTCGGAGAAGACCCAGAGACCAAGGGCAAGATTCTGGTCAAAGATGGACGCTACGGGCCCTACATCACGGACGGCAAGACAAACGTCACCGTGCCAAAAGACATGGATCCAAAAACGGTCACGCGAGAACTGGCCATTGAGCTCCTCATCAAAAAAAGAAAATCGCCTAAGCGAAAATGGGTGAAGAGAGAAAAAGAAACCGAGGGCTAAGCCCTCGGTTCTGTTTTTATGTACGGATAGTATTCCTCATCAGTTAATGGCTCGCGTGTTCCGGCATCAAGGACTGCCGCTCGCCAGACGCCGTTTTTCTCTACGGGCAGGATGGCTAGCTTGTCATGCGCACCTTCTAAGAGGCGCATATTTCTGAGACCGCTTTGCGTCAGCATCTTACGGGCAGCCTTTTCTAGGAAACGCTCCAGGAAGATGGCATCATCGCTCTTAGGCGTAAAGCCGAACTCTTCTGGAGTATTCCTCATCACGCGGATAAGCGGATCAATCATGCGGTCACCGTCACGCACCACCGCATCAGCAAAATGCAGAAGCATTTCGGAGTCTTCAGCATCTCCTTCTACCGCGTCTTCCTCAAGATGGGCGATGTGTTCTATGGGCTCCGCCTGCGTATCCCCCTTTCCTCCCACGGATGAGAGATGAAAACGACGAGCGATTATCGCGCCGTAACCATCCATAATTTCGCCGAGGGCTACTCGAACCTGAGGAAGCGAATCCGCTTTGCCGGCATTCGGAATCTCGGCACCGTGAGCCAGGGTACCAAGCATTTCTTGAGGTCTTAAGGTCCTATCATCACGCGTTTCAGCTAGAAAACCTTGAGTAGCATAATTGCCGATCACCTGTTCAGCGTGCTCCTTGCGCCCACCAGCCACAGCGCCTTCATATGACATGGCGAGCGTTGGTAAATCGTGATCCGGAACGTGGAGGAAGTAAACGCCAAGAATTTCCGCCTCTCTCGAATGCCCTTTGAGCGATTCCGCTCCCGCAGCTAAAATACCCGCCACTTCCCCGTTAAACGGGACCGTATCAAAGACGCGCTCTTCATATCTGCCTCGCAGAGACGCGAGTTCTCGTAAAAGTGCTCGGCGGTTTTCAGGCGAAAGACCCCGTGAGGATCGGATCCTCTGACGCATTACCGCGCCCATCTCATCGAAATCCGAAACTACGCCATGAGAAGCTCCAGGAAGTTCAACGAGACTCTTTCTGAGGGCAATACGTTCAGCCGAAGAAAAATGCTTCCGTGAAAGATGCTGAGCTAGGTCTACGCCAGGCAGGGTTCCTGCCATATCTTTGCCCGTAAGAAGCAAGCCGCTCTCAACCGCAGCAGTCTTGCCAAACCCCCGTGGTTCTTGTTCCATTCCTCCAGCTGTTTCTTGATCCCCTCGGGTTAACAGATACCGAATACCCTTCGTTGCGCGCTCAATCAAACTCGGGCGAGGAACAAACCGTATTTCCTTATTAAAGTGTACTGATCGTTCCGCAGCCTCCCTGTCCTCAGCCGTGGGCTTCCAACGACGAATCTCATGACGTTCAACGTCCGGCTCCTCCGGCGCCCGCCTCCCTCTACCAACTTTTTTCTTTACCAAAATTTCCGGGGCAAGCTCTGCGTTGGTTCTCACCGCCAACTCCCGATAGTCAGCCGCAGGCTTCTCCCGTATTGCAATCTTGCGCGCCTCAGCCGCGTACCTCTTGCTAAGCTCCTCCTGCCTTTCAATAATCACGTCCAATCGTACCTGAAGCGCTTCCAGATCCTTCATCTTGTCCGCTGCACGTTCTATTTCTTTTTTTGTAACGGATGCTTGCACGCCCAATTGCGAGATGTCCACGGAAAGTGTCTTATGCGCAGGAACATTATCCAATAATCCTTCAAGAATTCTCAGGCGTCTTTCGTAACCAAAAAGATCGAGCGCAAAAGATACTTCTAGGTCAGTAACTTTTTCTTGCTGCTCTGCCGGCACTTCCGGCTGAGCTCTGCGTTCAGGCGAAGGGCCTCTTTTTTTATTACCGTCTGGCATATCTAGGCGTGCGCTCGTTCAAGAGTAACAAGCTCTTGTTCAAGCGCCCGAATCCCATCTGCGGCATCTTTCTTGGCGTGAGAAACAGCAAATTCCCTTTTCATGGCCGCTGCCTTTAAGAGAAGCATCGTATCTTCTGCTTGTTCGGCCACGGTGCCTTCAAGGTCAGCAGCAAGCAGCGAAGTAAACCGCTTGAGGAGGGCTAAATCCATGTAGGGTACAAGATTCGCCCAAGCCTTTTTTTCCTCAGACGAAAAAGAAGATGCCGCAAGCATGCGGGCAATTTCCCGGCCCGAGTTACGAGCATTCTGCCCTAAAACAGCAAGTGCTGCCGCGCCTTTCTGCGGGTCATCCATAGTCAGGAATATTGTACCTTATTTTACGAAGAGATTCGCCCTTTACGAAGGAGACAAGTAGCGGTATCTTGAAAAGTGCCGTACCGGTATGTCTCCCATTGTCTTTGAAGAAGTACAGCGCGCACTTGACGAGCGCTACAGCAAAGAAGACGTTCAATTAGTTGAACGGGCTTTTCATTTTGCCCAAGACGCCCACGAAGGACAGCTCCGGCACACCGGAGAACCGTACTTTTCTCATTGCGTAGCCGTAGGCCGCAAGCTGGCCGAGCTGAAATTGCCGAGTGAAGTGATAGCCGCGGGACTCCTCCATGACGTCCCGGAAGATACGGAAAAAACCGTAGAAGATATCGAGAAAGAATTTGGTGCAGATATAGCCTCCATGGTGAGCGCCATTACGAAGCTTGGAAAAGTGAAGTATCGCGGTGAAGAGCGCTACGCGGAAAACCTCCGGAAGATGTTCGTGGCCATGGCGGAAGACGTCCGCGTGATTTTCATTAAATTTGCTGACCGAATGCATAACCTGGAGACACTCTATGCGCTCCCGGAAAACAAGCGCCAACGGATTGCCAAAGAGGTGCTCGAGATTTACGCCCCTATCGCCAACCGCCTGGGCATGGGTGAATACCGCGGACAATTTGAGGACTACGCTTTTAAATACTTGAGCCCTAAGGAATATAGCTGGACCCAGCATCTCCTAGAAGAACGCGTAAAGAAGTTCGGCCCAGCACTTGATAGAGCGCTCCATGACGTGGAAATGGAACTCCGCAAACATAACATCACCGCTGCGGATATCCACGGCCGCGTGAAGCATTGCTATAGCCTGCACAAAAAACTGGATCGCTATAAAGGCGATATTGGGAAAATTTATGACATCGTGGCGCTGCGGGTGGTAGTGAAAGATATTCCGGAGTGTTATGCCGCGCTCGGCATTCTCCACGGCCTCTACACGCCGCTTCCTGGACGTATTAAGGACTACATCGCGCAGCAGAAGCCAAACGGCTACCAGTCTATCCACACCACCGTCTTTGATGATGAGGGTTCTATTTTGGAGTTCCAGATCCGCACCGCACAAATGCATGAAGAGAATGAATACGGTGTGGCCGCGCACTGGAAATACAAGCAGGGAGAAGACGCTCAGGCCCGTCAGGTGCAGTGGATGGAGGAACTCGCCGCTATTCAGAAAGAACTTTCCACCACGGACTTCATGAAACATTTGAGCGAGCTGAAGCTCGACATGTTCCGTGACCGCATCTTTGTATTTACTCCACGCGGGGATGTCATAGATCTTCCGGAAGAGTCCACGCCGATTGACCTTGCGTACGCCATCCATTCGGAAATTGGAAACAAAGCCGTGCAGTCCCGCATTAACGGAGAAATAGCCAGTCTCTCCACGCCGCTTCAATCCGGAGACTTGTGTGAAATCATCATGGATAAAAATAGAAAGTATCCAAACGATGCCTGGCTTGATTTTGTAAAAACGCGCCACGCCCGGGAAAAAATAAAAGATGCCCTCAAGGATGCAAAGACGGGCATCTTCTCCTCTTTCATGAAAAAGTATCGCGGGGACAGTTCAAGCTCTACCTAAGAACGTGACAAGCGCTCAATGAGGTGCTTCAAATCTTCTTTAGAGTAGAAGTGCACCACAATTTTTCCGCCGGCGCCCTGCATTTCAATCCCCACCTTTGTGCCGAGCTTGTCTCTGAGTTCCGCTTCCAGTGCCGCCACGTTTGGATCCTTTCCTTTGACTACGCGCGTCCGGCTGCCCGCACGGGCTTCCGCTTCACGTACCGTCATGCCGCCCTGCATCATCTGCTGAAAGAGTGAGCGGCGGCGAGAAAGATCCGTTTCCGCAAGCAAGGTGCGTGCGTGACTCTTCATGAGTCGGCCGTCGATGAGTGCCTCAAGCATTTCTTCATCCAGCTCAAGAAGGCGAAGCGCGTTAGCCACAGCCGGTCTACTCTTCCCCACTTTCTGCGCCACATCCTCCTGGCGGAGATTGAAGTCTTCGATGAGCGCCTTATAGGCGTGCGCTTCTTCCACGGCGTTCAAGTCTGAACGCTGGATGTTTTCAATGAGGGCGAGTTCGAGCTTGTTCCTATCGTCCTCCTGCGGGCGAATGACGACCGGAATCTTATCCAGCCCCACGGCACGGGAAGCACGCAAGCGGCGCTCGCCGGCAATGAGCTCGTATTTCCCTGGAGCAATCTCTGAAACGATAAGTGGCTGAAGAATGCCGTGCTCACGGATGCTGGCCTCGAGTTCTCCCATGTCCTCCGGCTTAAAGTGCGTACGCGGCTGGCGAGGATTCTCTCTGATACTTGAAGGCGAGACTTCGCGAATCTGTAAATCTGTCGTGCTCGCCACGTCAATCGGCTCTGGCGCAAATGCCGGAGCTGACATGGTGGCTCCTGCTGACAGCAACGAGCCGAGTCCTCTTCCCAATCCCCCTTTTTGTTTTTGCATAATGGAAAGCTAGGCTTGGTTCTGCGGCACATCTTCATCTTTCTTCTCACGTTCTAAAAACTCTTTGGCCAGCCGCTCATAAGCCTTAGCAGCTTTTGAGTACGGATCGTAATGAATGATGGACTTGCCGTAGCTTGGAGCTTCCGCTAAGCGGACGCTGCGTGGAATAACGGAACGGAAAATCTTGCCCGGAAAATGTTTATAAAGTTCTTGGAGCACTTGATTGGCCAGATTTGTGCGGGGATCAAACATGGTGATCACCGCACCCATCACTTCAAGCTCCGGCTTAATGTTGTCTTTTACTAGAGTCACCGTCTGCAACAATTGGCCGAGTCCTTCCAGAGCATAATACTCTGCTTGCACCGGAACGAGTACGCTGTCACTCGCCACAAGTCCGTTAATGGTCAGAATACCAAGTGAAGGAGGATTATCTACAAAGACGTAATCGTAATCGTCTCTCACAGACGCCAGGGCCTGCTGCAGTTTCCGCTCGCGATTAAATTCGTTTACCAGTTCCACCTGGCTGCCCGCCAAGTCCGCATTAGCGGGAATCACAAAAAGATTCGGGTGCGCAGTCGGCACAATCACTTCCTCAGCCTTTCTCGATCCTACGAGAACTTCGTAGATACCTTCGAGTTCTTGAGGGATAAGACCTAGCCCGCTTGAAGCATTCCCCTGCGGGTCCAAATCCACAAGCAATACCTTCTTTCCAAAGTCCGCCAAAAACGCCGCCAAATTCATGCTGGTAGTGGTTTTCCCCACCCCTCCCTTCTGATTTACCACTGAAACAATATGAGCCATAGTCGGCTGTAGTTTAGCATGGTGAGTAGAGGGGGTAAAAGGGGTAGAGGGGGTTATTGATAAACACGTTCAGATTTGCTACCATCACGACGCTAACCTCTGTGCCACGGTGGCGGAATGGTATACGCGACGGACTCAAAATCCGTTTCCTTCACGGGATTGAGGGTTCGAGTCCCTCCCGTGGTACCAAAATAATCCCAAAAATGGGATTATTTTGTTTTTGTCACGGGAGCAGGCCAACTGCTTGGCCTGCATAGGGACGAGAACGCCGGAGCCATATGCCGGTACCAACCGGCATGGCGAGGTATGAAGTGAGAGCTCGCGCTCTACTTCATACCGAGGCGGTGGCTAGGCCAAGGGGAGCGACGGCGACCCTTGAGCCGAAGCCGAGTCCCTCCCGTGGTACCAAAAAAGACCCTTGCTTGGGTCTTTTTTGTTTGCATGTGTTATCTTGCGTAACAAGCGACAATCTGTTAGAATGCACTCGTTTTTGGCTGGGTAGCTCAGTTGGTTAGAGCGAGGGACTCATAAGCCCTAGGTCGTGGGTTCGATCCCCACCTCAGCCACCAAATGGAAAAACTGCCTAAAATTTGCCCTGGCGTTGTCGTCGGCTGCGTTCCTCCTCACCGTACCTTTCAAGTACGTTTCGTCGGAGCCTCGCCGTCTCCTAGTCAGACCAAATTTTAGCCAGTTTTTCTTCCCTGGAGCTTGCGGATTTACTCTCTTTCTGCTACTGTTTCGTCGAATCTGGAAACCGCTTTATTTTGGGCAGATGCAAGGCGCAGCGAGGACGGCCGTCAAGGCGTACCGAAAAGGTACGCCGTCGGACGCCCGGAGCTGCAACGCAGCAGATGGCCGAAATAAAGCGGTTTCCACTATCGCGGGGTAGAGCAGCCAGGCAGCTCGTCGGGCTCATAACCCGGAGGTCGTCGGTTCAAATCCGACCCCCGCAACCACAAGACCCCCTCCCCTGCGGAGGGGTTTTTGTTTGTTCGGCCACTCAATTTTGTGCTATCCTTTCGGCAACATATGACACTCACTACCCATGCGGCTATAGGTGCTGCGATTGGTACATTGGTTGGCGATCCACTCCTTGGATTTATCCTGGGCGGCATAAGCCACTTTCTCGTGGACATGATTCCCCACGGAGATAATGAAATGGCGGATCGTTTTCACGTTCACAAAAAGAAAAAACTTCCGGTAGCCTTCATGACCACGGACGCCGCGCTTTCTATTCTCCTCGTGATGGCGCTCATGGCGCTTCGTCCGGACAACGCGCCAAACACCGCATTCGCAGCCTCCGTCATGGGAAGTGTTCTCCCGGATTTCATGGTAGGCATGGCGGATTTATTCAAAAAAAATTCAGTACTCCGAGCGTACCGAAAATTTCACTTCTTCTTTCACGATTTCTTTTCACGTCCGTACGGAGATGTCCGCCTCCGCTATGCGCTCGTAGCACAAGCTATTTTCATCACCGTCCTCGTGAAGTTTATTATCCTATAAATGCGCCCACGCCCACCGTTACTATAGTGACCACAAGCTCTCCCCCGAGTACACCGAAAAGGATGCCGAGGAATGCCGGACGGAAAGGGATTTTTAAGACTACAGCCGCGGTGGTGGCTGTCCAGATACCCGTCAACGGAAACGGAATAACCAAGAAAAGGAACAATGCGAACGCCCCATATTTTGCATAATTGTCTTTCATTTTGTGCTCGGCGCGCAAAAGAAATGCATCAAGAGGACGCAGAAAGAGCGGAAAGATTTTTGAAACAAACTCCCGAAGTTTCTCGAGACCAAAGTAGAGCGGAAAAAAGAGACACAGGCTGCCGATAAGCGCGAGAAGATAGGCAACAGCAGGCGAAAAATGGAAACGCTCAATCGCTACCGGAATGGCCAGCTGATATTCCGTCAAAGGCGCCATGGCAAGGACGATGATCTTCAAAAAATCCGGCACGCCAGAGAGGATCTGCAAGATATATTCGACTACAGCTTGGGCCATACAAAAGTATTAAAAGACCATCGGGCGAGCGCGGAAGCATCTGCAAAACGATCATCAATCTTTTCAGCGCCAAGGACAACAATGAAAACTTCATGCCCCTCAAACTGCACGCCCGTTGCGAGACAATAGCCAGCCTGCGGGATGAAGCCGGTCTTGCCTGCCGTAATTTTATACTCGCCGCTATTGAGAGAGGATGTGAGGAGCATGTCCGTAGACGGGATGTTTGAAGTGAACCCGGTCTGTGAAACGGCCGTGTAATTCTGCTTGGTCATGTAGCCTTTAATGATGTCATACGTCTTGGCCGTACGGAGCATGAAGGAAAGCTCACGCGCCGTGGAAGCATTATCTGAAGACAAGCCGCTAATGTCTACAAAGTGCGTGGAAGTCA
>Ga0172380_10002990_pt1 | contig 24442 bp, 41 predicted proteins | sample Leawe162metaG_FD_119747 | JGI IMG/M metagenome (GOLD analysis project Ga0172380, IMG submission 119747) | Leachate microbial communities from a municipal landfill in Southern Ontario, Canada - Leachate well 162 metaG | ecosystem: Engineered > Solid waste > Landfill > Unclassified | place...
CCAAGGGCACGGAACGGAACCGGAACCTTGAGAACTTTCAAGGCCAGGGTGAATACGTTCAGTCCCAAGGCGATGTATCCGCCGACTCTCATGCCCCTTGCGACGGGTTCAGCGTACTTGCCGAGTCCGACCTTCGGGAGTGCATAGTGGACGACCATCGCCGGAACTTCCGTGCCGATGACGTTACCGACCACGGAGCCAAGCTGACCGACAATCTCGTTCTTGGAATGCTCCTGAACGAACTTGCCGAACTGACCTCCCATGTAGCCGGAGATGACGAATCCACCTGCCATACCCGCGATGTGCTCGATAGGGCGGCTCTTGACGTTGCCAACGTAGCTCTTGAAGGTTCCAATCTTGACGACATGGGCCTTCATAGCCGGGTTGAACCTGTAACCCTTCCTAGCGAACTTCGACGCTGGGGAGTGCTTCACAGATGTGCCCTTGCGGTACATGACCGGGCGAGTTCTCTGACCAAGTGACTTGGTGATGACCTTCTTGGAACGCTTCGAAGCCTTCTTCTTCGGCTTGTGAGCGACCTTGGCCTTCTTGGACCTCGCCTTCTTCTTCGGGGCGGCCCTCTTGGTTGCCTTCTTAGCTACCTTGCGAGCCTTCGCCTTCGGGGCCTTCCTTTTCTTCTTCACAGTGGCCTTCTTGGCGGCTTTCCTCTTTCTGGGTTTCTTGGCTGGCGTGGAAGCCTTTGCCTTGCGAGCCTTCCTAGCCGCCCTCAGTCCCTTCTCCCAGGGCTTCGAGGACTTCTTGGATGCTTTCTTAGCTGTCTTTTTCTTTGCCGGATTAACGATACTGACTTTCATTGTCAGCCTCCTTGATTGCAGGGAAAGGTTCTCACGCCTCACCCATATGAGTGAAGATGTAAAAAAGGGGTATATAAGGCCCTCGTGAGCAGGATTTCCGCAAAATTATAGCATCGAACAAATCAAGTATTGGAAAGGCATTGTGCTTAAGCAATGACCAAGGAGATTTCGCTCACTCAGGGTATGGTTGCTATTGTACCGGATGAATGCTATGATTCTTTAATGAAATATAGATGGTTCGCCAAGAAATGCGGCTCAAAATTTTATGTAGTTAAAAACGTCAAAGGTTCAAATAAAAAATGGAGGCAATATTACATTCACAGAATAATATGGGAAATGGTTAATGGGCCAATTCCAGAGGAACTGGAAATGGACCATATCAATGGAAACACACTCGATAATCGTCTTTCAAATCTAAGATTATCTACTCATTCTCAAAACAACGCCAATAAACAAAAGGTAATGAGTGTCACCTCATCAAAATTCAAGGGAGTATATTATGCAAAGTGGGCAAAAAGATGGAGGTCCAGAATCAAATGCAATAAGCTCTACATATCTATTGGATATTTTGATACCGAACAGGAAGCCGCTCGGGCCTATGATATTAAAGCCAAAGAATTGTTCGGGGCTTTCGCAATTTTAAACATTCCCGAGTAACATCAATAAATTTACGAAAAAAAATTAGTTCAGCGAAGCACTGATACGAAATCAGTAGATTTCGCCGTTTTCATACAAGTTTGGTGTAGTGACTCCGGTGTGCACAAAGACCTTCTTCCCAAGTATCGAACGTATCTCCTCGCAGTACCTTATATCCTCGCCAACTCCGTTGAAGTCTTTATGAAATCGAAGTTGTGAGAACACACTTCTCGGAATCATGGACCCGCCAGTGCCGACCATGCGGACCTCAGCGAACTCTAAACCACTCCATCCGTTCTCCTCGTTCGGGAACAGGTTGGCCCAGAGCCATTGTGTCTTTTCAGGTGTATCCATATCCACCATCGGACGATATGCCTCGACCGTCTTGCCGTTCCTAACCATCTTCTTCTTCGAAAAGTCAAAGAACACTATGGAGCCTACAAGCCCCGCGTTCGGATGCTCGTCCAAGAACTTCGTAAGGACTGTTGCATGGTTTGGAGGAGCAAGTTGGTCCCCCGACATTATGCTATAAAAATCAATGTGGTTCTCGGTAGCATAATCCATACCGTCATCGAAGATTTCGGCCATCAGCCGATAGATGTCGAACGCCTTGGCCTCGAAGATGACAGACTTGCCATCCACATCGTTCTTGACAGAGCCGTCCCTCATCTTGAATTGAGCGGGGAGGTTCACGTTTATGAAGTAATCCTTCAAGCCTATGTCCTTGACGAAGAACGGGAACTCAGCGTTCCTCTTGTACATCCGTTCTAGCTTGCTCGCGTAGCCCGGAGCACTGTTGTTCACCGTGGTGTGGACCTCGATGAGCAGGTCGTTCTTCAAGCTCTCCCTGGCCAGCTTGTTGAAGCATTTGATACGTTCCATCTGGCAATACGCCTGTTTATCGTAAAGTCCCGTATGATACATCACCGTTCTCATTTGACATCCTCCACCAACGTGGCATCTTCTTCCCAGACATCATCTTTCGCACGACACATCAGAATATCGTGGGCGATTTCATTATCAATCTTCATATGTTCCCCATTTCGTATGATGAACATACATTTGCTCGAAACCGCTCGGACCTGAATCAGGTCATCCACATCCATCTCGATGTAATCCAGTGCCTCGTCCGGTGTTTTAGAATGAACGAATCCAGCCTCTCGGACCTTTAGCGAGTCCATCCTCACAAGCATCACGCTCATATCAGTTCGACCTCCTTGACACGGCAATCAGCTTGGTTCAAGCAGAGATACAGGCCATCTAGGTCCGCTCCTGACATCTCTAAGCGTTTAGGTGCATCATCTATCTGGAGCGAGTAGATGTACTTGCCCTGCGGCCAATGGGGATTGCTCGTTACGCGACAAACCCGGACCCTAGCTCCGGTTTCGAACTGAGGGTATCTTCCAGAAAGAAAATTCGTCATGCTGTGAACATATCCCTCCTCGAACTGCAAGCACGGAACGGTCGTGACAATGACAGGCTTTTTCACAGGAAGCACCCATCTTGTATGTCATCCAGGTCGGTGATGACCTTGTTGATTTCTGAGAACCGACAGTTCCAGCACAGTTCCTCCCGGATTTTCAACTCGGGCCGCTTCTCCCATATGTGTGAAAAGGGCCTATCGTAAACCGACCCATAACTTACCGATGGGATATACTCCAGATGACAGCACGGATAGACATTGCCGTCAGCACCGAGGATTGCCACAAAGTCAGTGGCATTGCACCGTTTCATCTCCTCCTGGTCCGTCTGAACGCCTCCATGCTTCGTGTACATTACTTGGAAGCCAGTGGCGTAGTGCTTGGCCTCGTCTATCTTCTTCTCAATCACCTGATGATAGTACGGAGTAAGGGTCATGCCCCTCATCACTACATCCTTGAACTGGAGGTAGTCGATGTCGGTCCCTTCCTCGATGAACCTGCTCGAAATCTCCTCAATGCCGTTCATGCTCTCATGGGTGATGATGTACGCTACGCCGATGCGTACCTTCCGGAGGTTCGATTCCTTACGAAGCTGTGTGACCCGTCCGATGCTCTCCATGACATCTTCAAAATGTTCAGTGACCTTGATTTGACGATACATATTGGGGTTGGAAGCGTCCAACGAGAATCGCATCCAATCAACGGTATCTAACAGTTCTTTCGCGTATTCTCCGGCCTTTATGCCGTTCGTGATAAGTCCGACCTTGATGCCAAAGCTCTTAAGCTCATATAAGAGGTCAGTGAAGTGATTATACAATGTCGGTTCTCCCCCTCCAGTAAGCTGAACGGACTTGACGTTCATATCATCCAGTTCACCAACAACCTTCTTCAAGACATCCCAATCCAGTTGATGCTTGCGGTTGAAGTTCGCTCTCTCGATTCCGGAAACATGGAAGTTTGCCGAGATGCAGAACGAACACTTGTTCTGGCAAGCGAGCGTCGGGTGGAGGTCAATCATCACAGGGCCGTTCCGGTCCTTATCATAATAGTGCTTTGCAACTTTCAGACTCGATGTGAACGACATATCAGAACCTCTTTTCCTCGGACGTATGTATGCTATGACACAGCGGACACGGATGGGCAGGTTTCCTCGGCTCCTCGGGCAAGGAGAACTTCCTTCCACAATCACGGCAACCCATGATGATGAACAGCAGAGGTTTCCCATCAGGTCCGACATAGCCCCCCTTCGGACGAGGATATTTCCTCTTGCAGAGCATACAGAGTGCGTCCTTCTCTCCCCTCAAAAAATTAGTGCCGCCGCACTCGCACACGAGAGGTTTATTCTCAATCGGTTCTTGTTGGCTGTTCGACAGGTGCATCCGCTCCCTTGGGTTCCTCTACCTTTGGTTCCATTGGCATGGCAACTGGAGCGGGTTCCACCGGAGGAACCGCTTTCGGCTTAACGGTCGGAGGATTCCTGGCCAAAGACCTCGCGGCCATCTCAACGAGCATATGGTCACGAGCCTCGGTTCCGCCGACCGCATCTGCCTGTTCCCAATCCTTGACCAATCCCATCAGGGCCTCGTCAGCGACACTCGTCACTTGAACCCCCGCCTTCGTGCAGAGCACCTTCAATCGAGAATGTACATCTGTCGAAACAATGATGTGTTTTCCTCTGTTGATTCGAGCCTTCTTGGATGACATTACATCCCTCCGCAACCTCAATCCACATCCTTGCTTAAGTACTTAACTCACTCATATGGGAGAACTGAGTTCATGCTTTCAACTTGGCAAGATATAGTTGGTCCCCACGGGAGTTCGAGCAGAGCACGACCTTCTTCTCGAAGTCGATGCGATATTCCTGGCCATCCTCAAGCGATTCATAGGTGATTTCCTCGATGCCGCCAAGGTACGCTAGGTCGGCAGGGATGTTGTAATTGGCATTGTTCCCTTTGTTCCCCGGACGTTCACCGCGATAATCGGTGATTCCCTCGGGTCTGACATCGACCTTTCCAACGAGATGGTAGAAATCGTTCTTCTCGTCAATGCACATCATCGGTCTGGCCTTCTCCCAGGTATGGATGTACCTTATGAATCTGTTCTTTTTGTTCGTCCGGCCTTCTCTCTCGTGCCACTTGTCTGAAACGTAAACGATGTGAATGACTGGTCCAAGGGCGGTCAGGGTTGTTGGTTGAGGTATGGTTCCTTCAAATTCAGCATCTACTGGAGCATCCGTGAACTCCGTGTACAACTTCTCCGCCTGGGACTTAGACATATCAAGCAAATTATCGTCGGTCCCTTTAAGCCTTGCCGTTTCAGGATTTCCGCCGATTACGCTCATATGAGAGGAATTGCCCTCGATGCCCCTTCATTTCCGATGGAATGTACATTTATGAGTCTTTTAGGGCGAGCCAGATAGTAAATTATCCGTCTATGAAAAGACTGATTCTCCCATATGAGTGAAGTCACCCTCTGCCTATGCTTAAGCAACCATTATATACTACACACTGCTATCAAGTGATAACTAAGAATGACAGGGAGGATGCCCATGCCACAAGGCAGGTAGGCATTCACCCATAAGAGAGGAAAGGGTGCGGAAAATGACTTATACGGAAACAAGGACGCTAAAGCTGGAAACAGTGAGCACACAAGGGAGCAAACCCATACTGGTCAAGAGGGCCACGGATGGTTGTTTGGAGATTACCTTCGAGGGTAAGACAGCCACGATGTCTGGGTTGGATGCCATGCAACTTGAGGGATTCCTGATAGACGCATATGCAGGGAAGTGACTCGTATGGTTGAAATTGACAAGAAAACTGAGCAATGGCTTCACTACCGGATGATGGACATATTAGAGATAGGGGGAGCTACCAGGGCAATGCTCATTGGCGGTATGCCAGGGGTTAAGTGCAAGGCGGCAGAGTTGAGGGAGATATTACTATCTCCCAGTCAGAATGCCAACAACACGATACTGGAGGATTGCGTCCAGGCATTCATCGAGGGGTTGATTAACGATTCCGAAGTAATCGTTGAGGCGACCGTGAAGCTGGAGTTGGCGTGATTCACTCATAAGAGAGATGTAATCAGGTAGCCAGCAGGTGATTAAGCAAAGTTATATATAGATAGCAAGTGATAGCAGGTATAATGAGGAAAAACCCGGATGCCAGGGGGCAACGGGTGATTCACTCATAAGAGAGAAACGAGGTGCGAAAATGACAGAAAACGTCAGGAACATAATTGAGGATTCAACGTATCTCCCGCGTATCACTGGGGGAGGGATGGTAAATGTGTTCAACAACTTTGGACCAGACATCCCAGTGTTCGTAGGTGACAAAGGCCAGGTGTTCATTTGCGTGGATGACCTTCAAGGCATATTCTCTCATGTGAGAGAAATGACCAAATCATTCGCCAAGAAGCAATCTGAGCAAATGGCTCCCCAGGCATCCTATAATGTCGGGGAGGTCAGTGGCATGGATACACTGATGGGGAAGCTGGCAGACATCGAGGATGCGAAACACAGCATCCCATCGGCAGTGTGACTCATACGGGAGGAATCAAAGATGGAATCTCGGAGCATAATTCAGTCACAGATGACGGCAGAATGCTGGCTAATCCAATTCCAGGGTAAAAAGGCGTGTGAGGATTGTGAGGTCAGGGATACTGAGGATTGCGGTGGACAAAACATCCGCAAGACTGGTAAGAATGAAAAAGGGTTCCCTGTTCCTCTGGGAAGCAAGGTCTGAGGGGGTTCACTCATATGGTTGAAATTGACAAGCAAACCGAGCAATGGTTACACTATCGCATAATGGATACGAGCGAGGCCGGAGCGGCGGTAAGAACAATGCTCATAGGGGGCATGAAAGGCATCAACAGTAAGTCTGAGGAGTTGAAACAGATATTACTATCTCCCAGCCAGAATGCCAATGACGACATCCTAGAGGATTTGGTTCAGGCATTCATCGAAGGGTTGATTGACGACCCGGATGTCATCGTCAATGTGACGGTGAGTCTGGAGATATAAGATTCACTCATAAGAGAGAAGAAAACAGGTAGCCAGCACATCAAATAGAAATCTATAAATAGATAGCAAGTGATAGCAGGTATAACGAGAAACCCAAGCCCACCGGGCAAGAAGGGCTTCACTCATACGATAGAAAACGAGGTGCGAAAATGGGTAGCAATGAGCTAGTCGTAATCGACAACAGCAAGGACGAAGGCGAAGAAGGTAGGGTAACGAAGGTCAAAAACCCCCAGGAACTCTGGGAGGCCGTCTGGAAAAAGGTATATGACAGAGGGCTGGGGAGCTTCGACATCTACGAGGCCGAGTGAGGTTCACTCATAAGAGTAGAAACAAGGAGGGAAAAAACATGAACAAGAAATTGAAGGCATTAGCAGACAAGATGTACGACCAAGCGGATGTAGCAATCGGCACAATCGAGGCTGAGATATTGCCCGAGCTAGATGAACGGGCGGAGAAGGCCGAGGAAAAGGAGAACCAGAACGAGAAGGATGAGCTGGCCATCGAGGAAAGGGACGCAGTTCAGGAAGCAATCGAATCAGTGCGGAACGCACTCGAAGAATTGCAGGATGCCCTCAACAGGGAGTAAAGGTTTCACCCATACGATTGAAGAAGGTGCGGAAAATGACAGACGCGAAGCAGAATCAATATGAAATCGACGGACTCTTTCAAGAAAAGAGCTTTCATGCCGTAATATTCGGAAAGACCGCTAGGGAAGCGGTGGACCACTACACGGTGAAATTTGACCCGAGCATGAAAGTGCTCCGCGTCAAGCGGGTAGTGTTCGCTGGAGAAATGGATACGTTGTAGGGGGTTCACTCATATGGTTGAATTGCCACAATGGTTAATCGACAAAGAAAAAGCGGTCGAGGAATTATTGGAACAAGACAAGTTCCTCGCCAAGCATCACGTTCTAGCTGGGCGTATCTTCACAGAGGTCATCGGCGACGACAGAGCGATGTATATCATCACCAGGGAATACAAGAACAAAGTTCGTTTGAAACTTGTGCCTGGTTGCGAGTATGTCGTGCCTATGATTGGTCAAGAATCCACGGTCGATAAATCGTATGCCTTGAGGGGGGTTCACTCATATGGTTGAAGAAACTTGGAAACCAGACCGACAGGGCGGAAACCCTTCATGCAAATCTCACAGTTTAAGACCGATGACCGTAGGAGAGCAACCATATATTTGCACTCATACGGGAGAATGTTGCTACAACTTCGGGCATCCAAAAGAGGAATGTCTGGATTGTGGATTAGCTCTACCAAAGGTCGTCATTGGCCATTGCGAGTGTGGTGGAGAAATCATCCTATGGACGATGGGAATCCATTTCATTGGCGGAGCTAGGGGCATGACCGAAAGATGCGTGAAATGCGGTAAGCGAACGAATCGCACCCCGACCGATATTGAGTGGGAGGCACACAGTAAGAGGCACAGGGATTGCGACAGCCAGCGGTTCGAGGAAATGAAGGAGAACTTCGCTAAATACAAATCGTGAGGAGGTTCACTCATATGGTTGAACAAGGCCAGCGAAGGACTTAAGCAATTATTAAATAGGGAGTATAAGATAACAAAAGATAACACCCAAAGGGGGATAATACCGGGAGCCGTGAGTCGGAACTAGGCGTAAGTCATCCCAAATTTCCCAAACCAATTTTTGACTCACAACCGCAAGTAGTATCACTCACAAGGGAGGAATCAACACGGACAACGAATCGACAGAGAACGTAGTATTCACACTGAGGGCGGTCATCAGAGGCGACCTTGCAGATGTATTAAGGCACATTGCTGACCAGATTGAGGAAGGATACACATCAGGTCATTATCCAACCTGGGACATAAAAACGGAGGAGTAGTTGTGACAATCAAGGTAGAAATGTACGACTCGCACACGATAAAGGTAGTGGCAAGCCCAATGAGCATGAACGGCCTTTCCGGCCTCCCAGTGCTCGGTTTCGCTCACCCCTATCTGTATCTCAACATCCCGCCCAAGACGCATCTAAAGCCAGCGGAAGTTAAGCGGATGGCAAGGAAACTACACGAGATACTGACCATGTGGTGTCAAGAGGTCAGTCACAACGAGTACGACATAGGCAGTGACCCCAACGGTTGGTATTGGGGGAACAATCTCCCAGACGGGGAGGACAAGGACAAGTTCGGTCAAACGGTCCGACTGCTCGGCCTCTACATGACGGCGGCGGCACTCGGATACGGATTGAGGTTCAGCTACTAATCACCCATACGGGAGGAATCGATATGGAAAACGAGAACAGCAGGGTAATGACAGAGGCAGAGCGAAAAGAGTTTTGGGAGGGCGTGAACGGACCGCTCAAGGAGGGTGGAAGGAGCGTTTGCACCTGTGGGCATCTGGGCGATGGCCCGAACAGTCAGCATCTCGACACGATGGCCGAGGGGCACGGACCTTGCAAGGTCAAAGGATGCAAATGCAACACGCGAGGAAAGTTCACCTGGAATGGGTGGAAGCCAGAACTCGTGAAGTTGAGCGAGGACATCAAGGCCAAGAGGACACCTTGATATTCACTCATATGGGGGAAAAGGAATGACGAGCAGGGGGCTAGGTTTCACGGTCGAACTTCGGTCGATGAAGCCGACTACAATCAAGGAGAGGACGGTTTACGCCCTCGCTGTTGAGTCCGAGGAGGACAAGGAGGCTCTGAGCTTGATGACAGACCTTGAGTTCGCAATAGAGGCGGTAATGCAGAATCACAAGGCGACGAAGGTCCAGAAATCAATCGTCGTGAGCGACCGCTTCAAGACCAAGGAGGTCGAAGCGGCTTCACCCATACGGGAGGGATGAAATGAGCGAAGAACGAACGACGGTTGATGACCCCGACAAGGACTTCATCTGCAACTACGACTGGACTTGCTATCGCCCAAAAGGGTCGTGTAAGGATTGTACCCATGCCGAACGAAAGTTGATGTCTGAGGATACGCAACAAAACGAAATCTCAGCATCAGCACCATACGATGAATCAGGATTCAAAGATATGGTACTGACCGAGGAAGGTACAAAAAGATTCATTGAGTTGCTAGAAAAACATGGATACGCGGTTAAGACAAAAGGAAGCGATTCAAATGGAACAGGTCATTAAAATGGAAGTGGACAGAAAGGTAAATGTGGCATTGTACGTCCCAGATGAAAAGATGGAGATGTTCATAGAAACGCTCAAACAGCTTGGGTTCACCGATGTGATATTCATAAGCAAGACACCAAGCGAGATTCCAAAGGACAAGATGCTCAAATCGAGGTGGCGTTCACTGTTTCATGGGAGCTGAACGGACAGCACTCATATGGGAGGAATGAACATGACAAGATTGGCGACGATACAACTCCAAGGCACTACTCACGCTTATAGAAAAAAGGACGGGTCAGTTGCTTATACGAAGCAAATGCGGTTCACACTGAACGATGCCGTCATCAAGAGCCTGGGAGCAGAAGAAGGGGACTTCCTAGACCTTATCAAGGAGAAAGATGGCCGAGTGGTCATCGTGGTCGTAAAGGGATACAAGAAACAAGAATCGTTTCAGGAGCTATGAAGATGTACGAATGGCAAGAAGGAATGAGAGAGATAACAGGGATGGGAGAAAAGCTCGACAAGGAATGCCAGAAGATGTTCAAGGCCGGGATGGAATGGTTCGATAGGAACCCCGATGCCGACCCCAAGTTCAGTCACAATCCGGAAATCTTCGGTATCGTGTGGGGAGAGAATGAGGATGCTCAAGCGTTGCACGATGCAATAGTCGCGGCGGTCGATGACTGCTCCGGAGCGGCGTTCCAGGTCACGCTAGGCCACATTCTCCAGTGTCACAAGAACGGCTGGGAATGGTATGTCGCGGAGATGAAAAAGGCAGAGTGATTCCCACATGGAAACAATCGAGGACGGGAAAAAGGTAGAGGTTCACTACATGGGCGTGACCAAGAACGTCTATTCGCTCATATGTGAGAACTGCAACCTCGACCTGCCTTCATGGGAGAAACTGCCGACCGAGAAAGACCTGACCGAACTATTCACTCATAAGGGTGAACAGAAGAAACGGCCAGCAGGTAAGAAAAGCAAACCTTTAAAAGATAGCAAGAGATGTAGTAAAGATAGCACTAAGGGGACCACTGCCAAGAGGGCGGAGGGAAACCAGAACGCCATTCTATGCTACGGATGCGGTCACGAATTGGGGGACATGGTGGTCAAATCGCCAGCGACAGGGAACAAGTATTGTTCCATATCCTGCATGGCCTATGTCGAGCCGGACCAGAAACCGGACGACCCAGGACTCGAATTAGCACCGCAAGACGAGATAGACAAGAAAGTAAAGGGGGCCAAAAACTAATGCCGATGAGATTGTTGAACGAGGAATGCCAGATTATGAACGTAGAGCGGGAGATTGGTGGAAAGACCGTCATCTTCATGTTCTGCAAGACCAAACAGGCCGGATTACCCTGCCCGAGGGATACGAAGGGCGGTAAGAAATCGACCGAACTATCTGCGTCATGCTTCGAGGTCATGTCAGAAACAGACTTCCTGCGTGACATCATCATGCCAGACCTGCTAAAGCAGTCAGAAGCCAAGCCGACTCAGAAGGAGGTTGTCAAGGATGTCGAAAGCAAAAACTGAGAGCAAGGACGGGAAAGATGTCATCTCACATGAGAGAACTCAGGCTCCGTTCCGCGTCAAGAAGGAACTCTACGACAAGTTCAAGAAGAAGTGCGAGGACGAGGCAAGGACATACAACTCTGTGCTGGCGAAGCTCCTGGAGATGTACGTCAATGGCAAGGTGAAACTATGAGCGGTGCAAAGCCAAAGCTCAAGCAGATGTCGAAAGGCCAACAGGTAGAGGTTCTACGCAAGAACCTGAACCTTGGTGATGTCGTCCGCATCGAGTGGCTAGATGTCCACGGGGCTGAGAGGCAGACCGTAGAGGACATTCAAGCATTGACCGACCCCGAGCCAACTAGGTCATACGGCGTTGTCGTCAGGCTCATGGAAAAGTCTATGGCGGTCGCTCACGAGCTAGGAGATAGGAACGCAGATGGGTTCTCGGTCAGCACTTATCCTTATGGATTGATAACGGCCATTGAAGTGCTCGGGCACGAGGAGATTCAGTTCTAAAGGGGATATACAAATGGGTTTGGAAATCCCCTTGACAAATGGTTTGGAGCATCTTCACCCATATGAGAAGAAACCTCCAGCGATATTTCCCACGAACGGTCGCCGCCGTGTTTACATCGCTTCAAGCTGGAAACAGGCCAGTGCGGTCAATACGCTTGCGATATTCCTCGAAGGCAACGGCATGGAAGTGTTCGCCTTCACGGAAGGGGACAAGCGTCCGGATGGTCTTGATGCGTTCACGTTCGGACCAGACACATGGGAAGGGCCATTGCCGCTCAAGCAGACGGACTGGATTAACTTCATGGACAATGCCAAGACCGAGCGAGCGTTCCGGGCCGATAAGGCAGGACTCGACTGGGCCGACACGGTTGTGCTACTTCTCCCATGTGGGCGAAGTGCTCACCTCGAAGCAGGTTACGCCGTGGGGCAAGGTAAGGAACTGTACGTCTGGGGCGACCTCCCTCCCGGAGAATACGAAACCATGTACGGGTTCGCGGATGGTCTGTATCGATTCGAACAGTTGGACGAGTTGATAGCGAAGCTCAAGGAAACTAGGGAGGATTCACTCATATGAGCAGAGAAGATAGCAAGTACGAGCACTGGCTGGCCAAATCAAAATCCGGGCCAATCCTCGGGGTAGAACACCATACAGTCATCCGCCGTGATATGGGGCCAGATGGAACTGGAAAATATTCGGACGGAAGCGAAATCTCGCTCCCTTGGGAGTGCATAGCGTCTGATGAGATTTTCGCTGATAAAGAGATACACGATTGGTTCGACCTCATCAAGAAGCTCGACCTGGAAGAACTGGCCAAGGGGGATTCACCCATATGAGCGAAGAACATACCGATGACTTGGGCGACCCGATAGCGGAGTCCAAAACAACTTCGGAGGAACCAACGGGAGTATCATTGGAAGGACGACCGATAAGAAAAAGAGGGAAGCGAAAGTATCCCAGACCTACCCATGCGGTGGACCTATGGATGAATCCAGTGAAGAAGGTGGTTGGTCAGAAGTGCATCTTCTACAACTACACGAACCTGGATTTTCCGAACTACTGTAAGTGGTCCACCAAGAGAAAGCGGTGTAGAATCCGCAAGAGCCAAAACCCAATCGTCCTGACAGGTGAGGGAAAATGCCCGTATCAGCAGTATCGGATACAGAAAAGGGAAATAAAGCCAGCGAAGATTCCGAAGCTCTGATTACCGTCGAAGTGGAGGTAACTGGAATCATCATGGACATCACCTTGAACGCTCTTTACGGTGATGAGGAATGGGGCCATAGTGGTTTCAAGAGGGAGTATATGGAGCGGATACACTCCCTCATCAAACTATTTTCAAGCAAACTGAGGGATATACAAGGTGAACGACAAAATGCCGCACATTCAATCGAGCTTAACAACAAGCAACTTGAAGTGCTCATCCAGGCTTGCTACTGGGATTTGGATTACAACAAGCTATCCTATGATTACGAATACAAACGCTCGCTCGGGTATATCATCAACCTTTACGAAAAGGCCAAGGCCACGATTGCTCCCGAGATTTCCGAATTACACCGAGAGGTCCGGGCCTCGGTCAAGACAGACTGTCCGCCCCCAAAAAAGAACCGCAACAAGGACACCGTTCTCGATGACTTCATTGTCGGAGATGACTGGGATTGGGGGATTTACGACTGACATTCACACATATGGGAGAAACTGAGCATGAGGAAATCTGAGCTTGGCAGTGTCGTAAGGTTCGTCGGAAACAAACGATTCAGACCAAGATGTTTCGTCAGCCTAGACCCGGACATCTGTGGGATTATTCTTGAGCCAGGTGTAGATGTAACTCTTGCAAACAGGTGTAAGATTTGTCCGTTGTATTGTGAGAATACAATATTTGGGAGGAATAAAAATGGTCAAATTCGCTGATATGCCAAAGTTCATGTCTGGTGGAAACTACCAATGCGACATCGGGCTGGGTTATCTCAAGGACTGGATTAAGCACGAGAAGGAAGCATACGGTATTGACCTGGACCCGGACTTCCAACGGGGCAACGTCTGGACCAAAAAGCAAAGGGTCGCCTACATGGAATATCTGGTCAAAGGGGGCACTGCATCCTACTTCATTCAGTGGAACTCTCCGGTCATTCAGTCAGCATACAGGCGTGGGGACGGCGACCTGGACAACACACTCATTCTGGTCGATGGCAAACAGCGTATCACCACTGCACTGATGTTCCTGGACGATGAGATAAAAGTATTCGGCCACAAGCTCAGTGATTTTGAGGATAAATGGGAGGTGCTGATGCCAACGAGCATTCGGTTCAGGATGTGTATCAACAACCTCAAGGCAAGGGCCGACCTGCTCAGATGGTATCTTGAGCTAAACGAAGGGGGAACGGTCCATTCAAGGTCCGAGATGAACAGGGTTCATCAATTACTAGACGAGGAATTAAGCAAAGGGAGGAAGGTAGCATGATACCGCCTCCCTGGGCCGATGAGATTAAGCAGATGCTCAAGAATCCAAGGAAGCCCGAGAAGCAATTGCCAAAGCTGACGATTGAAGAAGCAGATAGGAAACTGGCCGCCGGAGAGAGCCTAGATGGGTACGATGTGGAAGGTCCGAACGAGAACTTAATCCGGCGTATATACGAGTCCACTAAAGGAGAGGATTGATATGACTTCACTCATATGTGTGAAAACCTTTAAACCCTTGGAGGTGCTTCTCTCATATGAGAGGAAACGCTCCTCGAACGAAGGTGTACCATGAAACCTATGGTAGAAGTTAATCCAGCTAAGATTGCCCACTATTATGGGCACAGGACGTTCTATCGGGATGAGAATGATTATATCCCAAAGGCCAAGGCTATTCTTGAAACGGTCGGGAACCTTCGCCTCGTGGGAGAAACGGGAACTGGGAAGTCCACAATCGTAGAGGCGATGTGCCAAGAGTTCGGTTGGGAGCTTCACCAATACCAGTTGTCCACTGAAACAAGCAGGATGGACCTGCTCGCACAGGACATACTTGTTCCTGATGGAATGGGAGGCACAGCAATCAAGCCGAGGCTGGGGGTCATCGCGGAATCGATACTCAGGCCAAAGAACCCGAAGGTTCCACAGGTGTTGTTCCTTGACGAGTTCAACTACGCACAGCCCTCAGTTCTGACAATTATGAACTCGCTGACTGACGGTCGCCGCAATGTCCGTATTCCGGAACTTGCCGAAACCGAGTATTTCCCACTTGGCGACCCAATCGTCATTCGGCCAGACAATCATTACGTCATCATCGGAATGAACCCGTCTGAAAAAACACAGTACAGCGGGACCATATCGATGAACATCGCACAGTTGAGGCGTTTTGAGTCGTTGAACATCAAGTACCTCTCAAAGAGTGCCGAGTATGAGGTCGTTGAGAAAACGCTCGCACAGAAGAACCAGACAATCGACTATCTGGACTTCGAGCCGTTGCTCAAGTTGGCATCATGGAGTAGGGAGCAGTACATGGACGAGAGGTTGAGCACACCGATTACGACTGGAAACCTCATCAACTATGCAAAACTTCTCAAGGCTGGCCTAGACCTGCTCGACATCAGGGAAATCATCAACGCAATGTACAAGGACGATGAAAGAGAACGCATCAACAAGCAACTGACGACCCTTGCACAGGCCAAGGGCGATTCAGTAGGAGCATAAGGGGGTTCACTCATATGGTTGAAGGAATCAGAGGAAAGGACATCGACCTATCGACACTGACAGAGGCGATGTACATCTTGGCATACGATGTGCCAAGCGAAACAAGGGCATCGGTCAAGGACACCCCTAAGAAACAGGAGTTCTTGATGGCGGAGCGGTCTAAGATTCAGAAGTACCTGAACAACGGACCCGACAGCGAGAAGCGTACAGGGGTCAAGCAGAACATGACCCCTCCGGGAAATATGTTGCAGAAGTCCTTATATCGCATTCATCCAGATTACCTGGACGATGTTAAGGACCAGGCCGAACTTTGGCTCCGCGAATATGAGGAAATGGGGTTCATGGCCCGTATAAAGGTGTTTCCAATTGCGACGAACACAGAAGGTTATAAGACATTCTTGTCGATGCAAATTGATTCAGTATTCGAGAAGATGTTGGGACAAGAAGTGCTCATCGAGAAGGCAATCGACCTGGGGGAGTGTCCCGGCAAGACGAAGAACCAAATCGAAACGATGCTCAACACCATCGAGAACATGGTCGAGTTATACTTTGGTGAACAACTTCCAGACGGTAAAATCAATCCCGACTTCGATGCCAAAACATACGCCTCGATGACTGACGAAATCACGTTCATCCGCGAGCGGTTTTTCGTGATGTCAAAGACGGTGACAATCGTAACAAGCTGGACCAAGAAAGCCAAGAAACTAGACGAGTGAGCACATGGCAACTCCAGATGAAGATGAGAGCGACGACATCAACATGGATGATTTCATCGATGCCGTCAAACATGGGGAGGAAAGCCCAATCCCAGCAAGGGTTCTGGAGGATATGCGGAAGGACATAGTGCTCTTTGTCACCAAGGATGAAACCATCGACTTGAGAATGAAACCAGAGGCCGAAACTGCGGCAATCACCCTCGACTTCAAGCACATTCACTTGACATACAACAACGTGCCCCGGTCCCTTCGTGACAAACCAGACGTTGTGCTCTATCTGCTCGCCGGATACCTTCTGCACGAAACGGGCCATGTGTTCTTGACCAAGAATGTCCAGAGCGACTGGAACGAGTTCCTACGTCGCCACAAGCAGACCCAGTTGGCATCGACAATCGAGAACATCATCGAAGATGCTCGTGTGAATTTCCGTATGCCTTTGAAGTTCGGAACATCACCCAACATGAAGGACGCACTGATGCTCCACGGTGAAACGTGGCTCAACGGCATGATAAACAACTGCAAGAAGGAAAAGGCCACGCTCTCAAAGGAAGGTAAGCCATATCCCGGTACGATGAGCGATGGGGCGGTCACTTCCATGATGTTCCTCAAAGGTTTATATGGCAAGACCCTAGATGGCAAGATAGACGATTGCTTGAATGAGTGGTTCCCGAATGCGACTGCCGAGCAGTTGGACGACATCAATGAAGGTGCGAATGTTATCGAAGTAGCAAGGATGACCACACGCTGGAGTGGAAGTATCGAAAGAGCCGCTGGAAATCTCTACGTCCTGGCACAGAAATATTGCAAGCCCGGAAAGATTGGTGGTGGACGCGGAAAAGGACCGACGCAACCAGGCGGTCCGGGTGAAGGTGGACAAGGAATCCCTGGAGATTCAGATGGGGACGGTCCTCCAATTCCAGGGCAAGGGACGACTATTGACAAGGCCAACATCGATGAGAACTGGCTTCCCACAGACTATCCCGGTGGAAAGATGGAAGGCGACATCGAAGGTCCGCTTAAGGAGCGTTTCGATGAGGCCCAGAAGGAGGCGGACGAGGAACGGGAAAAGAAAAAGCCCCAGAATGGAAAATCAAGCGGTCCAGGGTCCAAGGGTCCAGGGACGGGCGGCGGTGCTGAGGAGGCAAAGCCAAATCCTCCGAACCCACAGGACTTCAACATGAGAAAGGCAAGGCTTCAACAGGAAATCAACAAGATGAAGAATATGTTGAAGATTCAGGCCAAGCCAATCTATGAGTTCCAGAGGTTCAGAACATCCGGTCGGATAATGACACCGATTCTCGGAAAGGTCATGGGTTCCGCGTCCCGTAGGGAAGTGACGAACATTTACACACAGACCAAGACCCGCTTCGAAAAGCAGGATGCAACCCTATTCCTGCTAATCGATGTGTCTGGTTCGACCAATCTGGAACTGATGAAGGATGCTCTGGTGCTTCTGGCCGAGGCGGCTGGGAGTTGGATTCCCGATGAGAACTTTGGTATTTACACATTCGGGGACTATCACCGGAGAGTGAAGGACATAGACGAACAGTATGAGAATGTCAGGTATCGCATTGGAGGGGTGCATCACGAAGGAAGCACGAACATCTTGATGTCCCTTGAGTATCTGGAAAAGACAATCAAGAGGATACACAAGCCAGGGACCAAGACCGTGCTCATTGTCACAGACTTTGGTTTCGGTGAGGACTCGGCACTCATACGGGAGAAATTGAAGGCGATTGCCAAGATGAATACAATCATCATCGGTATCTGTCACGATGACGGTGCGAGGAGCGAATCGGACCTGGCAACCGTTCGAAGTACAGCGAAGAAATACGGCAACTTTGCTCTAGTGAACATGATTAGGGCCGAGGATTTGCCCAACAATTTCTTCGAGGTCTATAAGAAGATTGCATTCGATGGCATCGACAGGAAACAATGGGACGAGAAAAGGGGTGTATCAGATGACGATTGAGGTGTTCTTCTGTGACAAGTCAAAGAAACTGGTCCGTGGAGTCCAGGTCCAAAGGAAAGGACTATCGAACGGCATGGTGCAGTACACAGCGAACTGTCCGTTGCATCCGGGGGAGATTCTTAAGAAGATGGACCTCCGGCATACGTTGGTAAGTACGGCCACTGAGATGTTCTCCGCCTCGGAGATGACAATGCCATTCGTGGCACTGCCAGCAAACCCCGGTACTGTGGACGAGCCATCTGACCTTTTCTGGGAGGTATTGACCAAATCGGTCATGGCCCAATTATCAGAGAAGGACAAGGGGAATGCCGCCGCAATGGTCGTCTTGGCATGGCAGAACGAGCTAACCGTCAATGACAAACAGGTCTTGCTCGACCAATTTGCAAGGACAGGGACTGTGCAAACAGCCTCGCCTAAGCGTCAGAATCCTCAGAGCGTGATTGACATCACACCGAGCCGTGAAAGCGGCGTAGTGCCGATGGACAAGGCCGCGTTGAAGAAGGTCAAGAAGGATTTCCTGCTCCTCGAACAGAAGATTCGGCAGAGCGAGATGTATTTATTGGGCCTGATAAATGTCCTTGAGGACACGGACATCGATGCCGCCAAGGAAATCGACTTCGACCTGTTCGCCGTAGCCAGGATTGTCGGGTATAACGACTATCCCAAGGACTTGGAGAAACGGGCGAAGTTCGTGAAGGTGCTGGAAACAGCACTCGGTCCGGAAGCGTTGTCACAAATACTTTAGGCACTCATACGAGTGCCATTCTATTTTTCATCACTGTTCCAACTGGGACAACTGTTTCTTAAGGTCTGAGTATTCCTTGCGTTTCCCAATGGTGTTAAGTATGGCCGATTCATTGAAAAGGTCGCTATCAGGATTCTGTTTCCTATAATCTGACATCAACCGCTCTATCTGGTCCATCTTGGTGAGGATGGCAAACTCATCTAATGCTTCCTCGGGAACAACAAACGGTTTCATCGTTTCCTCAGCATCTTCGAACATACCAGGGACGACATCGGCACGATAGTTTCTCCGTATAAGACGTTGGTCGATGCCCCATCTTTCTTCCTGAGTGAACCCCTTCAATTCCACATGGTCCCGGACCTCGATGTGTGGGGACTCCCGCTCAATCACCCATTTGCTTACAAAGTGACATCCGAATCTTGACGGGTCATCCTGTTCACTATAATCCGGCACAAGTAAGAATTGAGATATGGGCATCCCATATTTGATGCGGTCCTCATTAGAAAGTGACGAGTGTTTAGTATATCTGGCAACAAGAATATCTATCGTCTGCCTCCAGAATGGAACATCATCTACTCTCTCATGCAGAACGCGGCTCTCCATCGTATCTAACAGGGGCCGTCCAACCATTTCACCACTTGCGGTCTGACGGAGGTGTTCGGTCCTGATTATAATCTCATGCGATTGTACCATGTTCAATCCTCCATCAAGGACATTCTGAGCCTAATCAACCGAACATACTCATCCTTCTTTCCAATCTTCTCAGAAACATACGAGATTGCAGTCGGTTCATTGGGATGGGTCTTGGAGTACGACTGCATCTCTTTCTCAATGGCATCAATTTTCGTCTGGACCTCAAGCTCCTCCTGGTCCACGGAGATTGGCTGTCCTCCGACATCGGTGCTTGCCGCGAAATCCAGATTGAATACAACTGCCGCATCGAATTTTGCATCGTCCAGATTGTGATGCAATGGGATTGTTACATCCATCTGGATATTGTCATTCGCAAATCCCGGTCCTGGGTCTGTGTGGTTATAATCCAGAATCAATCTCTTTCCAGTTTCCTTGTGCACCAATCCAATATATCTGCTGTTCCGGCCATCTTTCGGACTTATTATGACGGGTGAAATCAATCCGAATATCGGGAACTTTGCCTTATAATATCCATACTGGAATATTCTCAATAGTCTGTCATAGAATATCGAGGTCAATCCAGCAAATATGTCATCATCTCTGCACGGAACACCATAGATGACCAACACATCTGAATGCACCTTCTCTCCCCCAGCAACAAACAATCCTGGTTGGCTCACTGATGCTATGTTCCATATCTCATATGGCCATTGACGATTGTTGCCTTCCTTGATGCCGCCCATTTTCCAGTTCGCCCACTTGGTCCAAGGCAATATTTCGATATACTCATGGTCATACATCGGGCAATCTAGGACGATGTTATCCTTCACGGTCTTGGGTCCGACCGCACCAGGGATATGGGCATCGAACAGCATCGAAAGCATCCCCGGAAGGGCCTTCTCGATTTTCTTCTCGGTCGCCAAATCACGGATTAGTGATGGAGGCATCCCAGTGACACGAATGGGTTCGTTGCCCGACAGCATCAAATCGATTTCGAACGGTATGCCGGGGTTCTCCCGTATGAGTGAATCTCTTTGTCGAAGCAGGTCTGAGTACTCTTTCCTCTTGCCGATTGCCGTGGACAATGAAGAATAGTCGAAAGGTGAGCCAGGATGGGAGCGATGATACTTAATCATCTCTCTCTCCAAGGCATCGATTGACTGCTCAATCTCAAGTTCTTCCTTATCATCGATGACAATCTCGCCCATAGTTTCAGAGGTTGCTTTCTCAGGGAACCTGGCATACGGAATCTTCTTGAGGTGAAGTAAGACATCATCGGAGATACGCTCCAAATCCCTACGGTCCCAGTTTTTGAAGATGTACCTCGTGGACCGGACTGATTCGCTACCCTCCTCCAACGAAAACGGCTCCTCGATATACTGGACCAAATCAACATCATTATATCCCGCCGACTGTTCAATCATCAGTTCCGCGGCTTTTTCATAAGCGAAGCCTTCCTCGTCATCTTTAAAGAACCTACTGTGGTCAGTTCTCAGCACGTTCCAAGTCATCTTACCCTGCTCGTTTCGAGTTCCTTTAACCTTCTGTTCCACAATCTCATTTGGAAGAACATGAGGATATTCTTGGCGGGGCCTTCGACCAGACCTCAGATGCAGGTAATCCCAAATCATCTCCAGTTCTTGCTTCGGCCAGTTTTTCAATTGAAATTCAGAGGAATACATATCGTCGGAATTGTACGAGTCGGTGCTCTCGGTCATGTAACTCTCCAAATCTTGTGGTTCGTGCCACGCACCGTCATAATAAAGTTCCTCAGCGGCTTTAAACCAATCATCGTACTCTTTGGTTTCCGATTTCTTTATCTCATTTTCAACATCCACAACCTCGCGGTGAGTATCATCGTATATGATATGTTCAACAATGTCATAAAAAATGATTTGCCGCTGTCCGGAAATCGGGTTCTCTCGTATGAGTGAATCTCTCCGCCTTAGCAAATCCGAGTATTCCTTTCTCTTGCCAATCGCCGTGGCCAACGAGTTGTAATCCAAAGCCGAGCCAGGATGCAAGCGATAGTACTTGACCATCTCCCTCTCTATTGCATCAATTGATTGCTCAATCTCAAGCTCCTCTTGGTCGTCCAGCACGATTTCTTGGATATGCTCGGAACCTACGTCTGCTGGCTCCGGATACAATGCTTCCCCTCCATGTTTGATGGCAATCCAATCTGAAATCTTCTCCAATTCTCTCGGTGTCCATCCATAAGGTTTCAGGGTGGAGTGGGTTTCCGAATCGTCTGAATACGATTGTACTGGTTCTGTTTCATATGGGCGGGACGGGTCATGTTGGAGATGATTATAGCTTCCGCCCATGTAGTTGATGTATCTGGCGGCCTGTTCCCAAAGCTCCTCTCCACTGTCATCTGGTTCGAACGACTCGATTATTTCATCGATTTCTTCACTATCAGATTCTACTATTTCACTATCTGAATCACCTTCATCAGCATAGACTGGAGTTACCCGGTACTCCTTCTTGACAACACACTTGCCATGCTCTGCATAGTCATCGATTCGAACGAAGTCCGGCTCGTCTGGGTAAATATCTTTCGGATAGATTAGCTCCGGGATTGTTTTCCGAAACTTTGCGTAATCATCGGCCATCTTTTCCGCTCTGTCCATAGCATCAAGGGCCGCCTTCTTTTCATCAGGGCCTCTGGCCTTCAACTCCGCCTCCGAAGCTCTATTCAAAGCACTCCTCATCGCATGATACTTGCTATCATCTGCGACCTTGAACCATATATGCTCCAGTTCATCACGGGTCCAATCTCCTTCCAATGAATACTCGACGTTCAATTGTGTTTCCGGGTCGTCCATAGTATCTTCCTGGTAGTATTCACCAGTTGGTGTGAACACGGAATCGATTGGAACAGCTTTTTCATCTATCAGATAGTTGGCCGCTCTTTCAACAGCACTGTCTATAATCTTGCCATCATGGTCATCCATTTCGAACTCGAAATTCTCCGTTTCAGAACTATCGGACCTGATGTCATTCTCCCAAGTGCCATACTCATCTTCATCCACATTGTCAATCGCCTGGTACGCAATTTTCAACAAGGACTTAGCAACATTACGGTCATCTTCGGTCTTTGCATTCTTCTCAGCATCCTTGGCAACTTCCAGGAGGTTCCTGGCCCTGTCACGAGCCTGTTCAATCTTCAACGCATTGAGTTCTTCCTGGTCCATTTCTTCTTCTTCTTCATTTTCTGGTTCCCACTGCCTTGGTTCAGTAAGATAAGAGTATTCTTTACGCTTGACAATGCTCAAATCCCTATCAAAGAAAAACTTCTTCCAGTTCTCCCAGTCCTTTCTGGTTGATGGGTTCTCTCTCATATGGGTGAAATCGTTGAACTCCATGCGGCGGCGGAGTAGGGCCGAGTATTCCTTCCTCTTACCAATCTTATCGACCAATATCGAGAACGTCTTTGGAAGCTCTTGGTGCTTGTTCCAATAGTCGAGCATCTTCTTCTCCAGGTCATCAATCGACTGCTGAATCTCAAACTCCTCTGCATCAACGAAAATGGCCTCGCCGCCCTTCTCAGGGGCATCCTTCATCGGAATGTCAAACTCGGTCATCAAGAATATTTCCCATTGGTCTGGTTTCAACGGAATCATCTGCTCCGTTGGCATGACATGGGTAGCATTCTCCAAGGTATCCATACCATCCGGTTCATACAAGGGCCTGGTTTTTCCAGTCGGCTTATGCTTAAGAACCAATCCCCACTCATCACCAACAACCTCGATTTCATTCAGATGCTTCAAATCAAACGCCCATGAAGCATACTTAAGCAACAAATTGTGCCTCTGAATGAAGAACTCCTTAAACGGAGTCAATCCTCCAGCAGTACCATCCTTCCAACCAACATCTGTCGGAGGGGGTACGAGGTATATCTCATCCGGAAGCTCATCTTCCATCTCTCCAGGGGTAACTACTGTCCAATGGGATTTAGCAACTTTAAGAACGGTATATGGGAAATTCGTAAACTGACTGTATTCTCCTCCTTCACCCTTAAAACCTCTAAAAGATGGCTTCCCTCCAATCTGCCAAATGATTCTAACGGCCAAATTTCCATCCGAATGTACGCTCTCATATACCTCCAGGGACTTGTTGGCCATTTCTTCCCGTTTATCTTTCGTAGTGTAGGTGAAGAACGTGGGAAGGGCGGTCATCTCAATCCAGAGATGATACAAATCCTTGGTTTCTGCCTCGATGGTCCTTCCGTACTTCTTGTTCCACCCCATCACACTTTTCTCTCCTGGCGGAGGGGACTTGAATGGGAGGATGACCTTCATTAGCTTGGCCAAAGAGGAGTTCTTGGGGGGATGATTCATTCAAATCACAATTCCCTTATCACCGAACGGACCCTTTTCACCCCGTTCTTCTTATCCTCATCCGGATAGACGACATGAGCAGTGATTCCAGACCTCTCATAGATGTCATGGGCCTCCCTCTCGGCCTGGTCTTTGTTTCCATACCTGTTCGCAAAGACCTTTCCCGTTTCGCTGACGAGTATGTAGTGCACACCTCTCGGGTTCTTGGATGGAGCAGGGGCCCGTGGGGGCTTTGCAATGCTCTCAGGAGCCGGGGCAGGGGCCTTCATGACCTTCTCAACAGCATCCATAGCATACGGAGCGGCCATCATGGCAATCGGAATCAACGGAAGCGGATTCTCCA
>Ga0172380_10002991_pt1 | contig 24440 bp, 30 predicted proteins | sample Leawe162metaG_FD_119747 | JGI IMG/M metagenome (GOLD analysis project Ga0172380, IMG submission 119747) | Leachate microbial communities from a municipal landfill in Southern Ontario, Canada - Leachate well 162 metaG | ecosystem: Engineered > Solid waste > Landfill > Unclassified | place...
GCCCTCGGGGGTCATCGCGCGCCCCCGTGCGCCGACTGCGTCTCGGGGTGCGTGAGCCGACACGTTCTGGCCTGTCGGCGCGCCGTTCTGTGCAGTTCTCAAGGAGCAGGCCGTGCACCCACCCAGGGGTGGGGGTCTGTGGCCGGCCGGGCAACCGACGGGGGATGCAGCCGCCCGGCCGGGGATCAGGAGGCGCGCTTCCCTCGCGTCAGTCGCGACAGGCGCGGGGCGCCTCCGCCTTCACGGACGGAGTCCAGGTAGTCGGCGAGGTCCTGCTCGGTGAAGCGCCGGGATCGTCCGACCTTGCGGCTCGGGATGACGCCGGCGTTCGCCTGCGCGAGGACCCAGTCGGGACTGTGGCCATCAGCTAGGCGAGCGGCGAACTCCGCCGCGTCGAAGGTCGCGGGGGTCATGCTGCGCTCGCCTTGGCCCGGCGAGCGATCTCGGCGCGCGTCGGTCCGTGCCAGACATTGAGCGGCTCGACACCGAGGGCGCGCGCCATCGCGAGTAGCACACGGTCGCTGGCGCGCTTGTGTCCCTTCTCGATGTTCGAGAGTCCGGACTCGGTGATCGAGACGCCCTGCTCGGCCATCCGGTCGGCCAGCTGCTGGAGTGTCAGGCCCCGCGCAAGTCGCAAGTCACGGACGCGAATCATCGGTCCGAGCGGTTCGGTCGCTGCCATGCCGCTAAGTTAGCGACAAGTTGTGACAGGCGCAAGCCTTTCGAGCGAAAAAGTATCGGTGACGTGCTGAAAGACAAGCGTGTAAGTACCGATTGAGGCGCTGACCTGCGGGCCTACTTGTCGTTTCTGGCCTGGACTTGTCTACGCATGGGGCGTCACGATCGCCTCATGACGGATCAGGAGTCTCGGAAGCGCCAGTTGGGCGCCGTCGTGCGCGATCGGAGGAAGGGCTTGCGGCTGACGCAGGAGGAGGTCGCCGAACTCGGTGGCCCCGCCACCGCAACCCAGCGGAAGATCGAGGCGGGTGCCTTCGGCAGTCTCCGACTCGGGACGACGTGGCCACTTGAGCGCGTACTCGGCTGGAGGCCGGGCGCGATCGCGGGATTCCTCAGCAACGACGCGCAGGCCACCATCGAGGCTGCCGTTGAACCGAACTACGACGCCCTGCGCGTGAACGGCGAACTGCCAGCCGGCGTGGAACTGCCCGATGTCGGACCCGGGGAGCAACATCACCGACCAGCGTTGAACATCCCCGAGGAAGTCGTCCGCGACATGACCTCCGAGCAGATCACTGAGCTCGAGGCTCGGCTGGTGGCCGACGCGTGGAAGGCACGGCGGGAGATTCTGGGGAGCTGATGGTGTACGACCCTTGGCGGGACGCGGGGGAGCGTCATGCGGAAGTAGTCATCGCTCGGACCGATTGCCGGCCCGCGCTTGGCGCCTGGATCGAGTCCGCGCAGGTCATCCTCCTCGAGCGCACGCTTGAGCGGCCGGAGCGAAACTTCGTGCTCGCGCACGAGATCGCGCACATCGACCTTGGGCACAAGGTGACCGGCCACGGCTGGTTCGACCGGCGTCAAGAGCGCCAGGCGGACGACTTGGCGGCGCGGCGGATGATCACGGTGAAGTCGCTCGCGGCCGCGATCCGGGTGTCGCTGTGCGAGGAGGAGGTCGCCGAGGAGCTCGGCGTCACGCTCGAAGTCGCGCAGCGGCGCATGGCGCTGCTCACCGATCAGGAGAAGGACTTCATCTACGAGCAGCTGTGGGGCCGCACGGCTTAGGCCTCTAGCGCGAGGACCTCGGGCGAGGCCTGCACGAGGTACGCGCCGGCGGCCGCGGCCGCGAGCTCGAGGTGGTCGGGTGCGAGGTGGCCGTAGGTTCCGACGGTGGTCTCGATCGACTCGTGGCCCAGGCGGGCCTGGATCACCGGCAGCGGCAGGCCCTGCGCGAGCAGGCTGGACGCGTGCGAATGCCGCAGGTCGTGGATCCGCGGCTTCTTCCCCAGGTCGGGGATCTTCTTGTTTCCGTCGGCGTCGACGCGGGCGTTGAGGCGGCGCAGGGTCGGGCCCCACGCCCGGGCGTGGAAGTGGTCGGAGCGCACGGGCCCGCCGCGCGGGGCGGTGAAGACGTACTCGTCGGCAGGGCGCCCGTCGACCAGGGGCCGGAGTTCGGCGACGAGCTGGTGGGGGAGAGACACCGTGCGCAGTCCGGCGCGGGTCTTGGGTGCGCCGGGTGCGGTGTCGAGGCCTCCGTGGCCGGTGCGCTTCCAAGCGCGGCGCACGTGCACCACAGGGACGGTGGCGTCGAGGTCGACGTCGCCGACCAGGAGCGCGGTGGCCTCGCCCCAGCGCATCCCCGTGCCGGCGAGGAACAGGACGAGCGGCTGGTAGCGGGCGGGCGTGGCACCGACGAGGATGGTGAGTTCGTTCTCGGTGAGGAAGACGTGGCCGGCGTCGGGCGCGGCGCTCTTGATCTTCATGCCCTTCGCCGGGTTGGTGCCGCGCAGCTGCTCCTCGATGGCCCGGGTGAACGCGGCCGAGAGCAGGGTGTGGTGGTTCCTGCGGGACTTCGCGGACAGTCCCTGGCCCTCGAGGTACGCGAGCCAGGTGCGGATGTGGTCGGTCGTGACGAGGTTGACCGGGAGCGCGCCGATCGGCTGGGTGTCGATGCGCCGGTCGGTCATCCGCTCGTAGTCCAGGCGCGTGCCGGGGGTGATCCCATCGAGGGCTGCGATGTGGTGGCGGACGTACTCGGAGACGGTGGGCATGGCGTCGCTGGCGGAGGCCTGGGCTTCGAGGACGGCGAGCGCGGCGACGGGTCCGAGGCGGTCGATGAGGTCGCTGGCCGTCCGTGCGTCCTTCATCGACGCGTAGGTGAGGCTCTTCTGTCGTCCTTCGACCCTGAACGACACGCGGAAGGACCCGCTCGGACGCTGCTGGATGCTCGGCACTCCTGCTCCGATCGCTGCTGGACCGCCGCGAGATGTTGCCTGGCACTGATGCCTAGGCGTTCGACAGGCGATGGTCACTACCTCTGACCAGCGATGATACGGGTGCGGACGGCGGGAGTCGAACCCGCCGAGGGCGTGTCCCTGACCTGCACTCACGCCGCATCGTCGCAGGTCAGGGGGTCGCGAGTTGGTCTACGACCCGCAACGATCCGCGAGACACGCGCGTCAAGTGTTGCCTAGGCAACAGGGACCGCTACCGATAGCGTCGCGTTGAGCGACCGGGGGTGGTCGACGGGGAGGACTCCATGACTGACGGACCGACAGCGCCGGCCGGGTGGTACCCGCAGGATGACGGGTCGCAGCGGTACTGGGATGGCAAGGCCTGGGCCCCACTTCCAGGGACCCCGAGACCAGCACGCGCGAAGTCCGAGTGGAAGTCTGGCGACAAGAAGGCCTTCGCTGGGATCGCGCTGTGCGTGCTCGTGATCGGCGGGTGCGTCTGGTCGGGTAGCCGCGCCAACAACCAGCACCAGGGCCCCACCGATGCCAGCGTCTCCAGCTGTGAGCGTGCGGTGAAGGCCCAGCTGAAGAGCCCGAGCACGGCAGAGTTCAGCGACCACCGATGGGGAGACCGGTCTGGTGGGGGATTCATCCTGAAGGGCAGCGTCGACAGCGAGAACGGGTTCGGCGCGATGATCCGGTCGACGTGGATCTGCGAGATCAACGCGAGCGGCTCGATCGACGGCGCGCCTATCGTTGGCTGAGCTAGGCCTTCGCCAGCGATCGGACCGACCGGGCCATGCGCTTCTCGTCCCGGATGCGCCGTAGCCGGTTCACGGTGACGGGTGCGTAGGCGAGGGCCTCGGGGCGCTCGAGGAGGCGGTGCAGCTCCTGGAAGTACAGGTGTGCGCTCGTCGCGAACTCGTCGCGGATGGCCATGTCGCGGGCGCCGTCGTGGCGCCAGGTGAGCCCGGCGAAGTCGAGCACCTTGCGTTCGTGCGCGGTGAGGGGCTGGCCAGCGGGCATGTGCCTCATCGTGCCTCAGCCGTCCGACAGCGCGGCACCGTCGAGGGCTGGGATGTGGGGCGCCCCGCCCGGACGAGAAGGGGGGAGGGATCGTGCCCGGGCGGGGCGTCGTCTGCCCTGAACCTCGAGGGAGGAGAGTCAGGACCGACGCAGAACGTACCCGGGGACAGACCCCGCGACGGCAGTTGAATGATCGTTCCAGACACTTCCCTTACCTTCGGGTCGCACGATCATCGCCGAGCAACGAAGAGCCCCCGCCCTGCAGGCACAGGGCGGGGGCTCGTCATTGGCGAGGGGCGGGACCTACGGGGGCGAGGATCCCGCCTCTCGCCGCGCACGGTACGCCCCGACGCCCTGCAGGGATAGGCCCGGCCGCCGTCGGGGTACCAGCTGCAGCTGGAGCGGTGGATGCCGGCGGCGGCGCTTTCAGAGCGGAAGACGGGTTCTCCCTTGGCGGACGGTTGGGTCAGCTCGAAGCAGTAGCGGGTGTTGTTGGCGGGCTCGGTGGACGTTGGTACTACGACCACGAAGGGCCAGGAGTCGTCATGGTTCAGCTCATCGGGGCTGATGACGATCACCGGCCGCCGAGGATGCGGCTTGCGGAGTGGAAGCCACGGCGGCAGCGCAAGGCGCTCGTCGTCTACCCAGTAGATGCCCCCACGGACGATGGGCGGCTGCGTCGGCGCAGGTCCCCGTTTGCCGCGGAACCGGCTGCTACCGCTCACGCCGGAGAAGCCGAAGGCGCGGGCGGCGCATGGTGCCCAGGCGATGGAACTCGTCCATCGACTGGCGAACCCGCGGCCCGTCCTCGCGAAGATCCGAGGGGGTCAGGGGCGCGTAGGCCGCGCGCAGCTCAGCGCGGTAGTCACGAGGCTGGTCGGACGCTTCGGAGGTCTGGCTGGCGATCTTCGCCACGATGACCTGACCCCCAATCGTCTCACCGCCCCAGAAGGCCACCTTGGCGCTGGGACGCACCTGACTCCATCCCATCGACAGGCTGAAGGTCGAACCTGAGGAGATCGAAGGCGCGAAGGCGAGATCACTCATGATCGTCACCGACGCCGTGGGCCGCGTTCCACTTCATGACGGTCTCCGTCAGCGCTTGCTGCAGAGCGATCGTCTGCTCGATCGTCATCATCACTCGCGCCACCGGGGTGATGACGACGGGAAGGATGCCGCCGTTCTTGGCCGAGAGCTCCTGAGCGGCCTGGAACTGCTGTTCGGGATTCCCGGCGAACATCGGGTGCGTCACGTGACCGAGCGTGAGGGCCACGTACTGAGGCGCCTCATTGGGCGGCCCCACCAACTGAGTGACCGCTTGGTTCACGAGAGTGGAGGAGTCCAGGACTGGGTGCTCCAGCGGCCAGATCAGCTTTCCCTCGATCGGGGCAGGCTGCTGGGTGGTATCGGGCTGAGCGCTCACGTTCGGCATCATGCCATCAGGGCGTACCGAGCGCAGTCGGACGTCCGGATGAGGTAGCGACGTACAGCGGCAGCTCAGACCCGCACGTGAATGGGCATCATCGCAGGTCAGGGCCGACTTACAACCACGAAGAGCCCCCGTTCTGCCGGAGAAGAACGGGGGTTCTTGTGATGAGACCGCGTTATCTGGGACACCCAGATCGGACAGGCGTCAGGCGTATCCAGGGCTGACGTAGCCGGGGCCGGCGGTGGTGGCGAACGGGGCGGGCGCGCGGCCCTTGGTGACGTTGGGCCAGTCGTTGGCGGCGTCCCAGTTCCCGAGCCCGCCCGAGGTGTAGACGTTCGTCGTCTTGACCGAGGCGGGTGGGGCGGTGACCCAGAGGATGTACTTCGCGGCCGCGGTGCCGACGATCTCGACGTTGCGCAGCTCCCAGTCGTTCGCGACGACGGACGCCGAGCTCGTGTCGTGGGCGTTGAGGAACATGCCCTGGTACCCGGTGGTGCACGAGAACCCATCGACGCGCAGCGACACGGGGCCGTTCCACGACTGCAGGCAGTCGGCATGGTTGTCGGCCTTCGACCCGACCAGCGTCGTGCTCAGGCGGACGTTCTGGACCTGCACGCGCGCGAGCGCGGCGGAGATGTTGATGCCCTCGGACAGGGCCCCGGTGCTCGAGGAGAAGTCGACGCCCTCGAGGTGGACGGTCCCGGTCTGGGAGAGGAAGTAGGCGGCGCGGCGGACGTACCCGTTGGCCTGGACCCCGGGGCCCGTGCCGCCGGAGAAGAAGCCGGCGCCGACGTCGACCTGGCCGCCGATGACGACGACGTTGCGGCCACCCTCGACCCACAGGCCGCGGCCGTTCTTCCACGGCCGGTCGGTCGGCAGCTTGATGACGTAGTCGCGGCCGGCGGCGAGGGTGATCTTGCCCTGCTCGTCGGTGGGGGTGATCGTCGTCGGCGCCGTGAGGGCCGGGGGCTTGAACGCGAGCGCACCGATCGACCCCGAAGGCGTCGACGGCACGGGCGTCGGCGTGACGCTGGGGGCCGTAGGCGTGACAGAAGGGCTCAGAACCGTGACAGACGGACTCGGCGTCACGGTGGGCAGGTCCGTCGGAGACGGGCTCGATGGCGGCGTCGCGACGGGGTCGGGGTGCGCGGCGACGAACTGCTCGAGCACCGCGACCGCAGCAGCTGCGTCAGCGGCGGACGGGGTCGGGGTTGGTGCGAGCGCAGCGCCGGCGAACCCGCCGACGACGAGCGCGGCCGCGGCGATCGCAGCGGTTGCGGGGGCAGGGGTGCTCATGAGTTCTCCTGGCGGTCAGCCGGGCACGCGTTAGCCTGCGCGGGTGGATGCGAATACAGCAGCCGTCTGGGCGACGGCGGCGGGTGTCGGTGATCGCGGTGCTGTCGACGGTGCTGAACGCCGGGCTCGATCGGCGGGCCGACGTCTACCTCGAGTTGGTCGAGGAGACATACACGGCCTGGAAGGAAGAGCGCGAGCCGACGTGGATGAACGAGCCGTGGCCCGCGCTGGAGGTCTTCGGCAGCGAGCAGATCCTGGATGAGCTCGGTTCGCTAGGCGACGCGTGGATGTTGTGGCCCGGCGACGACGAGATGAACGCGATGCCTCACGAGCAGGCCAGAGCGATCGCTGACGGCGTCAGCTACGCGGTGGGCCTGCGGGAAGCTGTGATCCATCTCGTGAACCGCGAACTCGCCAACGACCCCCCGAGCCGGTGGTCACGGTGGCGGACGAAGCGGCGCATCCGGAAGGTCGTCGCGGACGTCACCCGGCCCGTGTAGAGCTGGGCGGCGGTTTAGCCCTTGAAGGCCGTGCGCGGAGCCCAGAGGTAGTTCGCGGCCTTGTTCTTGAGCCAGACGCCCTCTCGGTTGCGAACGACCTCGACGTACTCGAACTTCCCGCCCACCCAGATCTTCCGCAGCTGCGGGGAGGCGAGGGACGCCTTGTCGTAGACCCAGGTCCAAAGCGCGGTCACGCGGGTCTCGTGGGTGATCTGGAACGGCACCCACGCCGGGCGCGGGTGGTAGTCCGCGCCGCCGGAGGAGAGGCCGTCGCGGCTGGCGTCGTACTCGCGGACCTGCCACGCGGCACCGGTGGACAGGTCGGGCTCGTCGCGGACGATGCCGTGGATGTGCGGGTCGAAGCCGCCGTGCTCGGCGTTGCGCAGCCACACGGGCCCGCCGCAGCGGATCCGCAGCTCGTTCACCAGGCGCTCGGTCTCCGCCGGTGTGAGCGTGCGGGAGCGCAGGTCGAACGCGCCCCCGCCGTTGTGCGTAGTGCCGGACAGGGTGCCCTGGTGCCATGACCCCTGCACGACCCACCGCTTGAGCAGCGAGATGCCGGCAGCGAGGTAGGCGTCGTCGATGAGCGCCTTCACCCGCGGGGACAGGAGCGCGTCGTTGTCGAGCACGACGCGGCCGGGGACGACGATCGGCATGTCAGTCGCCTGCCTCGTGGTCGCCGACCGGGTCGGCCTTCGAGGGGCCGGAGAGCAGGGGGATGCGCTTGCCGGCGGTGTCCTCGAGCGAGTTCACGATCTTCGACAGCAGGCCAGCGCCGGCGACGATCGACAGGATGATCGGGCCCCAGTCTGGGCGGGACGCTGCGATGAACGGTACGAACGGCGACAGGCCGGCGACGAAGGCGAGCGCACCGGTGAGGGTCGCGATCGCGGTGCGGATGGCACGGCGTGTGGAGTCGGGGAGCTTGTAGGTGTCGGGCTCGCGGAGCCAGATCGCAGCGTCGGGGAACTGGTCCTCGAACGCGTTGAGCAAGCGGGTCGCGACGCCAGCGAAGGTGGCGAGGCCGAGCACCCAGGCGGCGGCCTGAGGCCAGAGCTCGCGGATCGGTTCGACGAACGCGACGAGCGCGATCGCGACGGTCAGCGCGACCAGGAGGACCTGGTACGCGGTGCGCAGGGCGCGGCGGGTGGAGTCGGACATCGGTGGGGTCCCTTCACGACGAAGCCCCACCGCAGGTCGCGGTGGGGCTGGGGGTGTGGCTTGGGTCAGCGGAGTAGGGCGATGCCGACGTTGATGACGGCGACGGCGGCCATGAGGATCCCGAGGCGGAAGTTGGCCTTGCGGTCCGCGGCGGCCCGGTCGGCGGCGGCCTTGCGGTCGGCGACCTCGAGGGCGTCGCTGACCTTCTTCTCCCGCGCGACGTCAGCGGCGGCGAGGTCCTCCAGCGAGACCAGAGACTCCTGGCGCAGTTCGAGCGCGCGGGTTCGGGAGTCCAGTGCCGTGTGGTTGCCCTTGACCTCGGTGAGGTCGCCCTCGATGTTGCGGGTGCGCTCGTTGAAGCCGCGGATCTCACCGCGCAGCTCGGCCAGCCCCTCGAGGAGGCGTAGCTGCAGGGCGTGGTCTGATGGGTTGACCTCGTCGGGCATCGGATGCTGTCTCCCGTTCAGCTGGGGCGGTTGATGGATCAGGTGCGGACGCGGAACGAGTCGACGATGGCGGACGCGCCGTCGCCGGAGTCGGGCGTGCCGACGAGGATCCCGATCTGGTCGAACGAGGCGACCAGCCCCGTCGGATCCACCGTCCCGAGGTACGTCATCGACAGCAGCTCGCCCGAGGCGACCCACAGGTCGTAGGCGGTGCTGGACACCTTCGAGATGCGGAAGTGGGAGGGGATGTCGACCGTGTCACCGGTCGGCGACTCGCTCGACAGGGTGTTGGTCGCCGACCACTCGCTGTAGGAGATGGTCAGGAGGTCCGCTGCGCCGGTGATGCTGCGCCCGAACGCCACGTACTTCCCGGATCCCGAGTCCCGCAGGACCAGGGCGACGCGGACGTGGTCGCCCTGGAAGGCGTTCAGGCCCCGGACCCGCAGGAACGCGTTCCAGGTGCTCTCGGACGGTGCCGCTCGGACGATCATGCGGTGGGTCTCGGTGGTGGTCGTCGACCCGCCGGAGGGGGACGCGTAGATCGCCCCGGCGCCGCCGGCCTCCTGGTACGCGCTCGCTCCCGGGTTCACCCAGGACCAGTCCGTCGGGAGGGTCGTGGAGTACGGGTCGGAGAACTCGACGTCGTAGCCGAGCGTCGCGCCCCAGCGGGCGTCGAACGCCTCGAGGACGTCCATGCCGAACGCTGCGGCGCCGGGGACCCATGTGGTGCCGTCCCAGATCGCGGCCTGGCCGACGCCGGCGCCGGACTGGTGCAGCTGCTGGATCCGCGGGTTCGTCATCGTGGGCCTCTCACACGTAGCCGGGGGAGACGTAGGTGTCGCCGACCCACCACGACGACGGCGCCCAGTCGCCACCGGCCGGGGTCGCGTTCTGGTGCAGCCCGGCGGAGGGGATGTTGCCGTTGCCGTCGGTGACGTCGTTGCCGCCGCCGTCGATGTAGACCTCGTCGAGGGTGAGGTTCGTCCACGCGGGCTGGTCGTCCCACAGCAGGTAGTGAGCGCCGCTCCCGTCCGGTCCGGTCGCGGACTCGAGGTTGACGCGCGAGAGCTGCCAGTCGATCTTGTCCGCCCCAGAGGGCAGGGCGCGGTCGTCGGCGGGGCGCATGAAGATGCCCTGGTAGGTCTGGTGCTTTCCGGTGATGCAGTCGCCGAGGAAGTTGAGCGGGCCGCCGTAGAACTGCACCAGGTCCGAGTGGACCCCGGACCGCTCGCCCCACCCGTAGGCGTCGGAGCGCAGCGCCTGCAGGATGTACGTGACGCTGTTCTCGTGGCGGAATGCCTGCTGGATCCCGTCGGAGTAGTAGCCGGACCGCAGCCAGGTCCCCTCCTCGAAGATGACCCTCTTGAGGTTCGGGTTGGGGCCGTCCTTGTAGTGCAGGCCGCGCCGGTCGGCGTCGTAGCCGCCCGTGGGGATGGACGGGTCGAAGTCGAAGACGACGCCGAAGACGATCAGGTTGCGTCCGCCCACGAGCCGGACGTAGTTCGACGTCACCGGCGTCGAGGCGGTGATGTAGTAGTCCTTGGTGTTGTCGAGGTTGAAGGTGCCGCCGGCGGCGACGTCGAGCGTCTCCCACCCGGTGTGGTCCGGCATCGCGTAGCGCAGGACGTGGGTGCCGGGCGTCGAGGGCGGCGTCGGCGGCGTGTACGTGCCGCCGGGCACCGCGATCACGGGATCACCCGCGGGGGTTGGCCCGAAGATGATGTTGTAGACGGACCCGCCGTCGCCGGAGGATCCGGTGATGTCGAAGCTCGTGTCGACGGGCGTGGAGTCCGACAGGCCGGCGACGAGCATGATGTCGTAGAACCCGTTCCCGCCGAACTGCGACAGCGGCGAGTCGATGCCCGTCGCGGTGTACGTCCCAGCGAGGGCCCAGTCACCGCCGCCGGGGGTCATGACGGCGGCGGAGATGACGATCTGCCCCGGGGTGCCACCGGTCGCCGGCGTCGAGTCGACAGGTGTCCCGGTGGGCGGGTTGTAGAGGGTGTCCTCGATGACGGCGATGTCGACAGTGGTGGTGACGCCGCGGTAGACCGCGAGGACGCCGGCGTCCGCGAACCCGATGGGCAGGTCGACGGCGGTTCCCGTGCCGACGCCCTCGCCGAGCCAGATGTCCATGCCGCCGGACGCGCCGGCGCGCAGCAGAGTCCAGGTCGCGAACGCCCCGGACGGGGTGCCGCCGTCGTCGCGGACGAACAGGATCGCCACGTCGCCGGTGACCACTGCCTCGGGGAGGGTGACGCCGGTCTCGGAGACGTAGGCGCCGGTGAAGACGTCCCCGCCGGGGGTGGCTAGGTCGTAGTAGGCGTAGTTCAGGGCGATGGTCCACGTGTCCGACCCGATGCCGAGGCGGACGGCCGCGAGGTCGGTGAACGTCAGGACGCTGCCGATGATCGTGTACTCGGCGCGGGTGAGGACCAGGCCGTTGACGCGCACGACCTCCGACTTGTCGATCGGTGTGGCAGTGAGCGCGAACGAGTTGGTCGTCGACGACGTCAGGCTGAAGGAGTCGTACTCCCACTTCGGGCTCGGGCCGGCCCCGGACACGCTGCTCGCATCCCCACCGCCGGCGGCGAACACGATGGTGTCGCTCGCACCGGAGGGGAACAGCGTGTCGTTCGACCCGGCGGCGAGGCCTTCGGCGCGGCCGCGGGCGAGCCGCTCGAGGCGCTGGGGCATGGTGCGGGGTGGGCGGCGCAGGACGCCGAGCGCGGTGTCAGCCATCAGGCCGCCACCTCCAGGATCGCTTCGGCGTGCGCGTTGCCCTGGTCGTCCTCGTACACGGTGAGCGCGAGTACTCGACCGGTGCTCTGGGTGCCGGTGGATGAGGGTGCGGTGATGCGGTCGCCGGGGGAGAAGTCAATGAACGGTCGGGCGTCGTCGGTGATGGTGAACTGCACGCGAGGGGTGTCGACGTTGACCTTCGCGGTGCGCTTGAGGATGCGGGTCGCGTTCGCGGCCGCGGTCGACTCCGAGCGGGTATTCCCGAACTCCAGGAACGCCTCACGGCGGCCGTAGACGGCTACGCCGGCGGTGTCGGTGGCTTCGGTCCACCCCGCCGCTGATCGGACGAGGGCGCCGGTCTGGCGGGCGCGCTTGCCGCTGGTCTCATAGGCCTCGAGGTTCTTCACCCCGGCCAGGACGATCTCGTTGCTGCGGTCGACCCCGCGGGTCTCAGCTGCGTGCAGGGTGATGGTGTCGGGGTCGACCCAGAAGTCGATGGACTCGTCGACGAGGACGTTGAGGACGTCGAGGGCGGTGGTGCCGCACGTGAACCCGCGCGCGATCGCACCGGTCCACGGGTCGCCGTTGGAGTCGAGGGTGTCGGTCCAGTCGCGGGTGAGGTTCTGCAGCCGACCGGACTGGCCCGCGTCGAGCATGCGGGTGAGGTACTCGCCCAGGACGACGTCGAGGATCTCCGCCGGGTACCACAGGGGCTCCTCGTCGGTGACGAACCAGTTCGCGAGGTCGCTGTGCCGCAGCACGGTGGAGGGGGAGCCGTCGGGGTTGAGCAGGGTGCACGTGAACAGGAACCCTGCCCGGTCCCCGGGGGAGCCGGAGTTCCCGTTGGTGACCTCGGCGGCGAGGATGTGCGGCCCGGACGGCACCTGGATGACGCGCTCCGCGAACCCGGTGTAGTTGGCTCCCTCGGCCTTGATGTCGGAGGTCGCCATGATCAGGGCACCGTCGAGGAAGAGGCGGAAGAAGTTGTCGGCGGTGGCGTAGAACCGCATCTTGCGCGGCTCCTCGAGCGCGAACGTGGACCGGAAGTAGTTCCGGGCCCCGGGTGCGACGGTGGCGGCGGGGTTGGTCTTCCAGATCCAGTAGGCGCCGGGGTCTGGCCACGCCTTCGGCGACTTGTACCGGTAGTCGCCGCTCGAGGTGGCGGACTGCTTGAACCCCAGCGGCGCGGTCCAGGTGATCAGGTCGTACCAGTGGCCGCCGACGCCGGCGAAGTCGAACGGCCGCTCGGTCGGTGAGTAGTTGTAGGTGATGCCGCCCTGCGGCCACACGCGGGCGTCCTCGAGCCAGCACGGCAGCCCCCGGCCGGCGAGGCGCACCCACCGGTTCCCGTCAGCGGCGATGTGGGTGCGGCCCTTGCTCTCGACGACGAACGCGCCGACGACGTCCCCGTCGAGGAGGATCTTGATGACACGGTCGTAGGCGATCGTGAGCGCGGCCGCGGCCAGGACGGTGACCTCACCGAAGCCGGGGCCGTTGAACTCCTCGGTGTACCGGGGGGCTCGGCGCTGCGACAGCTCACCGAGGCGGGTGAGCCCGTCGGAGTTGTACTGCTCCACCGCGAGGCGGTTCATGCGTAGGCCCCCCGGTAGGCGAGCACGACGGTGTCGCCGCCGCCGGTGACGCTGAGGGAGTTCACCCCAGGAGCCAGGGCCATCCACTCGTCGAAGGCGGGGTTGTGGGTCACGGACCCTGCCACCGAGACGCCGGAGCGGGTGGCGGTCATCGCCTCGACGTCGACGACGGTCGCGGCGGCCGCCACGGCGTGGACCTCGATCCAGTGGCCGGTGGTGTTGTTCGTCAGGCGCGTGTACCCGGTGATGGTGCCACCGACGGTGATGGTGATGCGCCGGGTCTCGACGTCCCCCGCGATGGTGGGCGTGTAGCTTCCGCCACCCAACCCGGCGGTCGTCATCGTCGCCAGGGTGGTGTCGGAGGTGGCGTGCCAGTAGGCGTCGAGGGTGCGGAGGGTGAACGCGACCCGGCCGGCGTGGAACGCCGCCTGCGCGATCGCATCGAGGCCGGACCGGTACCGGGCTCGTGCCTCGGTGGTCAGGTCGCCGTCGCCGGGACGCGGGATGACCCTGGTCAGGGTGGACACGCGGTTGCTGTTGCGCACGAGCGCGGTCAGGGCCCGCTCACGATCGAGGTACCTGGCTCGCGCGTCGGCCGGGACAAGCACCGCCCCGTTGTTCCCGTACAGCAGCCCACGGACCGTGATATCCCGGGGCCCATCCCACGCCGCCCCCTCGACCGCGCCACCGAGTGGGAGCTCGGGGTCGTCACCGCGGACCGGTGCCGCGCCGACGAGGCCCACGATCTCCTGGATCGAGTGCATGACCGTGAGCAGGTTGGTGCCGTTGATGGACAGGGACTCAGCCACTTCTCAGCCCTCGAACCCGTAGAGGAACACCATGTCTGCGTGCTGGCGAGCTACCGCGGCCGCGGCCTGCTCGGCGGAGGCGACAGCGGTCACGTTGGACTGGAACGTCACCGACCGGCCACCCCCTCCGGGCTGGATCCCCAGCTTCGCCCCGAGGTACGTGTAGGCGTCCGCGAAGCGGGCGTCGTTGATCGCAGTCATGAGCGGCTTGTTCGGCTGGGCGATTGCTGCCCGGGTGGCGAACTCTCCGTTGGCCATCGGCTGCAGGAATGAGTCCTGGTAGGACGGCCCGGGCCCGTACACGAACCCGCCCCCCGCAGTCCCAGGTCCGCGGCCGTTGAGATCGGGCTTCGTCGACTGCCCCTGACCGGTGGTGAACGAGCCCGACCTCGTCACGACAATGCTCACCGGCACACGGCGCTTAATGTTCGCGATAGCGGCGGCGACGTCCTCAGCGGCCTTCTTTGCCGCGTCCGCGCCAGGGGTCGTGTACTTCGTGATGATCTCCGGCACGATGAGCCCGTACTGGTCCGCGAGGCTCTTCGCCGCGTCCTTGGTGAACCCCATCTGGGTGGCCTGCTTGATGAACTCAATGCGGGCGTCGAGGACGCGGTCCTGCACTGTCTTCGCCGAGTCGCTGTTGGCCTTCCAGGCGGGGATGGCCTTGAACAGGGCGTCGGTGATACCGCCGAGCACGGTCTGCGCCTTGCGACCGGATGCGGTGGTGAAGTCGAACGCCTTCCCACCGGCAGTGACTGCGCCCTTCATGTCCTTCGCTGCGTCGCGTGCGTCCGCGAACGACTGCTCGAGGTCAGCGGTGGCCTCGTCTGCGGTCTGGCCTCCCCCACGGAGATTGTTCATGGCCTCCTCGAGGTCCTTGATCGACGTCTCAGCCGCCTTGGCGGCCTCATCTGCGGCGGCGATGGCCTGAGCGACCTGACCGTTGGCGCCTGCCACACCCGTCGCAGCGTCCTCGACACCGACCAGGGCGTCTCTGTAGCCGGTGAACTGCGCATCGAACGTCGCGGCGTCTCCGCCGCCGGCGACGAACTCGGCCCGCAGCCTGGCGAAGGCGTCCTCAGCCTCCTTGGCGTTCCCACCGGCGACCATCGACGCAAGCGCCTCGTCGACGCCACGTACCGCATCGCGCGCCGCCGTTAGGTCTGTGGACGCCCCGAAGATTCCGACGACCGACTCCTGGAAGTCCATGCCCCAGTTGTGGTCGGTGAGGTACGAGAGGGCCTCGTTGAGGCTGTTGGCCTCGCCCCGCTTCGAGGTGAACCCGAGGCTGTCGGGCTTGAGATTGAACTGACCGAGGTTCCGCAACTCTCGGTAGAGCTCGTTGACGCCCCTCCCGCCGTTGACTGCGGACGGGTAGATCTTGTCCAGGACGTTGACGGCGACCTCGAGGCCGGCGAACACAGCCGTGGCGACCCCCGCTGCCTTGCCCGCCTTCCCGATCGCTGCAGCAGTCCTCGGGGCAGCCTTCTCCATGCGTCGGAAAGCATCCACCGACTCCGCGACGCGGGGCGCCAGCAGCAGGAACCCGCCAGCCGCAGTGGCTCCCGCGACACCGAGCCCGAGCAGCGGCGCGGGAAGGTTCCCCACTGCGTTCACGGCGCCGGTAGCGGCCTGCGCCATCCCGCGCAGCAGCCCGTTGGCAGTCGATCCCGATTTGATGAACGTGGTCTCGATCGACCCGGACAGCTGCTCGAAGTCGCCAGCGAGGTTGTCGAGCCGGATGCGAGCCTGCTCGGCTGCATATCCGGAGTCGTTGACCTCGTTGCGCCACTTCCGGACGCCCTCAGCACCGCCCTCGTACAGAACGGCGGCGGCACGGACGGCGTCAGACCCGAAGAGCGTCGCGAGCGCGGCGTTGCGGGCCTCGGGGGTGAGGTCCTTGAGCCCGTCCCGAAGCTTGCCGGAGTATCGCTCAAGCCCGATGAACTGGCCCGAGGCGTCGTAGGCGTTGATGCCGAGCTTGTCCATGAGGACGGCGGCCTCTTCGGACTGCGGGGTGAGGCGCTGCAGCATCGTCTTGAACGACGTGCCCGCGTCGGAACCGATGAGGCCGGCGGACGCGAACTGCGCCAGCGCCGCGGTGGTGTCCTCGACCGAGAGACCGGTCTGCTTGGCGACGAGCGCGGACTGCTTGAGGGCCATGCCCATGTCGTCAACGGAGCCCTGGGCCTTGCCGGCGCCGGCGGCGAGGAGGTCCGCAACATGTGTCGTCTCAGAGCCCTTTAGCCCGAACACGGTGAGGGCCGTGGCAGCGGTCTCCGCCGCGTTGGCGACGGACGTGCCACCAGCAGCTGCCAGGTTCAGGGCGCCGGTGAGGGCACCGCCGAGGATGTTCGCAGTGGACACGCCGGCCTTCGCGAGCTCCTCCTGCCCCTGGGCGGCCTCGGTGGCGGAGAAGACGGTCGCGGCGCCGGCGTCGAGGGCGGACTGGCGGAGTGCATCCATCGTCGACGCCGACGACTTGGTCGCGGCCTGCACAGCCGACATCTGCTTGTCGAACCGAGCACCCGCACCAACCACGGCGACACCGATGCCGAGCAGCGCTGCACCCGCTGCGGTGGCCTCACCTTGAACGGACTGCAGGCCGCGCGCGGTCTCTGCTGTAGCACCCTTGACCGTCTTCCCGAACGCGACCGTCGACTGGCCAGCCCGCGCAAACGTGGCGGTGTACTGAGAGGAGACGGCTTCGAGCCGGACCAGGACAGTGCGGCGGTCGGTCATGCGTCGTCCCCTTCCAGTCGATAGGCGTAGAAGATCCGGCCACGCATCGCCTCAGCGCCGCCGTCACCGGCGATGTGGTCCTGCTCGATGCGGACCGCCTCGCAGGCCTGGCACACGGTTGAACCGACGGCGAAGTCGTGAAGCGGCCGTCCGTGCTCGTCGAGGGCTGTCGTCTCGTCTCGGGGAAGACCACAACCGGAGCAGCGGCTGTGCCGGTCGGCGAGGTAGGCGAGCGCGTCCTCGGTGTCCGACGGCAGCCAGTACGGCTCGTGGGGGTCGACCGGGTTCGGCCAGACTCGGCCCAGGACGATCGAGCGGGGCTGGCGGTACCGGTCGGCTAGTTCGAGCTCGGCTCGGAGCCGCTCATCAGTTCGGACGCCGCGGTCGCTTTTGGGACCTCGACGACACCGCCCTGCGCGGCGAGGCACGTGTTCCACACGCGGGTGATCTGCCCGATGCCCCACTCGTCGTACTTGCGAGCCCACCAGGCCTCGTCAGTGCCGGTGGGCTCCACCGCGGCGAGGGCCATCAGGGCTGGTGGGAACGAGTCCGTGTTCCAGCCCAACCGCTGACCGATCGTGGCCGCGTCCTGCATCTGCTCATCGGTCGGGGGGTGCTTACGGATGAGATCGGTGTAGGCGCCGCGCCCGATCGACTTGAAGACGAACTCGACCTCGGCCGCCTTCGCCTGCTCACGAAGCGCGAGGATGCGGGTTGCGATCGCCGGTGCGACGGCGGTGCGGTTCGTATTGGAGTCGAGGTGCTTCTCGCGGTCGAGCTGCTGCTCGAGGCGCTCGATGTCCAGGACGAGTTCTGAGTCCAGGCAGATCGAGGCGCGGTAGAGGGTGGGCTGCCAAGCCTTGTCGACGTCTGTGGCGGTGCGGGACATGCGGGGGTCTCCTTGACCGTGGGGAGGGGTGACCGGGTGGGGAAAGACCGGTGGCCGCTCCCCGGTCAAGGAGCGGCCACCGGCGTTCAGGGCAGGTCAGGCCTGGACGGCGACGCCCTCGTACAGCGTCTCGACGGCCCACTCGACGACGAACTTGCGGGCCTCGGCGCCCCACGCCTGCGGGGACCGCGATGACACGGACCCCTTGAAGACGTTGACCTTCTGCGCAGCCGCGACCGCAGCGGTGCCGCCGAACTCGCGCTCGACGATGTACCCCGCGGTGTCCAGCGGCAGCGCGGCCCACGCGTCGTCATCCGCGCTGACGGCGTCGCGGTACAGCTTCATCGTGACCGTGCCGGCCTCGATGTTGCCGGGGATGGACTTGTTGCGGCGGGTGGAGGCGTCGGACGCGTCGATCTGCGACGCGGTCTGCGGTGCGTCGAACCCGTCCCGCGTGGAGTACGGCGTCAACTCGGTGCCGGCGGCGATCTCGGCGACGGTGGGACCTGTGCCAGGTGCGGCGCAGGTCGGGATGTGCCAGAACCGGGACTCCCCGGTGGTGCCCTTACGACCCATTGGTCACTCCTAGAGGAGGCCGGCGTCTGCCGGCGTGGTGATGTCGACGTCGCCGGCGGCGGCGTCGGGATCGGGGACGCCGGCGGCGCCCTCGACGAATGCGGGATCCGGCGCGGGCGCCGGGTCGGGGTCGTCGTCCTCGTCGCTGTCCTCGTCGTCGACGACCCAGCCGGACTTCTCCAGCACGGGGATGCGGGACTCGTTCTCGACCTGGATCGGCTGACCGGGCAGCTCGGGGTGGGTCATGCGGGGCATGTCGTGCTCCTTCACTCGGGGGTTGTGTCGATGCGGTACCGGTCGACGGCGAACCACAGGGGCGGCTGGGGGTCGTTGTCCTCCCGGACCCCGGTGGAGTCCGCGAGCATCACCGGGTTGATGAGCGCACGGCCGGTGACCGTGACGGCACCGGCTGTGAGCAGGGCTGCGCGGCCGGTGTCGCGGGCCTGGTCGGCGGCCGCGGGGCCGTCGGCGACGTAGGTGACCTGGACGGTCTGCACTGCGTCGGCGTTGGGGGCGGCGGCTGTCCCGCCCGTCAGCACGGTGGACAGGGGGTAGACCAGGGCGTAGGCGTGGAACGTCCCATCCGCCTGCGGGCCACCAGCGGCGGGGCGGGTCGCGTACCCGGCACGGTCCGCGCCGAGAGCGTCGTCGAGTACTGCGATGACCGCATTGGCGACGGGCCGGTCGGTGGGCGGGGCGGTCACCGGTCGAACACCTCGCCCGCGACGTCGGTGAGCGCCTTCTCGAACCGGGGGCCCTCGATGTCCAGCGCCGGCCCGAGATGGGCGAACGGGGCGTTGTTCACCGTGCCGTACTCGAGGATGTTCCCGAGGGGGCCCTGGGCCTTGTCCTTGTCGGGGCCGATCTCGGCCGCCACGGCACCGAACCGGCCGTCCCCCTCGATGTCGTAGCCGATGGAGTACGGGTAGGCGGGTGCGTGCGCGAGGCCGGAGGAGAAGCGACGGGCGTCGGTCTTGACGTTCAGCGCTCCCTTGCGCACAACGGCTGCGGCCTGGGCCCCCACTCGCTGCGCCTTCGACTCGAGCTCGGCCGCGAGACGGTTCACGTCAGACACATCGATCCGGACCTGCATCAGCGCACCTCCTGGCAGGTGACGCGCCGCGCGGTGACCTGGGAGCCGTGCACCGCGCCCAGGACGGTCATGCGGCGTCCGACCGTGTCCGCGTCGTAGGCGGAGGCGGTGATGGTGACCAGGTCGCCGGGCTCGATCCCCGTCGCGGAGATGGGGAGGGACACCACGAGGTCACCGACGCCGACCTCGGCGCCGCCGTGCTCGACCATGCGGTCCTGGGTCTGGCGGGGCCGGACCCTGCAGGGCCCGTCGTAGACCTCGGTCGTGGTGGGGCTGGTGTCGCCGTTGTCCGCGATGGTCGTCCCGGTGATCCGGGTGATGGTGCACGTGTCGGTCATCAGCCGGACCGCGTGGGCGCGGCCCCGCTCGAGGACCGTGGCGACGGGGATCATCAGCGGCCCGTCACGAACACGCCGGGCCGGAACCACTCGAGGCGGCCGAGCTCGGCCAGGGTGAGGGTGATGCCGGCGAGGTCGTCGTCGGACCCTGCGCGGGTCTGGGACTCCTGGTGGTCGTCGAGCTGCGAGGCCTCGGTGCGCAGGCCGTGGGGGTTGTCGTAGATCCGCTGCGCGACGGACAGGCCGATCGCCTTCAGCACCTTCGGTGGGGTGACCCAGCCGTGGACGATCGTGACGTCGGCGGTGTACCAGACGGAATCCTGCGGCGGCGTCCACGACTTGAGCCGGATCCGCGGGAACGGCCGCTCCCACTCCCACGTCGACGCCGACCCGCTGATCGCGACGTCGGTGACGTCGGCGAGCGCGTTGACGGGGATGTCGATAACGGCGTCGCGGCCGATGGGCAGGGTGACAACTGAAGTGACCTGCTCGAGGGGTCCGACCTCGTCCTCGATGAGGCCCACGGCGAGCTCGCGCGCGAGAGTCGCCGTCGCGGTGTCCAGGTCGTCCTTGTACAGGGAGGCGAGCTCTTCGAGGGTGAACAGGTCGGCCACGGTCGCTCCTCTCAGGGTCGGTGGGTCGTCGAGGTGTACGGCCGGGGTGTGACGCCGGTGGGGCGGGCCGTGACGGCGGTCCCGGGGCGGGCAGTGGTGCCGGCGGCGATCGGGTAGGTGCGGCCGTCGTCGGGGCGCTCCGTGATCGCCGGCGGCGGGATGTATCGGGTAACGGCGAGCGCGGTGTCGAGCTCGACGGCCTGGTCGATCGCGTGGGCCTTGCGCCCGCCGAGGGCGGGTGCCGTGTCCGTCTCGACTGCTGCGGTGAGGGTGCGGCCGTGGAGCCGGGTGAACGCCACCGCGGTATCGGTGGTGGACGCGAACCCGACGGGGCGGGCCTTGCGGGCGGTGATCGCCAGGGCGGTGCTCGTCGCCACCGCGGTGGACAGCGGCCCGCCGAGGGTGACGACCGGCGTGACGGCCTGGGCGGTGTCTGCTTCGCTGGCGAGGCCGAGGATGCGGCGCTTCCCGCGCGCAAGCAGCTGCGCGGTGTCGGTCTCGGACGCGAGGGTGAGGGCGCGCGCCTTGCGGCGGGCGAGCAGCTGCGCGGTGTCGGTCTCGGCGGCGAGGGTGATGGGCTTGCGCTTGGCCTTGCCGAGGGACTGCGCTGTGTCCGTCTCGGACGCGAGGTTGATCGCACGGCGCTTCGCTCGAGCGAGCGCCTGCGCCGTATCGGTCTCGGCGGCGAGGCCGAGGGTGCGGGTCTTGCGCGCTGTGACCGCGGTCGCGGTGTCGGTCTCGGCGGCGAGGGTGATGGGCTTGCGCTTGGCCTTGCCGAGGGACTGCGCTGTGTCCGTCTCGGACGCGAGGGTGACGAGCCGGGTCTTTCGCTTGCCCAGCGCGAGCGCGGTGCTGGTGTCGGTGGCGGTCCCGATCGCGACGACCTTCGGGCTGGTCCCGCTGATCGCGATCGCGGTGTCGACCTCGGTCGCGATCCCCAGAGCGCGGGTCTTGCGCCGCCCGATCACGAGCGCCGTGTCCGTCGTCGACGCGGTACCGACGGTGCGACCCCGGCGGACGGTGAGCGTGAGCGCGGTGTCCGCCTCGGTCGCGATTCCGACCGTTCGGGCTCGGCGGACAGTGACCGCGATGGCTGCGTCGGTCTCGGTCGCGACGCCGAGAGCCTTCCGCTTGGCCTTCCCCAGGGCCTGCCCGGTGTCCGTCTCGGACGCAATCCCAAGCACGCGGGACTTCCGGCGGCCGACCGCGATCGCAGAGTCTGTCTCGGTCGCGAGCGTGACTGTCTTGCGCTTGGCCCTTCCGATGGGCTGCGCGGTGTCGGTCTCGGACGCGGTTCCAGCTGCGCCGCCGAGTGAGCCGCCGGCCTCGCGGAGCCGCACCAGGATCGCGGGCCCGCGCACGTTCGTGGTCGTGCCGCCAGCCGTGGCCGCGATCACCGGTGCCGCCGTCGACGTGCCGGTGGTGACCGAGCCGCGGAACGTGACGCCGCCGAGGTCGTTGCCGACGTTGGTGTCCGGCTCGGTGTCCTCGGTGACGGTGCCCCACGCTGAGACACCTGTCGCGGTGACGCCCTCGGCGGAGAACTGCGCGGGCGTGGTGACGTCGGTGGGGATGCAGAACCCGACGATGTAGTGATCGCCCGCGGTCAGGCCCGGGTTGGACCCACACGTCACCGATACCGCGGCACCCGTCGTGGCGTCGACGCCGCCCGCGACGGCGACATCCCAGACACCGGTCGCGTTGGTGTACCGGTAGACGACGGCCCACGACACGTTCGTCGAGGTGATGTTGATCGTCGGCATGGAGTCCGACCCGACCGCCACCTTGCCGTAGGCGGCGATCAGGGTCGGACCCGTGTCGATGCCGGTCGTGCCGCCACCACCGGCGAACTCCCCGAGGAAGTCCCAGTCGGTGATCGTCTCGTCGTTCACGGACGTGTCGGGCTTCACCCCGAGCAGGAGCACGAGGTAGTCCCCGGCTGCGATCGACGCGGGCGCGTTCGGCGTGATGTTGATCGTCGCACCCGACAGGTACGCCGGGGTCGATCTCGACCCGAAGGCGACGCTCATGGCAGCCCCCTACGGGTGCGGACGGTCAGGCAGCGCGCTGGGCGACGGCGACCGTGGCCGTGATGTCCGACCCGTCCGGCGTCAGCACGAAGTCGTGCTGCGACACGGGCAGGATGTTCGCGTCCGTGCCGCCGGTGGAGTCCGAGTCGTACCCGAACACCACGTCGTTCCAGCCGTCGCCGGCCGCGACGCCGGTCCAGGTCTGGTCGGGGAAGTCGACGTCCACGCGGTCGTTGGTGTCGTCGTAGGTGATCGTGATGCCACCGGCCTGGTCGATCGACTTCCGGGCATACCCGGAGTTCGTGACCTCGTTGGTGGTACCCGACACGAGAGCCGTGATGTCGTCCTTGTCGAGCAGGGTCGCGTCGGCCTCGATACCCGACGTCGCGAGCACGAGGATCACGAACACCGAGTTGGTGGGGTCGTTCGAGTTGACGCGCTCCGCGAACTCGACGAAACGGCCCTTGGACCGGTTGAAGATGAAGTTGCCCATGGCTCAGGCCTCCAGCTCGAGGGTGACGAACCAGTCGACCCGGGTCTCGCCGGCGGCGTACTGCTCGTCGGTGGGCTCGTCGTAGCCCTCGAGCGCGTACTTGCCGGCCTGGTGCACGACCGTGTAGGTGACGTCGCCGTCGACGGTGTGCAGGGTGACGGTGTCGAACTGCCGGAACGTGTGGGTCAGGGCCCACTTGTTGTCGGCGGGGCCGCCGGGGCGGTGCACGACGGTCTCGCCGGCGACGGACAGCCACCCCTCGGCGATGCCGCGGTCGATGAACGCGAAGCCCATCGTGGTCTCCGCCGGGGCGCCGCCCTCGTTCTCGATGCGCAGGCCGGCGAAGGCGTAGGGCTCCGGGTCGGGCAGGGGCTCACCCGTCGTGGGATCGAACCGTGCGACGGGCACGGACCGGTCCGCGAGCTTGCGGACGCGAAGTACCTCCATGACGAGGCCTCTCTGAAGCGGGTCGGGCTTGAAGAAGGGGGGTCCGCCGGCCCGGCCCGGTTCCCCAGTGCGGGGCCGGGCCGGCGGAGTAGTGGCGTCTACGCCTTGAGGGCGAGGACGGTGCCGTGGGACTTCTCGGTGCCGTAGCCGAGGCCGACCTCGCCGTAGAGCTGGACGTCGTCCGACGCGCCGGTCTTGGCGAGCGGCTCGGCGAAGAAGTGGCCCTTGTCCGGCACCTCGAGGAACACCGGGGTGCACTGCTCGAGGGAGGTGACGATGAGCCGGTGCTGGGGCACGTACCGGTTCAGCATCACGTTGAGGCGACCGAAGTCGGTCTCGAGAGTGGTCAGGTTGACGCCGCCGACGTTGCGCGAGGTCTCCTGGTACTGGCCGTAGGCGGCTGCGTAGGCCTTGGTGAGCTTGCGCTTCTGCGCCGAGTTCACCATCAGCGTGGCGGTGTCCTGCTCGCTGATGCCGCCGTTGTCGTACACGGCCTGCAGGAGGTCGTCCACGACGGTGGTGGTGAGGTCGACGCCCTCGTAGGCGGTCGAAGCCGACAGGTCGGTGGTGACGTCGACCTCGGTGCCGCCCTTGGCCGTGGACAGGCGGAACGTGTTCGCGGCCAGGCCGGACGCGATCACGTAGTACGTGACGTCCACGAGGAGGCCGGCACCACCGGTGAGGGCGGTGAACACGACCGTGTCGCCGGCGGTGAGGCCGTGCGCGGTCGAGGTGAACAGGTTGGTCGCCGCGACGGCCGTCGTAGCCGGGAGCGCGGTGCCCGCGTTGACGATGTTCGTCTCGATCGCGTCGAGGATGCCGCGGGTCTTGCGGCCCGTGGTGTTGTCGGCGGGCAGCTGGTACAGGCCGTTGACGAACGAGTACTCGACGTCGCGGACCATCTGCTTGAGCATGACCTCGACCTGCCAGTCCACCTCGTCGCGGACCGGGTTGGTGGCCTCGTTGTTGAGGCCGGCCTTCTTCCCGACGGCTGCGATCTTGGAGTAGGCGACGGACACCTTCTCCTGGTGGATCTGGCAGACGTTCGACACGTTGCCGCGGACGCGGCCCTGCGCGGTGGGCGCCGGCGCGCCCTCGACGACCTCGGGCTGCCCGGCGGCTCGCAGGTCGTACTGCTGCCACTCGAACTGCGTGTCGGTCGACTGTCCGCCACCGGTCAGCCCGCCGATGGCGGAGAAGAACGGGGTGTCGTCGGGGGTGAGCTGGTGCAGGATCCCCGTGTAGTTGGGGAGGTTGTAGTTCGTGCCCAGACCGGTGATACCGGACATGGTGGTTCTCCTTCCA
>Ga0172380_10002992_pt1 | contig 24427 bp, 24 predicted proteins | sample Leawe162metaG_FD_119747 | JGI IMG/M metagenome (GOLD analysis project Ga0172380, IMG submission 119747) | Leachate microbial communities from a municipal landfill in Southern Ontario, Canada - Leachate well 162 metaG | ecosystem: Engineered > Solid waste > Landfill > Unclassified | place...
CCGGACATCTCTTCCACCTGCGGCCTGATTCCGGCTGTTCGTCTCTTTTTGCTTATCACAATCGTCATATCAGTACACCATTACCCGTTACTATTCTCCGGTCGACACGGTCAGCAGTTCCGTCTCGGTGAGCGCCGCAGAATCCGACTTCTTGCCCAGTGCGGCGACCCTGACCGGGGCCACCTTGCGGTAGACCTCCGAGGGTTTGAGCAGCCGGCCGTCCACCGTCAGCAGGTCTTCGACCCTGATGCCGAAAAGCCGCTCGTTCTCCTGCAGGTACGGCAGGATCAGCTGCCAGTCTTCGTCCGTCATGCGGTAGAACCCGCAGCCGTTCAACTGCTGCCAGACGACCTGCTGGCGCGGATCGCGGATATAGATGGCGCCGCCCGAGGCCAGCGAAAAGAGGTTGCTTCCGGGATACGGCTCTTTAAGCGCCTGCAGGCGTCCCTCATCGTCGAAGGCCACGCCGTTGAGTATGACGAAGCCGCCGCCGTTAAATACGTCACCGGCCATGAATGACTCCCCCAGGAAATCGAGGCAGGTGCCGTTGATGACGACCCTGGGCCTGCCCACCGAATTGATGAGGGGCCTGCCGGCGGCGTTGCCCATGACGTAGACCGATCCACCCTTGGCGCCGTACATGAAAGTCTGGCCCACGTCGCCGTGAATGACCAGTACGCCGCTCTTGATGATCTGCCCCACCTGGTCCTGGGCATTGCCGTGCACGTTGATGGTCAGGCCGTCGATACCTGAGGCCAGGTAATCGCCGGAGCTGCCGTATACGTCGATGGTCGCATCGTCCGAGACGGGTCCCAGCCCGCAGCCGATGAAGCGCTGCCCGCTGCAGTTGTAGCTGATAAAGCGCCGCCATCCTATGTTGTAGGCGTCCATTAACAGGCTGGCATCGCTTCCCAGTCCTTCCGCATCGAATCCCCGCGCGTTGATCACCAGGACGGCCTCGCCGTTGCGGGGTGGCCGCAGCAGGCCGTGCGTATTATGGTCGATCAGGCGATACCCGCCGTTCCCGTCCTTATCACCATCAAGCCCGGGAAGGCCGTCGAAGACCTGACGCAGCGCACCGCGCACCAGATGGATGACATGGTTGCGCTTTTTGGCGCCGGCAGGATACCTGCGGTCGTTGAGCAGCGTGAGCACTTCAATGGTCGGCGCGGTGTACCTGCGGTCGGCGGCAATCTCGACAATTGCAGACAGCGCGGAACGCGTGTCGTCGAATGACCACTGCCCCATGCCGCCGGACAGGTGTGCGAAAACGGCCGCAGCGTCACCCTTCTCAAATAGCTGCGTCAGCCTGTCCCTGACATGGCCGTTGGATGACCTGACTGAAGCGGAGAAATCGCAGGATTCCGTTGCCGACGGCAGGGGCACAGGTGCGCCGAACTTGTCCGTGCAGGAGATGCGCAGGCGTCCGCCGCTGTCCGGCTTGAGGTCGAAAATGAAGGCGCCGCCGTCCGTATGGCTGCCGCCCCTGGCGTTCCAGTAGCGGTCGGCAACCGGGCAGATGCGGCTGTCATCCGCATGCAGGCTCTGCAGCGTGGCGTCGATGGCCTGCTTCTCGGAGGCTATCAAACCCACCTGCACATCGCCGTCGCAGAAGGCGAAGACCTGCGGCCGCAGCATGGCGGTGTCCGTGATGCCCATCAACTGAAAGGCCCGGCTCTCCGGCAGCGAGCGCGCGATGATGAAGAACCAGGGCCCGTCGGGCGAGCCGTGGATATGTGCGGTCTGGATGGCGCGGTATATAGATTGCCTGTCCTGCGGAAGCCGATCGAAATCAAGCTCGGAGGTGGGCGCCAGAGCCTCGATAATATATTCCAGCGGGTATCCGTAGGTCCGCTGCAGCAGGTCGAACATCAAGATGGAAGCCTCGGTATCGGTGAGGAACTGCGGATGTATATGCCGCTCGGCCAGGTATTCGCACACCGAATGGTAGTTGGCGAAGTCGCCGTTATGCACCAGGGCGGCATTGATACCGCCGAAGGGATGGGCGCCGCCGGGATGCCAGACACGGCCCTTGGTGGGGAAGCGCTGGTGCGCTATCCACACGTGGGCGCGCAGCTCCTCGATCTTATAGTACTTCACGATGGCCTCGGCATAGCCGACCACCTTGAGTATCATGATGTTCCTGCCCTCGGACATAACAAAAGCCTTCTGCTCGCCCAGCGACGCGTAATATTCCTGGTTGAGCCGCACGCTGTTCTGGTTGATAAACTCCGCCTCCGCCGCTTCCCGCGGCAGGCTATTAAGTTTGTTCTTCTCAATGAAGGCATCCAGCGCGTCCGCCCTGGCGCGCACAAAATAGCGGTAGACGTCGGGAGGCCTGGCCTCTAAGCCCTCGACCGCCGTCCAGTCGTCCACGGTATCAAGCCTCTGCCTCGCCCTGACCTCAAAATAAGGCGTGATGTATTTGCCTTCAAGCTCATTCAGTATCCCCGCATCGAGGAAGGCCACGTGCAGCATATAGCAATCTTCCAGCACCTCGCGGCTGACCCCGAGTTGCTCGGGCACAAAGCCGAGCGCGGCGATGCCGCCGCCCTTGCCGTTGCCGCGGTTGTGCATCTGTCTGGACGGCTCGTAGATATGCCTGGCCGCCGCCGGATGCGAGCAGCAGAAGCCTACTACGCCGCAGCCACCCTCCTCCTCGATCTTCCTGTCGGGCGTGGCAGGTTGCAGCTCGCGCGCCAGCCCGGCGCGTGAGTCCAGCAGACGCTCGATCAACTCTCGTTTCATCCGGTTTGCCCCGCATCGTTACTGTAGTCGAGGTGCTCGAGCAGATCGGTGCGGCCCCTCAGCTCGCTGACGCTGCGCAGGCCCAGCCTGCGCAGTATGTCGACCAGCTCGATACGCCAGGCGTTGTAGAGGTTGATCACACGCTGCGAGCCCCATTCCACGTTGAACTGGCCCTGCAGGCCCGGGTCCGTGGTGGCTATGCCGCGCGGACAACCGCGCCCGCTCTCGCAGCGCGCGCAGCGGACGCAGCCCAGCGCGACCAGCTCCCCCGTCCCTACTACCACACCATCCGCGCCCAGGGCGATGGCCTTGGCGATATCGTGCGCGTTGCGCAAACCGCCGCTGGCCATCAGAGTTATTTTGTCACGCACGCCCTCACGTGTGAGGAAATCGTGGACCTTGACGATGGCATATTCGATAGGCATGGCGATATTCTTCTTGGCGATGTCGGGGGCGGCGCCGGTGCCCCCGTATCCGCCGTCCATATGAACGATATGCGCCCCGGCCGAATAGCTCCCCACCGCAACCATGTCCACATCGGCGGGGGTGGACACCTTGGCCGAGACCAGCGCATGGCGATTGATATGTTTGATCCAGTCCATGTGTTTCTTATGGTCTTCGATGGAATATACGCTGTGGAACGGAAAAGGCGAGAAGAGCGAGATGCCCGTCACCGTTTCGCGCATTTTTGCCACGGCGGGGGTGACCTTATCGGCCAGCAGGTGGCCGCCCAGACCCGGCTTGGCGCCCTGGGCATATTTGAACTCAACGATGCGCACGCGTTGAATCGTCTCCTCGCGCACGCCGAACAGCCCGGTGGCGACCTGTGTAATGGTGTGCTCGTCATAGGGCCTCAGCCTCTCCATGTAGCCGCCCTCGCCCGTGCAGGTGAAGGTATTGAAGGCCACGGCGGCCTGCGCCTTGGAAAGCTGTGTCACGTTGCTGACCGACCCGAAGGACATGCCGCCGCCGTACCAGGGAACATCGATCTTGATCTGCGGCCTCCCGTCTCCCCGCCTGTTCAGCTCAAGGCTGGTGTCGATCTGGTCCGGCGCTAGGTCGATCGGCGGCACGGCGGGGAATTTGAAGCGCAGGCGGTCGAACCCGCCGCCCGAGTCGCCGCACTCGTATTGATATCCGTACCCGGGAGCGGGAGGCGCGCCGGTCTCCGCCATCTTCCAGGTGGCAAGTATCAGGTCGGAGGTCCAGCGATGATCGCCCAGCACCTTCATCATGGGATTTTCCACCATCTTCAACGCGCCGTTGGGGCAGAGGTCCACGCAGTAATGTCCGGTGTCCTTGCACGAGGGCCCGATGCATACGTTGTGTCGCGGGTTGGCGAAATACTTGTAGCCGCCCTTGAGCACGTGAACGCCCTGAGGGCACGCCTCGGCGCATTTGCCGCACAGTTTGCAGGCATCGCTGCGGCGAATAATATATTTGGCGATCTCGTTGCGATAACGCGGCGGCGCCGGCTTGATTACGCGCCGGACCTCGACCTGTGGCACCAGCGTCTCGATAGTGCTTTGCGGCAGGTCCTGTTCAGCCATTTCTTCTTGTACCAAAGAGTTTGCCAAAGGTTGCCTCCTCGAGTTCCTCAAAGAAAAGCGCCCTGCCCGCCTCGCCGCGCAGGCGGCGCACATCGCGTATACCCATTGCGCCCATGACCTCTATCAACTGGTCGTGCCATGCGGCGATCAGGTTGGTCATGCGGCCCACGCCGTAATCCGTATCAATCTCCCTGATGCCGGCCCGGCAGGCCAGGCCGTCGTTGCACTGCCTGCACAGGGTGCACTCCAGGGCTATTAACAAAGGCAGGTTAACGGAAACCAGGTCCGCGCCGCAGATGATCTGCTTGGCCATGTGCTCGGCCAGCGCGACGCCCCCGCCGGATATCAGCGTGACCTCGTTCCTGATGCCGCGCTGAACCAGCGACGTATGTATTTGCCGAAACATGTCCTTTATGAACCGCGGGCTGCCGGCGTTAAGCTCGTTGCCGTTGACGTCGGCCACCAGGTGCAGGGCCTCGATATACGGTTCCCCCGCCAGCTCAATGCTGCGCTCCACGCCTTGCGCATCCAGGTCGATCCTGACCGCCACCACGATAGCGGGATTAACGGCCTTGAGCTCCGCAATGCGCTGTTCCAGGCCGGCGCCGTCCCCGATCTCCACCAATCTCATTTTCCGCAGCAGTGCGGCAGCAGGCAGAGCCGATGAGGGGCCGATGTAGGCGGCCAGGCCGGGCAGATACTGCTCCAGGTCGTTGCCCAGCAGGTCCCAGTCGTTGAAATCGACGATGGCGATGGTCCCCGTCTGAGCCGCAACCACTTTGAAGATGGGCGGCAGATTGGGCAGCCGGTAGCCCTGCGGCATCATATCGATGACCATGGGGATGGGTATGTCCACCAGCGGCGGCAGACGTCCTTCAAGCGTATTGGTCCCAAATTGCAGCAGGGAGGGTTTCCTGCCGATATCCACGGCCGTGCTGATATACTCGCGGCCGTGTATGCCGTCGCGTGTGGGACGGACTATCTCCGACATATCGGTCCACATCGAATCGAATCCGGGCCCTGAGAAGGGGCCGCGGTACCCGGCGCCCGAGACAGGGATCCTGGCGGTCTCCGCCTGCGTCCAGGTCGTCTCTATCATCTGGGGCGTCCAGTAGCCGTTGCCCAATCGCTCATAAACGGGATTCAGCGCGAGCGAAAGCAGGCCCTTGGTGCACTGCTGCACGCAGGAGAAGCAGCCCATGCACTGGAAAAAGAGGGCGTCCATCTCGCGCAAATCGCGTATATAAGCAGCTTCCTCGCGGTAGCGATCGAACACGCAGGCACGCTTGACGCAGTTGTGGCAACCGGCGCAGTCCTCGCGCCAGTCGACCACGCCGCACCTGCCTATGCGCGGCCGCCGCGGCGGCACCGGTCTGGTTTTGATGTGATACTTGTCAGGCATATCTTCTTTCCCCGCTTAAAGGGCCATGGATATCAGCGCGGGCACGGCCGATTCGTTGCCCCCGGAAAAGATGTGTATACCGCGCAGCCCCGGCAGGGCCTTGAGCCTGCCGATCATCTCGGCGCAGATGGCCAGCCCCTCTTTTCGCTGGGCTTCTTCGCCGCCGGCCGACTCCAGGCGTGTGATCACATCATCCGGAATATTGAAATCCGTGAATGTATCCTTCATCCTCTTCGCTTCAGCCGCGCTGCCGAGCGGCAGTACGCCGGCCAGGATGGCGGTCTTTTGAGCAATTGCTTCGCCTCTGAGGGTATCGAGCCACAGTTTGAAGTCTTCGATATCGAAGACGGCCTGTGTCTGCAAGAACCCGGCCCCCGCCCTGATCTTCTTTTTGATGCGCATAACATTGAGTTCGAGCGGCCTGAGCGCCGGATTGGCGGCGGCGCCCGCCAGCATGGAGAAGGGACCTTCGATCTTGCGCCCGTCCATCAGCAACCCCTCTTCAGCCATAGCATTTACCGCGGCGATGAGCTGGATCGAATCGATGTCGAAGACGCCCGCCGAATCGGGGCACGCGATGAGGGTCTGATGGTACCCGCTGAGACAGAGAACGTTCTTGATGCCCAGTGAAACTGCGCCGAGCAGGTCGGATTGCAGGGCGATGCGGTTCCTGTCCCTGGTCACGACCTGATAAACAGGTTCGATACCGGCACGGAGCAGGGTGATGGACGCGGCAAGGCTGGACATGGCCACGCCGTAATGGTTGTCGGCGACGTTTACGGCAACGGGGCCGTCCCTCAAAGCGGCGGCGCACTCTTCCACAACGCGTGTGCCCGCCCCGGGACGGGGCAGATACTCCGCCGTCAGTATGAAATCCGTACCCGCGATTTTCGCGGCCAGTCTGCTGTCAGGTTTCATGAGATTACTTCTACTCCTTATCGAGCTCCAGCTCGTCGCCCGCGTATGCGCTGCGCGGCGATGTTTCGATCCTGTTACGGAAGGCTTCCAGCTCTTTTCTGACCTGCTCCACGCCGCCTTCGCCCGGCTGGATCATGACCATGCGCCCGCGGCCCAGGCCTATCTCCTCCAGCAGGGCATCCACCGCCTCCACCCGTTTTTGAGCGCGCAGGTTCCCCTCGATATAACGGCAATCACCTTTATTACATGTGACCACGGCCACTCCGTCCGCGCCGGTCTCGAAGGACTTGGTCAGGTAGAGGATATCGACCTTACCGGAACACGGCAACGGGATCAGCCTGACCTCAATCCCCTGCATGCTATCTCCTCCCGACAGCTCGGACGGATCCAGGCTGCTTGAGCAGCAGAAGAGATCGATCTTGACCCTGGCCTTATTTGCTACGTACATTTCATGCCACCTATACGGCTTATGGAAGCCTGTTGCCGTATTATAGCAGCACAATATGGGGCTGTCAAAATCTTTTGTCACAAATTTGCCGCAAGGCAAGCTGAAAATGGAAACGGCCCGGTTAAGGGCCGTTTCATAATAGTCTATGGTTTTAGATATCTTTGATTAATACCTTCTCGAGCCGCCTCTGCCGCCGCCGTAGCCTCCGCGCTGGCCGAAGGAGGACTTGCCTCCACGACCACCGCCGCCGCCGCTGCGTCCGCCGCCACCGCCGCCCTCTCCTCTCGGTCGGGCGCCGTTGACGGTGATGGCACGTTCCTTTAGCTTCTTGCCGTTCAGTCCGGCGATGGCCGCCTGGCCTTCCTGCAATTTGGGCATCTCCACAAATCCGAAGCCTTTGGATTGCCCGCTGTAGTTGTCCTTGATAATGGCAACAGACGAGACCTCGCCGAAGGCTTCGAACTCAGTCCTGATGTCGCTCTCGGTTACCTCGTAAGCCAGGTTCCCCACGTATATATTCATGGTACGATTATTTCCTCCTTAATTTAAAAGGCGCGGGGATAGAATCTCTCCTTGCGCCCGCAGTGCCTGCCGCGATTACCTTCTGGGATTTATGGTGCTATAGCAATCGCTGCAGTAAACCGGTTTGTCCTGTCGCGGCTCGAAGGGGACCTCGGTCTCTTTGCCGCACTGTGCGCACTGCGCGGGGTACATCTTGCGCTGGTAGCCTGACCTGCCGCCGTCGCGGCTTGATTTCCTGGCCTGCCTGCAATCGGGGCAGCGTTTGGGCTCATTGGCGAACCCCTTGGATGCGTAGAACTCCTGCTCCGTCGCGGTGAAGGTGAAATCCTTGCTGCAATCCGCGCAGTTGATAGTTTTGTCGGTGAAACCCATGTGATGACCTCCTGATTTAATTTTAATGGCTTTTGGTTGCGGTCATCCAACATGAGAAGATATTAGAGGAAGATCGAGAGTTAATCTACCGAAGCTGGCAATAACCTTTACAGAAACCACTATGTATACTTTACAATAAAATACTACATAATGCAATTGGTCGATAATACGCTGTCACTATTTAACACCGGGCTTCCGCATCTGTTATACTTCTCTTTCCCAAATTTAATATGAATGATCTGAGTTTCTTCAGACGTTACACCGCACCCTGTCTGGTCGCTTTCCTGGGGTCGACTTTCCTGTGGGCCATCCTGACCTATATCACGATCTACTGGGTGGACATGGGCTACAGCCACCTGCAGGTGGGGATACTGATTGCCGTTTTCCCGCTGGTGTCCCTGGCCCTGATGATACCTTTCGGTGTTTTCGTCGACCGCATCTCGCCAAAAAAGCTGATCCTGGCCAGCCAGTTTATCTTCGCCCTTAGCATCTCGGGGCTGATGATGACGCAGGATTTCTGGCTGACCATGCTGTTGCTGGCGGTGGGCGGCGCAGGCAACGCGCTTTTCAATAACGCACTTCCCGCGCTCTTCTACAAGACCCTGGGCAGCAGCATACGCGGCCTCAAGCTGGGTTTTTTTACGGCAGGCATACTGGTAGGGTACGGGCTGGGCTCCCTGCTGGGTGGTTACATATACACGGACTTCGATATGAACGCCATCTTCCTGTTCGCACTGATCGGTACGGTCCCCATGTTGCTGCTGAGCCTGCTGCTGGCGGACGTCCCCGGCACCAGAATCAAGCTCAGCGATTACCGGGCCGACCTTTCCAGTAAGTCGGTGCTTGTCTTCGTCATACTTGTTTTCGCATTCTCCCTGCACGCCGGGGCAGAGCAGTCCAGCTTCAGCCTCTTCCTCAACAAGGACATCGGGATGGACAAGGAAGCGGTGGGCTGGCTGTACTTCATCCATGCCAACGTTATGGCCGTGCTTTCGATCGTCAGCGGGTACTATGCCGATCGCGTCAACTCGCGGGGAAAGGGGCTGGCCGCACTTTATTACGCCGGTATAGCCCTGTCGGGCCTGACCAATATACTGCTGATGTTCACCACTAACTTCGGCAATGTCCTGGCCACGCGCCTGACCCATGCCGTGGGCGACAGCCTGACGCTGGTGACCCGCAGCCTGATAGTATCCAACCTCTTCATCACCACTCGCATGGGCGGCAACCTGGCCACCGTCCAGACCACCGTGACGCTGGGTACCCTCTGCGGCGCCATCATCAGCGGGGCATTCACGGGATATGCGACTGGATTCGCCATCGCCGGCGCCGCGGCCGTCCTGGCGGTGATTTATGCGTTAATCGTCAAGCCTGAATTCTGACCGTGTTTTGAGTTAGAATATAGACAGTATGGCTTCCCGGGTGATGCAGTATGCCGGCTAACCTGACGCCGCAGTATTTTGAAGCGGAGCGACGCTTCAAGAGCGCAACCACGCCGGAGGAGAAGATCCAGGCGCTGGAGGCCATGCTGGCTGTGATGCCCAAACATAAGGGCACCGACCATCTGCAGGCCGACCTGCGGCGCAAGATCGCCAAAATCAGCGAAGAGGCCGAGAGAAAATACGCCACCAGCCGGAAAAACTTCAATGTGCGCAGGGAGGGGGCGGGACAGGTGGGGCTGATCGGACCACCCAACACAGGCAAGTCGCTGCTGCTGTCCTCACTGACCAGCGTAAAGCCTGAGGTTGCCGCTTATCCCTTTACCACCAAGTCGCCCAACGTGGGCATGATGCCCTTCGAGAACATCCAGATACAACTGGTGGACATGCCCGCCATCAACATGGAGGAGTCGCGCGTCTGGGCCAACACGGTGCTGCGCAATGCCGACCTGCTGGCCATCGTGGTGGACCTCACCAGCGATCCCGTACGACAGGTGGAAGAAACGCTGCAGGGGCTGGAGGATATTTCGGTCGTGCCTTTTAAGCCCGGTGCAGACAACAGAGGCACCGGCCTGAGGGAACGGCGCGCCTTTATCATAGCCAACGTGGGAGACCTGGATATAGACGATGAAGGAATTAACGCCCTTAATGCCAGGTTCGGTGGGTGGCTGGACGCAGTCAGAGTATCGGCAGCGGAAAAACAGAACCTGGAGGAGCTCAAACGTCAGATCTTTACGCGCCTCAAGATCATGCGCGTGCATACCAAGTCGCCCGGCGCCAGGGTGGACCTGACCGATCCGGTGATACTGCCGGCAGGCGCGACTATCAAAGACGCAGCCGAGGCTGTGCACAAGGATTTTAAGTCCGGGCTGCGCTATGCCGTGATCTGGGGCTCAGGCAAGTTCGACGGACAGCGCGTCGGCCCCGAGCACGTGCTGCGCGATAACGATATCATCGAACTGCACGTATAGGCCTCAGACTGGTTTAAGGTATAATTCCATATAAATGATCGTCGCTATCAGGAAAAGTATCAGCTCCCTGAAAAAGGATAGGGAGCACGGGGCCGGATGGCTCACCCTGCGTTCGCTCGAGATACTGCGCGAGGCTGCCTCTCTGGACCCGGCCGAGAGCCCGCAAAAACTCCTGTCATCGCTCACCGGCGTCGCCGGCGCGCTGATCAGCGCGCGCCCGGCCATGGTGTCCATCGCCAACTATGTTCTCTATTATCAGGAAGAGCTCCAGTCAGCCGCTGCGACCTCCAGGTCGCCCCAACGGCTTAAAAAAGCAGCCTTCAGTATGGCCGACCGCCTGATCAGGCGGCAGGGTAAATCCGCCGCTGCCGCTGCGCGCAACGCGGCTGCGCTGATTGGCAGGCGCAGTATCGTTATGCTCTGCAGCTACAGCTCAGCTGTCTGCAGCGCACTGGAGCTGGCACGGCGCGGGGGTAAGGACTTCAAAGTACTGGCCGTACAGTCTCGCCATAAAAAAATATCCTACGGCGAGATGGCGCTGCGCCGCCTGCAGGAGTCGGGCATCAGCGGCAGTATAGTGCCCGATAATCAAATAGCCTGGCAGCTCGCGCGTGCGGACCTGGTGCTGTGCGGCGCCGACGGTGTCTCGCTTCACGGATGGCTGATAAACGGGACACCCTCTTTGGAGCTGGCGCAGACGGCTCTGCGCAAGAAACGCCCTTTGTATGCCGTATGCGAGACAAGTAAGATCGACGCCCGCGGACTGACCGCCGGCCTGCCTGAGCCCGAGCCGGGCTTCGACATGGTTCCACTCGAGATGCTCTCGGGGCTGGTCACGGAAAAAGGGATGATGACGCCGGAGGAGATATATAAATTCACCTTAGATGACCTGACGGGGAGCATGAGTGACCGGCCTCATTGATGCGCACGCCCATCTCGATGAGATGGAGGACCTCGCTGCAGCCGTCGGGAGAGCCAGGCTGGCGGGTGTGGCCGCCATCATCTCCATGGGGCAGGATTTGAGCTCCAACGCCCGGAACCTGGAGATGTCGGCCAGTTATCCCGGATACATTTACCCTGCGCTCGGCCTGCATCCCTGGGCCATCGGCAGGCTGGACGATGCGCAAATCGAGCAAAATATCGGTTTCATATCGGACAACCTGCACAGGGCCGTCGCGCTGGGCGAGGTCGGCCTGGATTATGACAAACGGGTGCTTAAAACGGCGGGCAAGGATATGCAGAAGGAGGTGCTGCGGCGGCTGCTGGCGCTGGCCCTGCGCCATGATAAGCCGGTCTCGCTGCACAGCCGCTACGCCTGGAAGGATGCTCTGCAGGAGGTCGTAGCCGCCGGGATAAGGAAGCTGGTCTTCCACTGGTATACGGGATTCTCCAGCACGCTGGCCGAGCTGATCGAAGCCGGATATTACATCTCGGCCACGCCGGCTGCAGAGTACCACGATGAACATCGCCGCGCTATCAGGGAAGTCCCGCTCAATAGTCTGCTGCTGGAGACGGATTGCCCCGTTTATTACGGCAGGGAGCAGCGCTACCGCTCGCAGCCGTCCGACGTCATGCGCAGCCTCAAGGCGGCGGCTTTAATCAAAGATACTCCTCAGGAAGAAGCGGCAACCGTCACCACGGCCAATGCCTGCCGGCTTTTCGGCCTGCCCCTGTAAATTCGAGTATTACCACAAGCTTCGAACTTGCATTCATCACCCCCGCGTATTTGCCCACCGAAATCAAACGGATTAAAATTAGTCAACTATCCTGATATGAAGGCTATTATTCTTGTCGGCGGCGAGGGCACCAGGCTGCGTCCCTTGACCTATTCATTAGTTAAACCGATGGTCCCTGTTGCCAACAGGCCCTTTATAGAGCATGTTATCCGCAAGCTGGCACGGCACGGGATCGACGAGATTGTGCTGGCCATGGGTTACAAGCCCGACTCGATCTACGCATATTTCAAGAACGGCAGCGGCCTGGGAGTCAGGCTGACCTACAGCCTGGAAGAGAAGCCGCTGGGCACCGCCGGCGCCGTTAAGAACGCCGGCAGCTATGTCAAAGAAGCCTTCTTCGTCCTCAACGGCGACTGCTTCTCCGATCTCGATTATTCCGATATGTACAGGCAGCACGTACACAATAAAGCGAAAACGACTATTGCGCTCACACATGTGGAGGATCCCACCAGGTTCGGCGTGGTCGAAACGGATGAGTCGGGACGTGTTCTGCGTTTTATAGAGAAGCCGAAATGGGAGGACGTGACCAGCCACTGGATAAATGCGGGAGTATATATACTTGAGCCCGAGGTGCTGGATTATATCCCGGACAACCTGTTCTACATGTTCGAGAACGGTGTATTCCCCCGCTTACTGGAAAACGGAGAGCCCTTTTACGCCTATCACAACCGGGCGTACTGGATCGACATGGGCACACCCGAACAGTACCATCTTGTCAACAGCGATTTACTGCTGGGCAATTGTTCCTCTCCTTTGCACGTAGCCCGCGACCTGATCATCGGCGATGGATGCGAGATAAATCCTTCCGCCCGTCTGACCGGACCGGTTATGCTGGCGGAGGGATGCAGTGTGGGCGCAGAGGCGCGGATTACGGGTCCCGCCGTCCTGGGGCGCGGCTGCCGCATAGCCGGTGGCGCGGTTATTGAGAATTCCCTGCTGTGGGACGAGATAACTGTGGCTGAGGGCGCGATCATTATTAACAGCATTATTGCCAGCGGTGCTAAGATAAATAAGGGACAACGCCTGCAAGGGCAAACAATCAACCAGAGGGCGCCAACTACATAATAATCAACTATTTTGGAGGCGAGATGGCTGACAATGTAAAAACCGTTAGTGAAAAGGAATTCAAGGCAAACGTGCTGGATGCGGCGCGGCCGGTGCTGGTGGATTTCTGGGCGGTTTGGTGCGGGCCCTGCAAAATGATCGCTCCGCTCGTGGACGAACTGGCCGGCGAATATAAGGACAGGATAGAATTCGCCAAGGTCAACGTGGACGAGGCGCCCAAGGTAGCCTCCAGCTACAACGTGATGAGCATTCCCACACTTATCATATTTAAGGGAGGTAAACCCTTCGAGCAACTGGTGGGCTACCGCCCCAAGAAAGACATTCAGAAACTACTGGATAAGGCCTTAGCGTAATAGTGAACCCGATAAGCGACGTCACCTACTGGACAGCTTTCATAGCGGGTTTGCTGTCTTTTTTTTCACCCTGTGTGCTCCCTCTGGTCCCAGCCTACCTGGCCAACCTGGCGGGAACATCGGCTATAGATACGGGCGCCAGCCGCAGGGTATGGCCCACGCTGCTGCACAGCGTGGCCTTCGTGCTGGGATTTTCCATCCTCTTCATCCTTATGGGGGCATCGGCCGGCCTGATCGGATCGTCCATCATCGCATACTCCGATACCCTTCGTATCATCTCCGGCATAGTCGTTATAATCTTCGGTGTCTTCCTCATAGCCGCCTATAAGATCCCCTGGCTCAACTACGAGAAAAGGCTGCATATGCAGGGGGCGCGCAACCCCGGCTATATCAGGTCGCTGCTGATCGGGGCGGCCTTTGCCGTGGGATGGACGCCCTGCATAGGGCCCATCCTCGGCTCGATTCTCTTTATCGCATCTTACACCGGCGAGACGGCCAAAGGCGCCACTCTGCTGGCTGTCTATTCCATGGGCATGGGGATACCCTTCCTGCTGATCGGGCTGGCCTGGAGCTATGTAGTGCCTTTCTGGAAAAACATCACCCGTTACCTGGGCCTCATTTCTATTTTAAGCGGCGTGCTGCTTATAATAGTCGGTATATTGATGCTGACCGGCCAGCTTACCTGGCTGAGCCGTTTTGCAACCTGAATGCGTTATAACAGGAGAGAGACGTCCATGAAAATTGCATTACCTATCATTCTTACAGTGCTCTTCTGCGCCGTCCTGCTGTCCGGCTGCGGGGCTCCTGCTGTGTCATGCCCCAAAATCGGCGACAAAGCTCCAGACTTCACCCTCCCCGGTATCGATGGGATAAACCATAGTCTGAGCGATTATGCCGGCAAACCGGTCGTAATCAACACCTGGTCGACCAGTTGTATCGAATGCAAGAAAGAGATGCCGTACTTTAAGGAAGTAGCCGAGCAATACGCGCCAAAGGGACTGGTCCTCCTTTCCATAAATACACAGGACAGCATCAATACAACCAGGAATTACCTGAACCAGAACGGATATAGCTTTACAACACTGATCGATTTAAAAACAGTCATTTATCAGAAATTCTGCTGCCCCAAAAACGCGGACCCCAACACGTTCTTTATCGGAACAGACGGCAATATCAAATCCATAAAGATAGGCAGCTTTGCCACCCAGGAGGAACTGGTCAGCGAAGTACAAAAAATTATGCCCTGACGCATGAAGAGAATGACCGCCGATTCGCCTCACAAGCTCCAGCGATATTTAAAAAGGGACTGAGACGTTGATCATATTATTATTCTCTCAAAGGAGATATTCTTCAGGATCATCGCGGTGAGCGGGAAATATTATGGATTTTTCAAAGACGAACAAACTACTGTATATAGTCCTGGCTGCAATTATCATACTTATTGCAGCGGTTGCTGTTGCAGACAGAGCAATACATGCCAATTCCGCGATAGCGGTCCCCGGGTCAGCAGCTGAACCTGCAGCGCAAACAGCGGTTAAAACAGGAACAAAGATCGGCTTTGCCGCGCCCGATTTCACACTACCCACCACGGACGATAAGGAATTCAAGCTCAGCGATTACCGCGGTAAAAATGTGATACTTAACTTCTGGGCATCCTGGTGCGGCCCCTGCCGCCTTGAAATACCCGCGTTTAAAGAAATACATAGTAAATACAACGACGGCAGCATTGTGATTGTCGCCGTCAGTTCCCAGGACAACCCAGACAACACGGCTTATTTCGCCGCGGTCAACGGCATGGATTTCGTTATACCCCTCGACCCGCGCGGCGTTGTATCCAACCTCTACAACATCAGGGGAATGCCCACCACTTATTTTATCAACGAAAAGGGCATCATTACATCCATTAAAATCGGCCCCTTTATCAACATTGAGGAGATAGAGGAACGCCTGGACTCATTCAAATAAAGCTGACCTGACGCTAAAATTCAGTTATAATATGTCAAATACGGTGTTTTTACATGAGTAATAGTGACGACATACTCAAGAAAGTTGAGCTGGACAAATGCCGCGAGGACCTGGTCCTGCTGCAAAGCCGTTTCAAAGTCGGAGAGATCGGAAGCGACGTATTTGATTCCGAGAGCAAGATACTGCTCAATAAAATAAGTCTGCTGGAAAAAGAAGTAAATAAAATACCCCTCTCCGCGGGCGATAAATTTAAAAAGCACCGGGCGCTCATCGTGATTATAGCCGCTGTGGCGCTTGGCCTGCTTCTTTGCGCAACGGTGATACTGCTGGTGCCGAGGTCGGGCACAGACGTAGGCAATATAGCCCCCGACTTCGTAATGCAGCTCACCGACGACAACACCACGGCGCTCAGCTCTTTCCGCGGTAAAAATGTCGTGCTGGTTTTCTGGGACAGGGATTTCTGGGACGATAACTTCTTCAGCGTAAACGGCGTGGTGCGCAGGCTTTACACGCCGGATAAGCTCAACGAGCTCTTAAAAAAGTATCCTGAGGGCGATCTGACTATTATCGCCATCGCCTCGGGCGCCGGCAGCAGCGAGATAGATGACCTGATAAAGAAGTACGATATAGCATTCCCGGTCATCAGCGACACTTCAGGCAAGCTTCGTTCAAGCTACAACATATCGTATGAGCCCACCTGTGTTTTTCTGGATAAGAACGGTATCATCAGGGCCAGGGTGGAAGGCCCCATCACAACCATATCCGATTATGAACAGATCATCCACGCTGCCGGCAGCGGCCGCAGCATTAATAATTCGCAAGCACCCATAATGAACGTGCTTGTCCAGTCCAACAACGAGAAAAGCGCCATGGTGACCTGGAGTACCTTGCTCCCGGCCACCACACAGGTCGATATTGACGGCAAGAATATACAAACAGTTATAACGCCCGCTCCGGTCACCCTCCACTCGCTCAGTATTAATGACCTGTCCCCAAATACCTCCTACCATATCAGGATTTTATACAACGTGAATTACATCAACGTTTCGGAACACTCCTATGACGCGCTGGCCGATACGATAGTCTCGAAACGCTATCTGGCCACGACTTCGGGAACGGATTCGAGCTATCCGGAGATATCAGGAGCCGGGACCAGTTCGATTACGGATTCATCTATACTGGTAACATGGAAAACCGACGAGCCCGCCGGCGGTGAAGTCGATTTCAGCATCGGCAGCGATATTCTGGGCACAGAATCCCAGGGAGACCGTCCGACAATCTGGCATACGGTCAAGCTCGATAGCCTTATGCCGGATACGGAGTATCGTTTAAAGATCAGATCAAAGGACACCAGCGGCAAGGAGTCTACTCAGGACCTGCCGTCGGTCAAGACGCTGAGCATGGTTGAGACGGCTCCCCAGGTGGGCAAACGGGCGCCTGACTTTATCCTGAAATCTTTAGACGGCACGGAGTATTCCGTGAGCCAGTTCCAGGGCCGCAACGTCATGCTGAATTTCTGGCTGGAAGGCTGCCGCGCCTGCGAGCTCGAGATGCCAATTATTCAGACAGCTTACAATAAATACGGCCGCGACGAGCTTGCCGTTTTGGCAGTCAACGTGCGTGGAGACGCCGACAAGGTCAAATACTTCGTCGCCAATGAGAGATTATCGTTCCCCGTGCTGATGGACAGCGACGGCCAGGCGGATGCCCTCTACAAGGGGCCAGCCTTCCCCACCACATTCTTTATCGACTCCACCGGCATTATCCGGGAGATCAAGACCGAACGTTTCCAGACCCTCAGCGAGATCGATGACTCATTGTCCAAATTAGACTGCTGCAAATAGCCCTGTTTACCGGGTTGAGGGGCCAATCATATGGGTAACAGACATCATTACATCACGTGGCTGACAGTACTTATTGTCCTCTTCACATCAGGCACGATCGGCTACATGCTCATCGAGGGCTGGAACTTCTTCGATTCCTTGTACATGACGGTCCTCACCATCGCCACGCTGGGCGGTGAGGTGCACCCGCTCTCCACTGCCGGCCGCGTTTATACCATCGTTCTAACGCTGTTCGGAGTAGGTACTGTAATCTATATCCTTACCAGCATTGTGCAGGCAACACTGGAAACTGAGTTCGGATCGTTCAGGAGGTCCCGCATGGAAGCCAGAATCAGGAAACTTGCAAACCACTTCGTGCTGTGCGGCTACGGCCGCGTCGGCGAGGCTATAGCCGGCACGTTAAAACAACAGAAATCCAACTTTGTGGTTATCGACCACAGCATCAACAGCTACAACCGGGCCGTCCAGGACGGCTGCCTGGCCATTATGGACGACGCCACAAAACACGATGTCCTCAAGCAAGCCGGCATTGAAAAGGCCAGGGGCCTGATCACCGCCTTCGGCGACGATGCCTATAATACCTATGCGGTGCTGACCGCACGCGAGATCAACCCCATGCTCACCATCATCGGACGAGCCAATAACAACGATGCCGTTCGCAGGCTCAAACAGGCCGGCGCCACCCATATCATCCTGCCCGAAGTGATAGGCGGCCAGCAGATGGCCCGCCTGGCCTTGAGGCCAACCACTGTGCAGTTCATCGAGACAGTCCTGGCCGACCACGAGGGCGAATATCTGGTGGAAGAAGTAACCATCAACGAGAACTCAACTCTCATCGACAAAACCATTAAGGACATCGGGGAGAGGTTCGCAGGTGTACGTATCATGGCCATCAGGGAAAAGGACGGCGATATAATCATTAATCCCAGCCTGAACACCACCGTCGAGATAGGGGGTAGCCTGACTGCTTTCGGCACCATGCAACAACTGCAGGAGATCGAAGGCTGTTGTTCAATTACACGCGACAGTAAGGGTCAGATAGTGCCCGACCTGTAAGCGCCTCGATGCCGCAATCCGGCATCGGATAAGCAGGGAAAATGTGCTCCGGGTTTACGGATTTTCTGGCAACCTCCGGAGTTATACTGTAAGATTTATCAGGCCGTAACCCGGTTTATTTTTCTTCATAAGGACTTGCCAATGAGTTTACGCGTCAAAAAAACACTGCTCTTCATTCTGCTTACATTCTTCATCGACTGGTCGATTGTCTTCCTCTATATCGCGCTGGGGGGCAAGGTCGACAGCCTCGGCATTGTGCTGCTGGCCGCGGTGTATATGTTTATCCCCATGATAGTCACAATTATCGTACAGAAGACTATTTACAAACAGCCGCTGGCCGGGCCGATGGGCATCTCATTCAAGTTCAACCCCTGGTTCTTCGCGGCATGGTTCCTGCCTCCCATAATCGCCTTTGCCGTCATGGGAGTCAGCCTGCTCATGCCCGGGATAACATTTACGCCCGATATGTCAGGCTTTCTTGCCCAGATGGCCTCCGCCCTCAGCCCGGAGCAGATGGAGCAGGCTAAAGAGCAGCTGGCCTCCATGCCGGTACATCCCGTATGGCTGATACTGGTGCTGGCTCTCATCTCTGGAACAACCATCAACGCTGTTCTGGGATTCGGCGAGGAGCTGGGCTGGCGCGGTTTCCTTCAAAAGGAACTCTCCGTCATGGGTTTCTGGAAATCCTCCGCGCTGATCGGATTCATATGGGGTATCTGGCACGCTCCCCTGGTCCTGCTGGGCCTTAACTATCCGCAGAATCCACAGATGGGCGTGCTGTTGATGACGGGCTGGACGATACTCCTGGCGCCTCTTTTCAGCTACATCCGCCTCAAATCGCGCTCGGTCATCGCCGCCTCAATCTTCCACGGCACCATCAACGCCGTACCCGGCCTGGCTGTTATACTTATATCCGGAGGAAATGAGCTGACCGTCGGCCTGACCGGGCTGGCCGGATTCATCGTTTTTGCGCTGGCCGATGTATTGATCTTCATCTATGACCGGTTTATAACCAGGGAAAAAGTTGATACTATTTTGAGACAGATGTCTACGGAGCCCTGAATGCAGCGCGGAGGATTGATCGAGCGTCTACCTCCACCACTTCTCAAGCTGGCCCTGACCGCCGGCAGGCTTGCCGGTAGATCCGGTGTAAAAGTATACCTGGTGGGCGGCATCGTGCGTGACCTGATCCTGGGCCGGTCGTGCGTGGATATCGATCTGGCTGTTGAGGGCGATGCCGTCAGCCTGTCACAGCAGATGGCGGAGAAAATGGACGCCCGGCTGACTCTTCACAGGTCCTTCGGCACCGCATCATTGAAAATCGATGGCTTCAACGTGGACCTGGCAACCTGCCGCAGCGAGATCTACCGCCACCCGGGCGCGTTGCCGGTAGTCAAACCAGGCAGTTTACGGGACGACCTCAAACGCAGGGATTTCACCATAAACGCCATGGCCGTCTGCGTCAATACCCCCGACCGGGATGTCCTGACAGACCTTTTCGATGGACGTCGGGACCTTTGCCAGGGACTGGTGCGCGTTCTGCACGATAAAAGCTTCCAGGATGATGCTACACGCATGATGCGGGCGGTACGCTACGAACAGCGGCTGGGCTTCAAGCTTGAGCGCAGCACGGTCAGGCTGTTAAGGCGCAGCCTGGATATGCTGGATACGATCAGCGGAGATCGTTTGAAAAACGAATTGATGCTCTGGCTTAATGAAGACCATTGTTATAATATCCTGCGCCGGGCCTCACAACTCGGTATTACCGGCAAGCTGCATCCCGCCCTCAAATGGAATCAAGCCATGAGTGCGGCTTTCAGGCGGGCGGCTGCGCCGGATATCGTTAAAACATCGCCGCTGTATTTCTGCCTGCTCGTGTACAACCTGAACGAGGATGAGCTTTATGAACTGCTGGGGCGACTCAACCTTGACGGCAGCCGTCTGGACCTGCTGAGCAGCCAGTCTCTGAAACTCAGGAGCATGTGCAAAACGCTCGTTAAACCGGCTATCAAGAGATCAAAAATATATTCAACGCTGCATGAATTCGATCCGGTTGCCATACAGACTGTCGGTTGTTACGCTGTGATTCCCGGCCTGCGACGCAATCTCAAACTGTATCTGGACACGCTCCGTTACGTTAAAACTTCGCTGGGCGGCAACGAACTGTTGAAACTGGGTCTGTGCGAAGGACCGAGGGTGGGAGCAATCCTCAATAAACTCCTGGCCGCCAGGCTGGATGGAGCGATACGATCCAAATCAGACGAGACCAAACTGGCGCGCCGGCTGGCCGGCTTTTAAAACCGCCAGCCGTTCAACAGCACCGGCAACTGGTGCCCGATACTGCAAAGGATAATCGCCCGCGGCACCTTGCCGCACCAGGCGGCCAGCATAAATTTCCACCACTTTATCTTGAGCGCCCCGGCGGCCAGTCCCATCAGGTCGAAGGGCACAATGGGCACGAGGGCCCCACCGAAGACGGCCCATACACCATAGCGCTGCATCCAGCCGACCGCTTTTTGATAGGCAGGCAACTTCTCATCGACCACTATCCTTTCGCCCGCATATCCCACCCAGTACGATGTCATTTCACCGATGGCATCTCCCGTGCCGGCGGCTAATCCTACCGGCAAGGGGTTCCAAATGATAGCAGCGGCAAGCATTAAGGCTGCGCCGGGCGTGGGAACGAAAATAGTACAACTGCTGATCAGGCTGACTATAAATACAACCAGATAGGCCAGCCACTCATAACTCTGCAAAGAAATGCTGAAGATGTCACGAAACTGAAAGAGCAGGAAGGCGATGGCGACGGACACAGCCAACATGCCCAGCAGAAGCAGCCCCTCCTTGAGCCACTTCACCCACCAGCCGGTAGGCCTGGCACCCCCGTCAGCCAATCTCTTGCCTTTTTACTGACGTCACTATGTACGACTCCATATGACGAGACAGGAGATAGGCCTGGATATCGGATGCCTGCTTGCTGCTATCCAGCATGGTGAAAAGCACGGGCCCCGATCCGGCCAGATGTACCTCAGATACCCCCGTCCGGTGCAACTCCTCTAAATACCTGTCCAGACCCGGGAACGCCGCGAGCATCACTCTCTCAAAAACATTGAAGAGCGACAGCGGCCTTCTTTCAGCCCCGCTTTCGAATTGCCTTCGAACGGTTGTGGAGAAGGCGCCGTCGGAATAATGGGCCTGTTTGAGCAGGCTGTAAAGAGCGGCTGTCTTACACGACGATACCGGCACTTCAGGCCGGAGTAAAACAAACCAGGTCTGTTGCAGGTCGGCCAGGGGGGTAATCCGTTCACCCCTCCCCTCGGCCAGGCAGGTGCCCCCGTAAATAAAAAACGGTACATCCGAACCGAGCCCGGCCCCGATTGCCGCCAGTTTCTCTGACGTTAATCCGAGCCGCCAGAGGATGTTGAGGCCACGCAGCACGGCTGCGGCGTCGCTGCTTCCACCACCCAAACCGGACCCCATCGGTATATGCTTCTCCAGGCCGATAACAACGCCCCGCTTGCAGCCGGCAGCCTCGCCCAGCGTTCGAGCCGCCCGCAAAGCAAGATTGTCCCGGTCATCGACACCCGGCAGGCTGTATTTCAGTCCAATACGGTCGGAGGGCTCCAGGGTCAATACATCATGCAGGCTGACGGTCTGCATAATGCTGGATATATCGTGATAGCCGTCGCTTCGCCGGCCCAGCACTTCGAGCACGAGGTTAAGCTTGGCAAATGCCTTCAGAGTCAGCACTTTTCTCCTCCTGCCGCAAGGTAAAGGGCCGACCATTCCTCAAGCGAGAGCGATCCGGGGCGCCTCCCGGGATCTATACCCGATCTGCGCAGCATACTCTCCGCCTGCGCTGTTTCGATCTTCAGGCCGATGGCCAGCGAATTGCGGAGCTGTTTGCGCGGCGACGAGAATCCGCAATGAACCAGTTCGAAAAACCCGTCGATGTCGGCGATCTTCAAAGCCGGCACCGGGAGCATGTTGAATTTAACAACGGCCGAATCCACTTTAGGCACGGGATAGAACGAGGCCGCAGGCACTCTGAGTATGATCTCCGGATTGCTGAAAAGCCGCATACTGACCGCCAGGAAACCCATTTTCCCTTCCGGCGCAGTTACCTCCCTGGCCACTTCCTCCTGCATCATGATAATCATCAACTCCGGCCTTTTACCGGCTCGCGTGAAATAACGCAGGATGGGAGAGGTGATGTAATACGGGATATTGGCCACGACTTTGTAGGAGGAATCCTCTACCAGGCTATGCAAATCCTGTTTGAGGATATCCGCATGAACTATAGTTACGTTGTGATGAACGGCCAGCTTCTTCCTGAGCCTGGACACCAGCCCGTCGTCGAGCTCGACGGCGATAACGCGGCCGGCGCCGGCCGCGAGCATCTCCGTGAGCGCTCCCAGGCCGGGGCCCACCTCCAGCACGGTATCGTCCGCCGTAAGGGCGGCAGCTTCTATAATAGCCTCCCCGACGGAATCGACCACGAGGAAGTTCTGCCCGAGGCTTTTGCGTGCCCTGAGCCCCCGGCTTTTCAGCCGTCTCTGAAAACTGTTTCCGGTCTCTCTATACTTGTATGGCAACAGCCCGCTGCCTGTATGAAAAATAAAGGGCCGTGCACCGGCCTTCGATAGTGTCCTTCAGCTTGCTTCCGCCAGCCGGCTCCGGCCAGGTGACCCTGCGTCACCCGGAGTTCACTATTTACCGCTGCTTCCTTCCGGACCTGACGGGATTCATAGCCCTCCGCCGCGCAAGACCCAACCTTCAACACCGCTTAACAGTTGTAGTTCTGAAAAACAAAACCTCGAGCCGGGATTCAGCCCCGCTATAGCGGATCTCGGGTACAGGGCACCGCTGGTTCCCCGCCTAGCACGGCCCAACTCAAATACTACAATTAAAGAGCCTTCTTTTCAAGATTAAACGCCCCTGGCTATTCTGGCTATCAGGAATTCGGGCAGGCCCTCTTTTTCCATCTTGGCCTGCGTGGACTCGATATCGTAGGCTACTCTATAGTGGTAGATGGCGCTTTCTTCGGAATCATATATGGCGTAGCTGGCCCGAGGGTCCCGGTCGCGCGGCTGTCCCACCCCGCCTGGATTGACGATCAACCTGCTGCCGCCGAGCTTGAGGATATCTCCGTTTCCCATATATCCCTCATTGACCGATATCCCTTCCTGCTCAAATACGAAAGGGACATGTGTATGCCCCACCAGGCAATACCTGGTATCGAAGCATTCGAAATTGTCGGAGGCCGTGAAGGCGTGCGCGATATATTCCCACAGCGGCAGCCTGGGACTGCCGTGTACCAGGGTGAATTCATCACGCACCAGCACATCCGGAAGGTCGAGCAGGAAATCGCGATCATCATCGCTCAGCTGTCCGGATGTCCAGCGGTTGGCGCCTGCGGCCTCCGAGTTGAAATCACCTATATCGATTTTACCCACCGCCGCCAGGTCGTGGTTTCCGCACACGCAGGCCGGGTCAAGCGTCCTCAGCAGGCCGATGCAGGCCGAAGGATCGGGACCGTAGCCGACCACATCGCCCAGGCACCAGACATGGCCGAAACCCCCGTGGTTACAGGCGTCCTCAAGCACCGCCTGGAAGGCCTCGAGGTTGGCGTGTATATCTGCGATGACGAGGTATTTCATGAAAAACTGATTATATCATACACATGGCGGCCGGCCGGTTGTGCCGGAATATGCATGCAGTGTATATTAACAGCATGGCTATGTACTATTTCGCCTATGCCTCCAATATGAGCCGCAAACAGATGTTGGAACGCTGCCCCGACGCCAGAGCTGTTGCTTTAGCCACTCTGCCCAATTTCAAGCTGATATTCAGTGGCTACTCCCGTTTGCGCAAAGGCGCGGTGGCTACAATCAGAGGTTCGCAGGGCGACAGGGTCATCGGCGCAGTCTATGAGATAAGCGAAGCCGGGCTGCGCAAGCTGGACAAATACGAAAACTATCCGGTCGAATATAAGCACATGGAGGTGCGCGTTTATACCGACGGCGGCGATATGTACG
>Ga0172380_10002993_pt1 | contig 24427 bp, 22 predicted proteins | sample Leawe162metaG_FD_119747 | JGI IMG/M metagenome (GOLD analysis project Ga0172380, IMG submission 119747) | Leachate microbial communities from a municipal landfill in Southern Ontario, Canada - Leachate well 162 metaG | ecosystem: Engineered > Solid waste > Landfill > Unclassified | place...
CGGTATTCCAAAACAACAAGTACCGTTATCCTTTTGCTTCTTTTTATCTGCTGTGTATTCTCCTTTTGAAACGGCTATAATCGCATCAACTCCTCTGTTTATTCCTTCAAAATACTTTCCTTCCTTAAAATACGGATTCATTTCTTTCGTACGAATCTGTGTAGTATATGCATCGGTCAGAACTCCTTCGAGCCCGTATCCTACTTCTATTCTTAGCTTTCTGTCATTCTTCGCTATTAATACTAGTACACCGTTATCCTTTCCTTTCTGTCCAATCTTATTTTTCTCGGCAATAGTTTGCGATACATCCTCAATAGATTCACCGTCGAGAGAATTTATCATGTAAACGACAATTTGAGTGGATGTTTGCTTATCAAAATCCTCAAGCTTCTTGAGCAGTATGTTAATCTCGCTCTGAGATAATGTTCCTGTTTCGTCAACAACATACTTGGCAAATGCTGTAGGGTTTTGACTAAGTGAACGTGATGGCTGTTCTTCCTGGGTATAAACCTTAAGAGAAACTACAAATGATAATAATACGAGAATAATCCTAAAAGCTTTCAAAATAAATTAATTTAATTAACCATAATTTGATAAATTTATGCGTTATAATAAATGTAAATCATAACATTTCGCATAAGAATGTCTTAAAAACAAAAAGCGGTTTAAGCTTAAACTTAAACCGCTGAATATAATTTTTGTTAGTATATTTTTAGCCGCCGGCTTCAGTTATTTTCTGAAGGTCAGCATCTTCCATCTTTATGAATGCATATCTCTTTTCAATTTTTGCTCTCGAGATTTCATCAAATACGTCCGACATTACGTTGTATTTCATCTTTCTGTCGAACTTCAGGAGGAGAAGTAATTGATCATTAACAGCAAATATTTTCTCAAGCTCTGATGCTACATTCTTTACTTCGATTTTTTTCATCGCAGATTCAGAACCGTCAGGATTGCCCTGAGCGAAGTAAACGTTACCTTTGTCAGATACTCTGACGTAGAGAACGTTACCCATATCAACTTTTACTTTATCTTTTACGTCACCTTTTGGAAGAGAGACTTTCATTAACTGAGGAGCAGACAAAGTAGTCGTAAGCATGAAGAATGTAAGAAGAAGCATAATGACGTCCACCATTGGGGTCATGTCAATATGCACACCTCTTCCAAGCCCAGCCTTTTTCTTTCCTTTTCCACCTCGTACTTCCGGGGCATCGAAACCGCCACCACCAGCCATATTTTAAACTCCTGTGTTTTTAGTTAACAAAATAATTATTCCTTTGCTTCTGATTTTATCATCGTAACCAAAGAGAACACCTTGTTGTCCGATTCATGCAATGACGTCATAAGGTCCTCAAATACTCCATACGGAACATCCTTGTCACCTTTTACTACAACCTGAAATTGTGCTGATTTATTTCCTGAGACTGTCTTCAGAGAAGATTTAATATCAACAAGTGTTTTCTCAAACTGCGCTTTATTCATCACATATACTTTTCTCTTTATTTCCTTGTCTCCTACCTTTCCCGTTGTTTGAACAGGACTTTGTGAAAGAGAATCAGGATGGTATAAGCCTATTCCAAATTGATCGCCAAATACCTTCTCGCGGATTTTGTAGTTATCTACATCAAGGAATATATCACCTTCTTTTGTAAGAGAAATTGTCATAACATCGGTTTCTTTCATCTTATTATCAGGGTCAGAATAAACAGACTTTGGCAGTGAAACTTCGACAGCCTCTGATTCTGCAGCCCTGAATGTTGCCGTTAACATAAAAAACGTCAGCAACAACATAATCACGTCCACCAATGGAGTCATATCAATATGGATGCTCGGTTTTTTTATATTTCTTACTTTTTTCATTTGTTCTTTTTAAAAATTTTGAAAAAGTTAAACCGAAATCACTTACTTGGACTTGAAAGCAATGATTGATAAAATGTTATATGTAGCTTCGTCTATCATATAAGTTATGTTTCCAACTTTTGTCAGGAAGAAATTGTATGATATCGTACCTACGATAGCACCAAAAAGACCTAAAGCAGTGTTGATAAGAGCTTCAGAAATACCTGATGAAAGTTCTGCGGCGTTAGGTGTTCCTGCTGTTGCAAGTGCCTGGAATGAACGAATCATACCTAATACCGTTCCGAAAAGACCAACGAGCACTGATACTGACGCGATTGTTGCAAGTGCAGGCAGGTTTGTGTTTAATAATGGAAGTTCAAGACCCATGGCTTCTTCAATGGCATTTTTTACTTCTTCGAGTTTTCTTTCCGAATCCATATTCTTATCGAGAACAAGAACCTGATATCTTTCTAAACCCTGCTTCAGAATGTTTGCAATTGAACCTCTTTGTTTATCGCATAATGCAATCGCTTCTTCTATGTTGCCTTCCTTTAATGAAATCTGAACCTTCTTAAGAAAGTCTTCGATGTTTCCCTTGCCCTTTGCTTTTGATAGAGAAAGAGCTCTTTCAATAGTATATGAAATAGCCATAATACTGATTGTAATAAGAATAGGAACTATGACGCCACCGAGATAAACAGCACCTAACAGGTTTGCAGGTGTGGTTTTTTCAGGGTTCTTAAAGTTTGCCGGGTTTCCGAGCACAAAGATGTACAATACTAATGCCACGATAAAAGCAACGATAATCAGTAAAGACGTGAATAATCCGGATTTTTTCATTGAGTTTTAACCTCCGATTTCTTTGGTTTTAATTTTTTGAATTTATTTGTTTGAAAATTTTTTATTTAAAACTTGCGACCGCTTCTTCTTTTGAATTATAGCAGTCAAATATTAATGATAATTTTGTTATCACGAAAAGGTTTTCAAGGTTTTTGTTTAATCTTGTTAGTTTTATTTCGCCTTCCCGTTTCTTGTAATTTGCATGTGCTGATATAAGGACTCCAAGTGCTGTACTATTTAGGTACATAACGTCCCCGAGGTCTATTATAAGTTTACTGTTGCCTTTTTCGGCTACTTCTTTTATAGCAAACTTGAGATCATCGGTCTCGTCCCCACCTATAAAACTTCCCTTTGGTTCAAGGATAAAAATATTTTTCTCCTTGACTTCAGATGATTTAATTTTTGCTGCCATACTATTTTATGAATTTAATTTGTCAAAATACTGTAATTAAAGATTAATTTCAATTATATAATGAAAAATATTTTTTCACTATTCCATATTTTGAAGCAAATTCAGTATTTTTCCGTTAATTTCTTCTATTTCGCCGAGACCGTTTACTTCAAAAATCCTTTTATTATTTTTATAATAGTCAAGCACCCGACTCGTTGCTTCGCTGTATATTTTTAACCTTTTCCGTACTATAACTTCTGTATCATCAACCCTTCCCCTTTTTAACAACCTGTCCACAATTTCATCATCGGTTGTTTTAAGATATACAACTTCAATATCCTTAATTCCCATTTTTTCAAATATTTTATCAAGTGCAATCGCCTGCTCGTATGTCCGCGGAAACCCGTCAAGAATGAATCCTTCTTTTCCTTCAAGATTTTCTTTGAGGGCTTTACAAACAATCTCTATCATTATTTCGTCAGGTACAAGTGAACCCTTTTCTACGATTTGTTTAGCTTGTATACCGAGTTCAGTATGTCCGTCAATTTCTTTCCTTAAAAATTCACCGGTTGAAAAATGGAATAGATTGAGATTTCTTGCTATCAATTCCGATTGTGTTCCTTTGCCTACGCCCGGTGGACCGAATATTATTATCTGGTGCATAAATGAAGTATTGAAGTTCTTAATTATTCTTGACAGCTAACTGACCGCAAGCAGCATTGATATCTACTCCGCTGCTGTTTCTGAGGTTAACAGTAACTCTATTGCTGCGTAAAGTATCTGTAAAATTGTATAAATTATTTGAATTTGAAAGTGAATTTTCTTTACTCAGATTAATTTTTTCATGGATTTTCTCGTTTAGTTCCTTTATAGGTTCTGCAAGTTCAAAGTCAACCGGATGGAATGGGATGATATTTATGTTGCAGGGTACCATCCTTGAAAGCTTCACAAGCCTGTTTATATCATTTTCAGTATCGTTCAACCCCTCAAAATATACGTATTCGTATGTAATTTTATTTCCTGTAACCCTGTAAAAATAAACCAGCTCCTCATACATTTTTTTCAGATTGTTTACTTTGCCCGTCGGTATTAGCTTTTCCCTGAATCCATTGTCAGTGCTGTGTAATGAAAAAGCAAGTTTCACGTTTGAAAGTAATGGGTTGCTTTTTATGTCATCGGCAAATTTCTTTATCCTGTTCACGAATCCCACTGTCGAAACAGTGATTCTTTTCGATGAAATACCGAGACCTTTTTTATCGGTTAATATTAAAAGCGAATTCAGAACATTCTCGTAATTCAATAAAGGCTCACCCATCCCCATGTAAACAATGTTAGTCGGTACAACATCTGTAATCTTAATCATCTGGTAAACCTGTGAGACAATCTCTCCGGCAGTAAGATTTCTGTTGAGGTTCATTCTACCGGTTGCGCAGAATCCGCACCCAACATTGCATCCTGACTGTGTTGAAATGCAGAATGTTTCCCTCTCTTCATCAGGGATATGAACACTTTCAATCTTTACCTTCTTCATGTTCTCGTCAGTCGTCTCAAAAAGTAATTTTTTGGTTCTGTCATTCGGAGATTCTGAAACAGCAGCATTGATTAATGAAGTTATGACAAATGAACTGTTTAATGATTCCTTCAATTCTTTTGGTATGCCAGAAACATCTTCCAATATTTCAGAGAATTTATTATGAACCGACCTGAAGACTTGTTCGGCTCTGTATTTTGGGATTCCTTCCTTCACGAATAAATCGCCTAATTCAGCAAGCGTAAAATTTCTTATATCATTTCTCATATACAATAATATGCATTCTTATGTTCTAATTCTACTCTATTTGTTTTATGTTATTCCATTTACCCGTTTCAAGGTCTATTATTCTTTATTCTCATACTTAAATTGAGTATTTTAGTTTTCTACAATTAAAATTCACGGAAAAAGTTTTTATACATAGATGTCTTTTGATATTTCAAGTTTAAACCCCGCTCAGAGAAAAGCTGTTGTATGCATAGATGGTCCTTCTTTGATTATTGCAGGCGCAGGGAGCGGAAAGACAAGGGTACTGACGAGCAAGATTGCGCATCTGATTGAAAGCGGAATTAATCCTCACGAAATACTCGCCCTTACTTTTACGAATAAGGCTGCCAAAGAAATGAAAGAACGGGTTATCCATTTTGCGGGTAATCGTTCTGAACAAATCTGGATGGGTACTTTTCATTCTATGTTTGCAAGAATACTCCGCATAGAAGCTGAACTGCTCGGATTTACTCGAAACTTCACCATTTACGATACTAACGATTCTGTCGGCGTTATAAAAAACATAATGCTTGAGCAGAACATTTCAATTGATAAGTTCAATCCTAAAAGTATTCATTCATACATCAGCAAAGTTAAGAATAAAGTGATACTCCCGCCTGAATTTAACAAATTAGCTAATACACAATTTGAAAACATTGTAAGCGATGTATATACTGAATACTTCGAAAGGATGCGAAGAAATAACTCGATGGATTTCGATGACCTGCTTGTTTATCCCGTTATACTTCTCAATAGGTATGTGGAAATTCTCAGGAAATACCAGAACAGATTTAAGTTCATTCTCGTCGATGAATATCAGGATACAAACAAGGCACAATACGAAATTGTTAAAGCATTATCCGCGGTTCATAAGAATATAACAGTCGTCGGTGATGATGCACAATCAATCTATAAATGGCGGGGAGCAGAGATACAGAATATTTTTGACTTCAGAACTGATTTCCCCGAACATAATATTTTCAGACTCGAACAAAACTATCGTTCCACTAAAAAAATACTCGATTTTGCAGGAATAGTTATAAACAAGAATGTAAAACAGATTGAAAAGAAACTTTGGACTGACAACACTATCGGCGACCATATTACTATGATAGAATCAATTACCGATAAAGAAGAAGCGCTTAAAATTTCAAGATATATTTCAAAAGAGATTCAGCATAGGAAATTAAAGTTTAATGACGTTGCAATTCTATACAGGACTAACGCTCAGTCGCGGACGTTTGAAGAATATTTCCGCCTTAACGCAATACCTTACATTATTGTTGGCGGCATAAGATTTTACGAACGAAAAGAGATTAAAGATATTCTTGCCCATCTTAGAATTATCGTGAATCCCGCTGATGAAGAATCAATATCGCGTGTTCTTCTCCTGAAAGAAGGTTTCGGTAAAACAACGATGGATAAGCTAAGGGATATTGCAGCAGAAGGAAAAAAGAATTTATATCAGGTATTTGAATCAACAGATAATCTCGGCAGCTTAACGGGCAAGGCAAGGAACAAAATACTTGAAGTTTTAAACTTCATTAATAAGTATAAATATCTTCGTGACGATATTGAACTCCATGAACTCGTTAGAGGTGTGATAGATGAAATGGGAATATTGAAAGCCCTTCGTCTTGAAAATACAAACGAAGCAGAAGAAAGAATTAATAATATTGATGAGTTTGTTTCAGCTGTTGCCGATTATACGGAATCGCATGACTCGCCATCGCTGGATGATTTCCTGTCGCAGGTTTCTCTCGTAAGTGATATTGACGAAATAGACGATAAAAAGAATGCAGTGACCTTGATGACTATTCATGCTTCTAAAGGACTGGAATTCCCTGTTGTGTTTATAGCAGGTGTCGAAGAGGGAATTTTTCCGGTAACAGGTTCGTTAAATTCTCTTGAAGAACTTGAAGAAGAAAGAAGGCTCTTCTACGTTGCAGTAACACGCGCAATGGTGAAACTTTATATCTCATTTGCTGATATGAGATACAGGTTCGGAAATAAGATGTATCAGATTAAATCAAGATTCCTGAAAGAGATCGAAGATGAGTACAATAATAAGGAACTCGTTGAATATGAAAATTTTAAATCGGGTAAAAACAAAGTCTCGTTTCATTCAAAAAGACCAAATGCTAGTCCGAGCATAAAATTTAAATCTAACCGTGAAGAATTTGATGAAAATGACGGTGAATTTTCGGATATCGTGAAGGGCAAAGGAGTTTATCATGAAACTTTCGGAAGCGGTGTTGTGATTGGCATTAACGGAAAAGGAAAAGATAAAAAAGCTGACATACTTTTTGAGGATTGCGGACTTAAAAAGATTATACTTAAATACGCTAAACTAAGAGTTAATTTTGATAATTAAATAATATACAACTTGGAATTTATTAATGAATTGTGGACTTACGTTTCTAATCCTGATTTTTTGAAGATACTTATCAGAGATGTCGGATATATCGGATTATTCATCATAATATTCTCCGAAACAGGATTATTAGTCGGTTTTTTTCTTCCGGGAGATTCTCTGCTTGTAACAGCAGGTTTACTTGCAGCAACTGTAGTTCCGGGAAGCCCGACAAACGAGACTTATCTGAATATTTACTACTTGAATTTCCTTCTAATTCCAGCTGCTATACTTGGTGATGCTGTTGGTTATTACATTGGAAAAAAATTGGGGACAAAACTTTACAGCCGCAAGTCATCAAGGTTCTTTAAAAAGGAGCACCTTATCAAAACTCATAACTTTTATGAAAAGCACGGCGGCAAAACGATTATTATTGCAAGGTTTATGCCTATCATAAGAACATTCGCTCCGACCGTTGCAGGTATTGCTGATATGCATTACCTGAAATTTGCTCAATTCAATATCTTCGGTGGATTGTTATGGATACTAAGCATGACACTACTCGGTTTTTATCTCGGTAATATACCCGGTGTTGAACACCATATTGAAAAAGTCATTATAATAGTTGTATTCCTTTCAATACTACCGGCAATAATTGGATGGTTGAAGTCCAAGTTTAAAAAGAAAAGTATTAATACACAGGAATCCGATTCTTAATTATATAATAACCTCAAGAGCGGAGTCCGATGTTTGTTCTTGAGGTTTTTTCTTACCAATTTTACACTTTTTTCCTCTGATATTGAGATAGCTTATGAAGACCTGAAGCTGAAGTTATTTCATATTAACTTTTGTTCTTTTTATTTCAAAATAAGGAATCTGAAACCATATATTACTGTTTTCATGATTAATACAATTATCAAAAACGTATAGAAATAAAAAATGCATATCAATAATAAAAGGAAACTTATAAGCTGGTTTGTTTTTATCATAGTAATCATTGTCGTTACTGTATGGATTATATTTTCCCGGAATGATTCGGTGTACAGTGAAAAGAAATCAGAATCGTATATGATAATGAATTTTTTTTCCGATATGCGGTCATTTCCCAATGAGTCAAATGCGGAGCAGAAATACTATCAGGCATTTATAAATAAAAATCTATCGCCGCTTGAAACGGATAATTACAGCGTCTGGACAAATATCGGACCAACTAATGTTGGAGGAAGAACTTTATGTACGGCTATAAATCCTTATGACACTTCAATTATATGGCTCGGCGCTGCATCAGGAGGTTTATGGAAATCAACATCCGGCGGAATCGGTTCAAATGCCTTTACAAACATTCAAACAGGTTTTCCTGTTTTGGCAGTTAGCAGTATAGTTATTGATTCAAATGACGTGAATATTATGTACATCGGAACGGGTGAAACTTACGGATACCAGCAGGCTGAAAATGGACTCGGCATCAGACAAACAAGAGGGTCATACGGAATCGGAATTCTTAAGACAACTAATGGCGGATTAAACTGGACAAAATCGCTCGACTGGACAAGTAATCAGAGCAGGGGTATATGGGATATATTATATAATCCATTAAATCATAATATTATTTATGCGGCTACTACCGAAGGGGTTTATAAATCTTATGACGCAGGCGATAACTGGGTTCAGGTGTACGCGGCGCAAATGGTCACTGACCTGGAAATAAATAGAATTGATACAAGTACGATATTCGCCGGAATTGGAAACCTCTCAAGTCCATCGCCGGGACTTTACAGGTCAACAGACAGCGGACTGAACTGGACAAAACTTACAGTAGGTCTGCCCGGTTCAGCAAACGACGGGAGAATTACTGTCGCATCATATTATTCAAATCCGTCTATAATATTTGCCGTCTTCGGAAATAGAAATTCGACTGTTGGTGTTTACCGTTCCGATGATAACGGAAATAACTGGGTTCAGACATCGGGAGTTTCGCCGGATTTTCTTGATGATCAGGGTTGGTACGCAAATGGAATTAAAGTTAAAGATACTGATTCGTCTAAATTACTTTTCAGCGGTGTGGGTTTTTATAAATCAATAAATTACGGTGCAGACCTTGAGAAAAAATCAAGCAACACTTCAGGAGATCCAAATTACATTCACGTTGACCACCATGATATAATATCAAATCCGAAAAATCCCGATAAACTTTACATATCAACCGATGGCGGGCTTTACAGATCTAATGATTTTGGTGAGACATTTTTCAGGTGTCAGAGCGGATATGTTACAACACAGTTTTACTCTACACTCGCCAATTCAAAAACGGATTCTGTGATGATATTAGGTGGAGTTCAGGATAACGGTGTTGTAAGATTCGGCGGAACAACGAACTGGTACAGGTCGGCAAGCGGAGACGGAATGATGTGTTATATAAATCCGCTCAATAACAATTCCGTTATCGCATGCAATCAATACCTTGAAATCAGCAAGTCGTATTCGCGGGGCGATCAGAACACCTGGACGATCTATTACAACGCTTCAAGCAGTACAGTTGCTAATTTTGTTGCACCTCTCGCTTCATGTCCATCTGATACATCTGTGTTTTACGGAGGAAAAAAATTAATTGTAAAATCCACGGACGGAGGAACGAATTGGTTCGATGCTTCCGCTGACTTAGATGGAAATAAAATTTTATCAATTGCAGTTTCACATACTTCAACGGACACATTATACGCAGCAACAGTGCCAACCGGCACACCGATGGGATTTTTCAGGTCAACAAACGGCGGTACAAACTGGACAAATATTTCATCCGGTTTGCCTAACAGATACCCGACCGATATTGAAGTTAATCCTGATTACAGCCCCGAAGTGTTTGCCGTTTTCGGCGGTTTCGGTACATCACATATTTACCGCAGTACAAACGGCGGAACAAACTGGACTGATATTAATAACGGACTTCCGGATATCCCCTTTCATACTGTCGCAATCGACCCATTATACACTGATAATATTTATGCAGGAACAGACCTCGGCATATACGTCAGTACAAACTCGGGGAATAACTGGTATTCGTTTAGCGAAGGACTGCCTGAAGCTGTAATGGTTTTTGACCTCGCAATTTCGTATGCTAACAGGTCACTCCGCGCTGCCACTCATGGACGGGGAGTTTTTGAAAGATACCTTGTAAACGATATTCCGTTACCTGTTGAAATGACGTCAATGTCAGCAACATCAAAAGCAAACAACGTTTACCTGAAGTGGACAACTGCAAACGAACAAAATAACAAGGAATTCCGTCTCGAAAGAAGTATCGGCGGCAGTGCATATGAATCCATTGGCAAAATAACCGGAGCGGGTAACAAAGACACTCCGACAGATTACAATTACACGGATAAAAATCTGAGTACGGGAGAATACAGATACAGAATCAGACAGATGGATTATAACGGTAACTTCAAATATTTTAACTTTAATAATCCTGTGCAAATCGGCTCGCCTGATTCATACAATCTTGAACAGAATTTTCCGAATCCGTTTAATAATACAACGGTATTTAAATTCCGTTTACCCGTAACAAGCAGCGTTAAAATCAATGTATATGATATTACAGGAAAGGAAATGAAAGTTTTAGTTAACAATAATGAAGCAGAACCCGGTTACCATTCCGTTGTTTTCGACGGTAGTAGTTTTGCTTCAGGAATTTATTTCTGTTGTTTAACCGCAGGAAGTTTCAAACAGATTAGAAAAATGGTTCTCGCAAAATAATCTGCGCGGTACTAAAAGCATCTTATATCTTTTTCCAGTTTGCTTTTATCTTTGCTATGGTTTTTTCGTCTTGAAGTTCTTTTTCACGTATATATTCTTCAAAATAACCGCAGGAAATACATACATAATACTTTGTGAACAGCCATTTCAAAGATGAAACGGGAATCTGACTTCTTTCGCCCCTGTTCGGCTGCTGGCTGTCTGTATATATTTCATAACTCCCGCATTGCGGACATATACCGGATTTCAGATTTTTGTTGTCCATTCAAATTCTAAGTTTCCACTTAAATTAATTATCATAAATCGATTTAGCAATATCATTTTCTTTGTTTCGATGAAATGTTCCGACTGAAGTTTATAATAATTCACTTCAGATGAAAACACTGATTTATCCTATTCGAAAGAGTAAGTGCTCGGAGTTAGATTATTTATTTATCAGGTTTCTGTTTATTGATATACCGATTGCGGTAAAACAAATAGACCTATGCACCTGAAAATAATTGGATGACTAAAAGGAATCTGATAAAAATAAAAAAGCAAATGAAATTTCTTAAAAACGACAATCAAAATTTAACAACATTGATGTTAGATTAAAATTCAGCTTCCACTTTTTTTAGAATTCTTTCATCTTGTCATCACAACAATAGTTGATTCTTGTACACCATTTTCATCTTCAAAAATAACTTGTGCATTCCACCCAAAATCCATTATTTCTGCTATTAAAAATTTAAGACATTATTCTATCTGTACAAATCCCCGTTTAAATATTTTAAACCTGAATCACATATTATTGTCACAATTGTTTTTCCCGCACCGATTATTCTTGCCCTTTGTATTGCCGCCCAAACATTTGCACCCGATGTAGTACCTCCGAAAATTCCTTCCTTCCTTGCCAGGTCTCTCGCAGTTTTATAAGCATCTTCATCCGAAACTTGAATGATTTCATCCGCTAAATCTAATCTACAAATCGATGGTACAAATCCCGAACCGATTCCTTCCAATTTATGATTTCCTGTGATATCACCTCCTGAAAGAGCACGAACATTCTTCGGCTCTATCGGTATGCACCGTATATTTGGAATTACTTCTTTAAACACTTCGGCATTTCCAGAAAAACTTCCACCTGTTCCAACACCCATAATAAATTCATCAATATTTTTTCCAAGAACATCAATAATCTCTCTTGCCATGCTATGGTAAGCATTCCTGTTATCAACATTATTAAACTGGTTCGGCCAGAAAGTATTAGGGGCTTTGCTTAGTTCTCCTGCTCTCGTTATCATATCATCAATAAGTTTTGCATTTATCTTACCATTTTCACTCGGAATTAATTCCAGTTCAGCTCCGAAAGCCTTCATCGTCTGAAGCTTTTCTTCCGCAAATGCATCCGATGAAACAAAGTGAGCTTTATATCCCTTTACTGCGCAAACCATCGCAAGTGAACTTCCTGTACTTCCTCCTGTATATTCTACGACCTTCCCGCCGAGTCTTAATTCACCTCTTTTTTCTGCACCTTTAATCATTGCAAGTGCCATCCTGTCTTTCATACTGCCTGTAGGATTGCTTCCTTCGTATTTTACGAATATATCAGCACATCCATTTTCAGAAAGTCTCTCTAATTTTATTAGTGGTGTATTGCCAATTACGTTCATATTTATTTTCAATTTTCCCTTTTTGTTTTAATGAACACAGATATAATTTCAATCCTTACTCCGCCCTTATTTGAAAGTAAAAAATATATTTCAACTATCCAATTCAATAATAGGAGTGAGAATGCGATGATGATTTTGTAAAAATCTTTTAAAGTATAAAATTGAGGAGAAACAGCAAATTGCTTATTCAAACATCAGCAAAATGTTCGGGAGAAAGAAATTTTTAATATTATTATTTAATTTCATCCCATTCTCTTTTTAACATTGCATATTGAAATTCACTTCCCCATTTCCCTTTGAAAAATATATTTTCTATGAAATGTCCTTCCTTATTAAATCCTGTACTCGCCAGTAAGGCAATAGAAGCAGTATTTTCGACATCTACTATTTCTTCAACACGGTGTATTCCTTTCCCATCAAACAGAAAAGTTAAAATGCCTAATAGAGCTTCCTTTGCGTAACCTTTTCTTTGTTCAAGGTGTGAGATTGTAATTCCTATTTCTGCAATTCTCGAGTCATTCAGTTCAAGTTTAATCGCACAGTCGCCGATGATTTTCCCTGTTTCCTTTTTCTCTATTCCGTATTGTACCCATTCTCCGGGTTTACCAAATCTCTTATCAGTTTGTGCTATGATAAACTCTTCTGCTTGTTCAAGAGTCATAACGTCAAAGCCCTGATATCTGGTAATGTCCGGATTTGAACGATAACAAAGAAAGTCATAGAGGTCTGTAACTTTAAGGTTTCGTATTTGAAGACGTGGTGTTACTAAATTTAAAATTTCCATTATCTGAACTTATCAGAAGTTATTCTTCTTTTTAATCTTCTTATAATTCTTCATCATCTTTCCGAATCCCTTATCCCTGTTCCGTCTTTCTGAATCTGTGGATTCAAAATATGTTTTCTCTTTTTCCATTTTCAGATAGTTTTCATATGATTCCTTATCCAGTTCACCGTTTTCAACAGCTTCAAGAACAGCACAGCCTTTCTCCTGTTTATGCGTACAATCTTTGAACCTGCAGTTTTCCGAAAGTTGATAAATTTTGTCGAATGTTATCTCCAGCCCGTTTGCCGTATCTGCAATTCCCACTTCCCTCATACCTGGATTGTCAATCAGTATTCCTCCTGTTTCAAGAATAATTAATTCTCTGTGGCTTGTAACGTGCCTTCCTTTATTCGTGCTCTCGCTGATTGTATCCGTTTTCATAACTGGATTCCCTGAAAGGTTATTCAGCAAAGTAGATTTTCCGACACCGGAAGACCCAAGCAGACAATATGTTTTCCCCTTTTCAATAAATTTGTTTATTGCATCGTATCCGTTCTTTGTTTCATTGCTTAATGCAATCACAGGAACATTCTTAATGCGCGTATTTATACTTTCCAGAATTTCTTTCAAGCCGTTTTCATCCGTCAAATCAATTTTGCTGAGGACAATTACCGGTTTCACTTTCGAAGTATTGCAGATTGTCAGGTATCTTTCCAGTCTGTTAATGTTAAAATCCCTGTCAACTGCCTGAGCCAGAAATGCAAAGTCAACATTAGTCGCAATAATTTGAATCCCGCCAAACTGCCCGACAGCCTTTCTTTTTATGATAGAAAATCTCGGAAGGATTTTATGAATTACTGCAAAATCAGAATCATAAGTTGTAATAGCAACCCAGTCGCCTACAGCAGGAAAATCTTCTCTGTCATTTGCGTTAAAACGCATATTGCCCGTAATCTCCGCATCAAACTCTCCATTATCCGTCTTAACCGCATATCTTTCCTTATGTTCAGCTATAACTCTCCCTATCTCAAAATCCGCAATATTTTCTTCAGCTCTGAGTTTCTCAACTCTCTCATCGAACCCCAAATCTTTTAAAACCATAATCCTCACAATAATTTTTAATACCTTAAAGTTTATTTACTGTACAAAAATGTTCACTATGAAAACTTTATACAACGCAAAACTTTTCCCTGCTTATAAAATGTCAAAGATTTGTCATCTGTATTCTTTGGTGAGGGGAAAATATTTTGCTGAAATGTTCCTTTGTTCTTACTCTAAAAATCTCTTTGCTCTTAATCCGTTCTTATCCGTTTGATCTATGCTGCTATCCATATAAACGTTGTAATAAAAACAAACTTTTTTTAAAAAAATAGATACACTCTTTTTATCCGTGTTTTTCCAGCGGGCAATAATTCTATTTTCAAATCCGCGAAAATCAGTTTAATCCTCGAAAATCAGCCTGCCTGCCTGTCTACCTGTTGCAGACAGGCAGGCAGGCTTCCTTTCCGCTCTTTGCGGTAAAAATCTTTTAATCAGAGGTAATCAGTTATAATCAGTGGGCTTCAGTGTGAAAATCTTTACATAAACGAAATTCTCTTCCCCTCTTCACTATACTTAATCATTTTCTCCAGCCTTCCAAACCTTGTCTCTTCTTTCTTCGCCGACATAATCCAGTGAACTACAATCCTTTGGTATGACGGTGCCTGCTTCAAAAAGAAATCCCTCGCCGCTTTATGCTTCTTAAACTCCCTTTCAAGAAAAGGACTAAGTTCTATCGTATCATTCTCAAAGCTATAAACCTTCGACTTCTCTTCCTTACGAAAACTAAAAGCCTCTAATCCTGCTGGCATCATCTTTCCTGCTTTCATCAGCTCTTCCACTTTAGCAATATTAATCGCACTCCAGTTACTCGACTTTTTTCTCGGCGTGAAACGGTTACAATAAGATATTTCGTCAATAGACCTGCGTGTACTGTCAATCCATCCAAAACAAAGTGCCTCATCTACAGCATCCGACCACGACATATTAAACTTTCCCGAATCTTTTTTATAAAAACCTACAATCAGTTCCGTTTCTTTCTTATGGTTCGCTTTCAACCATTTCCTGAACTCCGCCTGATTTTCAAAAAATACTGGTGACATTAAATATTTTAAACCTATTAATAATGAAAACGGTTACTAACATTCCAAAACTTGCGATTAAAAAGATAGAAAATCAAAAATATTACATTACAGCTTATTCTTGTTTTTCAGTTTTTGATATTCTTTTTCTACCATATCACTCTTGCTGGAAAAATATGATTCATAAAAATCAAATAATAGACCTATGCCCCAGAAAAATGAAACATAAGCAGGCCATGGGAGATTGTCACCTATGTGAATATTAATTTGTCCAATATATTTGGTAAATAAATTAAAAAGCCAGAATGCCCATAACACTGCATTTACTAATATATAAGAAGTTAAATGACGTTTAAACCCTGCTCTTTTGCGCGCAATATTCCAGAGCTTGGTATCTTTTTGATCTGTATTGTTTTGATTGTTATCCATATCAATTGTCTAATAATTTTGAGTAATGAGTAAACATACAAATATTCCTGAAATACTAAAATACTATATTTCCCTCTTAACCTTTCTTTGATCTTCTTTGAGTTATTTGGGTTCTTAGCTGTAATATCTTTTCTTTGTTCTAATCCTAAAAACTATTAATCAGTATATATCTGTCCAATCCTTGAAAATCCGGTAAATTGGAAAAAGATCTCACTTCCATTAACGGTGCGTTCTATTATTTTATTGTTTATTGTATTAAAAATCTATCCTCGGTGATCTCCTTGTCTTCTCGGTGGTCTCTGTGAACCAACAATAAATATAATAACCACGCACGCTACTTATTCTGCTCGGTTTTAGTAATACCGAATATGTCATAAGGCTTCCGGCTAAAATTATCTTTGAACAAAAAGACACTAACAAATATAAACGCCGCAAACCCAAGCAATACAATCATCTGTACACCCGAAGTTTTTTGAATATCATGTCTTGCTTTCACATCGCAAACTTCACCCGGACAGTGCTGGGCTTTTTCCTTATAAAACAAATTGTAAAACTTACATCCCAGACAAATTCCAAAAACTGATTCAAAGAAAAGAAATACAAGACAGATTAAACAAATTATTCCCGTTATCGGACTGAATGCATTTATCAAAACCATATGCACGAACATTGCACCTGCAAGACCAACGCCAATATACCACGAAAACTTTTTCTGTGCAGCACCGACGTATTCAGGCGTTTGATTCCTGACAATCAGCCGTCCAATTATTAAAGTAGGCGAGTACTTAGGATTAATAAACACGCGAATCAAAAAATCCACGAGAAAGCCCGTGATAACATATTTAAACATCGTGAAATCTTCTTTGAAAACAACTATCATAAACGCAATAAAAGTAAACAGGAAAAGAATCCCTGCCGCAGCTCTGATTTCGCGTTCATTCAAAACAGGTATGTTATAACCCTCAACCTCTTCCCCAAAATTTAATGCTTTACTCATATATTATTAATTATTTGATTTATTATTAAAACGAAATAAATGAATATTTGTTACAATAATTCTTATCTCCCAACAATCTGCATCATTCAACCAAAACGTTTTGCTGTTACCTGAATTTCTATCTTCATTCTTGAATCTGCCAGCCCTGCTGAAAACATCGTTGCCGCGGGTCTTATCTTGCCAAAACATTTTTTTAATGCAGGCCAACACTTCTCAAAGTCTTTTGCATCGGGTAGAATATACATCACCCTCACAATATCTTCCATACTTGAACCCGCTTGTTTTAATGCATCATCAATATTCTTAAGGCATTGTTCAGTCTGCTCAACCACATCATCGGAAATAGTCATATCCTTATAATTAAAACCCGTAGTCCCTGAAACAAATACCCAGTCGCCATCAACCACCGCCCTCGAATACCCAATCAGGTTTTCAAAATCCGACCCTGAACTAATTAATTTTCGTTTACTCATATTTATAAATCATTTTTAAACTACTTTTTAGGTATAAACTTCAAACCCCAAATAGCTACATACTCCGATAATGGAATCAATCCCATTTCTTTTCTCCACTCATCAACCTTGCTCTCATCCTCAAGCTGATAAAGCTCAAACGATTTTGTAGAGTTGTTAAATGTCACCTGAGAACCGTAACGCTGAGGCTTGTTTTCATTCATCTGTATCCTGTCATACATTAATGCATAACTTTCCCAGTTTGCTTCTTTAATCTCGCACAAAGCTTTTATTGTTGGTAAATACTTCTTTTGTTTCTCATAATTCGAATGCTGTATTATCAGAAATGCACCACCGGCTGCATTTTCCCCTACATCGGATATCTTCGGCCAGCCTTTTGTTTCTATGATGTCTTCTAGATTCTTAAGGTTCGTTTCGTTTAGACTTTTCTTAAATTCCCATAATGCAAATTCAACTGTTGAAAACATTCCAATCTTTTTCTGAGCCAGCATTATCTCTTCGTAATACGCCTGGTCAACAGCTCTCATCTTCCATAATTGTTTCGCTAATTCTATATCATTATAATAATTCTTATATTTAATCTTAAGCATTGAAATAAGTGTCTCTTCAAAATCAATCCAGCGTTTATCTTCACGTATTGTTAAAAAGTCAGGATCCGTAAGAGTATAAACAGCAGTATCTAATGATATTGCTATGTATATATATTTAAAGGCTGAATCCTTTTGTCTATCCTGAGCAAGAGCACAGGCATAATCGAAAACAAATCTTTTATCGCTGCTGTTTGAATAGAACCCTCTCCTGAATTCTTCTATGGCACCTTTAAGGTTTCCTTCCTTTTGTAAACTATCTGCTAAACTGCTGCTCGTAATATTCTGCGAATAAACAGTATTAATTAATACAATGAAAAGAACGGTTAATGCAAAAACTTTAGTTTTCATATTATTATGTTAAGATTAAAGATAGTATTCTTTATTATTCTACATTTACAATCAATGATTTCACGGGATTACCATTCTTATCAAACCTTCTGATGGTGTATTCTCCACTCCTTAAATACAAAGCATAATTTAATTTTATGTCTTCAATAAGTATCTGGTCGGATGGAATACTTCTTTCAATATCTTCATTTGTATTTATTGCCTGAATCAAACAGGTGTCGTTTATATCCCAGAATTTCATATCAATCTGATATTCTTTGTTGCCATTGAGGTTTATCAGCCAATTGGGTCTTTCGTTAAGATAATCTGTCTTCGAAGGAAACAGTGTAATATCATAACTGTTAGCTTTTAATGAATATGGTTTTCCCTCATTGTTCACAAGCATAACAGGTAATTTATTCTGATATTTACTCCTAAACAATTTAAAAAGATTATTCGAGTAAGAGCCGGCCGTATATTCTGCCATATCAGTCTGTTCAATCGTAAGTGGATTCAGACCTGACTTCAATTTAAAAACCGAAGCCATCCATCCCTGCTTTTTGTTTTCATTAATATGGCTATGACCTGCAAGGACTAATATCTTAGCATCCTTGTGCTTACTGATAAAATTCAATATATTATTTGCCTGTTCGGTTTCCCTGTCGCTTGCTAAATATACTTTCCCGTTATTTTGCAGAACAGCTTTATTAGTATCTTCGTAAGACAAAACTGCAAAGCCAAGTCTGAAAGCCTCCCGCAGCAAATTTCCATAAGCCGGCTCAGATGTGTACCAGCCGCTTTCTATAACTGGATATTTGCGAGTATTCAACAAAGAATCTTTTCCATTCACTGCTTCACAAAACAAATATCGAAAACCCTTCTTATAAAGAATTTCCAAAGAATTCAGAATCGTAACTCTTGTTTGCGGACGCAAATGGTCTTCATTAAAGAATACATATTTCACTGAATCCGGCAGGACATTTAAATACGAATAGATGTTCAGTGTATCATAAGAATCCATAGATTTCAGTTCATCATCATATTTATTTGTAAGATTCAGTTCTCTACTGAAGAGTAATTCATTTTGTTTGAAAGCACCAACGAAAGAATATTGCGTACACGACATCTGGAAATAAAAACTTCTGTTTGTATTCTTTAATGAATCATTCACATTAAGCAAATACCTGATAGAATTAATATAATAGCTGCCATTATTACTCTTCTGAAAGTTAAATAATGGAGGTACCCCCACAGATTTATTAATTCCAATCTGCGCAAAGCCAACATTACCTAATAGAATTGAAACCAAAGCTATTAAAACAAATTTCCTTTTCATAAATATAGATTCATATAATACTTGTTTATGCCTAATTAATATAATAATTCCCAAAAATGTATTCCATATAAAATTCAAAATCTTGTTTAATAATTAAAAAATCTAACATTGAAAAGTTTACTATATTTAATTAGGAGGTAAACTATATCCATAGTTTTATACAATATTTAACATGCCAAAGATTTGAGCTTTTTTAACTTTTTCTTTAAGAGGCGAATAAATCCGTTTTAAAATAAACCTATTTTAGGTAACTTGCGTATCATAATTAAAGAGAGTTGTCCGAGTGGTTGAAGGAGCACGCCTGGAAAGTGTGTAAATGGGGAACTGTTTCGCGGGTTCGAATCCCGCACTCTCTGCTCTGTTCATAAAAATTACGAGGCATACGACTGTATTTAAACATCATAATTAATGTTTTAATAAATACAATCTTTTTAATAAATTTAAACTCTTCGATTTTCGGCATCATTCTTAAGATTAAATAGTTTTCTATGCTATTTGCGTCCCTTGCAGCTAAATCTTTTAAGCTTAAAAATGATAATATATTATCTTTGTGTGCTTCGTGATTTTCTCTGAGTACTCTGTGAACCAATTCCTATAAAATCTTTTCTTTGATTGTGGTCGTATGCTGCGCCGTATTCTTATTTCATGACCGATTTCAGAAACGCTTCTGTCTCGTTTGTTGCATCAATCATTACTTCCTCCACTAATCCTCCTATCTGCTTTGAAAGCATTGAAGTGTTCATTCTCGATAAATATACTTTTCCGTCTGACTTTTCATAAACTGAGAATCTGCAAGGCATGAGTGATGAATAAATCTTTTTGTCATCCTGTGAGAGTAATCTGTATGAATGTTTAGGGTTGCATACTTCAAAAACCTTTATCGGAAGAACTTCCTTATTTGCCTTCTTCATCGATTCCTGAAGGTCATGCACGACCGATATTTTCCAGCCGTTGTTCGTGATTGTTTCAGTCAGAATCTTTACTGTCTCGTTAAAATCGAATCTGCTTTCCGATTCAATGAACATTTCATTTGTCTGCGCTTTTGCTGATAAAGCAGCAAAGAAAAATGCGATTATAAGCACTGATTTTTTCATGTTTAATATAGTTTACATTTTAGATTTTAAACTATATAACAATTTGCAAAGGATATTAGTTGCTATTAGCATATATATTCTTTATTTTTGTATATTATATTAAATTAAACATTACAATAATATGGAAATGGAAATATTTTTCGAAGGTAACAAAAAGGTTAGTGCGAACCTAAACGGCACGATTATTAGAACCGACCAGCCAGTACAGGCGGGCGGAGACGGCTCTGCTGCCGCACCTTTTGATTTATTCCTTGCGTCAATCGGGACATGTGCAGGAATTTATGTTAAGGGATTCTGCGACCAGAGAGGTATCCCCTCAGACAAAATTAAGATAATACAGCACATGCATTACAACAAGGATACAAGACTCTTCGGCAGGATTGACCTTGAAATAAAACTTCCTGCTGACTTCCCTGAAAAATACAAAGATGCTGTAATAAACGCTGCAAACCTCTGTGCGGTAAAGAAACATATAAATAATCCGCCCGAAATGGAAGTTACAGCAACTCTGGGATAAGACACTTTTAAATTTTTATCACAGCTATTGATTTAAGAAAAGCCGCATCATTTCAGCGGCTTTTCTCATTATCTAAATCTCAAACAGTAAATTAATCCTCCTCCGTTAAGCATTCCAAAAATATTTTTCTGAAAAATCTAATTATCGTAACTAATATTGAAATGTTTTCGTACTATATTTAATTATTATAGAATTCAAAATGAAGAATATATTTGTTGTTGCAATTTTAATTGCGTTTGCTTTTATAAGTAATGTAACATTCTCTCAGTCGAATACATCAACCATTAAAGGCACAGTTGTTGACAAAGTTTCGAATAAACCTTTGGAATCCGCCGCTGTTCAGGTTTTTAGTTCAAGCGATTCTTCCTTGGTAACCGGCTCGCTTACCGACGTTAGCGGCTCTTTTTCAATCAAAGATATTCCTGATGGTAATTACTATGTTAGGATTAGTTATATCGGTTACAGCAATGCCGTTGCCAAGAATGTTACAGCGGGTAACGAGAACAGGAATATTAATTTCGGTACTGTAAAACTTGAAATCAGCGAAGAAACGACTCAGGAAATTGAAGTCGTCGATGAAGCTCCTGTTATGACTTTTGAAGCAGGTAAGAAAATTTATGACGCTAAAAAGGATTTAACTTCTCAGAACGGCAACGTCATGGATGTTCTTAAAAATGTACCTTCCGTGGAAGTTGATAACGATGGCAATGTCAGTCTAAGAGGCAGCAGGGACGTCAAGATTTTAATCGACGGTAAACCCTCTGCTCTGTTAAGCAACGGCACGCAGGTTCTCCAGAATATGCCCGCTAACATTATTGATAAAGTTGAAGTCATTAACAATCCTTCCTCTAAATATGAAGCAGAAGGAGTTTCCGGCATTATCAATCTTGTTATGAAGCAGCAGAATCAATCGTTGGGATATAACGGAAATATAAAAGCTAACGGCGGTACAGAAGATAAATATAACCTCTCAACAGGAGGCTCTTATAAGAAAGGCAAGCTTAGCCTCAACGGAAATTACAGTTATTGGAATTATTCAATGCCCGGTACAACTAATTTTGACAGATACAATTACTCAAGTATTAATTCCAGATTTTCTGACCAGCTTTTGAACTGGAAATATAAAGGTCTTTCGCACTATGGCTCTTTTGGAATAGATTATGACTTGGATAAAGAAAACACTCTCTCACTCGTTACGAATATTTTCTTTTACAACAGAGACGTCAACTCAACAAGCAGCATTGATTTCTACAGCGCAAACAACGAGTTAACATCGAGTTTCGTTTCGCATAATGAAAACGGTAGAGAAGGCATGAACCTTGAGGGTACCTTAACGTATTTCAAAAAGTTTAAAGATAAAGGAAAGGATTTCTCAACGTTTATTAACTATTCATCGCGAAACGAATACGACGACACAAAATACAACAGCACAGTATCTAACGTAACAAACGAACAAATAAGGAAGTCTGATTATAGGTTCAATTTCCTCAACTTTCAGGCTGATTATATTCATCCGTTCGGCGAGAAAAATAAACTCGAATCCGGTTTAAAATCAGAAGCACGTTTTATTAACGGTGTTTATTCTTTCAGATACTTTGATTCACCCACTAATCAGTGGCTCCCCGCACCCGGAAAAGATAACGACGCAAATTACAGGGATGTCATATCCGCTGCTTATGCAGAATTTACTGGTGAATATAAAGACTTTACATACAAAGCCGGGTTAAGAGGTGAATTTACTTTAGTTAATTTTGATATCATGAGAGAAACACAAAAGTATGATGATTCATATTTCGATTTCTTCCCAAGCGTTAATCTCTCACAAAAACTCGGAATTGAAAATCAGGTGCAGCTTAGCTACAGCAGAAGAATCAAAAGACCTAATCTCTTTTTTCTTAACCCGTTCGTTGATTATATCGATGAATACACAAGCCGTTCAGGAAACCCTTACCTGAAACCTGAATACATAAATTCATTTGAACTCGGTTATACAAGGTCTCTAAAAATCGCAACTCTTACACTGTCGGGTTTCTACAGAAATTCGAACAACCCGGTGAACTTTGTTTCCTTCGTTGATACAAACGGTGTTTCAAATTCGAAACCTGAAAATGTCGGGAAGTCGAATACGTATGGCGTGGAATTCATCGCCCAAGGCGGACTTGCCAAATGGTGGACTGTAAACGGCACCGTTAGTTATTTCAATACTAACATCTATGACAATAGTGACCTTTTTAATTTTGACAAAACATACAACGCCTGGTCAGCAAGATTTTCGACCAATGCCGCTATCCCGGATTTATTCGATGTTCAGTTTACTTATTTCTATAACGGTAAACAGCTTTCTGCACAGGGAAAAATCGAACCGATGCAGTCTATGAATATTGCTCTGCAAAAAAGCTTTATGGATAAAAGATTTATAATCGGTTTCAGAGTCAACGATTTATTCAATCAGCAGAGATTTTCTGCTTACAGCTCCGGAGATAATTTTACTCAGACAATTCAGCAGAAATCAAATTCAAGGTCAGCTTTCTTTACTCTTACTTATAATTTTGGTGATAACGGCATGACAAAATCCCAGAGAACTTCCCAGAGAAAGCAAAGAGAATCCGAAACCGAAATTCAGCAGTCAAATTAATTTATTCAATACTCTAAATAAAAAAGAGAAAGGCATCCCTTTCTCTTTTTTATTTATCCTTACTTACATACTATATCCCAAATAAACTGGTTTTACTCTTATCAATAAAATAATTCTGCGTTCTCTGCGCCCTCTGCGCCCTCTGCGGTAAAATCTTTTACGCCTGATAATAAGTCCATATAATATCTCTGCTGTAAAATCTTTTATGCCTGATAATAAGTTAAAATAATATCTCTGTGTGCTCTGTAATTCGCCTCTGTGTGCTCTGTGGTGAAATTTTTTCTTTGTTTAGTTCTTGCTACGCCGTGAGCTCTGAGAACTCGGTGGTAAAAGTTCTTTTATTCTCAGTCTTAATAAACAAATCATCCTCATCCAAGCAATTTCTTCTTACCTGCCCGAAACTCCTCCTCCGTAATAACTCCTTTTTCTTTCAGCTGATTTAGTTTCTCAAGCTCTGTCCCTATATCATTATCGGTCGAATTTCCGATTGCATCCGCAAATTCTTTCGCCTGGTTTTTCA
>Ga0172380_10002994_pt1 | contig 24425 bp, 22 predicted proteins | sample Leawe162metaG_FD_119747 | JGI IMG/M metagenome (GOLD analysis project Ga0172380, IMG submission 119747) | Leachate microbial communities from a municipal landfill in Southern Ontario, Canada - Leachate well 162 metaG | ecosystem: Engineered > Solid waste > Landfill > Unclassified | place...
TACATTATTCCCAATCAGTTCGGCCATCCTGATAACCTCAGCATTCAGAGCGGCCTTTACGTCTTTTCCGCCTCGTATCGCTATGCGCCTGAGCGACTGCCAGACCCACGTCTGAAGGTTGCTGGTTGCGCTTTTCCCGACCAGGTTTTTCGCTTCACTGCCAAAAAGCTCGAGAAGAGGTGGGGGAAAGTGAGCAATGATTGGCAGCTTAGGCGTAGCAGTAGCTTGAGGTGTAGGTTCCGTGCCGTTATTGTAGCTCTTGCACTTTGGGGTGCATTGGCCCCTGCCGGGGTAAGAAATGGGCTGCTTTCTGGTCGTGCAATGGTAGTGAAAGGTTAGGTGCCCGACGACTTCGTCCTCTTTTTCGAAGTTGACACAGTCAAAGATCACCAGCACACCTCCTTATTTTGGGATTCCGCTGTTGTCAAAAAAACACAAAGCAAACGTGCTTTGTAAGGGTACTGTAATTCAAGAACCAAGCTCTGTCAACAGATGTATATTGCAAAGTAAAAGGGGACGGCTCGGGCCGTCCCCTTGTAATCTGACTAGACAAACCTCCGTTCTCTGGCTACACGGGCTTTCAGAACATTTGCCGAGACGGGATAGCCCGCCTCAGTCAAACTGGCGACGAATTCGGCGAGGATAATCCTTATTCTTCCCGTCTTACCCTTGGCCCTATTTTGAAGTGTCGCTTCGTCAAGAGCGCGAGCAATCGCCTCGCGTAGGGTTAGGGTGCCATTCCACCCGTCTATGATTTCTCCCGCCGGACGGTCGAGAATGCTTGTGTCGAACGACGGTTTCACGCGTTTCCTTTCCGATGATGTCTCGAGTGAAACACAGCTACTCGTCACTCGTGAATTGGGGACTGCTGCATTGAGTTCCTTTGCAATGGCGCGTGCTTCAGCACCGACGCGATTGTTGTCAAAAGCTTTGTCAAGGCTCTCGGCTAAGACGACCTTCAGCGGTCGATCATCACTACCTCCAAGGTATTTGTTTGCCGGAGCCGACCAGTTACTGCCTGCATGCAGGATAACTTTTTGGACGACTCCCGGCTCCTGAGGTTTCTGTTCCTCCTCCTCTTCTTGTAGCAGCTCTTTCTCCCGCTCCCTCGCCCTTTCGACAACGGCCCTTTTCTTGAGCAAGAGCCTAAACTCACACGAAGAATGGTGAAGCAATCCTGCCGCGAGGTGTCTGATACTAACCGATCCGATCTCGTCTACCAGTTCCTCGAGCCGGCAAGGAATAGTATCGAGATTCTGCGATTCAAGCCATTTCCCGAGATCGTCCTCAACCCATCCAAGAAGCGTTGTGTGCTCTCGAGGGTTGTCAAGGTAGTCGGGCACTGGCCCGAGAATCGTTTCCACGGCGTATCGGGGTAACGGTTTGGGCGCCTCAACGATTGGCGCCTTCTGTGTAGCGAACTGTTCCTGCGCCAATGGGATCACTCTCCTTATTTGGTAAAAACACCAAGTGGATTATATAGTAAATAAAGAGTTGAATCAAGGTGAAACGGGCCTTTGACTTAAACGCTCCAAGGTGTTATCCTATTGCCTAATGTTTAAAATAAAGTCAAAATTTTCACCCACGGGCGATCAGCCCGAAGCGATAAAAAAATTGGTTAACGGAATCAAAAATAATTACCATGACCAAGTTCTTTTGGGCGTGACCGGATCCGGTAAAACATTTACGGCGGCGAACGTTATTGCCCAGACAAACCGGCCGACCTTGGTAATTGCGCACAACAAAACTCTAGCGGCGCAATTAACACAAGAATTCAGACAATTTTTTCCTGATGCCGCAGTTGAGTATTTTGTCAGCTACTACGATTATTATCAGCCCGAGGCCTATCTTCCCAACACCGATACTTATATCGAAAAAGAAGCAACGGTAAATGACGAAATCGACCGATTAAGAAATGCCGCAACGCAGGCAATCCTATCCCGCGATGATGTAATTGTCGTGGCTTCGGTCTCGTGTATTTACGGTTTGGGTTCCCCAGAATTTTATGAGCAAAGCATGATCCGGCTTGAAATTGGAAGAGAGATGGCCAGAGAAGAGTTAATGCGCCACCTCATCCGTCTGCAGTTTATTCGAAACGACACCGAGCTTTTACGCGGTAACTTCAGGGCGCGGGGTAATAATATCGAAGTTATGCCCGCTGACAGGGAGGTTGTTTATCAAATTAAGTTCACCGAAGACAAGATCGAATCACTTTCTGTTTTGGATAAGGTCAACCGCAATATTTTGGAAACTCCTAGTGATCTGATGATTTTTCCCGCCAAGCACTATCTTGTTCCGCTCGACATCCGCGAAGCGGCAATCAAAGAAATAAAAGCCGATTTGGAAGACCGGCTCAAATATTTCAGAAAGCATGGCAAGATTCTTGAAGCCGAGCGATTAAGCCGTCGCACCCGCTACGATTTGGAGATGATTCAAGAAGTCGGTTATTGCAACGGAATCGAAAACTATTCTCGTTATTTTGACCGCCGCGCTCCCGGATCGGCACCCTATACTCTGATCGATTATTTCGAAAAGAGATTTGGCAAAAAATATTTAATGATGATTGACGAATCCCACGTTACCGTGCCGCAAATCGGCGGGATGTTTGAGGGGGATAAGAGCCGCAAAGATTCCTTGATTGAGTTTGGTTTTCGTCAGCCGGCAGCGCGCGATAACAGACCGCTTAAATTTGATGAATTTGAAAAAAAGATGCCGTCGACGATTTACACATCGGCCACTCCCGGAAAATACGAACTTGAAAAATCCAAAAATACGATCGTAGAACAAATTGTGCGTCCGACCGGATTGGTCGATCCTGAAGTTGAAATTTTGCCAACCAAGGGACAAATAGACAATTTACTCTCAGAAATTGAGAAGAGAACGCAAAACAGGGAGCGGACGTTAGTTACAACCTTAACTAAAAAAATGGCCGAGGATTTAACACAGTATTTAACAGAGAAAAAAATACGCGTGCGATACTTGCATTCAGACGTTGAAACGCTGGATCGCATTACCACTTTGATCGAACTTCGTGAAGGCAGATTCGATGTTTTGGTTGGTGTTAATCTGCTCCGCGAGGGTTTGGATTTGCCGGAGGTATCACTGGTGGCGATTTTAGATGCGGACAAAGAAGGATTCTTGCGCTCGGATACTTCGCTTATTCAAACCATCGGACGGGCGGCGCGAAATATAAACGGAAAAGTTATTTTATACGCTGATCATATTACCGGATCGATGAAACGGGCGCTAGACGAAACGAAGCGCCGTCGCGATATCCAGATTGCCTATAATAAAAAACACAACATCACACCAAAAACTATCGAGAAAGAAATCAAATCAATTATCGAGGGTATTAAACCTGCCGAACTCGATTTGGTTGAGCAGGATTTATCTAAAATCGATATTAAGGACTTTATCCGCCAAAAAGAAACTGATATGAAAAAAGCCGCCGAGGAGCTGCGATTTGAAGAAGCGGCGATTATCCGCGATCAGGTCGTTCTACTTAGAAAAAGAGCCAAATTTACGCAAAGGGTGAGGTAGCCCGTCATTTAACTGTTTGCTTTTTGTTCGTATTTTGTTTAGAATAAGTTCTTATGGACCAACATAAAAATTCGATATTTGTTAAGGGTGCCAGAGAGCATAACTTAAAAAATATTGACGTCGAAATCCCGCGGGATAAATTAGTCGTGATCACGGGCTTGTCAGGAAGCGGCAAGTCTTCTTTGGCGTTTGACACAATTTTTGCCGAAGGACAAAGGCGCTACGTTGAATCGCTCTCTACTTACGCCCGTCAATTTTTAGGACAAGTCGAGAAACCCGATGTTGACTATATCGAAGGTCTGTCACCCGCCGTTTCAATCGACCAGAAAGCCGTTTCCAAAAACCCCCGTTCCACGGTTGGCACGGTGACCGAAATTTATGATTATCTGAGGGTCTTGTACGCGAGGGTTGGCAAGGCATATTGTCCGATCGACGGAAAGCCAATCCAGCAATACAGCGTAGATGAAATCGTAGATTTCATTTTGGACAATTTTAAGGAGAAAAAAATAGAAATTTTTGCCCCGATTGTCCGTGGGAGAAAAGGGGACTATCTCGCAATCCTAAACGAGTATTTTCAGAAGGGCTACGAAACGGCCTTAATCGATAAAAAATTAATTGATTTAAAAAAAGCGAAACGTTTAGAGCGTTACAAAACCCACGACATCGAAATTTTAATTGATAAAATCTCTATTCCCAAAGACATAATTAGCAAGGATCTGCGTTTTAGGATTTCAGAAGCAGTTGAGATTTCCTCGCGTGATTCCGAAGGGTTAATCAGAATCCACTCTGGGGCAGAGAAGATCGATTTTTCGACAAAATTTTCTTGTGCAGACGGGCATATCTTCGAGGAACTCGAGCCCCGCTTGTTTTCTTTTAATAGTCCTTACGGCGCATGCGACAGATGTCTTGGTTTGGGTTACGAACAGGAAGTAGATCCTCAGCTTATTTTACCTGAGCGAAACAAGTCAATTGACGAAGGTGCTTTCTTGCCATGGAGTTATTCGCCATTTAACTATTACGGCTCGATTATCCGATCGGTTGCCAGAGAGCTCAACGTCAAGTCGAACGTAGCGGTTAAGAATTTAAGCGAAGGTCAAATCGATTATTTCCTCAACGGTTCGGGCGAAGATGAAATAATTCCGATTACTTACTTCACTCACGGTCGTCCGAGCAGATTTAACATCAGGTTTAATGGGCTTATTGATCTGCTCGCCAGACGTTACGAGAAAACGGAATCAGACGCTGTGCGCGAGGAGATTTCGAAGTACATGTCAAAAATGCCTTGTGAAAAGTGTCACGGTAAAAGGTTGAAAGAAGAAGCGCTTTCAGTAAAAGTGGCCGGCAAGACGATTGACGAGGTTGTATCACAGCCAGTCGACAAAACCCTCGAATTTTTTGAAAACATAAAACTCACAACAGATGAAATGATAGTGGCTGACCGTTTACTAAAAGAAATAAAAAACAGATTAATATTTTTAAAAAATGTCGGTCTTAAATACCTGACCCTCGATCGTTATGCCAACTCCCTGTCCGGAGGGGAAACACAAAGAATTCGCTTGGCATCCCAAATCGGCTCCGGCTTGGTCGGTGTTTTGTATGTCTTAGATGAGCCGTCGATCGGTCTGCATCAGCGCGACAATCTTCGTCTGCTTCAGACACTAAAAGATTTACGCGATCTTGGTAATACAGCTCTGGTTATTGAGCATGACGAGGAAACGATGCGCGAGTCGGATTATATAGTCGATGTCGGTCCTGGTGCGGGAGTCAAAGGCGGTAAAATTGTGGCACAGGGAACGATTAACGATATTTTAAAGTCAAAAGATTCCTTGACGGGGGCGTATTTAAGGGGAGATAAAAAAATCCCTATTCCGGAAAAGAGGCGCAAATTCAGTGGACAGTATTTAACGATTGTTGGAGCAAGTGAACATAATCTCAAAAACGTCACGGTTAGATTTCCTGTTGGAATGCTCGTTTGCGTAACGGGCGTCTCTGGTTCTGGTAAATCCACGCTCGTGAATGATGTTTTATTCAAAGGTTTATCCCGAGAGATTGGACGCGGGTGGGAAAAGCCGGGTGCATACAAAGAAATGCAGGGAAGGGAGAATTTTGACAAAATTATTTGCATTGATCAATCGCCAATCGGACGAACCCCACGATCAAATCCTGCAACCTACACCAAATCGTTCGATATTATACGTGATTTGTTTGCCGCAACTGAAGAGGCGCGATTAAGGGGATACGAACCGGGAAGGTTTTCGTTTAATGTTTCGTCTGGCCGTTGCCCAAAATGTCATGGCGACGGTGTCCTACGTGTTGAAATGCATTTTTTGCCAGATGTTTTTATACCTTGTGATGTTTGCCAAGGGGCAAGATACAATCAGGAAACGCTAGAGGTAAAGTATAAGGGCAAGAATATTGCTGAGATTTTGGACATGACAGTTGACGAAGCCGCAGAATTTTTCAAAAATATTCCAAACCTTTCCGATAAACTCGATGTTTTAGAGGAAGTGGGGTTGGGATATATCAAACTTGGTCAACCGGCCACAACTCTGTCGGGCGGAGAAGCACAAAGGATCAAGTTGACCTCGGAACTGTCAAAAAGAGCCACCGGTAAGACATTGTATATTTTAGACGAACCGACAACCGGACTGCATTTCGATGATGTTTCAAAATTATTAGGAGTTCTAAACCGCTTGGTTGATGCGGGCAATAGCGTAGTTGTAATTGAGCACAACCTTGATGTCATAAAAACGTCGGACTACATTATTGATCTCGGACCTGAAGGCGGTGAAGAAGGCGGCAAGGTGATTGTGGCCGGAACACCCGAAATGGTTGCAGGAGTTACCGATTCATACACAGGGCAGTATTTAAAAAAGGTTTTAAAGTGAAGGTTAGAGATCAGATAAAGAAGTTTCCCGACTCGTCCGGCGTTTACATTATGAAAAATGTCGCCGGTGAGATTATTTATATTGGCAAGGCAACATCGCTGAAAGAACGTGTACGTTCGTATTTTAGCTCTTATTTGCCCGATAAAACACGTTTACAGATGACGGAAGTTGCAGACATTGTTTACCAAGAAACCGACTCGCCCCTCGAAGCGTTATTGCTCGAGTCGCGACTTATTAAAAAATATCTGCCAAAATTTAATATTAAAGAGCGTGATGACAAGAGCAGAATATATGTACACATAACACGTGAGAAATTTCCTAGAATTCACTTTTTGCGCGAAACGGATTTACATGAAATCAAAGAGAAAAGCCCAACTCTCTACGGCCCGTTTAATTCGGCAAGGTCCATCATTGAGGCGTTAGAATTAATCAGACGGGTTATCCCATTTCGTAGTTGTAATTTAATGCCAAAGAAGAAATGCCTTTATGGTTATATTGGGCTATGCGAAGTGCCGTGCGAGAATCTGATTTCGGAAACGGAATATAAAAAAAGAATACGGGCGATTCGTGACTTTTTTGAAGGCAAAAAAATAAGAGTTTTAGGATCTCTAAAAAGGGACCTCAAAGCTACGGTGAAAAGCTTGGAGTTTGAAAAAGCGGCAAAAATACGCGATCATATTTTTGCGCTCGAACATATGAAGCAAATGTTTGTGATTAAAAACGAGCAGACGATTCCGTTTTTCCGCCGGATCGAGGGTTATGATATTTCTAATATTTCAGGCGCATATGCAACTGGCTCCATGGTTGTTTTTGTCGATGGAATGAGCGAAAAAAGTGAATACAGAAAATTCAAGATCAAAAATGTTAAGGGTGCCAACGATACTGCGATGATGAGAGAAATTTTACGCCGCCGATTTCAAAACGACTGGAAACACCCAGATTTGATTTTAGTTGACGGTGGCAGGGGACAGGTCAATGCCGCTCTGTCAGTCGTCAGAGGATTTAATTTAAATATTCCGGTGATCGGTTTGGCCAAAGGCCCGGATCGAAAAAAAGATGAATTGATTACCAGCCAAACCTTGCCCCGTGCCGAAATTTCCTTGTTTAAAGAGGTTCGCGACGAAGCCCACCGGTTTGCAAAAGGTTACTACGAAAAATTGCATCGAAAAGAGATTAATAGTTAGTCACAAAGTTCTTGAATTGTTTGCCTAAGATCGTTTGGGACGCTTTCGCTATTCAGCTCAACTGCCTTGTCAGCCGGAGATTTAGACGTATAGTGATTGACTGGATTTGCAGGATTTTTTTCAACCGCCATTTCCTGGATATCCACAATTTTACAACCGTCAATAAAAATAATTTGAAGTGGGATGAGAGTGTTTTTCATCCAGAAATCCTGAACTTCTTTTTTTTCAAACACAAATAACATTCCCGAATCCTTACCCAATTGTTTTCTGTCCATCAAACCAGTCTCCAGTTCATCCGAGGTTTCAGCAACTTCAAGATTAAATTTGCTTCCTCCAAGAGTTACCGCCTTTAGATCATTATTGAAATTTGCCTTGCATCCTGCAAGAATTAGGCTAAAGCAAGCAATTGCTAGGAAAAGGAAATATTTCATAAATTCAATATACACAAATGCCCGAATTACCAGAAGTCGAAATAATTAAGCGCGGACTACAACAAAAAATTGTTGGTAAAACCATCAAGGATATTGAAGTTAAGGTACCGAAGATTTTTCAGGGGGATTCAAAATCAATTTATGGCGCTAAAATAAAGTCAATCGATAGATTTGCCAAGATGATGGTTGTCGAGCTTGATAACGGCAAGGCGATGCTGATTCACCTTAAATTAACGGGGCAACTTGTTTTTGATTGCAGGGAAGGTAAGAAGGATTGTCGCACTGCCGGTGGTCATCCGTCGAAAGATCTAAGGGCGGATTTACCAAATAAATTCACGCACGTGATTTTTCATTTTACGGATGGGGGAGTTCTTTATTTTAATGATCTTCGCAAATTCGGTTACATCAAACTTTATAACACAAAAGAAGTACCCGATTTAAAAGTACTCAAAGAACTTGGTCCTGACCCCTATAGTAAAGATCTGAAACCGGAGTATTTAATGAAAATTATCTCCCGACGTCCGAAAATAAAAATAAAACAGATTTTAATGGACCAGACAATAATCGGTGGAGTGGGGAATATTTATGCCGATGAATCGTTATTCTGCGCGCGAATTTCCCCCTTGCGACCAGCGAAAGATGTCCAGAGGTCAGAGCTCGAGAAGATTATCGGATGTATCCGATCGGTAATGGATTTCTCGATTGCTCACGGTGGTTCAAGTGAAAATACTTTCGTTGATGCCGAAGGAAGAAAAGGCAAGATGCAAAATTTCTTCAAGGTTTACCGCCAGACAGGCGAGAAATGTCCCGAATGCGGCGGTGAAATAAAAAGAACCGTCGTTGGCGGCCGCGGTACGCATTATTGTCCTATTTGCCAGAAATAATAAAAGGTATTTACAAGATAAAAAATATTTGATAAATTGACCGTACATGAGAAGCGTATTAAACAATCTGTTGGTGCTAATTCTAGGACTACTTCTTAGCCCAAAATTAGCTATGCGGCGCGTTTAACACACTTTCAGCACATTTATTCAAAAGAGAAAAACCGCCGCAAGGCGGTTTTTCTTGTATCTTGAAATAAGGTTTTCGGGCGTTCGTGCTTTTGTTGCACAAATAAGGGCGCGACGCGCCCGAAAACTACGAGGAGGGAATTGATGTGGCAACAGCAACCGAGCGTCATCGCATCGAGGTCGATCATCTGACTTTCAGGGGCGGGGTCAACTGGTCTTCTACGGTTGAGCTGAGATTGAACGTGGATGGTCATAAGGTTGAAGTCAAGGGCCAAGGTTCGAACGTTGACGCTGCGCTCCTCGATGCTCTTGGAGCAGCCAGCATACGCATCAACGACTTTGGTCGCCCAGAAGTGATCAGTTTTATCGCCAAGCGAAACGGTGATGGCTTTGTCGCGGAAGTGACACTGTCTGGAGATCACCACCAGCAGACCGGCGAAGCTCAGGCCGACGGCAACGGTACAGAGAGTAGGTTACGGGTCATTGCCATGGCCTACATGCGGGCACTCAACCGCCTTATCTAGGAGGTCGACCGAACCGTCCCGCTATGGTTTGGCAAGGAGGAGATAATGAATACGCTATCCGATACGGTCTCAAGGGAGCTTGCTCAGATGGCGGAAGGAATCGCCAAAGAGCTGGGAGTGAGCGTTGATGTGTGTCGCCAGCACTACGCGAAAACACCCAAAGGCGATCAATGGCAGATTGCCATCAATGGCAGGGTCCTTGAGGAGCTTTCCAACGAGCCGGATCTTCCGGCGAATCGCGAGATCATCAGAACGCATATCGATCTTCTGGCGAAACAGGCAGGATGACGGCATCTTGCCCAGCACAGTACGTGCTGGGTTTCAAGGGGCGCCCAGCACAAACCGTGCTGGGCGCCCAACTCTTTTTTAATATTGACAGGGTTCAAAATTTATTGTTAAATTAATACATCGTGATTAAGTTACAAGCTTATTTCTGGTTTTTTACACCCGACCACACAGGCCGCCTGATTTAAGTTTGTAGATTAACAAGAAGATCATCCGGCCTCACGGCCGGTTTTTGTTTATTTGGAAGCTGATAAGCGGAAGGTTTGTCGGCTTGCACGATAGACGCAATCTGATTGATAGGGAGGGAAAGCGAATGGTTGGCAGTATCCAAACAGGGGTAAGCCCCCACTCCATTTCAAGCTCCGACGCCTACGAGGCGTCCCAGCTCTTGGAGCTCATCCGCGGGGCAGAGCGGACAGGTAACGAGAAAAAGGAGGGTGAGTACCGGCAGACGTATGATGCTCTCGTTCATCGGGCGGGCTTCTCGGATTCGACCTCGTTTGAGGTAGCGTTAGCGGCTCGTCAGGCCATGAAACGCTAGGGGTTCTGGGCTTGTCGCGGCGTGCGACTGGCCTTCAAAGGGGTGTGTTGAGCTGGAGAGCTTTACACACCCCTTTATCATTGACAGCAACTTATGGTTTAAGATTTAATGAACTTACGACAAACTAATTTTATAAACAAAATGATCAACAACAAAAAAGTATTTGCCATTATTATGGCGGCAGGAAAGGGCACGAGAATCGGGGCAACCGACAGGCCCAAGGTCATGTTCGAAGTCGCAGGTCGTCCAATTATCGGCTGGGGAATTGAACCGCTCGAGAAACTTAAAAAAGAAGGCATTGTTGACAGAATAATTACTGTGGTTGGTTTCTTTGGTGATCATGTCATCGATTATTTAGGGGAGAGATCGGAATTTGTCTGGCAGAAGGAACAGCTGGGTACGGGACACGCTGCTCTACAAGCAGAGCAGTTAATTGCCGGCGAGGAGGGTTACACCATTATTACAAATGGTGATCACGCTCTTTACACCAAAGAGACATATCAAAAAGTTCTCGAAACCGCGGTCAAAGATAATCTGACGGTCGGGTTTGCGGTTGTAAAATCAAACGACCGGTTTGACAGTTACGGACGGGTAATCAGAGACGATCAAGGTAAAATCAAAAGTATTATTGAAAAACCCGAAGCGACCGAGGAGCAGCAAAAGATTCCGGAAAGAAATATCAATTTGTGGGTCGTGGACAATAAATGGCTTTTTTCGGCTCTTAAAAAAATTAAACAAAGCGCGGTTAAAAAAGAATATTATCTCGTCGATATTGCCAAACTTGCAATAGATGAAGGGATGAAAATTGAAACTGTTGCAATAGACAACGAAGATGAAGCTCTGGGGATTAATACCGAGGAAGATCGCTCCGAAACGGAGAAAATCCTCAAAGACAGATGCTGAGCCGACGCTCATCAAAAACAGAGGCAATTGTAATTAGAAAGAGGAACTTTTCGGAAAAGGACCGGATTCTAACTTTATTTTCCCGCGACCGCGGGAAAATTGAAGCGATTGCAAAAGGTAGCCGGCGTCCCGGATCGCGATTTTCGTATTTTTCCGACATTGGTTCAATCGGCCAGTTTTATTTGTATGAGTCAAAATCAATTCCGATTATTACCGATTACAAACCAGTTTTCAGTCCTGAGGGTGCACGCGGCGAATTTAAACGCACCGAAAAATTGAGTTTTGCTTTTAAGCTGGTTGATAAGCTTTTTGAGCAAGGTCAGCCACACGATAGAACCTACTCAATTTTGCGCGAGGTAGTGCAAAACATTTCATCTGGCGAGAGTCAGCTGGTTTTTTTGGCCTTCCTAATCAATGTGATCGGCGATCTTGGCCTCAAGCCGGAACTTTATAAATGCATTGTTTGCAGTGAAAGGGTAGATGACAAAGAAGAGCTTATTTTTGACAGCTCGGGGGGAATATGCCACGCAAAATGTGCCGCAGGTGAATCACAAAAAATCAGTAGTGATGAAATCAAGCTCTTGCGTTTACTCTTTGATGCACCTTATAATCAAATCTCCAAGGCCCGCGTTGATTCAAAGGTGTTTGAAAAAGTTTACAAAATAGCCCTAGCTTCGCTGGAGTGGAACTTTGGCAAAATTCTTCCAGAGAAAGTATTATAAAAATATGATCAATAAAGTTGAAATTGACCTAAATGCCATAGCTCATAATGTTCAGGTTTTCAAAAAGAAAATCGATTCGGAAACTAAAATTATTGGTGTTGTAAAAGCGAATGCTTATGGACATGGCCTACTAGAAACGGCCCGGGCAATCTGGACTGCCGGCGCTGATATTCTGGCTACATTTTCGCTGGATGAAGCGGTGGCTTTGCGTGTTGGCAAGATCAGGGCACCAATTATTGCGTTGGGACCGGTCGAACCGAGCGAATTTAGGCGCTTAATTGATTTTGATATCACTGCTACTGTTTTTGATTTTGAAACGGCCTACAAACTCTCGCGCGAGGCCGCAAGGCAAAATAAATGGGCGCGGGTCGATTTAAAAATCGATACGGGCATGAATCGTTTTGGTTTTTCTACGGGCGAATTTATAGAAAACTATAAAAAAATCGCTTCACTCGAGCATGTAAAAATTACCGGCCTTCACTCACATTTTGCCGATGCTCGTGATAAGGATTTTTCCCAAGGTCAGCTGATGCAAATGCAAAACATACTTTTTCATTTCCAACAAAATAAAATTAACCCGCCCTTAGTGCATATGGCTGCCACGCGTGCAACGCTCGATTATCCGGAATCACACTTTGACGCAATTAGGGTTGGTTTGGGCATCTACGGTTATTCTGATTCACAAAACGAAGATGGTGATTTCCAAGCGGTGCTCGAGCTAACGAGCCAGATTGCTCAAATTAAAATGATAGGTAAGGGGCAGCCGGTCGGCTATCAAAGGACATTTATTGCCAAAAATTCAGCCAAAATAGCGGTTATCCCATTTGGTTATTCGGACGGATATTTTAGAAGTTTATCAAACAAAGCGGATGTTTTAATCGACGGTAAACGCGCTAGGATTGTCGGCTTGGTATGCATGAATGTTTTGATGGCTGATGTGACTGGAATTAAATGCGCTGCCGGTGACGAGGTCGTCTTGATAGGGGAGCGTGGGAGTGATAAGGTAGATGCAGTGGAATTGGCCAAATTGGCGGGCACAAATCCTCACGAAATTCTATCCCGCATAAACCCACTACTCCCTCGCGAATATCATTTTAAATAGAGGATTGGTTTGACTTTCGCATATTTGCCTCAACACGTACGGGTCGCCAAATACGCTTTGGCAAATCATAGCGCATTTGGCGCTTCCGAGGTGCATCGGCAAAAAATGCAAAAGTCGAATTAAGACGCAGATATATGGCAGAAGCAAATAATTTAATGGAAAAAATCGTTTCACTCTGCAAGAGGCGGGGTTTTGTATGGCAGGGTTCGGAAATTTACGGTGGTTTGGGTGCAATTTATCATTTTGGCCCTTTGGGCGTGGAGATGAAAAATGCCATCAAGCAGCTGTGGTGGAAAACTTTTGTCACCGGCCGTCCCGATGTGGTTGGAATTGAGGGTGCGATTTTGATGCATCCGGAGGTTTGGAAGGCGTCTGGGCATATCTCAAGTTTTACCGATCCATTAATAGAATGTAAGGATTGCCATATGCGTTTTCGTGCAGATCATATGGAAGAGGGAAAGTTTGTTGGGCAGGGGAAGGCAAAAGAAAAGATGCAGTGCACGGGATGCGGTGGAAAAGATTGGACCTCGCCGAAAGATTTCAACTTGATGTTTAAAACCTTCGTCGGGACAACCGAGGACAGCAAAAGCGAAATTCAACTTCGCCCCGAAACAGCCCAGTCGATGTTCACGGATTTTAAATTGGTTCAGGAATCTTCACGGCTCAAAGTTCCGTTTGGTATTGCGCAAATCGGTAAGTCATTTAGAAATGAAATAACCTATGGTGATTTTTTCTTCAGAATGAGAGAGTTCGAAATTGCCGAACTTGAATATTTTGTAAAACCCGGAGATGACGAAAAATGGTTCAATGAGTGGCTTGAAATGTGGGAGCTTTTTTACTGGAATTTGGGAATTAAAAAAGATAATTTATCGCGCTACGAGCACCCCAAAGATTCTCTGTCCCATTACTCAAAAAGAACCGTTGATGTGATGTATAAATTCCCATTCGGTGTATCGGAGCTGGCCGGAGTGGCTAATCGCACCGACTACGATTTATCACAGCACGAAAAGTTTTCAAAAAAGGATTTACATTATTTTGATCCTGAAACAAATGAAAAATTTATTCCCTATGTGGTTGAGCCAACCATGGGTATTGAGCGCGCAATGCTGGCTTGTATTGTTGACGGGTACAGTGAATCGGACGGCACGGACGGGCGTGAATCTGGCGAAGTGGTTTTGCGCTTGGATTCAAGAATCGCTCCTATCCAAGTGGCTGTATTCCCATTGGTTAAAAAGGAAAAGTTGCCCGAAATTGCCAATCAAATAAGATTTGATTTGACTCAAGCGGGCATCAGATCATTTTATGACGAGTCGGGTTCTATCGGCCGCCGCTACCGCCGGCAGGACGAAACTGGTACGCCGTGGTGCGTTACGGTTGATTTTGATTCGTTACAAGACGAAACGGTGACGGTGCGCGACCGCGATACGCTAAAACAAGAACGAATAAAAATAGCCGACCTCGCTTCTTATTTTCAAAAAGAATTAATTGCTACCCAAGATAAAACTGAAGGTGCAGCTCTCGTTGAGAAAAATAAATAGGGGGTTTTATGCAAAATCCAGAATTTGAGCAAATGCCTGATTTGGGGCATACCCGTTTTGTCGTTCGTGAAGTTAGCGAAATGGAAGTCGCGGGTCAAAGAGTTCTGACGGCTCATGTAGAAGAATTTGATCCAGAAGAAGATAAGCCCAAGCGCGTTCAGGATGTCATCGCGAGGATGGGGGAGAACGGCACGTACGAGCTGGAGGATTATTACGACCACCCCGAAATCAAAGAAGCAATCGATAAATACTTAGAGAGTAAAAGCGAAGATCTCAAAAAAGCGGCTTAATTTATAAAATAATCAAGGGAAATATTGACTTTTCCCCCTGTCTTTGGTAATATTACCCAGATCTGCCACAAGGGCTGTTAAGCTCCGGCAGACGGACGTACAACATCGCAAGGGAAGTGAGTAGTGTGAGACGTAAGCATCAGGTTGAATTGACTCAATGTCAGTTCGAGTCGTGCGATCGGGTCATGGTCGTGCACCAAGGTGGTCGTGTGATCGCGGTCTGGATGATCGAGGGCGGCAAGACCAAGCCGGAGCTTCTGCCGAACTACTTCGGTGAGTTCCTGCTCGAATCCGAAAACCGCGAATTCGAAAGCTACCTAGACGCCAAGAGCATTCGCGAGTCCATCAAGTTTGCCAATAAGTACTGGCATGATAAAGAGATGGGTTTCTCGCAGGTTGGTGCTCTAAGGCACCATTTCGGTTATCTCTAGGCCTGACGCTCTACCGCACCTTCCGTTTCTACCGGCTACTACCTGCCTCCTACCGAAAATAGGTAAACATTGATTTACCTAAATTCACTTAGAGCTCAGGCCAGTAAAAGATTTCTCGTTGTTCCGAGGATCGTACTGGCCTTTTCTTTTTAAAAATAAATATTCTCTGTAAACGGAAAAGGGAGCGGCAAGCCGCTCCCCGTATCCTGTCGCCAGTGAAGATTTGTCCCTTCGAGTCACCTTTGAGGCCTAGGACCCCTTGGTTCGTCTCTCACCGGCGTTACGCCGGCGTATTTTGGGCATTAACCCGCACTTTTGACTTTCTGTTTTAGGCACCGGACGAATGGTTACGCCGCCGCCCTGTCTCGCGCACGATGTGCGCACTGCTAGATTGTAGTTACGGCCAGCCCAACGGCCAGCCCTCCCTCGGAAGCTTTACGTTGATTTAAGAAGGGCTCCCGCAGGAGAAGTTAGATCACTGCTCCTTGCCGATTCCCAAACAAATAACTATACCACGTTTTGGGCCAAATGTCAAGATCTGAGTACTATTTTTAAATTTCCCACCGCTTTCTGTCTGGTATGCGTCAATTGATAAAATATATCGATCAATTTTCGATGTAAATTCCGAACCATATGTGTTCGCATTTTGTTCTATATTGACATCTATATAGCAGGGTATATTATATCTGCAGTGGGAAAAGGTGGGGAAAAGTGGTGAAATATAAAAAAGAAAAATGTTTATTGGACAGTTTGAGCACGCAATCGACGAAAAAAACCGTCTTGCCATACCAGTTAAGTTTCGAAGAACTCTGGCAAACACAGCAGTCATCACAAAGGGGCTTGATGGCTGCCTTTTCTTATTTACGAGAGAAAAATGGCAAAAAATGGCACAGAATATCGGTCAGTTACCGCTCACGAAATCATCAGCTCGCTTGTATGCCCGCCTGATCTTGGCATCAGCCCAAGAGGTTGAATTTGACAAACAGGGAAGAATTATTTTGCCACCGTATCTACGCAAATACGCTTCAATCAACAAGGAGGCGATTGTAGCCGGCGTTTACGACAGAATTGAAATCTGGGATAAAGCAAAGTGGAGTAAAACGGTTGAAAGAGACGAGAACAAGGCGGCGAAGGCGGTAGAAGAATTATCGGAACTTCAGATTTGAAAACTATGCTTCTGGGGAGGGGCGTGAGGAGTTGGCCTCAGGCCATCTGCCCGCGAGCATATTGACATGGGCGGTGCCCAAGGAGGGGGATTTCTCATTCATCGCAAGGTGGAAAGTTTTTCTGGTCTGCGGGGATTCCCGCAGCTGGGAACGCTGAGAAATGTTACCGCCCATGTCGCATTACAATGTTTAAAAGTGAAAAGTGAAAAGTGAAAAGTGAAAAGTGAAAAGTCAAAAGGAACTTTGACATTAAAATTATGGGAAACGAAATCCACAAACCGGTTTTGCTCGAAGAGGTCATTGAGAATCTCGACATTCAGCCGTCCGATATCGTGGTTGACGCGACATTCGGTTTTGGCGGTCACTCGAGAGAAATATTAAAAAAATTGACCACAGGCAAAATTATTGGTATCGAAAAAGACGACGAGGTTTTAAACCAAAGCCGTGGCGATTTTGACGATGAGCGTGTCATCCTTGTTCGCGACGACTTTGGCAATATCGATCAAATTATCAACAGACAAAAGATAAAAAAAGTTGATAAAATACTTTTCGATCTCGGTATTTCCTCGTTTCACTTTGATTCAAGCGGCAGGGGATTTACGTTCAAAAAAGACGAACCGTTGGATATGCGCCTCGACAAGAATTACTCGGTCACGGCCGCGGATTTAGTTAACGGATTGTCGCGTGATGAGCTGGCCGATCTGATTTATTCACTCGGAGACGAGGGGTATTCGCGCCAGATTGCAAAAGAAATTGTTGAGACGAGACGTAAGAAAAAATTTGAGACGACACTTGAATTAGCCGAAGCAGTTTTACGGGTTAAGCGTCAAACCGGTAAAATTCATCCGGCGACAAGGGTTTTTCAAGCGCTTCGTATTGGAGTAAATGACGAACTTGTGACCCTTGAAAAAACTTTGCCGAAAGCGGTTGGTTTATTGAATAAAAACGGGCGAATCGCCGTTATAAGTTTTCACTCTGGAGAAGACCGGATCGTCAAAAATATTTTTAAAACACTGCGCAGTGACGGAAAAATTGAAATCATAAACAAAAAACCGATTATGGCACAAATAAATGAAACACGGGAAAATCCTCGAAGCCGGAGTGCCAAGCTTCGTGTTGTTAAAAGGAGGGATTAATGTTTTTTGTAGGTAAACGTGATCAAAATTTGGGGATTAGAAAAAGAACTGTGGAAAAGAGGGTTTTTTTGGGACCAACGTCGGTGAAGGTAATTGTACTGGTAATTTTAGCGGCTTTCTCGCTGTTTTATTTATCACAATCAAGCCAGTCAGCGACTAAGAACTACGAAATTTCCGATTTAGAGCAACAGAAAAAAGATCTTAACGGAGAAAAGGAACGCTTGGAGGTTGAGTCAAACCGCCTCAAAGCCCTATCAATCATTCAGGAAAAAGCTAGCCAAAAAGGAATGGAACAGGTTTCTGAATGAGCGTTTTAGCAAACCAAGACGCATACAAATTGAGACGTCTTAATTCGCTTAAGGCCGTTATTATGATATTCGGCATTCTTTTGGTTGGGCGGTTGTTTTATCGGCAGATTATAGAGAGAAGCCAGTTCGTGGCGCTAGCCGAAAAACAATATTACACCAAGATTGACCAGCCGGCGCAACGGGGACAGATATATATTCAAGACAAAGACAGCCAGAATTTGGTTGATTCGACGCAAGACGGATTGTTTCCGGTGGCGTCAAATCTCGAATTATTTAATATAACGGCGATTCCAAAGCAGATTTCCGACAAACGCGAAACCGCCAAAAAGCTTGCCCCATTAATCGAGATGAGCGAGGACGATCTTTTTAATTTAATCAACAATGAGCGATTATATCTGCCGCCGTTAAAAAAACGTGTCAGCAAAGATATTGCTGACAAAGTGAAGGATTTAAAGATCACCGGCATTTCAACCGAAAGCCAATATTACCGGTTTTATCCAGAAAATCAGTTTTTGTCTCAAGTAATAGGTTTTGTTGATGCAGAGGGTAGCGGGCGATATGGAATTGAGGAATATTATGACGGACTTTTGCGCGGTGACGGCGGCGTTTTAACCGGTGTTAAAGATAATATGGGCAAAATCGTAGAGGTGCAACAGAGCGAGCCAGGCAAGCCGGGAGCGGACATTGCGCTTACCATTGACCGTTCAATTCAGTATGTTGCCCAAGAGAAGTTAAAACAGGGCGTTCAGAAGTATGGGGCCGAGGGTGGTTCGGTCATTATTATGGATCCAAAAACGGGTGGAATTTTGGCGATGGCCTCTGAACCGTCTTATGATCCCAATAAATTTAACGAGGTCAAAACAGAAGATCAGTCGATTTTTCTTAACCCTTCAACTAGCTTAAACTGGGAGCCGGGTTCGATTTTTAAACCGGTTATCGTGGGAATCGCCTTGTCCGAAAAAAAGGTTGAACCTGACTCTAAGCCCGATGAAATTCCGGGAGGGTTCTCAAACAAAATTACAGTCAGCGGTTACGAAATTCACAATGCGCTCGATCAACCCTACGGATATGAATCGGTAACGGAAATTTTACAAAACTCCGATAACATCGGAATGGTTTGGATTGCCGATAAAATGGAAAATAATACGATCGCCAGCTTTATCAAAAAATTCGGCTTTAATAATAAAACCGGTATTGACGTGGCGGGAGAAGCGTCGGGGCAAATGTCCGCCCCCCAGCAGTGGCGCGACGTAACGAGGGCGACAATATCTTTCGGACAGGGTATTTCGGTTACCCCAATTCAGATTGTTCAGGCCTACAGTGCGATTGCGAACGGCGGTAAGCTTGTCAAACCTCATCTTCTTGATAAAGTAATTGATAGTTCTGGATCGGTTCGCAACGTCTTGCCTGAGGAAAAAAGTCAGGTTATTTCAAAAGAGGATGATGATAAGTTGAAAGAAATGCTGGTTAATGTAGTTGTTAACGGTCATGGAAAACTAGCTGGAGTGGAGGGATTTAGGGTAGCGGGGAAAACCGGTACAGCTCAGGTCCCCAAAGACGGTGGTGGGTACGAAGAGGGAGTTTCGATCGGTTCGTTTGCGGGATTTGCCCCAGCCGACGATCCAAAATACGTTATGCTTGTGAAACTAAATAAACCTAAAAGTGTCCAGTGGGCAGAATCATCCGCCGCACCTGTCTTTGGAGAAATATCTGATTGGCTCTTAAACAGTTATTATAAATTGCCTAAAACCGCCCAATAATGAAAACATTTTTTAAGAGTATTTTGGAATGGGAGCTGACCGCGCTTGCGCGCACTGTTTTAAGGCGTTTTAGACCATACATTGTCGGTATCACGGGAAGCTCGGGCAAAACAACAACGAAATATATGATCGGTGAGCTGTTGCGGGCCGTCCGTAATAAAACCTATGTCTCCGAAGGTAATTTAAACACCGAGATAGGTCTGCCGATGGCGGTGTTGGGCTATAAAAAAGCTCCCGAAAACATTCTAGATTTTATCTCAGTTTTTTTTGGCGCCCCTTTCAGGGCTTTGTTTCTAACCTCTTATAGCGCATTTGCTGTTTTTGAATACGCGGCCGATAAACCTGGCGATATGGAGAAACTCACTTCGATTGCTGCGCCAGACATTGCTGTTATCACCAATATTGGTGTTGCACATATTGGGGCATTTAAATCGGTTGAAAAAATAGCTCAAGAAAAATGGAAATTTGCTCAAATGGCAAAAGATTTTGTTGTTTGCGACGACGATGTTTTAAAAAAAACAAAAGAGTTTAATCAACCCAGGGCCAAGGTTGTGTTAACCGGTAATATTGAAACGGCGATGGCCAAAGATATTAAATATCAAACCAACAAAGCGACGTTTGATTTTTATCTCACATCGAAAAAATACCAGACGGAGTTTGGATTTTTAGGCGAACATTTGATCAGAGATTTAGAATTATCTGTTTTGGCAGTGCATTTGGCAACGGGGGAGTCGGAAAAAATTTTAAAACAAGTCGAAAGTTTGAAACCTCAGGTGGGAAGGGGAGAGCGAATTCTGGGACGACGCGATATCTTAATTTTAGACGAAAGCTATAATGCGAATCCCCTTTCAATGCTGGCTGCGCTCGAGGTCTTAAGGTCGATAAAATACGGCCGTAAGGTAGCGATATTGGGGCAGATGTCGGAAATTGAACCTATCGCCGACAAGGCCCATCTCGAAGTTGCCGATCGCGCCAAAAAAATCGCTGATTTAACCGTTGGTGTTGGAGAAGGATTTAAGAGCGCAAAACTTGATAAATGGTACCCTAATGTGGAAGAATTAGGGAAAGAGATTGAAGAGATCTTGCATCCGGGCGATGTGGTTTTATTAAAGGGTTCGCATTTCGCGAACCATCTGGAAAGGTTGGTTGAAAAATTAAAATGACAATATTCACTTCTTCAAGCGTACTAGAGGTTTTTATCTTCACGGCGATTGCGTTTGTTGTTACGGTTTTGTTTACTCCTCTTTTTACCGATTTTTTATATAAAAATAAAATTGGTAAAAGAATCAGAGATGTTGACAACGAAGGCAATAAAACCCCGATTTTTACCCGTCTTCACAAGGGCAAGGAAAACACGCCGACGATGGGGGGAGTGTTGATCTGGGGCGTCTCAGGAGTAATTACCGCACTTGCAAACCTAAGCCGCAGCGGAACCCTTCTGCCTTTATTTACACTTGTCTCATCGGGCTTTATTGGAGCAATAGATGACTTGATGAATGTTTTCGGCATTGGAGTTGCACGTGGCGGGATGAGATTTAGGACGAAGTTTTTATTTTATGCGATTATAGCGGGTGCGGGGGCACTCTGGTTTGCGTTTAAATTGGAATGGGTAACCCGTCCCCTCTTTATTCCTGGATTAGGAGATTTGGTTTTAGGATATTGGTACATACCTGTTTTTATCGCAGTTTTAATTTTCACCGCCTTTGCCGCAAACCAAACAGATGGTTTGGACGGTTTGGCCGGTGGAATTTTTGCGATTGCCTTTGGAGCATACACTTTAATCTCGCTAATGCAGGGTAATGACCCATTGGCAATATTCTGCGCCACGGTCCTTGGGGCAACACTGGCCTTTTTGTGGTTTAATGTATTTCCCGCTAGATTTTTTATGGGCGATACGGGTTCGATGGCATTAGGGATGACTCTAGCTGTGATCGGGTTTTTGACTAATACGGTTTATGCCCTGCCCTTTATCGGTTTTGTGTTTTTGGTTGAAGCGGTTTCTACTATCATCCAGATTGTGTCAAAAAAGCTATTTCATAAAAAAGTGTTTTTAGTGGCGCCCATCCATCATCACTTTGAGGCCTTGGGCTGGCCAGAAACGAAAGTGACGATGCGATTTTGGATTATTAATGGGATTACAACAGCTATCGGTCTCTCCCTTGTTTTCCTTAATGCTTAAATCATGAAAATTGAAGAATTAAACGGCAAAAAAATCGGAATTTTTGGGTTCGGCACCGAAGGCGAATCCATGCTTTCATATTTTACTAGACATGGGGTTGATGATGTTACGGTTTTTGATGAAGGCAATCTGTCCGATCAAAAAGTTATCGAAATTGAAAAAGGTAGGGCAAAGCTAGTTTTAGGTCCTTTTTCGAAAGAGAATTGTGCAGAAATTGAAGTTGCTTTTAGGAGTCCTGGTTTAAGGCGCGACTTAATATCGGAAATTCTACCAAACGAGGCAAGATTGACGACGCTTACCAATTTATTCTTTGCAAATCACAAAGGAAAAATTGTCGCGGTTACCGGCACCAAAGGCAAAAGTACGACGGTTGGTCTGATATCGCAGGTTTTTGCACAAAACAATCATAAATATTTTGTCGGGGGTAATATTGGTAATGCGCCACTTGCATTTTTAGATGAAACAACCGATGACACATTTTCAATTCTTGAGCTTTCAAGTTTTCAGACACAGGATTTAGAATACGCTCCAGATGTTGCAATAATTTTACCAATAACCTCAGACCACTTAAGCTTTCACTCGAATCAGGGAGAACACGTTAATTTCCACCCTGATATGGAGGATTACTTGACTTCGAAGGGCAAGCTAGTCGAAAAGATGAGCGATAATGGTTTGATCGTTGCCCATGATTCTGAAAACGTAAAAAAGATCGTTTCAGCAACATTGGCCCAAAAAATATATTTTTCAGATCGCCCAGTTGAATCGGGATGTGGATTGGTTGGGGACCGGCTCGAGTGTAAAAATGGGCAAAGAAAGCATACGTTTGATGACATTAGCGGTTTAAGCGAGAGAATGAAGATTGTACAGATTGATATGATCGCGGCTTTGACTTTTGCCTTTGCGATGGAATATTCGGTGGATATAGATAAAATTTCTGACAATTTTAAAAAACTGCCTTTCCGTATAGAGCTCGTCGAGGATAGAAATAATATTCGATACTATAACGACTCAGCGGCGACAAATCCTGTTTCCACGATAGAGGCAATGAAAACAATGGATGAACCATACGTCTTAATTATGGGTGGTTCGAGCAAAGGTTTGACTTTTGATGATTTGGCGAAAGAAGTGTCAGAAGATAAAAATTTAAAAGCATTATTTCTTTTTGGGCAAACTGCAGACGAAATTCTTGAATCACTTAAAACGGTTGGTTATCAAGGTAAGGTATCAAAAAATATTACTCTAGATGAGGCGATGACTTCAATTGCAAAAGAGACGAAGGATTTTTCTGCCGTTTTGTTCTCACCCGCATCCGCGAGCTTTGATCAATTCAGCTCATACAAGCATCGCGGAGAAACTTTTAATAAATTGGTGAAAAATGGCGAATAATTACTTGGATAGAAGAGCGAAGCCAGATTATAAAATTGCCCTTTTGGCCATTGGCTTAAGTTTATTTGGCTTGATCATGATTGCTTCGGCGTCTGTTGTGATTGCATATGATAATTTTAAGGGATTAAATGACTACTATTATGTCTGGCACCAAGCCGTTGCTTTGATTATCGGCGTGGTGGCGATGGTGATTTTTTCTAATATTGACTATCGCGGCTACAAAAAAATCGCCCTCTGGATTATCGCGGTTGCTGTTTTCCTTTTGATAATTGTTTTTATTCCGCAGCTAGGAGTCGAGTCAAAGGGAGCGCATCGCTGGATTAATCTGGGTATTGCGCCGTTTCAGCCATCAGAATTCGCTAAGGTGGCATTTATCATTTATCTTTGCACGTGGCTTGAGGCCAGAAGAGACGATATGAAAAGGATTGAAAAATCCTTTCTACCTCTTCTCTTAATGCTGGGAGCAATTTCTGCGCTGATAATTTTAGAACCTGATCTTGGAACGCTGACAGTTCTAATTGTCTCCTCAATGATTGTATTTTTTGCTGCCGGAGCCCCGCTTTGGAACTTTTATTCACTTGGTATCTTTTTGGCGGTTGTTTTTGCTCTTTTTATTCGAACATCCACTTATCGCTGGAATAGATTTTTAACTTTTCTCAATCCTGCCGCCGAAAGTTTGGGCCGCTCGTATCACATTAATCAGGCGTTTATTGCGGTTGGAACGGGTGGTTTGTGGGGGCTTGGTTTTGGCAACTCGCTGCAGAAGTTAAAGTACCTTCCAGAACCGCATACCGACTCAATTTTTGCCATCATTGCCGAAGAACTTGGTTTCTTGAGGGCATCGCTTGTTATTATCGCCTATGTTTATCTGTTTTTTCTGGGATTGAGGGTGGCTAAAAACGCTCCCGATGGTTTTGGTCGTCTTTTGGCAATAGGTATTATTTCGTCTCTTATAATTCAGGCATTTGTTAATATTTCTGCTATGCTGGGTCTTATTCCGCTGACGGGTGTTACGTTGCCATTTATCTCGTATGGCGGATCGTCGCTAGTTATTTCTTTTATTCAAATCGGAATTCTGTTAAATATATCTCGTCATGCAAA
>Ga0172380_10002995_pt1 | contig 24413 bp, 23 predicted proteins | sample Leawe162metaG_FD_119747 | JGI IMG/M metagenome (GOLD analysis project Ga0172380, IMG submission 119747) | Leachate microbial communities from a municipal landfill in Southern Ontario, Canada - Leachate well 162 metaG | ecosystem: Engineered > Solid waste > Landfill > Unclassified | place...
GCGGAAGAAGTGGTTGAAGCCGACCTCGTACAGCGTGGCGGCGGAGGCGTACGTCGAGATGTGCCCGCCGATGCCGTGCTCCTTCTGGTTCGCCTCCACGACCATCGCCATCGCGTTCCAGCGAACGATGCTGCGGATGCGGCGCTCCATGCCTCGGTCGCCGGGGTAGGCGGGCTGCTGGTCGCGCGGGATTGTGTTTACAGACGGCGTGGTCGAGGTGACCGGCAGCGGCGCGCCGACGCGCTGCGACTCGATCTGGAGTGCGCGGAGGAGTTCGGTGGCGCGGTCGGGGCCGGAGCGGCGGAGGACGTCGCGGAGCGAGGCGAGCCAGTCCTGCAGTTCGAGGTCGTCGGCGGAGCGGTCGATGCCGCCTGCGGAGTCGATGGGGGAGTCGATGGTCATCGAGGCACCTCGCTGCTCGCGTCTCCATGGTACGGGGAGCGGCAGTGATGTGCGTCGGGAGAGTGCTGATGGGGGCAACGACCGAGGGCGCCGTGCGGGCGCCCTCGGTCGTTGCGGCGGGAGGGGGCGGCTACTGGAGGCGGCGCAACTTCGGCGAGGCGAAGAGGACGACCGCGGAGATGACGATGAGGATCATCGCCATGCCACCGATCGACCACTGGATGCCGATGCTATCGGCCAGGATGCCGGCCAGCAGCACGCTCAGGCTGGTGAGGCCGAACTCCATCATGTAAATCGCCATCACGCGACCGCGGTACTCGTCATCGACGTAGTGCTGCAGCAGTGTGCCGGCCAGCGTCATGCGTCCGGTCTGGCCGATGCCGACAAAGATGATCGCCAGCGCCGACACGGTGAACGTTGTCGAGAACGAGAACACGGTGAGGGCGATACCCATGATCAGGCTGCTCACGACCAGCATCGCGCCGCGATGCCGGTTGGGAAGCGAGGCCAGCACGAGTGAGCCGACCACGGCGCCGATGCCGGAGATCATGACCAGGATGCCCATGCCCTGGGGCCCGACGTTGAGCACGCTCTCCGTGAAGATCGGGAGCATCTGCATGTACGGCATCGACAGCAGCACCGCAAACAGCGTGAAGAACAGCACCAGCGCGACGGTTGGCTGCCGTCCGAGGTACTTGAAGCCATCGACGAGATCCGCGACCGCTCGGCCCTTCGTGGCGGCGACGCCGGTGCGCGGAAGGCGCAGCGCGAACAGGGTTGCTGCGGCGAACAGGCCGGTCATGACGTAGTAGGCGGACTCGTAGCCCCAGAGGGCGACGGCGAAGCCCGCACCTGCGGGCGCGAGGATGCGCAGCAGGTTCATGCCGAGGTTGTTCAGCGCGAGCGCGTTCATGATCTGCTCGCGGCCGACCAGCTCCGGGATGATCGACTGGCGGGCGGGCATGATCAGGCCCTGCACTGAGCCCTTTGCGACGGAGGCGGCCAGGAGGATCGCGATCGCCCACGGGGCGCCCTCTGTGATCATCCCGAAGGTGATAGCCAGGGCGACGCCAAGCGCGATCAAGGCGTTCGCACCCATGCCGAACACCATCAAGTGCTTCTTCTGGATGCGATCCGCAAGCACGCCCCCGCCGAATGAGGCAGCGAGCATGGGGATCGACTGAGCGACCGCCATCCAGCCGAGCATGGTGGCGGAGTGGGTGATGGCGTAGATCAGCAGGCCACGCGCGATCATCTCGACCTGCATCGCCGCCATCTGGCTGACCATCGAGGCGTAGAACCAGCGGAACGGCGCGAACTTGAACGAGGTGAAGGTGCGGAGGTTGCGGATCGAGAAGCCGCCACCGTGACCGCCTTGGACCTGCGTGCCAACGCCACCGTGTGCGGCGGCGCTCTCCGCGAGCGGGTGTGTCGTCGCAGTGGCCGCAGGTGGCGAGAAGCGGGCAGTCTCGTTCTGGGATTCGGGCGTCAGGCTGCTCATGGCGACGCTACTCCTCGGTGTCGGCGATGACCGTGTCCGGCTCGCGTTTGCGCGGACGATAGCAGGTGTAATCAATTCAGTCACGGCGAACGGAATGGCGGGGCGGCGGCCCGCTATGCGCTCCGTGCGGCGCCGCGCGCAGGCATCGCGGCGAGCAGCAGCACGAGCGCGAGGACGGCGGACGCCGCGCCCATGACGAAGGGCGCGGCAGGGCTGACGTGATCCCAGAGCTGCCCCGCGAGCAGGCTGGCGGCGAGCGTCCCGAAGCCGGTGATCATCCCGTGCAGGCCGATCGCGGAGGCCCGACGCTCGGCGGGCGCAATGTCGGTGATGAGCGCCTTGCCGATGCCGTCGGTGGCGGCCATGTAGAGGCCATAGAGGGCGAACAGCGGCCAGACCATCGTCGCGCCGGTGATGAGCGCGAAGCCGAGGTACGTCGCGGCAAACACGGCGAGCCCGACGATGAACACACCTCGACGGCCGACGCGGTCGGAGAGGATGCCGACCGGATAGGCGCCAAGCATGTAGACGAAGTTGTAGACGACGTAGGCAAGCACGACGAGCGTCGTGGACATGCCCAGGTCACGCGCGCGGAGCAGCAGGAACACGTCGCTCGAGTTGCCGAAGGCGAAGATGAGGCTCGCGGCGATGAACAGCAGCAGTGGGCGCGGCATGGGCCCGACGATCGGCAGCGCCTCGGACGATTCGGCTGAGGCGCGGGAGCGCTCGATGCGCCGCGGCTCGCGCACGAGGAAGAGGGCCAGCACGCCCAGGAAGCCGGGGACGGCGGCGATCATGAACACGGTGCGGAGGTCGTCGTTGAGCGCGCTCGCCATCGCGAGCGCGAGCAGCGGGCCGAGCACGGCGCCAGCAGTGTCCATCGACCGGTGCAGGCCGAAGGCGCGGCCCCGGAGCTCCGGCGGGGCGGAGTCGCCAATCAGGGCGTCGCGCGGGCTGCCTCGGAGGCCCTTGCCGAAGCGGTCGACGAAGCGTGCGAAGAGCACGAACGGCCAGGCCACAGCGAGCGCGAGGAGCACCTTCGCGATGGCGGCGAGCCCGTATCCGGCGACAACGAGCGGGACGCGCCGCTGCACGCGGTCGGACCACCAGCCGCTGGCGAGCTTCATCAGGCTCGCGGTGCTCTCCGCGATGCCCTCGATCGCGCCGACGGCGGCAACGGGCGCGCCCAGGACGCTGGTGAGGAAGATCGGGATGAACGGGTAGGCCATCTCGCTCGATACGTCGGCGAAGAAGGAGACGACACCCAGGAGGACCACGTTGCGGGGGAGACGGGTTCGGGGGCGCTCGACAGTCTGCATCTGGTTTCCCCTGACGTGAGGTGCGGCCCCGTGCGGCCTCGCGACGGTAGCATAGGCGCATGGCGCCCATGATCCGCTACACGACGACCACTGACGGCGTCAGCATCGCCTTCACCACGCTGGGTGAGGGGGTGCCGGTCGTGTTCATGCCGCCGGTGCCGTTCTCGCACCTGGAAGCGATGTGGGGGGCGCCCGGGATCGAGGCGTGGTTCGCGCGGCTGGCGCACGGTGCGCAGGTTGCGGTCTACGACGCTCGCGGCACGGGGCTCTCCGATCGCGCTGCGGTGAACTTCAGCATCGACGCGATGATCGCGGACCTCGATGCGGTGGTCGGGCGGCTCGGCTGGGACGAGTTCGTGCTGTGCGGCTTCTTCAACGCCTCGGCGCCCGCGATCGCGTACGCGGCCCGGCACCCGGAGCGCGTGAGCGATCTGGTGCTGTGGGGCGGCTTCGCGCGAGGGAGCGAGATCTACCCGCTGCCGATGGCCGCCGACCCGGCGGCCGCGACGGCGCACTGGCCGATGCTGGTCGATACCGCGGCGCGCACCTGGACGGCCGGGAGCGGCGACGAGGCACGACGGACCGCCGAGTACTTCCGCGCCTGCGTGGAGCCGTTCACGGCGGTGTGCGCGTTCGTGGCGGCTCGCGAGTACGACGTCCGCGAGATCCTGGGAGACGTGCGCGCGCGCACGCTGGTCATCCAGCGGCGGGACGCGCCCTCGCAGCGGCTGGACGTGGCGCGCGGACTGGCCGCGGCGATCCCGGAGGCGCAGCTGCAGGTGCTGGCGGGTGAGTCGGCATCACCGTTCTCTGGTGACATCGAGGCCGGCGTGCGGGCGGTCGAGGCGTTCCTCGGCATCGAGGAGGCAGCGGTCGCGCCCATGACCTCGACGGCGACGGCGACGGCGATTGGCGAGGCGCTCACGGCCCGCGAGGCCGAGGTGCTGGCGCTGGTGGCGCGCGGCCGTGCCAACAAGGAGATCGCGGCGGCGCTGGGGTTGAGCGTGCACACAATCGAGCGGCACCTCACCAACCTGTACCCGAAGATCGGCTGCCGCAGCCGCACCGAGGCGGCGGCGTTCGCGCTGACCCACGGGTACGCGTAGCGGGCGACTGCGGGGTATCCGCCACCCCGGCTACGAGGTTCCCGCGACGCTCACGCCTCGACAGAAGCCTAGGCTCTCTGTGTACCCGCTGAGGGGTGAGGAGGACGGCGATGCGAGTCGCGATTACCGGTGGAACGGGCTATGTCGGGAGCGCCCTGCGGCGCCTGCTGGAGGCGCGCGGCGACGAGGTGATCGTCGTCCGGCGCGGGCGCCCGGCGGATCCGACGGCGATGTGGGATCCCGAGCGCAACTGGTTCGTCCCCGGAGCGCTGGAGGGCGTCGACGCGGTCGTGCACCTCTCGGGCGCATCGATCGGGGCGCAACGGTGGACGGCGGCGCGCCGCGCGGAGCTGCGCGCGAGCCGCGTGGACTCCACGCGGGTGCTGGTCGACCACCTGCGGACGCTGGAGCACCCGCCGAAGGTGCTCGTGACCGCCTCGGCGACGGGGTACTACGGCAACTCCGGAGCGGTGGAGCGATCCGAGGGTGACGCGAAGGGCAGCGGCTTCCTCGCCGACCTCGTCGCGGACTGGGAGCGCGAGGCCGACCGCGCGACGGAGATCGGGATGCGCGTGGTGCACGCGCGGCTGGGCCCGACGATCGCGCGCGACTCCGAGCTGATCGGGCGGCTGCTGCTGCCCTTCCGGCTGGGGCTGGGCGGGCCGCTGGGCAGCGGGCGGCAGTGGTTCTCCTGGGTGGCGACCGAGGACGTGGTGCGCGGCATCGCGTTCATGATCGACCACACCTCGCTCTCCGGGCCGGTGAACCTGGTCGCGCCGCGCGCGGCGACGAACCTGGAGTTCACGAAGGCGCTGGGGCGTGCGTTGCACCGCCCGGCGGTGCTTCCGCTCCCGGCGCTCGTGCTGCGGCTTGCGTTCGGGCGTGACCTGGCGGACGAGATGCTGCTGTCCGACCAGCGCGTTGTACCCGCGAAGCTGGGTGCGGCCGGATTCGAGTTCACGCACCCGACGATCGAGCACGCGCTGGACGCGGCGTTCGCGAAGCAGGTGCCCGCCTCCATGGCAACGGGGGTGCTGCGATGAGCCCGCTGCATCGGCTGGAGCGCACGCAGGTCGTGCCGATCAGCCTGGACGAGGCGTGGTCGTTCTTCTCCGACCCGCGCAACCTGGCGCGGATCACGCCGCCCGACCTGGGCTTTCGCGTGACCTCGGAGTTGCCGGAGCGGATGTACGAGGGGCTGTTCATCAGCTACCAGATCGCGCCGTTCCTCGGCGTGCCGGTGCGGTGGCTCACGGAGATCACGCACATCGATGAGCGCGTGATGTTCGTGGACGAGCAGCGCATGGGGCCGTACCAGCTCTGGCACCACGAGCACTGGTTCCGCGAGGTGCCGGGCGGTGTGGAGATGCGCGACATCGTGCATTACGCGCTGCCGTTCGGGGCACTGGGCGAGATCGCCCACGCGCTGGTCGTGGGTCGGCAGGTGCGCAGCATCTTCGACTACCGCGAGGGCGTCCTGGAGCGCCGATTCACGCCGGTCCGCCCGGTCGTCGACGCCTCGGGTGTGACGCCCGAGGCCGCGTCGGCCCGTCCGATCGGCGTGCTCCGGTCGTCCGAAGGGACGGCCTGACGATGTCGGCCGCGCCGCGCGCGCTGCTCGACGCCACCGTCCTCGACGTCGACGGCGCGCCGGTGCGGCTGGCATCGACCTGGGCGGAGCGCCCGGTGGTGCTCGTGCTGCTGCGCCACTTCGGCTGCCTGTTCTGCAAGGAGCAGGCGGCCGAGATGAGCGCGATCGGCGATGCGATCGCAGGCCTCGGCGCCGGTCTCGTCTTCGTCGGATCGGGGAGCGCGCAGTACGCGAAGTGGTTCCAGGAGGACTACGCGCCTCGCTGGCCGGTGTACTCCGACGCGGAGCTCGTGACGTATCGGGCGCTGGAGGCTCGGCGCGGCTTCGTGTCCTCCGTGAACCCGCGCACGATCTGGCTGGGGGCGCGCGCGATCCTGCGCGGGTTCCGGCAGGGTGGTACGCAGGGCGACCAGCTCCAGCAGGGCGCGGTGTGCATCGTCACGCCGAACGGTTCGATGCCGTATCTGCACATCAGCGAGGTCGCGGGTGACCATCCGCGTCCGGCGGAGGTGCTAGCGGTACTCGGGAGCCTGCGCACCGCGGCTCGCTGACGGCTCGTCGGGCTCGCTCGGCGGCTCGAATGGCAGTACCGCCTCGACGATGCGGGTGCTTCGGCGGCCGATCGTCGCAAGCAGCACGAGCAGCGACACCTCAGCGAGGACGCCGGCGGCGAGGATCGGCGCCGGGCCGACGCTCTTCAGGGCGGCGGCCTGCCAGCGCTCCGGCTCGGTCATCGCGGGCCAGCGCGCGGCGTAGTCGGCATCCAGCTCGCCAGCCTCGTAGTTCGCGTTGATGTGGCGCCAGACGCCGATGCCGGAGAGCGCGAGCACGGCGATCGCGAGCAGGCGCGCGAGCCAGACACGACGGCGCGCCACGGTCGCAAATCCAACCGCGCCGAGCGCGAGCAGCAGAGCGACCCACGCGATGCCCTGCTCGAGGCTCTGCCAGTGCCGCTCGAGCGCGAGTTCCGCTCCCGTGCCGAGTACCGCCAGCCACGCGACGGCAAGGATGCCGCCGCGGAGGACGGTCTCCGTACGCACCTACGGGAGCGAGAGCGTGGCGATGATCTGGTCGACCACGCCGGGGCCGGGGTTGTACTTCGCCAGCTCCTTGCGGAGCTTCGGCATGTCGGGGGCGTCCGCGGGGTAGGGGCGGTACTCCTCGACCTCCTTCGCCCAGCGGGCAGCGCTGGGGATGCTGGCAGCCTCGAAGGCAGCCTGGAGCTGCGCGCGCGAGGTGTTGTTGGCGGAGACCTTCGCACGTGCCGGCGTCGCGCTTGGTGCGGCGGTTGGTGTACCGGTTGCGACGCTCGCTGCGGGAGTTGTGGCTGCGGTGGCGGTCGAGGTGGCGGCGGGAGTGGGCGTCGGCGCCTCGGTGTCGGAGCACGCGGCAAGGGCGAGCGCGAGGGTGGGGGCGAGTAGCGGCGGGGTGAGCGCACGTGCGTGCATAGAGCGAGCGTCCTTTGGCCGGTGGAGCGGCCCTCGCATTCTGGCACGGGCGGCGAGGCCGCATGGTGCGTTATCATGGATGTGCTTGAGGGCGTCGGTGATCACGCTATTCGTAATGAAGGTGGCGTCGCGCGGAGGCGTTGGCGCTTGATTTGCCTGCGGCGCGGTTTCACCATCGATATATCAAGTCTCGCACTTGGTAATCGCTGTGGAGGGAGTGACCGAGGTGCTGCGGCATATGCGCGGGCTCGGTCGGCTCCCAGGTGAAGAGAGGTGTATCGATGACGAACGCTGACCCTCAGGCGGAGCTGGCAGCTGCGGAGCGCGCGCTCGCGGGCTTCGACCACTCCTCGCTGACCAACGAGAACGGCGAGCCGGACATGGCTGCTGAGCACAAGCTCGCGGCGCTGCAGCAGCGCGTGGCGACGGCGAAGGCAGCCGTGGAGGCCGCCGGGAAGTAGGTTCGCCCACTTCGTTTGCACCGACTGCAACTCGGTCGCGAGGTTGTGGCGAGTCTCCGATGCGGTCACGATACCGCGCGTCCGTACCGTGGCCGCATGGGAGACAAGAACCCGAAGAACACGGCGAAGGTCAGCAAGCAGCAGGCGGATCACAAGGCCGACCGCAAGGCCTCGAAAGCCCGCCCGCCCGGCGAGAAGACCTCCAAGCCGTAGGCGCGCCGGGACTCGCCCGGTACGTGATCGTTGGCTACACTGAGCGCCGCTCACGGGTTCGTGAGCACTCGAGGTCACGCGCCTCGATGGTCGGGGCAGGGTAGCTCAGTGGTAGAGCAGGGGACTCATAAGCCCTTGGTCGGCGGTTCAAATCCGCCCCCTGCTACCAGGAACGTGAGACGAGGCGGCCTCGCGGCCGCCTCGTTCGTCTTGTAGCGCACGCTTGGCGGCTCGTCGTTCACGGCGCCTCGGCCCCTTCGCTGAGCAGTGTCTGCCTGCGAACTGTGGCATGGGGACGAGTGCCCTGCGCCGGGCCGCGAGCTATCGGTACGGCCTGCGCTCCGTATGCCGGATGACTCGCAGTGTGACGTTTGGCCGAGAATGTCGGGCCCAGCGGGAGACCTGCGCGTGATCTGGTCAGGAATCCGGCGTGCTACGCTCCGCGCCGGTTGCAGGTGAGCAGGAACGACGGAGGCCTTTTATGCAGCGACTCAAGATGCGGCTTCGCATGTGGCGCACGGGAGCGCTGCTGGGAGTGCTGGCGGCTGGGCTGCTCGCATCTGCGGGGATCGCGGCAGCGGCCTCAACGGTGGTCGTGACGCAGTTCTCCGCAGCGTGGGCGAACATGGACACGCGCCCCGGCGGTGCAACGCAGATCACGAACGCGTATGGCGCACCGGCAGGTCTGGGTGCGGGCGCGCTTGAGTTGACGACCAATGCGACGACCACGGCGAAGGCGGACTACTGGACGTTCGTGCACCTCGGTACACCGCTGTCGACCGTCACTGACCTTTCGTACTGGACGTACCAGTCGCCGGCGGTGCTGCTGGCGAAGCGCGGCATCGCAGCCGTCTCGTACCAGTTCCAGATCAACGTGAACGGCTCGGTCGTGCCGGGGGCCCCGGGGTTCACGACGCTGGTGTTCGAGCCGTACCAGAGCGGCATCGCCGGTAACCCGCCGATCGTGAACGGCGCGTGGCAGTCATGGGACGTTGACTCGGGCAAGTTCTGGTCGACGCGGACGCTGTCGGCCGGGACGTGCGTGCTGAGCAATGGCTTCGGTGGGCCGCCGTTCTACACGCTCGCGACGCTGAAGGCGAACTGCCCGAACGCGGTCATCCTGGGCGTGGGCGTGAACATCGGCTCGAACAACCCGAGCTACACCGTCGCCACCGATGGCGTCCGCTTCAACAGCACCACCTACGACTTTGAGATGGCGGCGCTGTGCACGCCGGGGACGTTCAACCCGGTCAACGGCTACGAGCCCTGCACGCCGGCTCCTGAGGGTTCGTACGTCGCCACCGCCGGTGCGACCTCGACGACGCCGTGGACGGTGTGTGGGGTCGACGAGTACGTACTGATCCCGGGCACGGCGACGAGTGATGTCGTGTGTGCCCCCAAGATCGCGACGACGACCACCGTCACGTTCGGCCCGGGGCCCTTCGTGGCGAACGGAACCGCGTACACGGCGACCGCCACCGTGAGCCCGGTCGACGCCGGCACGGCGACGATCGTGTACACGGGGGATTGCGTGAACGCGGGCAGCTCCTGCACGGCAACCGCGACGTACGCGGGTGACGCGACGCACCTTGGTAGCAGCGCCACCGCGAGCATCGTCATCACGCTTCCGGTGGCGACCACTGCCGATCGCTGCAAGCAGGGCGGCTGGCAGGGCCTGACCGACCACCTGGGCAACCGCTTCAAGAATCAGGGCGACTGCGTGAGCTACGTGGCCAGCGCCGGCAAGAACAAGGGCGCCGTCGCGCCGTAGGGTGCGGGTCGGCGTTGCACGCATCAGGAGGCGCCCCCGCGGGCGCCTCCTGCGCGTTCTGGGTCAGCGCCCCTGTACAATGCGGCCGCGTCTTGCCTGGTGACCGGGGGCTGCTGTGCGTATCGGCGTGATCTCGGACACCCACACGCCGCAGATGGGGCGAGTGCCTCCGGAAGAGGTCGCCGTCGCGTTCGAGGGCGTGGACCTCATCCTGCACGCGGGCGACATCTTCACCGTGGATTGCCTGGACTGGCTGGAGCGCATCGCGCCGGTGGTGGCCGTCGAGAAGGGGCCGCACCCGATCCTCGAAGACCCGCGCGTGGAATGGTCGCGTGTCTTCGAGCTCGAGGGGCACACGATCGGGATGATGCATGACTTCGCGGCCCCCGGCGGGCTCACCGAGGTGCGCCCGGGGGTGCTGGCGCGCTACCCGGACGACCGCGTGCTGGCGGACGACCTGGAGCGCATCTTCCACGCTCGCATCAACATCGTCGTCTTCGGCGACTCGCACTTCGCCGTCGCGGAGTCGCGGGATGACATCCTGTTCCTGAACCCGGGCAGCCCGACGCTGCCGAAGCAGATCCGACGGCTGGGCTCGGTGGCGATCCTGGAGCTGGCTCCCGGGCAGAAGCACGCCGAGATCGTGGAGCTGGCCGCCTTCACTCGCTGACGGCCCCGCTCGTTGCACCGCAGCACACGGCCTTGCCGGACTGCGCTAGACTCCGCCCGCTGAGCCCACTCGCAGGGCTACAGGAATGGGGGAGGAAACGAGTGCCATATATCATCCCGGTGCCTGACGAGGTCAGCCAGCCGTTCTGGGACGCGGTGCAGGAGCGGCGCCTCATCGTCCAGAAGTGCAGCGGCTGCAACACCCTGCAGTACCCGCCGCGCGCGGCGTGCCAGGACTGCAACTCCAGCGAGCTGACCTGGGTCGAGACGAGCGGCAAGGGCCACGTCCTCACCTGGGGCGTGCTGGAGGACAGCCACCTGCCGGTGCGCGCCGCCGACCAGCCGCTCAACCTCGCGGTGGTCACGCTCGATGAGGATCCGAACATCAACTTCTACTCCAACCTCCCCGGTACGCCGGTGCGGCAGGTCAAGGTCGGCGATGCCGTGGAGGTCACCTTCGTGGAGGCCCCGGACGGCTCGCTGATCCACGAGTGGAAGAAGATCTAGCAGCCGCGAGGCACTGTCCGCGTACTGCATACGAAGGGACTGACTGCAATGGCCGTTGAGCCTGATGGGTGGCAGCGAAGCCGTGAGGGTCTGGGCGTGTGGCCCGGCCGCGGCAAGACCGCGTTCGTTGGCTGGGGCATGTCCCCGGTAGATCGTCGCTGGGATGGCATCTCGTTCGACCGCACGCTGGGCGAGTTCAGCAAGGTAGCGGCTCGTGCCGCCCTCGAGGATGCCGGGATCGAGCTGAAGGACGTCGACGGACTGTTCATGTGCCCGGACAACATGGCCGGCGCGAACAGCGGCCCGTCGTCGCAGTGGGGCCCGACGCGCCCGTACTTCGACCCGCCGTACGACAGCGAGGATGGGCTGTCGATCGTCACCAACAACTGGCTGCTCAAGAACTGGCCGGAGCTGAACGAGCACCAGAACATCAAGTACGCGCCGGACAACGTGCCGGCGATCGGCGCGGGCCTGGGCTTCGCGGCGGAGATGGTGTTCCAGGGCCGCTGCGAGGTGGCGCTGTACATCTACACCGCGAACAACATGGACGGTCGCTATCGCCGTGGCGGCACCTTCGCCGCGCCGAAGGCGATCGGCGGCTCGCAGTGGAACAACGTGTGGGGGGCGAACGTCATCGACCTCCAGCTGCACACGACGTTCGCGCTGACGCAGTACTGCCACCAGTACGGCGCCGACTGGGACGAGATGATGTACCCGATCGTCTCGAACGAGCACCGCAACGGGCTCATGAACGACTGGTCGTTCTACGTGCAGAACGGCGCCGCGCACCTCACCTTCGAGGACTACGCGAACTCTCGGCCGATCACGAACCCGGCGCACATCTGGGACTATGACCGCCCGGTGAACGCGGTGGGCGCGTTCGTCATCATGACGGCGGAGCGCGCGGAGCGCCTCACGAAGCACAAGCCGGTCTACATCCTGAACCACAACCAGGGCAGCGGCGGCTCCGCACGGAGCAGCTGCGTGACGCTGGCGGAGTACGAGTCCTTCCAGAAGCGCGTCGCACGGATGGTGTACGAGGGCTCCGGGCTGCAGCCGAAGGACATCGACATCTTCAACCCGTACGACGGGTTCTCGTCGTTCCTGCCGTTCTCGCTGGAGGCCTTCGAGTGGCACGGCGTGGGCAAGGGTGAGACGAAGGACTTCGTGAAGGGCGACATCAGCGTCGAGGGGCCGCACCCGTACCTGTCGGGTGGTGGCAACCTCGGTAACGGCCGCACGCGCACCGCGATGTACATCGACTCGATCGAGCAGCTGCGTGGCGAGGCCGGTCGTCGGCAGGTCAACACCCGCCACGAGACGGCGATCGCCGCGTTCGCGCCGGCGCTCAGCGCGAACTACCTGGTGCTGGGCAACAGCCCGTCCTAGGCAGTACCCGGCCTCCGAGAGCCTGCACGGGCTCTCGGGGGCCGAACCTGGCTCGCCCGATGTCGCCATCGATGCGGCACCGACGGGTATGCTGGGGCAGCAACGAGATTGGACCGGCCGGCCTGTTTGGGCGGCGGCCAATACGGAGGATGCGCATGCCACACGTGATCAGCTTCGACATTGACGGCACGATGGTCTTCGGCAATGGGCCGGGGCCGATCACGCTCGACATGGTGCGGCGCGCCGTGGAGCACGGCCACATCATCGGCAGCGCGTCGGATCGGACGATCGGCGACCAGAAGAAGCTCTGGGAGGCGGCCGGCATTGAGGTCTCCTTCACGATCAACAAGCACCGCCTGACCATCGTCCGCGAGGAGTTCGGGCACGCCGAGGCCTTCTACCACATCGGTGACACCGACATGGACAAGCACTACGCAGTGCTGCACGGCTTCGAGTTCCTGCAGGTGCAGACGATGGATCCGCACCTCTGGATGCTGGACGAGAGCGGCGAGGCCCAGTGGGGGCCGCACGGTCGCGGTGTCGTCCTGGATCACGCGCATGTGGTGGAGTACACGGGCGACATGCAGGACACCTCGGAGGCGTTCGCGAACGGCTGATCGCCGCGCCCTCGATCACGGGTCTCGGACAGAAGGGCAGCGGGGCTATGCCGGTTACTGGGTTCGAGATCCGTCGCCGTGAGGCGTACGAGGGCGGTCGCGTGTTCGGCGCTGCCGGTGCCTATGAGCGCATCGACGGCGTGCTGCGGTACGCGGTCGACCCGACCGACGCGCGCAACAGCGGCATCGTCGATCTGCAGCACGCACCTCGGAACGCGCAGGGCCGCGTCGAGTTCGAGGGCGACATCACGATCCTCCAGCCGGTCGACGGCGGTCGCGCGAACGGGCGGCTGCTGGCCGACGTCGTGAACCGCGGCAATCACACCTTCACTCGCTACCAGTTCGCACCGGCCGACCCGGCGAACCGCGGCGTCATGCCGCCCGGCGACGGCTGGCTGTTGGACGCCGGGTGGACCGTCGCCTGCATCGGCTGGCAGTGGGACGTGACGCGCGGCGGCGCGCAGCTGGGCCTCGATGCCCCGAGCGCGCTGGGCGAGGACGGCACGCCGATCGCCGGCTCCGTGTCGGTGACGTTCCAGGGCGGCAGCAAGACCGTGCCGCACTTCATGCTCTCCGACCGCGGCCACCGGCCGTACCCCGCCGCCGACCTCGATCAGGCGGACGCGCGGCTGATCGCGCGCGACGACCCGAACGGCACCCGGCACGAGGTGCCGCGCGAGCGTTGGCGCTTCGCGCGGGTGGAGAACGGCGTCGCCGTGCCGGACGCGAACTTCGTCGCGTTCGATGATGGCTTTGAGCCGGGGCGCTGGTACGAGGTCGTCTACCGCACGAACGTCTGCCCGGTCGTTGGCACGGGCCTCCTGGCGGTGCGGGACGCGGTGTCGTTCCTGCGCTACGAGGACGCTGACCAGAACCCGGCGCGTGGACGGATCAACCACGCGTTTGCGCTGGGCATTTCGCAGTCAGGGCACTTCCTGCGTGAGTTCCTGCGCGCCGGCGCGAACGTGGACGAGGCCGGGCGCGCCGCGCTCGATGGTCTCCACATCCACATCGGTGGCGGGCGGCGCGGTGAGTTCAACCAGCGCTACGGGCAGCCCTCGGTGATCGAGCCGTACGGCCTCGGCCACCTGCCGCCGTTCACCTACGACGACGATGTCGACCCCTACACGGAGGAGACGGTGCCCGGGCTGCTCAGCCGGCTGCGCGCCGCCGATCGCGTGCCGCGTGTCATCGCCACCAACTCGGCGACCGAGTACTGGCGCGGGGACGCCTCGGTGCTGCACGTCGGGATGGCCGGCGCCGCCGACCTGCCGGAGACCCCCGAGGCGCGCACGTACTTCTTCACTGGCACGCAGCACGGATCGGGCACCTTGCCGCTGCGCGAGGTCGCCGCTGACGGTCAGGCGGTCTCGAATCCGCTGAACGTCACCGACTACCTGCCGCTGCTCCGCGGAGCGTTCGATAACCTCGTCCGCTGGGTGTGCGAGGGCGTTGAGCCGCCGGCGAGCGCACTGCCGCGGCTGGCGGACAAGACAGCAGTGACGCGCGAGCGCATCTCGTACGACTACATGGGGTTCTCGACGATCAACCAGGTCATGCCGCGCCGGATGTGGTCGCTGCCGAAGCTCGAGTTCGGGCCGCAGGCAGCGGAGGGCATCGGCGCATACCCGGGGATGATCGCGCTCACCAAGCCGTACGCGCTGTTCGTCTCCGCCGTGGACTCCGACGGTAACGAGGTCGCGGGCATCCGTCTGCCGGACGTCGCGGTGCCGCTGGCGACGCACACTGGCTGGAACCCTCGTCACCCCGACACGGGGGGCATCGACCAGAGCGCGGGGCTGAGCGGATCGACCGTGCCGTTCGCGCGTACGATCGCCGACCGTGAGCGCACTGCCGACATCCGCCCCTCGATCGAGGAGCGCTACAGCGGCCGTGAGGACTACGTGGCGCGGTGCGAGGCGGTCGCGGCCGACCTCGTCGCGCAGCGCTTCCTGCTGCCGCAGGACGCCGAGGTGGCCGTCGCGAACGCTGCGGCGCGCTGGGACGCGATCACCGGATAGCAGAACGGGCTCGCAGCGATCTCAGAATCGCTGCGAGCCCGTGACTCGCTGACCAGGGTCCGGCGACTAGACGACGCCGGACGCCCGCAACTGCTCCAGCCGAGACGCATCGATGCCGACCGCGCCCAGCACCTCGGCGGTGTCCTCGCCGAGTAGCGGGGCGCGCCGGTAGATCTGCTGGGGAGTGGCGGTGAACACCGCCGCCGCACCGGGGTAGGTGAACGTCTGGCCCAGCTCCGGGTGCTCGACGTCGATGAAGAAGCCGCGCTCGCGGAAGTGCTCGTCGTCCAGCAGCTCGTCGGGGGCCCGCACGATGCCCCAGGGCATGCCGGCGATCTCCTGCGCGGCGACGTACGAGGTCTCCGCCGGAACCGTCTTCACGAACTGGGCGATCTGGTTGCGGATGTGATCCGTGTTCTCCTGCATCACGTCGGGATCGAGGTACTTGAGGTCCTGCAGGTCGCCGGCCTGCCCGGACTCGGCCATGACCTCGACGAACGCACGGAACGAGGAGCTGAGGCCGCCGCCCATGTTGACGTAGCGGCCGTCGCCCGTCGGGATCTGCGAGGGCGCGCTGGGGCGCGCGCCGGCGTGGCGGCCGGTCTGCCGCTGCACCACGACGTTCGTGTAGATCCAGTTCGGGATGTGCATCTCGGTCGTGAGCGCCGCTGACTCGTGGGCGGAGACGTCGAGGTGCTGACCCTGACCGGTGACCGAGCGGTGGTACAGCGCGGCCATCGTCGCGATGTAGGCGTAGTGGGCGCCCATGTGGTAGCCGTTGCCGCCGCCGGGGGCGATCGGCCGGCGCTCCGGGTCGTCCACCTCGTCGTAGCCGCAGGCGGCCATCTGGCCGCCGGCCGCGAGGTGCAGCATGTCGGTCATCTGGTAGCCGACCCACGGGCCGCTCTGCCCGAAGTCGGTGAGCGAGCACACGATGAGGCCGGGGTTCTCGGCGGCGAGCGACTCGTAGCCGAGGCCCATCGCGTCGAGCGTGCCGGGCGGCATCGTCTCCAGGACGACATCGGCGGTGCGTGCGAGGCGACGGAAGAGGTCGCGGCCCTCGGGCTGGTCGAGGTCGAGCGTCACGGACTTCTTGCTGGTGTTGTAGTGCCAGAAGTAGAGCGAGCGGTTGGGATCCTCGACGTCGGCGTAGAACGGGCCGACCTGGCGCTCGGCGGCGCCGGTGGGGGGCTCGATCTTGATCACGTCGGCGCCGAAGTCGGCCATGAGCTTGCCGCACCACTGGCCGAGCTGGTTGGAGAGCTCGAGCACGCGCACACCGGTGAGCGGGCCCGAGACGGTGGACTGGTCAGTCGTCATGCGATCTGCCTCCGAGGCTGCTGCGGGTCGTTGGCGTGCGCTACCGCACCTGCTCCGCCTCGAGGGCTTCGAGGAGGTAGGACTCCAGCGGCACGGACTTCGGCCAGAAGGTGTTGTCGGCGTAGCCCTCGCGCAGCTCGGTCTCGCTGACACCGAGCATGCCGCACAGGATCTCGACGTTGTGCTCGCCGCAGATCGGCGCGCCGCGGTCAACGGGTGTCGGCGTGCCCGACATCGTCCACGGGGCGTGCTGCATCGGCCAACTGCCGAGGATCGGGTGCGAGGCCGGGTCGTACATGCCGCGCGCGCGGAGCTGCGGGTCGTGCTCCACGCGATCCTCGTTGCTCTGCACGGCCATCGCGGGGACGCCGGCGGACTGGAGGCGGTCGGTGAGTGCGTACTTCTCGAAGCCCTCGACCCAGGCCTGGATCTGCTGATCCATCTCGTCCTGATGATCGAGGCGGCCGTCGAGGGTGTCGAAGCGGGCGTCGGCCCACGCGGGGTCGCCCATCGCGTGCTTCAGCGCCTGCCACTGGGCGTCCGTCTGGCAGACGATGCCCACCCAGTCGTTGTGGCCGCCGCCGAGCGTGCGGTAGGTGTTGTGCGGGGCCGCGATCGGGCCTCGGTAGTTGTGCACCTTCGGGGTGCCGGGCCAGACGGCGCGGTCACCGGGCGGGAAGCCCTCGCGTCGCGAGCCGCGCCCGTTGGCGGTGAGGTCGAGCAGCGCCGGGCCGAGCAGCGTCATGCCGGCGGCGACCTGCGAAAGGTCGACGTGCTGGCCCTCGCCCGTCCTCGTGCGGTGCTGGAGCGCGGTCAGCGCGCCGATCGCGCCGTACATGCCGCCGGTGTCGTCCATGTAGGACCAGCCCCAGCCCGCGGGCGGCTTGCCGGGGATGCCGGAGATGTAGGTGAGGCCGGAGAGCGCCTGCACCGAGGGTCCCATGGTCTGGAAGTGCGCGCGTGGGCCGGTGTGCCCGAAGCCCGCCATGGAGACGTAGATGATGTCCGGCTTGATCGCCTGCATCTCCGGGAAGGAGAGGCCCCACGACTTCAGAACGCCGGCGCTGAAGTTCTCGATGACGATGTCGGCCTGCGCGATGAGCTTCTTCGCGAGCTCCAGACCGCGCGCGGAGCGGAGATTCATCGTCACGCTGCGCTTCATGGCGTGCATGTCGTTGAAGTGGCCGTCCGAGTTCATCGACCTCGGCACGCCGTCGGGCGTGGAGCCCATGCCGGGCACGTTGCGGACGACGCGGCCGGTGGAGCCGCCGATGGCGGGGTCGGGCCACTCGACCTTGATGACGTCGGCGCCGAGGATCGCGAGCCAGCGAGCCGCCCACGGCCCTGCTCGCACCCAGGTGAAGTCGACAACGCGGAGACCTTCGAGGGGACGTGTCACGGCTGGCTCCTCTGCACGACGGACCTGCCCAAGCGCCACGGTGCCCGTGGCGCGGCGATTGTAAACGTGTTGAACAGGGTTTCCTACTGTCTCCGGTGACCGAGGTGGACGACGAGGCGCACGGTCCGGCGCAAGGCGCTAGGATGCCTGCGAGCCGCGGTCACGGCCCCGGTTCCACAGGTCGTTCGCGAACCATCGGTCTGTCGAGGCGCAGCGCGCGCATCGGCTTCGGTGGGTCGTTGGCGATCGGGCGCGGCGTGCGACGGCGCTGGCCGGCAGGCAGACGAGGGAGCGTGAGCATGGCGGACACATCGGCACGGCTCCCACTGGGCGCGACGCTCACGCTCCGCGAGAAGCTGATCCTGATGTCGGCGCTGCTGACCGCGATGTTCCTGTTCGCGCTCGACCAGTCGATCGTGTCGACGGCGGTGCCGCGGATCGTGGCTGACCTCGGCGGATTCTCCAGCGTGGGGTGGGTGTTCACCCTCTACCTGCTCGCCTCGACCATCACGATCCCGATCGTCGGGAAGCTCTCCGACATGTTCGGGCGGCGGAACTTCCTGCTGTTCGGGGTGGGGCTGTTCGTCATCGCCTCGCTCGGCTGCGGGCTGGCGTCGTCGATGACGTGGCTGATCGCGATGCGCGGCGTGCAGGGCATCGGCGGCGGGATGATCGTCTCGTGCGTGTTCGCGACGCTGGGCGACCTGTTCACGCCGCTGGAGCGTGCTCGCTACTTCGCGTTCATGACCGGGATGTTCACCTTCTCGCTGATGGCAGGCCCGACGGTGGGCGGCTTCCTGACAGACGGGCCGGGCTGGCGGTACTGCTTCTACATGAACCTGCCGCTGGGGCTGGTGCCACTGGTGCTGATCAGCTGGCGGCTCCCCGCGGGTGGCGGCACCGGTGGGCGCTTCTCCGACATCGATGTCATCGGATCGGGACTGCTGGCCGTGGCGACGATTGCGGGGCTGCTGGGGGTGACGTGGGCCGGGCCGGAGCGAGGCTGGGGCGCGTCGGAGACGGTGGTGCTGCTTGCGACGGCGGCGGTTGGCGCGGTGATGTTCGTGCTGCAGGAGCGCCGCCACCCACACGCGATCATTCCGCTGCCGCTGTTCCGGAACCTCGTGTTCGTGCAGTCGGTCGGGATGACGATTCTCGCGGCGTCCTGCATCTTCGGGGCGATCCCGTACCTGCCGACCTTCGTGCAGACCTCGCTGGGCGGAACGGCGACCGAGTCCGGGCTGATCGTTGTGCCGCGTGCGCTGGGGCTGCTCGGCACCAGCATCGTGTCAGGGCAGCTGGTCGCGCGAACGGGGCGGTACAAGCCACTGATGGTGCTGGGTGCGGCGCTGATCCTCGCGGCGACGGTACTGCTGCGGTTCCTGCCGCAGGGCAACTCGCTCTGGGTGCTGGCGGCGACGATGGGGCTGATGGGGCTGGGCGAGGGCATGGTGTTCCCGATGTCGCAGGTGGTGGTGCAGGCGGCGGTGTCGCAGGCGGAGCAGGGCGTGGCCGCGAGCACTCGGCAGTTCACGATGCAGATCGCGCAGTCGTTCGGCGTGGGCATCTTCGGGCTGCTGCTCGCCAGCTGGTACCTGTCGGGCTTCGTGCAGGCGACCGCGCCGATCGAGGCGCGGATGCCGACCGAGGCGTACGCGCAGTTCAAGGATCCCACGCTCGCGCTCGATCGCCCGCGCTTCGAGCAGGTGAGTGCGAGCGTGGCTGCGCAGCCCGACGGCGGCGCGGTGCTCGGCCGGGCGCGCGAGGCGCAGCGGCAATCGGTCGCGGCGGCGACGGAAGGGATGTTCACGGTGTCGGTGATCGCAGCGGCGTTGGTGCTGGTGATCGCCCTGATGCTGCGACCGATCTCACTGTCACGCGGCTTCGAGCATCCGCAGGGCCTGGACGCGGGGTAGGCACAGCGGCGTGACGCTCAATCGCACCCGCCGGCAGCTGGAGCGTGCGCGCGACCGAGCGTACCCGGCGATGTACGAGTACGAGCCCGACAGCTCGGCTGCCCCGGACTCGCTGCGGTTCATGACACTGGCCGAGGCGCAGGCGCTGGAGTGCAACCGCTGCGGCCAGTGCTGCGGCTCCGAGGAGGCGGACCTCGAGGGGTTCGCGCTACGGCAGTACGCGTTCGGCGCGATCCCGGAGCACCAGTGGCGCGGCCTGAACGGCGGGGCGCCGCTGATCATCCCGCTCACCTCGTCCGGGCGGCCTCGACGCTGGCGTCAGGCCGATGCGGAGGCGCCGTTCCCTGCGTTCCGCTGCGCAGCGCGCTGTTACGAGGCGGATGGCACGACCGGGTGCGCGCTCTGGCAGGCACAGCGTCCGGCCGAGTGCGACGCGTTTCCCCTCGATGTCGAGCAGTCGCGGGCGGAGCTGCGCGACGGCGCGTACATCCTGCTGGGCACGACGTACCAGCGGCTGTGCACGTGGGTCGACGTCGTGCTGTGCCCGGAGGACGCGGTCATCCTCGACTGGCGACGAGGTGATGGCACGCTGCGCGCGGGGCTCGCTGCACCGCGCCGGGCGTACGTCGACTGCGTGGTGCGCGCGGCCTACCGCGAGGCGTACCCGGGGCGCTCCGGTGACGCGCGGCCGGCCGACTGGCGCGCGCTGCGGGCGGGTGAGGCAGTGTTGCGCACGCGCCGACGACCGTAGCGGTCGGTTGCGTCGGCCTCAGCGCCAGCCGAGAGCAGGGGCGACGTGCGTGAGCACCGCCTCGATCACATGGGCGTTGTAGGCGACGCCGAGCTGGTTGGGGACGGTGAGCAGCAGCGTGTCGGCCTCGGCGATCGCCTCGTCCCCGCGGAGCTGCTCGATGAGCTGGTCGGGCTCCGCCGCGTAGGTGCGACCGAAGACCGCGCGCGTGTTCGCGTCGATGAGCCCAATCTGATCGCCGCGCTCCCCGCTGTTCCCGAAGTACGCGTGGTCGAGGTCGGTGACGAGTGGGAAGATGCTGCGGCTGACTGAGACGCGCGACTCGCTCACATGTCCGGCTTCCCGCCACGCGGCGCGATAGGCACGGATCTGCGCCGCCTGCTGGACGTGGAACGCCTCGCCGGTCTCGTCGTCCTTGAGCGTGGAGCTCTGGAGGTGCATCCCCTGGCGCGCGGCCCACTCGGCGGTCGCGTTGGAGCCGGCGCCCCACCAGATGCGGTCGCGGAGCCCCTGGCTGTGCGGCTCCACGCGGAGCAGGCCGGGTGGGTTGGGGAACATCGGTCGCGGATTGGGGCGGGCGAAGCCCTCACCGCGTAGCAGGTCGAGGAGCGTCAACGTGCGGCGGCGCGCCATGTCGGCGTCGGTCTCACCGTCTGCCGGTTCGTAGCCGAAGTGACGCCAGCCATCGATGACCTGCTCAGGGGAGCCTCGGCTGATGCCGAGCTGCAGGCGGCCGCCCGCGATCAGGTCGGCGGCGCCGGCGTCCTCCGCCATGTAGTAGGGGTTCTCGTACCGCATATCGATGACGGCGGTGCCGATCTCGATGCGGCTGGTCTTCGCGCCCACCGCGGCGAGCAGCGGGAACGGCGATGCGAGCTGGCGCGCGAAGTGGTGGACGCGGAAGAACGCGCCGTCCGCACCAACTGCCTCCGCGGCGACTGCGAGGTCGATGGACTGCAGCAGCGCGTCCGCCGCCGAGCATGTCTGCGACTGTGCGGAGGGCGACCAGTGGCCGAACGAGAGAAAGCCGATCTTCTTCATGCGACCGATCGTACCCGGTTCACGTCCCCGCAGCCCGCTCGGCTAGGCGGATGTGCCGGGGACAGCCTCGGTCGGCTCGCTGGCGACAGCGGTGGGCGCGGGCCGCCCGCCGAAGGTGTGCGCGCGGTTCGCGACCGCGAGCGCGATCATCGCGATGAAGACGACGATGCCCTGCGCCATGAAGGTCCGCGAGCCGCCGATCGCATCGGCGAGGACGCCCAGCGGCAGCGCCATGAGCGGCATCGCGCTGAACGTGAGCATGGCGATGCTCATCACGCGGCCTCGGTAGGCCGGGTCGCATTCGACCATCAGCATCGTCTGGTTGAGCGTCATGTAGGCGGTCGAGAAGGCGCCGATCGCGGCAAGCGCGAGGAACGCGCCCGCGGGGCCGATCGCCAGCGGCAGCGTGCCCAGCGCGATCAGTGAGCCGCCCGCGCAGAGGCCAAGGATGAACTGGACGTATGGCTTGCGGTTCGACTGCGCGGCCAGTGCCGCACTGAACGAGCCGATGAGGCCGCCGACGCCGGAGACGGCGATCATCGCGCCGAACAGCTCCTCGTGACCCAGCGAGGCGGCGAAGCCCGGCAGCATGACCTGGTACGGCATGATGAACAGCGCGACCGCGAGGCCGGAGAGCATCAGCGACCGCAGGAGCGGGTGGCCGAACACGTAACCCAGACCGGCGCGCACCTCCGAGATGATGGGGCGGCGAGCACGTCCCTCGTGTGCCGAGGTGGGTGGCACGTGGAGGATCGCCCAGACGGTGCCGAGGTACAGCGCGGCGGTCGCGTAGTACGCGCCATGCACGCTGACGAGCGCGATGAGGATGCCTGCGAGCGCGGGGCCGACGACACGTGTGCCGTTCATGGCGATGTTCTGCATCGACATCGCGGCGGGCAGCTCCTCGGTCGTGACGATCTCGCTCAGGAGCGCGGTGCGGGCGGGGCCGTTCACGCTGAAGAGCGCACCCTGGATCGCGCCGCCGACGAACAGCAGCAGGACGGTGATGAGATCGGCATGCACGAGCACTGCGATCGTCACGCCGATGACGCCGAGCACGGTCTGCGAGAGCACGACGACGCGGCGCTTCTCGATGCGGTCGACCATCGCGCCGCCCGGCAGGGCGAAGATAGCCATCGGGATAGCGAAGGCGGCCTGCAGGATGCCGACGACGGCGTAGGAGCCGGACAGCTTCCAGCCCAGGATGCCGAGCGCGACCGTCTGCATCTGCATGGCGGAGAACGAGCCGAGCGTCGAGAACCAGTGCCAGCGGAAGCTGCGGTTGCGGAACGCGACGAACGCCGCGGTCATGCGTGGGGCGGGGCGACGTGCGCCGGATGCGCTCACGGACATCTCCTGTCGGGGGCCGATCCAGTGTGCCCGACCGCGCCTTCGCTGGGGAGGCTGCGAGGGAGGTATTGACCGGACGGTGATGGGGAACGGTGTGAACCTGCCGCTATCGTAAGGGTTGGCGCCAGCCGTTGCCATCGCTCGGTGTGATGGGGCGAGGGGGCTCGGCTCGTGCCGCGCTGGGGCAATGGCGTAGTATCGCGGCGGGATGGGCCCGCCTGCCCATCGATGGTCAGTGAAGGAGTGGGAAGTTGCCGAAGCAGTCGCCGGTACCGGACGACATCGACCGGCCGTTCTGGGAAGCCTGCAACCAGGAGCGGTTCATCATTCAGTACTGCGAGGCGTGCAGTCGCTTCCAGCACCCGCCGCAGGCGACCTGCTTCCAGTGCAACTCCGCGAACCTGACGTGGCGAGACGTGGAGGGGCGCGGGACGATCTACTCGTACGGCGTGATCTACGACACGCCGATTGCCGAGCTGCAGCCGGATCAGCCCTACAACTGCGCGGTGGTCGACCTGGACGGCGCGCCGGGCATTAACGTCATGTCGCACCTCCCCGGCACGCCGGTGGACGAGGTGCCGATCGGCGCGAAGGTGCGGCTGGTCTGGGAGACGACAAAGGCAACGGGCCAGAAGGTCCCGGAGTGGCAGGTCGAGGCGTAGCCGCGCCGCAGGGCAGCCGCGCGCACAGGGAGGGGACGATAGATGGAACCGACTGACGCTGGGGTCGTACAGGCCGCCGCGCTGTATCGCCTGACCGAGGGACTGGGGCCGTGGCCGTACAGCGGCAAGGTTGCGGCGGTGGGCATTGGCCACTCGCCCACGGCACGCCGCTGGGACGAGCGACCGGAGACGAGCGTGGGCGCGTGGGCGATCCTCGCCGTCCGCAAGGCGATCGAGGATGCCGGGCTGAAGCCGGAGGAAGTCGACGGTCTGGTGCTGGCGCCCGACACGACGACGGGCTCGTTCTGGCCCGCGGGCAAGGAGATCCCCGCGGACTTCCTCGCCATGTTCGAGCAGACGGATGACCCGCTGGACGGGCTCGCGAAGCTGAGCGCGGACTGGATCCTCAAGAACATGCCGGAGCTCAAGAACGTGAAGTTCGTGCTCACGGCGCCCGTCTGCATGTCGATGGTGCTGACCGCGGCGATCGAGGCAGTGGGGCGCGGCCTTGCGAAGAACTGCATCGCGCTCAAGGGCTGGCACAACTTCGCGGGGCGCTACTACCAGGGCGGCGCGAACGCGCAGCCCACGGTCTCCGGGCCGGGCAAGTGGATGAACTCGTACGCAGGCCCCGCCTCGTACACCACGGCGCAGCAGTTCCAGCGCTACCTGTACAAGTACAACAAGAGCCACGACATGATGGCGCCGTTCGTCGTGAACTCGCGCCGGAACGGCCTGCTGTTCCCGGAGGGGTACTGGGCGCAGCACCGCCCCGAGCCGCTGACGGCAGAGGACTACATCAACGCTCGCTGGGTGGCCAAGCCCGCGAACCTCTACGACAACGACATCCCCATCCAGGCCGCCGGCGCCTACCTGATCTCGACGGCAGCGCAGGCGAAGGATCTGAGGCAGAAGCCGGTCTACGTGCTGGGGCACGCGGGTGCGGGCAGCTACCGCAA
>Ga0172380_10002996_pt1 | contig 24413 bp, 25 predicted proteins | sample Leawe162metaG_FD_119747 | JGI IMG/M metagenome (GOLD analysis project Ga0172380, IMG submission 119747) | Leachate microbial communities from a municipal landfill in Southern Ontario, Canada - Leachate well 162 metaG | ecosystem: Engineered > Solid waste > Landfill > Unclassified | place...
GAGAGGCTGCGGGAGATCGAGGAGAACCGGCAGCGGCTCGAGGATGAGCGGGCACTTGGACTTGTCGGCAAGTTCGAGGGCCACCCGCTCGTCATGGCTGTACGCGTTGGAGAGCAGGGACGGCTGTACGGTTCTGTCACGAATGTTGACATCGCCCAGAAGGCTGGGGAGATTCTGGGCGAAGAACTGGACAGGCGTCGTGTACTGCTGCCCGAGGCGATCCGACACACCGGGGTGTTCTCCGTGGTTCTGCGGCTGTCGCGTAGCGTTCAGCCCGCGGTCCAGGTAGTGGTTGTAGACGCCGACGCACCGGAAGGTGCGGAGGCGGCAGCCGAAGCGCTGCTCACGTCCCTCCGCGAGGAGGCCGAGGCAGCTCTCGCCGCTATCCAGGCGCGCACCGAAGGTGGCTCGTCCGCCGTTGCATCCTCGGATGTGGCGACGGAGGAACGGCCCGCCGAAGGCGAGTCGGAGCCGGGCAACTCCACCGAGGGCGAAGCCGCCGAGTAGGCGTCTTCTCCCGACCTGGTCGCTCATCAAAGGCCGCGAACTGCTCGCGGCCTTTGTGTTTCCACTCACGTGAGTGCAAGGAGCGACCAATGGCTGCCACTGTGACCCTGGGCGACGGCCGCCCTAACTATGACGAGACCGTCGAGGTAGACGAAGGATCGAAGATCCTCGTGCAGAGCCCATTCCTCGTGATCGCCAACGAGGGGAATAGGCATCTGGCGGCGTTCCGAGAATCCCGCGTGATGCGGGTGGTGTTCCACTAGTCCATTCGCCTCGGTCACCTGGAATGGATCGTGGGGTTTCACGTGACACCTCGGCGCTATGTGGATAGGTCTCGAACGAACCGACGGGCGTCGTTCGTAAGTCGGTCGACAAGCGCCGGGGTGCATCGCCTGGCACTCCGTAGCATTCGCTGACTGCGCAGGTTCTCTCCGCTGCGTCGCCCATGCATGACGCCCTGACGAGATGAGGCCGCGTGGTACTTGGAGATCGCCCGGCACAGCTACGACAGGACGCGCGCCCTCGATCGGCGACCGGGCTGCCACCGCACGACATCGCCGCCGAGGAGGCGGTGATCGCCGCGCTCCTGCTGGACGAGGACGCCTACCCGCGCGTCCTCCCGATCGTCCAGCCCGGCGACTTCTTCCGCGAACAGAACGGGTGGATCTACGAGGCGTGCCTCGCGCTCTCCGATCGCGGCGAGGCCGTCACCATCCCCACCGTCGCGCACGAGCTGGAGCGCGCGGGCCGGCTGGATGCTGCGGGCGGGGAGCCGTACCTCGCGGAGATCGCGGGGAAGTACTTCACCGCTGTCGGTGTCGAGGCGCACGCGCGCATCGTCGCGCGCGACTCGCTGTACCGGCGGCTGATTGCCGCCGCCTCGCAGATCGCGCAGCTCGCGTACGAGGGCGGTCCGGACGTGCAGCGCGTGCTCAGCCACGCGGAGGAGCTGCTCCTCGGCATCCGCAGCGCGGAGGCGGCGGGAGACTTCAAGCGGCTGCGGGAGCTCCTGGACGAATTCCTGGAGGCCGCGTCCGACGAGGACGAAGGCGAGCTGCACGAGTCCGTGCGCTCCGGCTTCATGGATCTGGATGAGCTGCTGGGCGGCGGCTACAAGCGGGGCGACCTGGTGATCCTGGCGGCGCGCACCGGCGTCGGGAAGACGTCGCTGATGCTCAACTTCGCGCGCAACGCGGCGGTGGGCCAGCACGCCTCGGTCGCGCTCTTCTCGCTGGAGATGGGCGGCGAGCAGCTCGCGATGCGCATGCTGTCCGCCGAGGCGGACGTGGAGATGGCGCGGCTGCGGCTGGGCCGCCACACGCCGCAGGAGGAGTCGCGCGTGATGCGCGCGCACGGGCTGCTGGGGGGCGCGTCCGTGTTCATCGACGATTCGGCGGTGCTCAGTGTCCCGGAGATCCGCGCGAAGGCCCGGCGGCTCCAGGTGGAGCACGGGCTGGACCTCGTCATCGTGGATTACCTGCAGCTGCTGCACGGCGCGGGGCGCGCCGACACGCGTGCCAACGAGATCAGCGGCATCTCGCGCGCCCTGAAGGAGCTCGCGCGCGAGCTGAACGTCCCGGTGATCGCCGCCGCGCAGCTGTCGCGCGCGGTGGAGACGCGTTCGCCACACATCCCGATGCTGTCCGACCTCCGCGAGTCCGGATCGATCGAGCAGGACGCGGACATCGTCATGTTCATCTACCGCGAGGACGTGTACGCCACACCCGAGGACTGGCAGGCCCAGCACCCGGAGGAGCCCGGCGGCGCCCACCCCAGGGGCCTCGCCCAGATCATCGTCGCGAAGCACCGCAACGGCCCCACGGGCACCGTGACCGTCCGCTTCGTGAGCCGCACGGCCTCGTTCCAGGACCTGCTCCTGCGCCCGGAGCCCGGCTTCGGCGGGTTCGACTGATGCGCGCCGGTCGAGCTGTATGCCGCGTGCGTGGTGTAGAGGTGAGTGCGCCGGGCGGCCTGCGCCGGGAAGGCGGGACGAAGATGTTGGGGTTGCACCCCAGAGGCCCCGCCTCAATCAGTTCTAGGATGTTTGAAGGGCAAAGCCCTTCGAGTCTCTCCCCCTCCCGCGCCGGGAGGGGGAGGGGTGGGCCGCCCTTTGGCTCCACCTCGACGCTTCACGCACGCATCCCGGCGTGGCGGGGCGCACGATGACCGCACCGTTCGAGGGGTTTCGCGCGGGCGCGCGCGCGACGACGCTGCCGGCGCAGTTCTTCACCGAGGTGCTGCCGGAGATCGAGGACGCCGACGAGCTGCGGGTGACGCTGTACGCGCTGTTCACGATCACGCGCCCCGGCCGCTCGATGCTGGCGATGCGCGCGAGCGAGATGGCGAACGAGGAGCCGCTGGCGCGCATGTTCGCCACGCGCGGCGGGGCCTCGGCGGTGCGGCGTCACCTGGACGCGGCCGCGCGGCGGGGCGTGCTGCTCGCGCTGCCGCTGGAAGATGGCGACGCGCTGTGCTTCGTGCACAACGACGGCGGCGAGCGGCTGCGCGATCGCGTGGCGGCAGGTGCGGTGGAGGTGCCGGCAGGGTCGCACGTGGTGGCCGTGGAGCCGGCGCCCGCGCCGAGTCGCGCGGCGGCGGTGTACGAGCAGGAGATCGGGATGCTGACGCCCGCGGTCGCCTCGGCGATCGCGGAGGCGGTGCAGCGATACCCGGAACAGTGGATCGTGGAGGCGCTGCGCGAGGCCTCGGCGCGGAACGCGCGATCATGGCGGTACGCGGAGGCGGTCCTGCGGCGCTGGGAGACAGAGGGAAGAAGCGATGAAGGCACTGGGCGAGATCCTGGGCGATCCCCGGCGAACCCCTACGAGCACCTCATCCACCGCGGATACGAGTAGCGGCGCTTCCGGCGCGCAGGACGCTGCACCGGACGCGGCCGCGACCGCCCCCGGGCGTGACTCGCGCGCCTGCCCGATCTGCGACGGCGCGCGGTTCGTGCGCGTCACGAACGACCCGGAGGACCCGCGCTTCGGCCGCCCCGTGCCGTGCGAGTGCGCGACCCGCGAGGACCCCGCCGCGCGCCGCGCACGCCTCGTGCGCTACTCCCGGCTTGGTGCGCTCACGCGGCTCACGTTCAACACGCTGGTGAAGCGCGGGCGCACCAACGACCCGGGCCTGCAGGCGCGGTACGCCGAGGCGGTGGCGATCGCGGAGCGGTTCGCCTCGCACCCCGAGGGGTGGCTGGTGCTCACCGGCCCGCACGGTGCGGGGAAGACGCACATCGCCGCCGCGATCGCGAACCGCGTGATCGAGCGCGGCAACCCTGCGCTGTTCCTCACCGTCGCGGACCTCCTCGACCACCTGCGCTCCTCGTACAGCGAGGACGCCGAGGTGGAATACGACGAACTGCTGGAACAGGTGCGCAGCGCGCCGGTGCTCGTGCTCGATGACCTCGACGCGTACGCGGAGACGCCGTGGGCCCGGGAGAAGTTCTTCCAGGTGGTGTCGCACCGCTTCAACGCCGCGCTGCCCACCGTCTTCACCACCGCGAAGCCGCCGGCCGACGCGGATGCGCGCATCGCCGCGCGCCTGACGGATCCGGCGCTCGCGCAGGTGATCGAGGTCGGGGGCGAGAGCGCGCCACGCTTCACGGCGATCGGCGCCATGACGCGCGACCGGATGGCGGCCTACACTTTCGAGAACTTCGACCCGGACGGGCTGAATCTGGACGCCGCCCAGCGCGCCAGCCTGCGCGGGGCGTTCCTGAAGGCGCGGGACTGGGCGGAGTCGCCCGAGGGCTGGTTCGTGCTGCTCGGCGCCACGGGCTGCGGCAAGACGCACCTCGCCGCGGCGATCGCGAACGCGCGCCTGGCCGCGGGTGATCGCGTGGCGTTCGTGAACGTGCCCGACCTGCTGGACGCGCTCCGCCCGGGGCGCGAGGGCGACGCGGTGACGCTGCTCAACGCGATCCGCGAGGTGCCGATGCTGATCCTCGATGACCTGGGCGCGCAGAAGTCGACGCCGTGGGCGGAGGAGAAGCTGTACCAGCTGCTGAACCACCGGCACCTCGCGCGGCTGCATACTGTCGTGACGACGAACCAGGGGCTGGGCGAGATGGAGCCGAGGATCGCCTCGCGGCTCGCGGACTCCGACATCTCGCGTCTGCAGGAGGTCACCGCCCCCGACTACCGCACCGTGGGCCGCCGCGAGTTCGTGTCGCGACCGCCCTCCGAGGAGACTCCCCCGCCGGCACGGCCGCGGCCGCCGCGCCCACGCCGGGGGTAGACGGGCACCGGCTGGATGCTGCGCGAAGAGACCTACGCAGAGCTGATCTGGGACAGCGGGCGCTCGGTCCGCGGCCTGGTGGTCGTCTGGTCCGACATCGAGGAGCGCGACGAGTTCCAGGCGTGGATCTTCTCGGTGCGCCACGCACAGCCCCACGACTACCAGCTGCCGCCGGGCCTGGAAGCGCTGGCGCACGAGGCGCCGTGGCGCGGGCTGTTCATCGCCAGCGGCCCGGGGCGCTTCCGCGGCGGGACGCAGGGACCGGTGACGCTGATGTTCCGCGGCCGCCCGTGCCGGGCGATGGCGCTGCTGGGCCGCACGAGCACGCACCCCTCGATGACCGCGGACGCCGCCGACGCCGTGCCCAACGAGGGCACGGTGGAGTACCAGCTGCTCGGCCTCCCGTCGGGCCTGGACCCGCGGACGGTGTGACGAGGGACGGTGCAGTGCGCGGCGCGCCTACCTCACGAGCATCACCGAGGTGACGCCGGGGAAGCCGTCCGGGAACCTCGCGCGGAACTGATCGGCGACGAAGGCCGGTCCGCCGACGATGTACAACTGGAAGATGCCATCCCGATCCTGCACCCAGACGCCGGTGGCCCGGCTCGCGGAGGCCGCGGTCGCCAGCTGATCCACGGTGCCCCCGGTGAACACGGCGAGCGCGCGTCCGGTGCTGTCGAAGATCGGCGTGCCGGTGATCCTGCCTCGCTCCGTGGGGGCGGGCGTCGCCGCCGGTGTGGGCGCTGGCGTGGCCGTGGTCAGGGTGAGGCCGGGCGGCAGCGCGAACTGCCCGCTGCTGAAGATGACGGACTCTGCCGCGGCACGGCCATCCACGGTGAAGGTGATGCTGTCGCCGTTGGTCACGTTCGCGGCGCCCCCCGCGAAGATGTCGAACTCCCACGTCCCGGCCGCGCTGACGGTGACTTGCCCGACCTGCGCGCTCCCCTTGAACGCCCGGATCACCTCGCCGGAGGTGCGCCCGGAGCCCCACGCCTTGTACGGCGGCACCTGCGCGTCTGCGCCGCGCGGCGCGATAGCGCCCGTCGCGAGCAGCGCCAGGCCGGCGCATGCCGCGAGACCGAGGATCGTGAGTGCGAGGCGGCGGCGGGCCGGCGCGTGCTGCATGGCGTGCTCCGTGATGCGCAGTGCGGTGCGGGTGGGTGCGGCGTGCCGTGACAGGCGCGCGATGCACAGCCACTGTACGACGGCGCGTGTCGGCGCCGCCGCCTTAGGGCCGCGGCAGGACGCCTTCCTGCCAGTGGGAGCCGTCCGGCCCCCACTCCTTCTTCCACACGGGCACCGTCTCCTTCACGCGATCGACGGCGCGGAGCGCTGCCTCGAAGGCGTCGGCACGGTGGGCGGCGCTGACGGCGACCACGAGCGAGGCGTCGCCCACCGCGAGCGGGCCGAGGCGGTGGTGGATCGCGATGTCGTGCACCTCGCGCCGCGCGTAGTCCGCGAGGATCTCCTCGCCGACGCGCTGCAGCTGGCGCTCCGCCATGCTCTCGTAGGCCTCGTATTCCAGGCGGAGGACGTCGCGGCCCTCGTGGTGGTTGCGGACGATGCCCTCGAAGACGACCACGGCGCCGGAGGCGGGGGTCGTCACCGCGTCGCGGATGGCGCGGACGTTGAGCACCTGGTGCGTGACCACGTAGCGGGGAGTCTCGTTCGCCCCGCCGGAGATCGGCGGAATGAGGGCCACCGTGTCACCGTCGTGCAGCGGCTGCGTCAGGTCGGGGGCGTACTCCTCGTTCACCGCGATCGCGACCCGGCCGAGGTACGGCCGCAGCGCCGGGTACTCGTCGCGCAGGCGATCGCGCAGCGTTGAGACGCTGACCGTGGGGTCGGCGAACTCCTCGACGATCTCGCTCCCGGCGAGGTCGCGCAGCCCGGCGAAGAGGCGGACGGTGACGTGCATGCCCCCAGTATAGGGGGCCCGCCCCTGACCGCTCTCGGCGCGTGGCGTAGCATGCGGGGCGCGATGAACGCGACGAGGACCCCTGACCCCCGCCACCGGCAGCCGCGCCAGTCGCTCGCCCGCGCGCTCTGGGGCGAGGTGTGGGAAGCGCTGCTCCCCCAGCGCTGCATCGCGTGCGGGCAGTTCGGCGCCGCGCTGCACGAGGAGTGCCTGGGGCTGCTGCCGGTGGCTGGGGGATCGCGCTGCGACCGTTGCTGGCGGCCCGGTGCGCGTCTCGATCCGGAGGGGCGCTGCGAGCGGTGCGCGCCGGGCGAGGCCACCCTCGCGTTCGACGCCCTGCGCGCGCCATTCCGCTTCGAGGGCCTGGCGCGGCGTGCGCTGCTGGAGGCGAAGTTCCGCGGCATCACGGCGCACTTGGGGCCCCTGGGGCGTGCGGCGGCGGAGGTGGTGCCCGCCAGGTGGCGGCCGGACGTGGTGGTGCCGGTGCCCCTGGGGCGGCGGCGGGAGCGCGCCCGCGGCTTCAACCAGGCGTGCGAGGCGGCGCGGGCCGTGGCGGAGGCCCTCGACGTGCCGCTGGCGGATGGGGTGGTGCGGCGCGGCCGCGAGACGGCGCCGCAGGCGATGCTGGACGCCGCGGCGCGGCAGGGGAACATCCGCGGCGCGTTCGTCCTCGCGGGGACGCCGCCCGCGCGGGTGCTGGTGGTGGACGACGTGACGACGACCGGCGCGACGCTCTCGGCGATGGCGGCTGCCCTGCGCGCGGGCGGATCGACCCACGTCTTCGCCCTCGCGCTGGGGCGCGAGGACTAATTTCGCCGCAGGCGGCTTACAATTGTGGGGTGCGAGCCCCGATGGGCGCGCGCAACGGGGGCATCTCCTTGATCGTCACCCTCACCCTGAACCCCGCGATCGACCAGACCATCGAGGTGGACCGCTTCACCGAGGGCGACACCAACCGCGTCACCTCGATTCGCGTGGACGTGGGAGGCAAGGGCCTCAACGTCGCCAGAGCGCTGAAGGCGCTGGGGTACGAGCCGCTGGCGATGGGCTTCGCCCCGGGCGACATGGGGCGCGTGATCGAGGATCAGCTCGCGGATCTCGGCATCGGCACCGACTTCACCTTCGTCACGGGCGACACGCGCACGAATGTCACGATCGTCGACCGCGAGCGGCAGCGGCACACCGTGCTGAGCGCGAAGGGCCCGCACGTCAGCCCCGACGACCTGCGACGCCTCTACGAGCGCGTGGACCGGCGCTTGCGCCGCGACACCTGGCTCGTGATCGCCGGGTCGCTTCCGCCTCCGTGCACCGGGGAGGTCTATCGCACGCTCATCGATCACGCCGAGCGAAACGGCGCACTGTCGGCGCTCGACGCGGACGGGCCGGTGGTGCGCGACATCCTCGATCACGGCGGCCGTCCCACGCTGATCAAGATGAACGCCGACGAGTTCGGCCGGATCTATGGTGACCCGGTGTCCACGGAGGACGAGGTCTTCGATGCTGCCGAATCCGTGCGCGCCCTGGGGATCCCCGCCGTGGTCGTGACCCGCGGCCGCGCCGGAGCGGTGGCGCTGACCATGGACGCCGACTACCGCGTGCGCACTCCCGACATCCCCATCGTCTCGGCGCGCGGCGCGGGCGATGCTTTCCTCGCCGGACTGCTCTACGGGCTGCGTCGAGGCGAGTCGTGGCCGCGCGCGCTGGCGCATGCCGGGGCCGCGGGCGCCGCGTGCTGCCTGATGCCGGGCAACACCCCGCCGCGCGCGCACGACATGGCGCGGCTGCTGAACGAGATCGTCGTCGAACGCGTGGCCCAGCGCACGTCGTCCCGCTGATGGGCCCGCGCTGATGCACGCCGCAGTCGTCGTGATGCTCGGCGGCATGCAGGGCGGCCCGCTGGAGGAGCTGCTTCGCCGCGCGCTGGAGGCGAGCGCCCTGGACACCCTCGAGGCAGCGCAGGCCACCGGGCGCTTCGACCGCGCGCTGCTGCTGGCGGATGTGCCCCCCACGCTTCCCGTCCCCGCCGGGGTCACCGTGGAGGTGGACCTGGACGCGGGCGTCACCGCCGACGTGCCCTTCCAGTACGGTCGGCGCCTGACGGACGTGGTCGCGCGCTACGGCATCGACACCCTGCTCTACAGCGGCGCGGGGAGCGCGCCCCTGCTGGACGCGGCGGCGCTGGATGCGTTCATCGCCCCCCTCCACTCCGGGGCGGAGGCGATCTGCGTCACCAACAACCGCTTCTCGGCGGACCTGTTCGCGCTCGCGCCGGCCTCGCTGCTCGCGCGGCTCGACCCGCCGCCCGCCAGCGACAACACCGTCCCGCGACGGCTGCGGGACCAGCACGGCGTCGAGGTGATCGAGCCACCGCGCACGCTGGAGACGCAGTACAACCTCGACTCGCCCGCGGATCTGATCGCGCTCCGCCTGTCCGGGCGCGCGCGCCCGCGGCTGGCCGCGGTGATGGGCGACGCGGGCCTGGACGACGCCCGCGTGCGGCGCGCGGCACGCGTGTTCATCGACCGCACGCGGGAGGTGCTGGTCGCCGGCCGGGTGTCCTCGCGGACGTGGCAGTACCTGGAGAGCGAGGCGGCCTGCCGCGTCCGGCTGCTGGCCGAGGAGCGCGGGATGCAGGCCGCGGGGACGGACGCGGACGGCACCGCGCGCTCGCTGCTCGGTCAGTGGATCGCGGCATCCGGCCCCGAGCGCGCATTCGGCACGCTGCTCCCGGAGCTGTGCGACGCGGCGTTCATCGACATCCGCCCGGCGCTGGTGCAGCTCGGTATCCGGCCCTCGCGCGCGGACCGCTTCGCCGCCGACCTGGGACGCGCGGAGGCGATCGAGGACCCCCGCCTGCGCGCCATCGTCGAGGCGGCGAACGCCTCGCCGGTGCCCGTCGTGCTCGGCGGGCACTCGCTGGTGGGCGGCGTGCTCCCGCTGCTCAACCAGTGGGCGTGGGACGAGCACGACGCGGGACGCCTGTAAGCGTGTTCCGATCGATGCCGCTCGCGTGGCGGCCCATCGGCCCCCGGCACGGCATTCGTATCGCCAACGTGGTGCGGCCGGGCAATGCTCGTCGAGCGGTCCGTCTCAAGGTCAGGATGCTCGAAGGGGCGGAGCCCCTTCGAGCATCAACCCCTCCCGCGCCGGGAGGGGCAGGGGTGGGCCGCCCCCGATCCACCTCGACCCTGCGCTCGACAAGGAGGGGCGTCCCGTGTGCACCTCCATCGCCCTCGCGGGGCGCGCACACCATCGCCTCGCGGTACGATTCGGGCAGCGCTCGGCACGGCTCGGGGTGGGGACCTCGCGGCGGCTCATACGCGCCACACGGCACGACGATGACACGGTGAGGAGGGTGCGATGAGCGCCATCGAGCAGGTCGATCCCGAAGTCGCGGCGATGATCCGGCACGAGGAGGATCGCCAGCAGACGGTGCTGGAGATGATCCCCTCGGAGAACTACGCCAGCGCGGCCGTCATGGAAGCCGTGGGCTCCGTGCTCACCAACAAGTACGCCGAAGGCTACCCCGGGGCGCGCTACTACAACGGCAACGAGTTCGTGGACGACGTGGAGGACATCGCGCGGGACCGCGCGAAGGCGCTCTTCGGCATGGACCACGCCAACGTGCAGCCGCACTCCGGCACGCAGGCGAACATGGCGGTTTACCTGGGCCTGCTCAAGCCCGGCGACACGGTCATGGGCCTGAAGCTCGACATGGGCGGCCACCTCACCCACGGCTCCCCCGTGAACGCCAGCGGCATGCTCTACCACTTTGTCTCGTACACCGTGGACCGCGAGTCCCACCTCGTGGAGTACGACCAGATGCTCGCGCTGGCGAAGGAGGCGCGCCCGAAGATCATCGTGGTCGGCGCCACCGCGTACCCGCGCCTGTGGGACTTCCAGCGCGCCCGCGAGATCGCCGACGAGGTGGGTGCGATCCTGATGGCGGACATGGCGCACATCGCGGGTCTCATCGTCGGTGGCGCGCACCCGAGCCCGGCCGGGCTGGCGCAGGTGCTGACCACCTCCACGCACAAGACGCTGCGCGGCCCGCGCGGCGGGATGGTGCTCTGCGACCGCGACCTTCGCCGCCAGATCGATCGCGGGGTGTTCCCGGGGTCCCAGGGCGGGCCACTGATGCATGTCATCGCCGGCAAGGCCGTGATGCTGAAGGAGGCGGGGACCGAGGCGTTCCGCCAGCACACCCGGCAGGTGGTGGCGAACGCGAAGGCGCTTGCGGCCACGTTGATGGACGCCGGGCTCACCCTGATCTCGGGCGGCACGGACAACCACCTCATCCTGATCGACGTGCGCCCCCTGGGGCTGAACGGCGTGCAGGCGGCAAACGCGCTGGAGGCCGCCGGGATCGTGGTGAACTCCAACCCGATCCCGTTCGACACCCTGCCCCCGCGCGAGGGCGGGGGGATCCGCTTCGGGACCCCGGCCATCACTTCGCGCGGCCTGGTGGAGGCCGACATGACGAAGGTGGCGCAGGCGATGGCGCGCGTGCTGCAGGCCCCGACGGACGAGGGCGTGTTGGCGGCGGTGAAGCGGGAGGTGCAGGAGCTCTGCGCCGCCCACCCGGCGCCGGGCATCCCGAAGCACTAGGGCGGATGGTGCTGGAGCGATCGGACGGGGCCGCGAGCGATCGTGGCCCCCTCGGTGTCCGGGGGCTTCCCGGCCTCGGGCTGACCCGGGGTGCGAGGGCAGCGCGGCCCGAGTCGCCTGCTCCCCGGCCCGGCTCCGTCGATGAGCGGGAGCGCGAGGGCGTCAGCCCTCGGCATCTGAACCCCCTTCCCGCGCAGGGAAGGGGGCAGGGGGATGGGCCGCCCCCGACCGGTCTTGACGGCCTCGACGCCCCTGCCCGGCGCTCCGTCGCGCATGCTTCCGGGGCGGGTTTGCTCCTTCGGCGGCTCGACCCCTACACTCGCTATTCAATTACCGCTTGATCGGGGCGGAACCGGCGCTCGCCGGATCACCGCCTCCTTCAGACCAGGGTCAGCGGAGGCCTTGTGAACGAATACGAACTGATGACGATTCTGCATCCGCGCCTCACGGCGGATGAGACGGCCGCGGCCATCGCATCCATCGAGGCGCAGATCGCGGCACACGGCGGCGAGATGCTCTCGACGGACGTCTGGGGCCGCCGGCGCCTGGCGTACCCGATCAACGGGTCGATGGACGGCACGTACGTCCTGATGACGCTGAAGATGCCCGCCCCCGGCGCCGCGCCGCTGGAGGCCTGGCTGGTGATCACGGACCCCGTGCTCCGGCACTTGCTGATCCGTGGCATCATCCCCTACCAGGGGCGCGATCGCGATGACGACCGTGACCGGGATCGGGACCGCGACCGGGACGACCGGGACGACCGGGACGACCGGGACGACCGGCGCGACCGGGACGAACGTGACGACCGCGGCGAGCCAGAGGCCGAGGCCGAGGCCGAGGCCGAGGCTCCTGCGGCGGTCCTCGAGGGCGCTGCTGCGGCACCCGAGGAAGCACCGGCTGCGGCCACGGCCGACGAGTAGACGGCGCCCCGAGCGGGGGTTCTCAGATGCTGAACAAGTGCATGATCATTGGCAACCTGGGCGCCGACCCGGAGATGCGGTACACCGCCAACGGGAGCGCCGTCACGACGTTCCGCGTGGCGACCTCGCGCTCGTTCACGGGCCAGGACGGGCAGCGTCGCGAGGAGACCGAGTGGTTCTCCGTGGTGACGTGGAACCGCCTGGCGGAGATCTGCGCGCAGTACCTGACCAAGGGGCGCACGGTGTACGTCGAGGGGCGCATGCAGACGCGCTCCTGGGACGACCAGACGACCGGCCAGAAGCGATACCGCACGGAGCTGATCGCCGAGGAGGTGAAGTTCCTCGGCGGCCGTGACGGCGGTGGCGGTGGGGGCGGCGGCGGATTCGCGCCCGGCATGGCCGTGGGCGCGGACACCGAAGGCGACATTGACCCGGACGAGCTGCCCTTCTAGGGCCGTCCGCGAGGAGGTTTCGTATGACGAGCGACGAGGGATTCCGAGAGGACCGGCCGCGCCGCGGTGGCGGCGGGAGCCGCGGTGGTGGCGGTGGCGGGGGCGGGGGCGGGTTCCGCCGGCCTCGAGGCTGCGAGTTCTGCAAGGCGAAGACGGATGTGGCGGACTACAAGGACGCCGGGCTGCTGCGCCGCTACATCACGGATCGCGGCAAGATGGAGCCGCGGCGCAAGGTGGGCACCTGCGCCCGGCACCAGCGCGTGGTCGCGCAGGCGATCAAGCGCGCGCGGACGATCGCGCTGCTGCCGTACACAGGCGAGCACGTGCGTCTCTCCGGCTCGTCCATGGGGCGCCGCTAGCGGGTCCGCAACCATCGGCCGTGCCCGCGCCCGTCCGGGCCCGGGCGCTCCCCCCGGCCCCGGTTGCGCGCTGACGTGTGCGCGTTGATGCGGGCTGCTCCGCGGGGAAGGATCGATCAGAGTGGCCGGAGCCCGGCAGTCCAAAGCCTCCCACCGCCGCGATGTGCTGGCGCGTGAGGCCACCAGGCAGGAACGGATCACCCTCGGCGCGCTCGGCGTCCTCGCCGCCGTAGCGATCATCGTCGCGGCGGGCGTCGTGTGGGGCGTCATCCTCCCGCGCCGCGCGCACATCATCACCGTCGGCACCGAGACGTTCGACGCGGCCGCGGTGGCGAAGCGAGCCGAGCTCCTGGTCGCCAGCGGCAGCCAGTCCCAGGACGACCCCGTGACCGCTGCGGTCGCCGAGATCCGGCGCGACGAGACGCTGCTGCAGGCGGCTCCCGCCGAGGTGGGCGATGTCAGTGCCGATGACGTCCAAAAGGAGATCCGCAAGCGCCTCGGGATGGCGGACAACGCCACCGCGGCGGAGTACAGCACCACGTACCAGGAGTACCTGAAGCGCGGCGGGCTGGAGCGGACGAGCTTCGAGCGCCGGATGCGCGCCGTGATCCTGTCGGATCGCCTCGCCGCCAAGTTCATCGCGAGCCTGGGTGACGGCGGCCCCCAGTATCACCTCCAGGGCGTCAGCTCGTCCGACGAGAACAAGGTGAAGCAGTTCCGGGAAGCCGTCGCGGGTGGCGCCGATTTCATGGCCAAGGCCACCGAGATGGGGCTCTCCACCGACAAGCGCTCGGCGGACTTCGACTGGCTGCTGCCGCCCACCTCCGGGATCCTGAAGGACATCGCGCACATCGACACCGTGCCCGCCGGGCAGATGACCGAGGTGCTCCAGGACAACCTGATGTACTTCGTCTTCCGCGTCGCCGAGCGGGACGAGAAGCGCGCCTACACGGACGTCCAGAAGACCTTCCTGGGGAACCAGCGGGTCACCGAATGGATCGACCAGCAGAAGGACAAGGTGAAGGTCACCCAGGACATCTCCGACAGCGAGCGCACGTGGATCCTGAAGCGCGTCCTCGCTGCGGTGCAGAGGATGCGCGAGCAGAATTCGCCCCCCGCGGGGGCAGGGAGATGACCGAGGCGATCGGGATCTCCCTGCTGGGCGCGGGGAACATCGGCGCGGGGGTGATCGCTGCGCTCGCGGCGGGAGCGTCGCGCTACGCCGCTCGCGTCGGACGGCCGCTGGAGCTGCGCCGCGTGCTGGTGCGTGACGCGGCGCGCGCCCGCCCGGGGGTCCGCGCCGACCAGGTCGCGACGCGGATCGAGGACGTGCTGGCGGACGGCGCGACGAAGATAGTCGTGGAGCTGCTGGGCGGCGAGGAGCCCGCACGCACGTACATCGAGCAGAGCCTGCGCTCCGGCCGGCACGTGGTGACGGCGAACAAGGAAGTGATGGCGAAGTTCGGCGCCTCGCTGCTGCAGATCGCGCACGACCACGGCGTCCGCCTGCTGTACGAGGCCTCGGTGGGTGGCGGCATCCCGGTGATCGCGCCGCTGTCGCGCGACCTGCTCGCGAACGAGGTCACGGCCGTCACCGCGATCATCAACGGCACCACGAACTTCATGCTGACCGCCATGGCGCAGCAGGGCGCGAACTACGAGGACGTGCTCGCGGAGGCCCAGGCCCTCGGCTACGCGGAGCCCGATCCCACCGCGGACGTGGAGGGCATCGACGCCTCGTTCAAGCTCGCCGTGCTCTGCGGGCTCGCGTTCAACGTGCAGGTCGCGCCGGAGGATGTGGCGCGCGAGGGCATCACGGGCATCACCGCGCAGGACATCGCCTACGCGGACGAGCTCGGATACGTCATCAAGCTCCTGGCGCGCGCGCGGACGGTGGACGGCGAGGTCGAGGCCACGGTGCGGCCCACGCTCGTGGCGCTGTCGGAGCCGCTGGCGAAGGTGGACGGCGTGCTCAACGCGGTGCAGGTGGAGGGCGACCTGGTCGGGCGCGTGCTCTTCGAGGGGCCGGGGGCGGGTCCGGGCCCCACGGCGTCGTCCGTGCTCGCCGATGTGCTGGACGCCGCGCAGGACGTGGCCACGGGCCGCCGCCCGCTGGCGTTCATCCCGCGACGGTCGGTGCGCGTGCGCCCGCCACAGGAGCACGAGGCCCGGTACTACCTCCGCATGACCGTGGAAGACCGCCCGGGTGTGCTCGCGCGGATCGCGACCGTGCTGGGCAACGCCCGGATCAGCATCGCCTCGTTCATCCAGTACGAGGTGGAGGACGCGCCCGAGGGGGCGGCCGACCTCGTCTTCACCACGCACCGCGCGAGCGAGGGCGCTCTGACGGAGGCGATCCGCGAGATCGAGCGCATGGACGTGGTCCTGGAGATCGGCAACGTGCTGCCGATGGCGGGGTAGGGAGCGGCGCCATGATGCCGGCGGAGGCAGGCCGCAGCGGCACCGACGAGGTTCCCGGCCACCTGCGCGGGACTTGGGTCGCAGATGAGCTGGCCGGCGCGCTGCGCCACATCGATGCCCTCACGCACGCGATGGAGAGCCTGCAGCAGGGCATGCGCCTGCAGCAGCAGGAGATCGCGCGCCTCGGCGACGGCCTGCAGACCGTCGATGGCCGCTCGCAGCGGCACGAGGCAGGCCAGGAGGTCGCGCTCGGCCTGCGACAGGAGATCGCCGCGCTGCGCTTCACGCTGGACGCCGAGGCCGAGCTGAGGCGGGACCTGGTCGCGCGCATCGAGCGCGGCGACGCACGGGAGGCGGAGACGCAGCGCGAGCTCCAGCGCGTGCTCACGCAGATCGCGTCGCGCCTGGACACCGCCGATGGCCGCCAGGCCTCGATTGCGGAGCGCGAGCAGCACCTGGCGGGCGGGCTCGCCGACGCGGCGCGCGAGGAGCAATCCACGGAGTCGCGGCTCACCAACCTGGAGCGCCGCCTCGCCGCCGAGCGGGACGCGACGCGGCACACCGGGCAGGAGATCGCCCGCGTCGCCGGTGCGATCCCGGAGCTGCTCGCGAAGATCGAGGACCTCGCGGTGCGCATGCGCGGCGCGCAGGAGGAGCAGCGGCGGGTGGTGGAGGACGTGGCGCTGATCAGCGCCGTGCGCGACCGGGAGACGGATCTCCTCGACGCACTGGAGCAGCAGCGGCTGACGCGCGCTCGCCTGGAGGATCGCCTGAACACCATCGAGGAGGAGATCGAGGCCGTGCGCCGGGACAGCGCCGCCGTGCAGGAGCAGCTGGCGCTGCTGGCGCGCGACCGCGCGCACGAGGCCGAGGAGCGGCGCCGGCTGCAGGAGCGGCTGGAGGCGCAGCGCGATACCGTGGCGGAGCACCTCCGCCGCGCGCTGCATGCCGACGAGGATCGCGCGCGGCGGCGCATCGAGGAGATCGAACGCGACGTGCGCGTCGCGCGGAGCCTGCTGGTCCGGCTCGACGAGCAGGCCAGCGAGACGGAGCAGGAGCAACCGCTGTGACGCGACCCGCCGACCAGTCGCAGATGCCGCCCACGCGCTTCATCCTCGAGCGCTACCGCGATCTGCTGCCTGTCACGGAGCGCACGCCGATGGTGTCGCTGGGCGAGTGCGGCACCCCGCTGGTGCGATCGCGGTCGATCGAGCGGGAGCTGGGCCTGAAGGCGCTGTACTTCAAGCTCGAGTCCATGAACCCCACCGGCTCGTTCAAGGATCGCGGGATGGTGCTGGCGATCGCCAAGGCGGTGGAGGACGGTGCGCAGGCGGTGATCTGCGCCTCCACCGGCAACACCTCGGCTTCGGCGGCGGCGTACGCAGTGCGGCACGGGCTGAAGGCGTACGTGATCGTCCCGGACGGCAAGATCGCCATGGGCAAGCTCGCGCAGGCCGTGGTGCACGGGGCGGAGATCGTGCAGGTCGCGGGGTCGTTCGATGACGCGCTCAACGTGGTGCGCGAGCTGGCGGCACGGCACCCGGTGGCGCTGGTGAACTCCGTGAACCCGCACCGCATCGAGGGCCAGAAGACCGGGGCGTTCGAGATCGTGGACGAGCTCGGCGACGCGCCGGATCTGCTCTGCATCCCCGTAGGCAACGCCGGGAACATCACGGCGTACTGGAAGGGCTTCTGCGAGTACTTCCAGCTGGAGCGTGCCGGTCAGCGCCCGCAGATGTGGGGCTTCCAGGCCGAAGGTGCCGCGCCGATCGTGCGGGGTGCGCCCGTGGAGCACCCGGAGACCATCGCCACCGCGATCCGCATCGGCAACCCGGCGTCGTGGCAGCAGGCCGTGGCCGCGCGCGACGACTCCGGCGGCCGCATCCGCGCCGTCACCGACGACGAGATCCTCGAGGCTTACCGCCGGCTGGCAGCGGAGGAGGCGATCTTCTGCGAGCCCGCCTCGGCCGCGTCGCTCGCCGGGTTGATCCGCCAGCACCGCGAAGGCGTGGACCTGTCCGGCAAGACGGCGGTCTGCATCATCACCGGCAACGGCCTGAAGGACCCCGACACCGCCCTCGGCATCGCCGCGACGATTCACCGCTCGGCCTCCGACCTGGCTTCGGTGGAGCAGGCCCTCGGCTGGTCGTAACGGCGCTCTCGCCCGGGGGCGAAGCAGGAACTCCGTCCGCCCGGTGCTACGATTGATAGCGCTTCGCCTACAGTCGTTTCTCCTCGAAGGTGGCCTGCATGGCATCTGCACCTGAGCGCGTCGCGGACCGCGAGGCCGTCATCGCCACGATCCGCACGTTGATCGACCAGCTCGGGCTCGACAGCGGGTCGGAGGGGCTGGCTGAGACGCCGCGCCGCATCGCCGACATGTACCTCGAGCTGTTCGAGGGGCTCCGCCAGGACCCCGCGGACCAGTTGCGGGTGCAGTTCGAAGAGGGGCACGACGAGATGGTGATCCTCAGGGACATCCCGTTCTATTCGATGTGCGAGCACCACTTCCTGCCGTTCCACGGCACGGCGCACGTGGGCTACCTGCCGAACGGGCGCATCGTCGGGCTCTCGAAGATCGCGCGCGCGGTGGAGATCTTCGCGCGGCGCCCGCAGGTGCAGGAGCGGCTGACGAGCCAGATCGCGGACGCGATCGAGACCGTGCTCGGCGCGAAGGGCGTGGGCGTAGTGATCGAGGCCGAGCACCTGTGCATGACGGCGCGCGGTGTCCGCAAGCCCGGCTCCATGATGGTCACCTCTGCCATGCGAGGGCGCTTCCGCAACGCGGAGAACACGCGCCAGGAGTTCCTCCGCCTGATCGGGCGGTAGGCCGAGGCAGGTCGAGCGATGACGGCACCTCAGACCACCACCGGACCTGTGGGTCCCCTCCGGCGCATCGCCATGCTGTCGCTGCACACCTCCCCGCTCGCGCCGCTCGGCGGGCGCGAGACCGGCGGGATGAACGTGTACGTGCGCGAAGTCGCCTCGCAACTGGCCGCGCTGGGGATCGCGGTGGACGTCTTCACGCGCCGCTCCTCCACCGGCGAACCCGAGGTGCAGCCGATCGCCGCGGAACGGCCGGGCCTCCCGGGCGCGCGGCTCGTGCAGGTCACCGCCGGTCCCCGGGCGCGCATCGAGAAGGAGGAGATGCTGCCGTACGCCGGTGCCTTCGCTGAGGGCGTCGAGGCGTTCCGGGCGCGCGAGGGCGTGACGTACGACGTCATCTACTCGCACTACTGGCTCTCCGCGGAAGCCGGCGCGATCCTCGCGGTGCGCTGGGACGTGCCGCACGCGGCGATGTTCCACACGCTGGCGGAGGTGAAGCTGCGCGCCCGGGCTTCCGAGTCGGAGCCGCGGGAGCGCATCGACGCGGAGCAGCGGCTGGTGAGCGGGCTGGACCGGATCATCGCCGCCACCGAGCACGAGCGGCGCCTGTTGGCGCAGATCTACCGCGTCCCCACCGGCCGCGTGGCGGTCGTTCCGCTGGGGGCGGACCTGGACCAGTTCCGGCCGCGTCCGCAGGCGGAGGCGCGCGCCGCGCTGGGCATCGACCCGGGGGAGCGCATGGTGCTAGCGGTGGGCCGCATCGAGCCGCTCAAGGGATTCGACATCCTCATCCGCGCGATCGCGCAGCTGAGCGACCGACGCGGCGTGGTGCTCTCCATCATCGGCGGCGACGAGCGGGCCGAGCGGGAGGTGGCGGCGCTGCGCGCGGTGGCGGCAGAGGTGGGCGTCGCGGAGGCCGTGCGGTTCCTGGGCCCGCGCCCGCACGAGGCGCTCCCCGCCTACTACAACGCGGCCGACGTAGTGGCGGTCCCCTCGTTCTACGAGTCCTTCGGCCTGGTGGCGGTGGAGGCGATGGCGTCCGGGACACCGGTGGTCGCCTCGCGCGTGGGCGGGCTGGCCTCCACGGTTGCCGATGGCCGCACGGGCTACCTTATCCCGTGGCGCTGCCCGGAGCCGTTCGCGGAGAAGATCGAGCTCCTGCTGCGCAACGAGGAGCTCCGCCGTGCGCTGGGGCAGGGCGCCGCGGAGCGGATGCGCGCCTACTCGTGGCGTGAGGTCGCACGCGCGATCGCCTCGACGCTCGAGGCGGTGGTCGCCGAGCACGCGGGCGATCACGCCCTTGCCGCCGGGTGCTAGACTCCCCCGCATGACAACCCGGCCACCCTCGACCGAGCCGCCCTCGACCAGTCCGGCGCAGATCGACCCCGCGCTCGACCTGCTGGATGAGCTGGAGGCGAAGGCGCCGAAGCGCGCCCTCGCCGTCTTCGCACACCCGGACGACGCCGAGTTCAGCAGCGGAGGGACGCTGGCGCTGCTCTGCAAGCGCGGCTGGGACGTGAGCGTGGTGGTCACCACCAGCGGGAACAAGGGCACCAAAGACCCGGAAGTCACCCCGCAGTACCTCGCGGGCATCCGTGAGGAGGAGCAGCGCCGAGCCAGCGCCATCCTCGGTACGCGCGAGCCGATCTTCCTCGGCTTCCCGGACGGGTACGTGCACGAGGACGACGAGCTGCGGGGGCTGCTTGTGCGGCAGATCCGCCTGCACCGCCCGGAGCTGGTGATCACGTGGGACGGCTTCCGTGCCGGGTTCAACCACCGGGATCACCGGAACACCGGGCGCGCCACCTACGACGCGATCTACCCGGCCGCGGACGACCACCTCTACTACGTCCTGGACAAGGAAGAGGGGCTGGAGCCCTTCCGGCCGCAGGCGATGCTCCTGGCCGGGACCCGCGACCCGGACTACCACGTCGACATCTCGCCGGTGATCAGGACGAAGGTCCTCGCCATCCTCGCACATACGTCCCAGATCCACGGGCGGACGGAGGCGGACACGATGCGGATGTGGGAAGAGCGCGCGAAGGCCGCCCGCGAGGCCGGTGACGAGTCCGCTTCGCCGTACCGGGAGTCGTTCACGAAGGTGCTGCTGCGGCGGTAGCGGAATCTGCCTCAGTCTGGTCGCGCCCCATGACCCATCCAACGGAGCTTTCGGGCGAGCAAGTCGTGCTGCGGCCGCTGCGCGCTGACGACGTGCCTCGCCTGCGCGAACTCGCCGCTGATCCCGAGGTTGCCCGGTGGTGGCCGGACCTCGATGAGCCCGAACTGCTGGAGAAGGTGCGCGGCCAGCCGGACGAGGGCTTCTTCGCGATCGTCCACGGCGGGGAGACGATCGGACTGGTCCAATACCACGAGGAAGCCGACCCCGAGTACCGGCATGCCGGGATCGACATCTTCCTCGGCAGGCCGTACCAGGATCGCGGGCTGGGCACGGACACGATTCGCACGATCGCGCGACATCTCATCCACGATCGGGGACACCACCGGCTCACGATCGACCCTGTCGCGCACAACGAGCGCGCCATTCGCACCTATGAGAAGGTGGGCTTCCGGCGGGTCGGCGTCATGCGCCAGTACCAGCGCGACCCTGGTGGGAGCTGGCAGGACGGCCTGCTGCTCGATCTGCTCGCCTCGGAACTGACGTAGGCGAGGCCGGGCGGGCCGGCCGTTCGGGAATCCTCGCAGCGGGGTTTGACATAGCCCCGCAGTAGTCCCAGACTCAGAGGTCGCGCCTGTTGCAGGTGCGCAGTTTCTCGCGAAGTTTCGGTCGTTTGGCCAGTTCGCGATGAGGACCGGCGGCACGTTCCCTCGGCGGGAGACGTCCGCGACAGGCTCATCCAACAGCCTTTCGGCCGTTCTCGTTTGCCTGATTTCAGCCCTCTACAGGCCGCCTCGGATGGGGACAGGTCCGCGAGGACAAGAGTGGGGAGTCGGCGTGCCGACGATCAATCAGCTGGTTCGCACTCCGCGAACCCCGATCCGCAAGAAGACGAAGGCGCCGGCGTTGCGCTTCCGGTTCAACACGCTGAAGAACCGCATGCGCCGCTCGCCAAAGGGTTCTCCGCAGAAGCGCGGCGTGTGCACCCAGGTGCGCACCGTCACGCCGAAGAAGCCGAACTCCGCGCTGCGGAAGATCGCGCGCGTGCGCCTCTCGAACAACATCGAGGTGACGGCGTACATCCCGGGCGAGGGGCACACCCTGCAGGAGCACTCCGTGGTGCTCATCCGCGGCGGTCGTGTGAAGGACCTCCCCGGCGTGCGCTACCACATCGTCCGTGGCGCGCTGGACGCGCAGGGCGTCAAGAACCGCAAGCGCGGCCGTAGCAAGTACGGCACGCGGAAGGCGTAGAGGATCCGCAGATGCGCCGAAACCGCGCCGTCACCCGTCCCACCATCCCGGACCCCCGCGACCAGTCGCGCGTGGTCAGCAAGTTCATGTCGAACCTCATGCGCGACGGCAAGAAGAGCGTCGCGGAGCGCGTTGTCTACGACGCGTTCGACAAGATCGAGGAAGTCACCGGTCGCCGCGCCATCGACGTGTTCGAGGCAGCGGTGCGCAACGTGACCCCGGTGATCGAGGTGAAGCCTCGTCGCGTCGGCGGCGCCACCTACCAGGTGCCCGTCGACATCCGCAGCGAGCGCCGTCAGGCGCTGGCCCTGCGCTGGCTGCTGGAATCGTCGCGCCGCCGAGGCGGGCGCTCGATGTCCGAGAAGCTGGCGGCGGAGCTGCTGGACGCGGCCAACAACGCTGGGAATGCGATTCGTCGCAAGGAAGAGACGCACCGGATGGCGGAAGCCAACCGTGCGTTTGTGCACTACCGCTGGTAATCAGCGCGGCCTGACGCGTCCCCCCCTCGCCGGTGGCGGGGAACGACGCGCGCCCGACGATCGCAGCGTGCAGAGCAAGTAGGAAGCTTCGAGGATCAGATGGCCCGGACCACGCCGCTCGACCACGTCCGCAACATCGGCATCATCGCGCACATCGATGCCGGTAAGACGACCGTGTCCGAGCGCATCCTGTTCTACACCGGGCGCACGTACAAGATCGGCGAGGTCCACGAGGGCACGGCGGTCATGGACTGGATGGAGCAGGAGCGCGAGCGCGGCATCACGATCACGTCCGCAGCGACCACCTGCCAGTGGGCTAACCACACGATCAACATCATCGACACCCCGGGCCACGTGGACTTCACGGTCGAGGTGGAGCGGTCGCTGCGCGTCCTGGACGGCGGGGTGGTGGTCTTCGACGGCGTCGCCGGCGTGGAGCCCCAGTCCGAGACGGTGTGGCGCCAGGCCGACAAGTACAGCGTCCCGCGCATCTGCTTCGTCAACAAGATGGACCGCATGGGCGCGAACTTCGAGCGCTGTGTTGAGATGATCGTCTCCCGCCTCGGCGCCGTCCCGGCTCCCGTGCAGATCCCGATGGGTGCCGAGGACCAGTTCCGCGGCGTGGTCGACCTCATCTCCATGAAGGCCGTCACGTTCGAGGGCGAGCGGGGCCTGCAGGTGGTGGAGTCCGACATCCCGGCCGAGCACCAGGAGGCCGCCGAGGCCGCCCGTGAGGCGCTGATCGAGCGTGTCGCGGAGAACGATGACCAGCTCATGGTCTCGTTCCTGGAAGGTCACACCATCGACAACGTCGAGCTGGTGAAGGCGATCCGCCGCGCCACGATTGCGGGCAAGATCAATCCGGTGCTCTGCGGCACCGCGCTGAAGGACAAAGGCGTGCAGCGCCTGCTGGACGGCGTCATCTCGTACCTGCCGTCGCCGCTGGACGTTCCGCCGGTCATCGCTCACCTCCCGAACGACCCCGAGGTCACGGTGGAGCGCCCGCCCAGCGACGACGAGCCGCTCACCGCCCTCGCGTTCAAGGTCGTGGCAGACCCGTTCGTGGGGCGCCTGGTCTTCTTCCGCGTGTACTCCGGCGCGGTGAAGTCCGGCGACACGGTCATGAACGCCACGCGCAACGGCCGCGAGCGCTTCGGACGCATCGTGAAGATGCACTCCAACTCACGCGAAGAGGTGGAGGAGGTGCGCGCGGGCGACATCGCCGCCGCGATCGGCCTGAAGGACACCTTCACGGGCGACACGCTATGCGATCGCGAGCACCCCGCAATGCTGGAGTCGATCACCTTCCCCGAGCCCGTCATCTCGGTGGCCGTGGAGCCGAAGACGCGCGACGACCAGACGAAGATGGGCGAGGCGCTGCAGAAGCTCCTGGAGGAAGACCCCACCTTCCGAGTGCGCTTCGACGAGGAGACCGGGCAGACGGTGATCTCCGGCATGGGCGAGCTGCACCTGGAAGTCATCGTCGACCGCATGAAGCGCGAGTACAAAGTCGACGCGAACATCGGACGCCCGCAGGTGTCCTACCGCGAGACGGTCACGCACGCGACGCGCGCCGAGGGCCGCTTTATCCGCCAGACCGGTGGTCGTGGTCAGTACGGCCACTGCATCCTGGAAGTCTCGCCGCGAGACCCGGGTTCCGGGTTCCTGTTCGAGGACAAGACGGTGGGTGGTTCCATCCCGCGCGAGTACATCAGCTCCGTGCGGCGCGGCGTGGAAGGCGCACTGTCCAGTGGCCAGAAGGCTGGCTTCCCCGTGGTGGACGTGTACGTCGCCGTGGTGGACGGCTCGTACCACGACGTGGACTCCTCCGAAATGGCATTCGAGACCGCGGGCTCCATGGGGATGCGCGACGGTCTGCAGAAGGCCGGTTCCGTCCTGCTGGAGCCGGTGATGAAGCTCGAGGTGACGACGCCTGAGGACCACTTCGGTGACATCCTCGGCGACCTGTCCTCGCGGCGTGGGTTGGTGCAGGGGTCGGAGCTGCGGGGCAACACCCGCATCATCAAGGCGCTGGTGCCACTGGCGGAGACCTTCGGATACACCACCGACATCCGCTCGATGACGCAGGGGCGCGCGGCGTTCTCCATGGAGTTCGACCACTACGAGCGCGTTCCGGCGAGCGTCGCCGACGAAATCAGCAAGAAGACGAAGGGCGTCGGCGCCTAGCAGGCGGGCCGACCGCACAGGTGGCCGGCGAAGGAGTGGACACCACAGATGGCCAAGGGCGTATTCCAGCGGAACAAGCCGCACGCGAACATCGGGACGATCGGTCACGTGGACCACGGGAAGACGA
>Ga0172380_10002997_pt1 | contig 24389 bp, 41 predicted proteins | sample Leawe162metaG_FD_119747 | JGI IMG/M metagenome (GOLD analysis project Ga0172380, IMG submission 119747) | Leachate microbial communities from a municipal landfill in Southern Ontario, Canada - Leachate well 162 metaG | ecosystem: Engineered > Solid waste > Landfill > Unclassified | place...
CTCATGCTCGTCCTCGCAGCCATATCCTACGGGTATGACCTCATCCTCATCACCCTCTTTGCATTTGATAAAAATAAATGGCTCCTCTCTCGTGAATGTATCGCTATCTCTATCGCCATGATATTCTTCTTATCTTCGCTCTATATCGATAATACTCAGCTACGAATAGCTATGGTCATAATTGGAGCAATGGCGGGTGAAGGTACTATGGTCATAGCCTGATTCTGGAAAATAAAGAAAATAATGAGGACTCTCGATTAAGAGAAAAATTTTGACAGTACCGCGTCTCTCACTACAATGCCCCTACTTTGTTATGCGGACGTAGCTCAATTGGCTAGAGCTCCTGCCTTCCAAGCAGGTTGTTGTGGGTTCGAGTCCCATCGTCCGCTCCAAAATAAAGTATAAAACTACCTTCGGGTAGTTTTTGTTTACATAGTGGGACATCGAACGAGTTCGAGTGACTCGCTCTGAGATTCACTCAGAGCTCCCGTCCGCTCCATTACAAACTATAAACCACCCCAACGGGGGTTTTATTTTACCCCAAAGAATATCTAATCCTCTATCAGCTCCTCAAGTGCCTCTATCTTGCGAGAAACTGATTTCTCCATTTTTTTACCGTGGAGGCCTGTAATACCCTCATCGGACATATCAGCGATATCCATCTTGAATACTTTTTTGAGGACAGTAGCGAGTTCCTCTTCTGAGCTACACTCTATCTCTGCGTATTCGAGGATGCCGTGTGCTGATTGAAACGAATCTATCACAAGCTCTACATTTTTATATCCTGGCAGATGATAAATCTCACGAATTCGTCCGAGAGACTTATCGAGCTCGGCACCTGAATCCAGGAGTATCTGCATCATCGACGAGAGCGAGCCGATTCGAGTCTCTATTTCTTCTCTTGATTTCACGCCCTTACGAGTCTGTTTTGGTCATTTTATCGTGATATAGGGTACACTGTCGACTGTACGAAGCCGAATCTTTGACCCTCGAGCGAACCCCCTCTCAGCGAAATCTCGTATCTGCATGAGGACATCTGTATCAGGTACTTCGACGGAAATATTGCCTAATCCGAGAAGTCCTGATTTCTTCCCTTCTGGGAGAGTGTATCTCCAGTTATCTGCTGAGAAATCCCCAATACGGAAAAAGAAATCCGTAATATCACAGATTCTCTTCGGCTCTATGTCCTTTTTCTCGAGGACTTTTCGGACTTTTTTGATATCAAATATTTTTGTTTCGATTTCCATGGTGAGAAGTTTTAGATTGGAAGCTAGGATTATTATATTCAAATCCTCTATTTTGTACTTATTTAAGTATTTCGTTTTGATATTTTGTACCCCAAGAGCGCCGCACGGCTCAGATGGCATCCCTTCCCCTGGTTATCGATCAGTCTCACCATCATCTCATAGAGTGATTTTATTTCCAGGTCCGCAGCGAGGTATTTGAGTCTATTGGTCGCCGAGATATATCGGTGTGGGATAAATTCGGCAAATACCTCTTCTCGGAGACTGGCGGCATTCTTGCGAAGCCAACGCTCGATGATAGCCGTATCATTCACATCTACCCCTGTACGAGTCGTCAGAGCCTCCAGGAGGGCATGCTCTGGAGCTGTCACCATGAATTGGACTCATTCTATCGAGAGACGAGTAGAGTATTTCTTGATAAGTGGGTAAAGTGATTTCTTCTCGCCTCTCACAACCTGGGACACGAGACGGTAATCTCCGAGGAGTGCGAGCTTGCCTGCGTCCTTTTGTGTGACAATCTGCATCGTCTCTGGGAGCGAGTAATCACGGAGAGAAAATGCGAGGGCCTTTGAGCCAGTGATAATCCCCTGCCCCAGATAGTTTTCGGCAATAACCTTTTTGAGGATAGGCCAATAGAAGTCCTCTGGGTCTAATTTTTCACCCATATTCCACAGATACATACCCTTGCGAATCGAGACGAGAACTCCGGTCGAAACCAGACGATGCACGAGCTTGTACGCTGCACCTTTTTTCACATCACCCCTCGTGGATTCATGAGAGCCTTCTATATCAGCAAGTGACCATAGCTTTTGTCATTTTTTCTTCATTCTTTGAACAATTTTATCAAAATCCATATCAGGCAAATACATTATAAAATAAAGATATAGCTGTTATAACTTTAGTATATTTTTATCTATAAAATTGCAATAGTTTTTTCTATAAATATATGATTTTATTATCCTGCATGAGTCATAATTGTATGCAGGAAAATCGCTCTCATATGTCCTTTTTACTGCTTTTAGACATTGCGATATTTTCTCCTCTGAATGCAAGTTTTTTACATTTATAAAAATTTCCTATACTTCCTGTATTCAAAAAGAGGAAAACCTCCCTTTTGGCATTTGTATTTCGTATCTCGTATTATGAATCTCAGTACCGCCTCCCTCACCGATATGCTCGCTGGCCTCAAAGATGGCACTCTCACTCAGGCTCAGATCTGGGGACACTTCGATCATGTGACCACAGAACTCGATCCAGAGCTCCAGGCGTATAATCACAGGACGAAAGAACAGCCAGGGGCAAATGAAGGCCCTCTCGCGGGTCTCCCTGTCGCTATCAAGGATGTCTATAGTGAAACTGGCGTCCCTACGACTGCATCGAGTAAGATGCTCGCCAACTATATCGCTCCCTACGAATCAACCGCTACAGCTCGTCTCAAGGCTGCTGGTATGGTGAGCCTCGGAAAAGTAAACCACGATGAATTTGCCATGGGTGCGACGGGTGAAAACTCAGCCATGAGAATCTCACGAAATCCGTGGGATACCACTCGTGTCCCTGGTGGAAGTAGCTCAGGCTCATCTGTCGCTGTTGCATCTGGCATGGCGCCGGTCTCTATCGCCACTGATACTGGAGGAAGTATCCGTCAGCCCGCATCTCTCACTGGTGTCGTCGGATTCAAGTGAACCTACGGAAGTGTCTCTCGCTACGGTGTCATACCAATGGCATCCTCTCTCGATACTATGGGCGTCCTCTCTCGTACAGTCCGAGATGCTCACCTCGTCTGGGATGCTATGCAGGGTCACGATCCTCTCGATGCGACATCGCTCGACGGAAGAATCGAAGTCTCTCCAGATATCTGGAATCGTACAGATCTCAAGTGAGTAAAAATCGGGCTTCCAAAAGAATACTTCGGTGAAGGTATCGAAGCTGGAACACGAGAAGTCATCGAACAAGCCAAAAAAACACTCACAGACCTCGGAGCAGAACTCATCGAAGTCTCTCTGCCCTCGACTGACTACGCTCTCGCTGCCTACTATGTCATCGTCCCGAGTGAAGTTTCTTCAAACCTCGCACGATTTGACGGTGTCCGATTCGGACATATCACGGGTGAAGAATTCCGAGACTATGCTGACTGGATCAGTCATACTCGCAGTGAAGGATTCGGTGCAGAATCAAAACGCCGTATCATGATCGGAGCATTCGCGCTGTCTTCAGGATTTTACGATGCATACTACCACCGCGCGTCTCTTGTCCGAGAACTCGTGAGAAAAGAATTCGCCGAAACATTTGAAAAAGTCGATGTCCTCGCGACACCTGTCTCCCCTATGGTCGCATGGAAAATCGGTAAGATGGACAACGACCCTCTCGCCAACTACATGGCAGACATCTTCACCGTCCCTGGTGCTCTCGCTGGCATCCCTGGACTCTCTGTCCCCGCAGGATATGCTGCACCTGCCGACGACGCCTCTCTCTCGCTACCCGTCGGTCTCCAGATAATGGGCCCAAAACTCGGAGAAGAAAAAGTCCTCATGGTTGGTCATGTCTTCGAACAAGCTATGCAAGAGAAAATCAATGCACAGAGACCGAAGGTTTGGAAGTAAAATAAGCCCTCCATTTGGAGGGTTTTTTGATTGTGAAAGAATAAATTTGCGACTTAGATTTTTTTCGTATACTTACTATGTCTTTACCATATAGGTAATTTACTTCTTAAGTAAACAAAATGTTCATATAATGAAATTACATTATCGAAAGAGGCAGCTATACGAGATTGTACATGATACACAAACTCTCAAAAAAAAATATGGCGCCCGAAATTGTGAAGAAATACAGCGAACAATTTATGAGCTCGAGTGTGCTGATTTCCTAGGAGATATACCTCAGAAACTTCGACCTCATCCTTTAATTGCAAAATCAAACATATATTCAGCTGATGTAGAACACCCAAACAGGCTCCTATTTATACCAGTAGAATGAACATACGACCCGAAAAATCCACTCTGAACTATAAAAGAAATCGAAATCCTCGAAATATCCATCAACACTCACGATAAAAAATTCAACCCCAACAAGTACCTATAAATAAAATAATAAATATGAATAAAATAATAATTATACATCCCGCCCAGTCCTTAAGAAAATTAATTGAAAAATCAGACATGACTCAACAAGAAGTTGCTCTGCGTTTAAATATGAGCGAAAAACACTTAAGCGAAATTTTGAATGAAAAAAAATGAATTACACCTGAAACAGCTTTAAAATTAGAACAAGTATTTTGAGGCAAAGCTTCATTTTGGATCAATTTACAATCTAAATACGATGAATTTATAGCAAGGAACAAGACAGAAGAAATAATTGAAGAACAAATACCATTTTTAGAAAAATTTAAAATTTGTTATAAAGATTTAGTTGCTTTAGAATACTGCAAAAAAACTAGCGATAAAAAAGAAAAAGTTCTGGAGCTTTTAAATTTCTTTTGAGTTACATCTTTATCTGCAGTGAGGCCTGTTTCAGAAGTTGCATTCAGGAAATCGTCTAAATATAGAGTCTCGGATGAATGTGTTGCAGCATGGCTAAGAGTTTGAGAAAAAAAAGCAATAGATATTAATGCAGCAGATTTTAATTTAGAAAAATTAAAAAACAACATAGAAAAAATCAGATCAATAACAAAAGAAAGCACGAATACATTTGGGGAGAAGCTTATAGAGATAGGTAAAGATTGTGGTGTAAAATTTATATTTGTAACACACTTTTCTCACGCTCCAGTTAATTGAGCAACTAGATGGATAGATGGCTATCCCGTAATTCAATTATCTGATATGAGAAAAAACTTTGATACAATTATCTTTACCTTATTCCATGAACTAGGACATGTAATACTACACCAAGGAGAATCATTCTTAGATGAAACTGTCGGAGATGCTAGTACCAATAAAAAAGAAAAAGAAGCTGATGATTTTGCACAAAAAACACTCATACCTGAACATTTTTGATTTAAAGAAAAACTACCGCTACTTGCTAAGAACCAATTGGAGGTATTAAGATTTTCCAAGGAAGTCTGAATAGACCAATCTGTAATTGTATGAAGAATTCAAAGAGAATTAAATAACTACAAAATACACCGCCATCTCTTAAGAAGCGTTATAATTAAATAATGAATGTCCATGAATAAAATAGAATTATTTTTTAGAAAATATAAGCAAATCACCGCTTTAATTTTATCAATAATAGCTATATTTTGATGATTAAGTTACACCAAGACAACAAGATCTATAGGTCAGAATACCTGAACTCAAGTTACGGAAAATGTGACCTCAGTTTTTGGCGACATTAGTGTTATAAACCAACCTCAAGAAATGCACATAAAATCATATTATGATGTAAAAAAAGATAAAGTCACTGATGAAGCAAAATCTTTTGTAAATGATTTTTACCAAACAATAAATAATAAAAATTTTGAAAAAACACAAGGATATTATCATTTTTGATTTTCTAAGTATTCTGACATAAAGACATATTACTCAAAAAGTAACTGGGACCGTTTTACCAAATGCATAGATGATGGTATTCACTTAGGTAAAATTGAAAGATTAGAAAATCATGACACAACGACCGATAAAAAACATAAAAGGTGATTCAGCTACGACATTACATATTCCATAAAGTGAAGACAATATAAAGAAAATTGGGAAATGGTTTGGGTAGATGAAGAATTGAACTGAGAATATAAACTTGCTTGGCTAATTTGCAACACAACATGATGTAGCTCCAATCCATTATTTAATTACAGAAAACATTGCGTTTACGAGTAGTAATTTACTTCAAATTCTCCTCTAAAAACTCAACTGTCTTCCCCCATGCATCCTCCACTGGTTGTGTGGCATTTACCTCGCAAGGAGCTCTCCTGCCATATCTTGAAATCTCTGGAAGACTATTGTATTCCTGGGTGGGAATGTGGTTCTGGTGGCCACACACTCGAAACAGTATCTCCATTTTTTCATGACTGAGGCTTGGGCGTGAAAATATCCTGAAAAACTTTCTGCATATTTGATGGAAATTGGTCGTAATACTCTCGTCATAATTCCCCCGACGCAAACCCAGCTAAGATTTTTCCAAACACTTCTCCAGAGCCGTAAGCTGGATCGTTAACGCATGTTACGAGGTAAGAATTCCCTATTGAATTATCAATTTGCGTTCCCTTAATATTACCTCCAAGAGCTTTAAATGGGGTATTGAGAAAAGTGAGCCAGAAATTCCCTCAAGCACCTTCCGTAAAATCTTTCAATCAGGGAATTTTCTCATGAGAGATTCCTGCTTTTTCTAGAGCTTGCACAAGACCATCTTGAAATGATCCCTGAGAAAGTGGATGTTCTGGATTGTTAAAATCTACGCCTTCATATTCTTGTGGTATTGGATGTGGTAATGCCTCACCTTTTCTGACTGTCTCTTGTGCCTCAATCTGACCCACTCTATGCTTCACGATATCCTGCCCTAATGAATTCTCTTGGAATGGGTATTGTTTGCTGAGCGGATCCTTTCATATAACTTCATCAAATTCCTTATCTAGCGTTGTACTAGAAGATGTTTGTTCATCATCCATTCCATGTTCTAAAGGTGTATTTTTTGCTGATTCTGCACTGTGATAGAGGTATTTGGGGAGTTGAATTTTCATGCCAGTATGATATCACATATTTTTTTGAAAAACAAATACATACGCTCAGGAAGGGGTTAGATTGCCTCCTTATGATACGGACTTTTTCTACTCGTGAAGAGTAATGGGGTTGCGGATTTGGTTTTTTATCTGGATTAGCTTCTGTCGAGGTCTGCAAATTTACCGAGATATATCCGCCACTTAGCATGATAGAGTTCTCGTCTCTCCGCATCCATACTATCAAATGCAGGATGTACTATTACTTCTTCGAGTAGATTCATGAGGTTGCACATCTCAATATCTATACGACCTCTGAGTTTGACAAGCCGATTTATACATTTCTTTTCCTCTCTTTTTTGTAATTCTCTACTATTTGAAAGGATGAGTAAATAGGCCTTGCCGCTTCTATAAGTACTCCAGAGAAAATCAATAGTTTGCTCTGTGTGTTCTATTTGTGAAAGAAGAGAGTACAAACTCAGAGAATTAGATAAAATCTGAAATCTATTATCTGCTCGAGATAGATAATTCCAGTATTTATCCTGATCCTCTTTAGTAAGTTCTCCGTAGTCAGGGCTTTCGGTGAAATACAAAGCTCTGTCAGCAGCCTCTTCTACCATTTTTTTATGCATGGCTATTTCATCTTTTGTGTTCCAGGCAGTTAACACATCTTCTCTATTGTCTCCTTCGGAGGCTACAACTACGGCATCCAACATACTCCGAATAGCTCATGAAAACTCGGAAATCTTCTCTACACATTGGCGGAGATAAGGATGCACTTCAGAAATGGGACGATTTGGTCCTTCCATATATTTATAACATATGGTAGACAAATATCCTTCTCTGTAAAGTGAATTAATGACTATCTCTCTGCATCATCATAGTCTCTCCGAGCATGAGCTTCATCTGAGATATTTCAGCGCTCTGAGCACGGATGACCTCTCGAGCGAAGTCTGTTACTTCTTTGCGAGCATCGAGTTTCAGGACAGAATCTGCCATCTGGACTGCTCCCATATGATGCATGATCATCCCCTGGAGGAACCATGTATCGAGGGCTTTTCCTGAGAGCTTTGTCCCGTCTCCCATCATATTCTGGTAGCTAGACTTCACGGTCGAATAATTCCAGTCTTTTGACCATTTCTGCATCATGGCTATTTCTTTTTCCTGAGCAGTGATGATAGCCTGAGCGAGCTTTTTGAGCTCTGCACTCTCCCCTTTTGCGAGGACGAGGCGAGCTGTATCCACTGCTTCCTGGTGATGAGGTATCATATTCACGACAAATGCTTCTTCTGAGGTCGCCATAGCACCATGATCCATCATGGAATGATCCATGCCACCCATAGCTGCAGCCTCGTTAAATTTCTCACACCCCTGCATCTCGGGCATTTCTTTGCAGTGTTCACGGAGAGCGAAGTCTTTGTCGTATTCTTGAGCAACCATCTCATGTGGTCCTTTATTGACCCGGAAACCACCTATTTCTACGATAGCTATTATTGCGACGAGTCCGACGAGTATCCAGAGGGGGAGATTTTTCATAAAGAGAAAATAAGGAAATTAAATTATTTACGGGTAGAGACATCCCATATACGGCTAAATTCTTCGACGAATTGTTCACCTTTTTTGGAATTTTTATCAGAGAGGTCCGTGCGACCACAACAGAGAAGGTGGTTCTTCATGAGGTCTACATTGACACCTCGCAGGAGTCATATAGCGGCATTTATCTGTTGGCCTATATCACCACAATAGCAATCATCTTCTATCATTTGATTTACTTTTGTGAGAGTTCCTTGCGCCTTTTTGACCGCGAGGAGGAGCTTTTTCTGCAGTGTGGGATTAGATTGAATCATAAAAGAGAGATAAAAATTATAACATCCAGAGGATCATGCCAAGCGCCATAATAATCATACTTCCACACTCCACAAGAGTAATCCATCAGAGCGTCAGTTCAGTATTTGCTCCGAGACATGCACAGTGGATTTTTGTGGGACGAGAAAAGCTACGAACTATGCCGATAGTCGTGAGTGACGATATCAGGACGGTCACGATATTGATCGGGAGCCAATAGGTCATAGTCTTATCAAGAATATATGCGAGACCAAGGAAAAATTCAATAAAGGGGTATGCGTACCCATAGAATGGAATTTTTTTAGTGACAATATCATACTGACGGAAACTCATGACAAAACCAGAAATATTTGTGAGCTTGGTAGCACCAAACACGATAAACCATGATCCCATCAGCATATTCATGCCCATCATAGAGAAAATGGGATATCAGAAGAGTAGACAGAGGAGATAGGTCGCAGCAATGATGATGCCGAGAGCGATGATGAGTGGGGAATATTTTTTCATAGATTAAAAGAAATCCACCCCGACGAATCGGGATGGAGAAATAGAACTACTTACCACATCCTGTGCAAGAACAATTCTCGCATGCGCATGTACCAGTAGTCTGACAATTGCAGTTTCCCATAATAAAAATGGTAATGAGATAAAGTACCTTTTGGCATATAACCTATACCTCAGGTGTAGGTATACTAATGGTATATGAAAATAAAGCAAATAATTATTTCCTTTTACTCCGCTCAACGCAATTGATAGCCACTTTCAGAGAGTTTTGAGATGGCTGTTTCCTGTACTTTCGCAGCTTCTTCATCGGTGATTGTAGCGGCATTATTGCGAATGAGAAATGAGACAACGACCGATTTTTTATCAGCTCCTATGTGCGATTCATCACGATATATCTCTGACACTCCCATATCTGATATCCATTCATGTGCGCCTCGGACTATGGCGGTGACGACGGCAACAGGAGTTGATTCGGGCATGATAATGTTGAATTCTCGACGAGTACCTGGGAATTCTACGATTGGTGTGAATTTCATAACTCTGCGGAGCTCTGGCATCTTCACTATCTCAAAAGCATAGACATCGATCTCATCAATATCGAATAGTGGCAGAAGTGTGGGTCGCACGAGCCCAAATCGCAGAGCAACATCTCCTGAATCATCGACGATTTCTCCATACGCCTGCGGTGCGAAAAGTTTTGTATCACTTGTCCCCTGTGCTATCATGCCTGGAGTTCCAAAATAGGTCATCATATAGCTCGTGAGGTCTGCTTGAAGTGCTTCTAAATTTTTTCACCACATGATTCCAACGCCCTGGAGAGATTCTTCTCCGTCAAATATAGGTCAAAATTCGAAGAAGGCCCCCTCTGTATGAGTGCGATAACTATTTGCGACGAGTTCGAGGAGATTTTCTGCGAGATGAGCACGGAGGTGCGTCCTATTCTCAGAAGTGTTCTGGATAATAGCAGGATTTTTATCAGAAAATCGTGCAAATCTCTCTGCGAGTGTAAACGGATACGTATAGGCATCGCGGTATCACTTCTCTGAGAAAAATCTCGTGATATCCTGTGTCATCATATCGTGTCCGTGGACTCGAGCAGTCGCGAGCGGTCCTGGAAGTGGAGCACTTGGGATATTTTCATAGCCAAAATGTCTCGCAATTTCCTCGATGATGTCCTCTGGTAGAGTAATATCGCCGGTATCTCTCCATGATGGAACAGTAACTACATAGTTTAATCAGTTTTGTTTGTTTAATTCGTTTCATTCGTTCATGTCTCCTTTTTTCATCTCCACTTGAAAGCCGAGACGAGTGAGAATATCAGTCACATCTTTTTCAGGAACAGGCTGTCCGATTTTCGCAACGAGCAAGTCCTGTGAGAGAGAGATAACAGTCGCCGTTCGTGGTGATATGATCGCTGTTTGTTTTTCTAGTTTTGCTCCAGCGATGAAGTGTGTGAGGAGCTGGGCATAGCGAGTCTGTGCAATGTGCGGAAGAGTCCTGTCGACTCCTTTTTCAAAACGAATCGAGCTATCAGTACGGATACCAAGTCTCTGAGAAGTCTTGCGAACTGTGACAGCGTCAAACGAAGCAGATTCAACGAAGATACGACGAGTTGATTCGGTTGTTCCAGAGGATTTACCACCCATGATACCAGCGAGGGCGAGGATATTTTTGTCATCGACTATCACGAGATCATCTGGCGTGAGCGTGTATTCTTTATCATCAAGACCGTGAAATGTTTCTCATTTTTTGGCCATGCGAAGCACTATATTTCCCTGGATAGTATCAGCATCAAATACATGCATCGGCTGGCCCAGCTCTGTCATGACGATATTCGTGAGATCAGGAAGGAGTCCATGCGATCCCTGATTAGAGCGACGAAGCAATGTCTGGATGAGAAATGGTGAAGCAGGAACATCTGGGAGGGTGTATTCCGTGAGGAGGTAATTGATGACTTTATCTGATTCGACTTTCACAGAGAGAGCATTTGATTCTGTTGGTGTCTCAGGAGCAATTCCCGAGAAATCAGTTTTCTGAGTACAGGCAATCTCTCGAGCATTCCCAATGACAGAGAAGAGATCAGGACGGTTGGTGATAAATTTGTTATCGAGGTCAAATACGACATCATTCATCGCATATTCTATATCGCCATTGTTACCAGGGAGAACTAAGGTGAGATGACCAAAAGGTTTACCGAGATGTTTTGCTAAAGTGTTTTCGTCCCAGACTGTCTCGAGTGGAAATATTCCCTCGGCACGGTCGGTTTGAAGATTGAGTTCATCGAGACTACAGATCATCCCGCAACTATCAATACCACGAATCTCTCGACGGGTGATGACGAGACCTCCAGGAAGTTCGGCATTTTCGAGTGCAACTGCTATATATTTTGAAGTTTTGGCATTTGGTGCTCAGCATACTATCTCATGTTGACCACATTTCCCTGCATCGACCCGTACAAGCCCGAGCTTATCAGAGTCTGGATGGGGTTTCCAGGCGAGGACTTTTCCGACGACGATTTTATCATCATAGACATAGGAATCGATACCTTCTACTTCAGCAGTATAGGTCGAGTAAGTATGAGAGAATTTTTCGAGTGCTTCTGGAGTATAGTCTGGAATTTCTGTCCAGTGCCGTGCCCAATTGAGTGAGATTTTCATAGGGGTATTGTAGTGATTTTTTTGATTTGTCTTTTTGAAGCACTGAAATTATATTTGACATTTTCAATAAATATTTTACCTTTTATAAAATTTAAAATGTATGATTAAACAAGACTCTGTGCCTTGAATTGAATTAATAGAAGAAGCGAGAGGCAGGCTCACTTTAAAGGTAACTTCTTCTATAAGACATAATGTGAGTGATTTAGCTCATCAAATCCTCACTTTATCTCAACGAATATGAGTATGAAGTGGCGCCATAGTAGAAGTATCGGTGCAAGGATGATTTACTTCTCCCGATCTCCAGCTTCATATACTATGACATGATTGATCTGTCCAGCTTTTGCGTGGCTGAGAATGATGTATTAGCCTAGATAAACTCGAAGAGTACCTGTGATCCTGTTGAATCGAGAGAAAATCCCTGGATTATACAGAACATCAAGTCTAGAAGGAAGTTATCAATTATTTTATAGCAGTAATATCCATCTGGTACGCATCACTACAACCAGCGTAGAGAGCTATTTCTGTGAGAGACCTCTCACCCGCGATACGACCAGCTCGGTAGACTGGACGATCTATAAGTGTCTCATCTGGGCCGTCAGTGAGGACGGTGAGCTTGGTGAGTTTTTCATAGTCTGAAATATTTGATGACATGAGTGCATCTGTCTTTTGCTGAAATGCATCGACGACTGTGAGGAGTTCTGGTTTATTTTCTGTGACAGCCTTTCTGTAGATGTCTGTTGTGCCTTTTACTTTTGAGAGTTCACCATTGAGGAGATTTTTGAGTGCTTCTGGTGGGAGTGATTTGATAGTCGCATCAGTGAATTGCCAGGTAGGATAGCTCGCTATATCACGATCAGCACACTCCTGTGCCTGACCAGAACCAACAGCACATTCGAAATATGGGAGGTCTTTGACTGATTTGAGGAAGAGTTTCTTCTGAGAAGCACAATGAGGACACCATGAAGCTCCGAACATGACGACTTGATTCTTCTCGAGACAGGCTGTGAGATTGTCATACGATTTTGCTGGCGTACCACATGAAGCGAGGAGGAAAGCAACTGACGCTATGAGAAGTATTTTTTTCATACAGAATAAAGTAATAAAATAAGTTATGGGAATTATAGTCAAAAATGAGATATTACCTCTCTTTTGTCCTTTGTATTTTGTCCTTTGTATTTCTAGTGAAAGTCTCTCCTAGCAAGTAGAACATGTCTCACACCCTCAGCTCGTACAGGTTCCACATCCACCCTGCTTTTCTTCACCTGCACCAAACAGTGATATGAAGAGACTCGTGAGCTCTGATTGTTCAGGTGTGACACCTTCGAAAATCATATCGCGAAAATTGATTGATTCTTCCTCGATACAGAGAGCTATGGGTTCGACTATTTTCATCTGATCCCGGTATTCAGGAGTATCATAGAGCTCGACCGCAGTATGCGACAAAAGTCCAAGCTCCTCGAGGGAAGCCTGGACTCTTGATAAGAGCGTCTCTGCGTCGGGTCATGTTCCAACAATGCGTATAAGCATAGATTATTCTGATTTTTCTTCAGAAGCACCATCAGCACCTTCTTCTTTCTTTTCAGTGAGGACTTCGACTTCAGCTGGTACCTCATCTGGGACATATTCCTGGAATTCTGAAGCAATAACGACAGCATCTGTCAATTCATGATGAATGATTTCATGCTTCTTCTCATCAAGACCGAGGTCAGAGATATGAAGAGCATCGCCTACTTTTTCGAGTTTTGATATATCAGCAATAATCTCTGTTGGAATATCAGCTGGGAGACAACGAATCTCGATATCCTGGAGGATATGATCGATAATCGCACCATCACGAGCTGCCTGAGATTCTCCAGAGAGAGTAATAGGAACTGTAACAGTGAGCTTATCTGAAGCACTAACAGCGAGGAAATCAACATGGAGAAACTGACCAGATACTGGATGAACATCAACATCATGTATGATTACCTGGTGTTTCTTTCCATCAAGTGAGAGATTTACAATGTGTGAAAACCCTGCTTCACGGAAGACACGGAGGAGATCGGAAGTATCAACTGAGAGAGGAGTACTTGGGCATTTTTTGCCGTAGATAACACCTGGGACAGAACCTTTGCTATTGGAGTTACCTCGGATAGTTCGGAGGTCTGTTTTGGGATCACGAGTGACCGCTACTAGAGACAACATAAATAAAAAATAAAAGATAAAAAAGAAAAGATAAAAGATTGTGGACTTTTATTTCTCAATGCGGGGATTATAGCGAGGAAGCCTGAATGTCAAAAGAAAATCCGCCTTTCTTCTCTTTTATCTTTTCTCTTTTATTTTAGGAAATTCTCAGAATTTCCTACAGCCACTCAACCTCTATTCCCCTCCCCCGCACGAGTTGTGCCCGAAAGGGCTCCAAAAATGAGAGTACATCTGGGCAGCGTACCAGTATCTTTTGTCGGTACTTCCCTGCCCTCTTCTCTACGAGGAGATGGTCATATATGACAGAAGTATCGGTCATGTTCTTTGCGGCTTCTATCATCGATGAAGCAGTGCTGGCTATCCGCTGTTTGACGAGATTTTCTGTCGTATCGCTGATATAGATAGTCACCATCTGACTAAATGGCGGGAGATGAAACTGTTTGCGTTCTGCGACAGTATGCTGAAAAAATGACCGAAAATTACCACCCGTCACATCAGCAATAATCGGAAGTTTCGGAGAGCGGGTCTGGAGGATGATATCCCTGGAACGAGAGAAAAAGTGACGAATCTGGTGGTAGAGACTTTCTTCTATATCATAATCTGGAACAGCGAGGTCTGACTCGACGAGGAGAAATACTGTGAGTCCGAGATTTTCTATAGGGAGTGATGATATCTTCTGCGTTCAGACAAATATATCATATTCTGTGAGAGTCTTTGGAGTGACCTTTTGCAAGTCTTCGATGAGGAGAATTCGTGCCTCTGGGAACAATTCTCGTACGCTGACATCGACGGACTGAACGCGAATACCGCCCTGCACGAGATGATAGGAGCTACATTTTGGACACTTATCTGGTATTGTCCCTTTTGCTTCACAAAAATGACACAGGAGACAATTCTCGGGTCGGAGATGGACGCGCATCATGAGATCACATGAGGGACACCGAGCAGCCCAACCACAATCACGACAGATGAGAGTACTCATGGCACCACGACGATTGAGAGAGAGGAGGATTTTTTCTCATTTCGCGAGAACCTCACCCATTCTCTCAAAAAGAACCTCTGATATCAGAGGTTTTACAGGACGAATCTGGTTCATGTCTATGACGGTGATCATTCTTCGAATTCTTCGAGGATAAACTTCACGAAATCACCATGACTCTCAAAATGATTATAAACGGAGGCAAATCGCAAACAGGCTACTTCATCGATATCCTTGAGCTTGTGGAGAACGTCTTTTCCAATTCGTTTTGAGGTGACACCAGTTTTATTTTCCGCCCATTCTATCTCGAGCGTATTGAGCATCGATTCTATTTTCTCTGGCGGGATATTTCGCTTATTGCAAGCCTTGAGAATTGAAGTCTCCAATTTTGAACGATTGTAGAGTTCTTTTTTTCCTCCTGTTTTTGAGACGAAGAAGCTCACGAATTCCATCCTCTCAAATGTCGTAAATCTAGCACCGCAAGACTCACACTCACGGCGACGACGAATAGAGAGTCCGTCCTCTGACAGACGAGAATCTATGACACGGGTTTCGAGATTTTTACATTTGGGACAACGCATGGGGACAAGGTTTAATAGGTTTTATTTGTTTAGTTCGTTTAATCAGTTGGAGGATACGAATTTTCGGAGAAAAGTAAAAATTAAAACTCATGAGAATCTCCCTCCACCATCGGGATAAATTCTATGCCATTTTCGGGAAGAATTTTTGATGGAGCGATATGTGATCATCCGTACCGGAAATGATCATGGACTGGAAAGGCTACTCTGGGCTTTAGGCGCAGAGCATAATCAATGGCTTCTCCGATTTTTACCCAAGGACCCGAGACCGGGAGGGCCAATATCTCCACTGGACAGCCAGGATCAGTGTAGGCATCTCAGGGATAGAAAAATCGGTTCTCAAACATAAATCCAGTATTTGAGGAATACGGAAGTGAGCTATGCATCTCAGCATGCTGCACTCCGTAACCAGTCAAAATAATTCCGCAAAAATCTACCGTCTGCCCATCCTGAATGGTTGTATGAGATATATTTTCACTTTCGAGAAGCTCGGCAACGGAAGTATTCGCAAATATCTGGGCATCTGGATTTTTTTCAAGAAGTGTTTGAAGGGATTCAAGATGATAGTGATCAGCATGTTCATGGGTAAAAAGAATTGCATCAATATTTTCGAGCTCGGAATGTACCTCAACCGTGAAAGATCCTGGATCGGTCAGGAGTCTTTTTCCTTTTATTTCTATAAGGAGACAGCAATGTCAGAGTTTGGTAATTTTCATGATGCAAATAATTAAAAACCTACCACTTCACGAATCCCCTCCTCAAATCTCTGTTCGGAGAAACTCGCTCCGTGTTCACGAATAAAATCATGATTCCATTCGATATCGTCCATTCTCTGGAGAGCCGTCGCGAGAGAAGCGGGAGCCTGCTCAGAGAAGAGAAGTCCTGTCTGCCCATGAATGACTGTCTCCGTGGCACCACCTTCACCATAGGCAATCACAGGTGCTCCGTGTACCATCGCCTCGAGTGCCACGATACCGAAGTCTTCTTCCTGAGGCATGATAAATCCCTTGGCTCATTCGAGGGCACGAGATACTTCATCATCGGGAGCATCGAATACCCACTGAATAGTCGGCCCTGAAATTTTCTGAAGTCTCTCAGATTCTGCATTTCTCGTGTTGGTAAATATACGGAGCTGGTAGCCAAGCTCATTGCAGGCCTCGATAGCCAGATCAAATCGCTTGTATGGGACGATACGCCCGAGACAAATAAAATACTTCCTTCATTCGTCATTCGTCATTCGTCATTCGTCATTTGAACTAAAAAAAGGATATACTATAATGCTTTCTCGATTATAAAACTCTGCAATTCTCATCTGCGTGGTCGCAGAATTGGCTATGAAGATATCCGGTCTCTGAGCTGCTTTGTAATCCCATTTTTTCATGACTTTAAATGCTACAGGAATCACAATTTTTGCGAGCCAATTCAAGGCTCCAAATTCCAGGAAGTTCTTATAAGCATCGCTATGACTCCAGAGATAGCGAGTGGGTGTGTGGCAGTAGCAGACATGTTTAGTTTTTCAACCTGTGTGAATACCCTTTGCTTCTGCAGAGCTCGAACTGATGACCATATCGTATTTTCGGAAATTGAAGCTCCAAAAAGCCAGAGGCCGCAGGAGCATGCAGAGCTTGTGACGGCGATTGAAAAACGGTAAGTAGTGAATAAAACTCTTATGTATTTTTCTTCATTTGAATAATTCTGGTCGGGTCGGGAAAAACACGCTCGTATAGATATCTGCCTCAGGATACATCTCCATGAGCTTCACAAATACCCTCTCTGCCCCACCCCAGTGAGTGATCCAATCCGCGACAAGAGCTATTTTTTTCTGGTTTCCGTTCATGTGCATGAGTATATCTGAAGACTATAAAGAGTAAAAGAAGAGGATTTGACTAAATGGTATTTATAATAAAATATATCTATGAACACAACCAGTATCAACCAAATAGCCGATGAGATGAGAGCAGATAATCGAAAAACCGAAAATGAAATTGGAAACTTGCGTGGTCTTTTTCCTATGTTGAGTATACAATGGCATAAACAAATAAATAGAATTCTGAGTGAGAAGAAAGCAGATTTGTGATATACATGACATGTAGAAGGAGATCTTCATCGGTATTATACCAGATTCAGAGAAACTCTCGAGCTGTTCCCAGGGAAAACACAGGAAGAAATAATACGAATTTTTGCCGCCGTATGGCCTGGGTATTCACCAAAATACATGAAAATGTTCTACGAATTAGCAATGTACGAAAAATCAAAAAACGCCTAAGACTTTACTGGTCTCGTTTTTGTCTATACTTTCTCTCATGTCCAAAAAACTCATCACAACAGCCATTCCCTATATGAATGGTGTACCTCATATCGGTCACGCTCTGGAGATAATCCTCACCGATGTCATCGCTCGGGGATATCGTCTCCTCGGAGAAGAAGTATTTTTCCTCACAGGTGCGGATGAACATGGGAGCAAGATACTCAAGACTGCAGAGACTCAGGGTGTTGAAGTTATGAAGATGCTGGATGAAAATGTGCGTCATTTCCAAGATATGAACACTGCCCTCTCTATCTCAAACGATGGCTATATCCGCACCACAGACAAGACTCGTCATTGGCCAGTCGTGCAAGCACTCTGGATGAGACTGGTAGAAAAATGAGATATCTATAAAAAAACCTACGCTGGCTACTATTGTGACCGTGAAGAGAGATTTGTGACAGAGGAAGAACTCGATGAAAATAAATGCCTCAAAGAAAATGGAGCTCCCACTCGCTGGACCGAAGATGAGAATTATTTCTTCAGACTCAGCAAATACAGTGACGAAGTAAAGAAAAAACTCGAAAGTGGTGAAGTCAAAATCACGCCCGAATTCCGACAAAATGAGATGATTGCGATGATCGGTGACGGACTCGAAGATGTCAGCTTCTCTCGCACGAAGAAGCAACTCACTTGGGGTATCCCGGTCCCAAACGACCCAGACCATGTGATGTATGTCTGGTGCGATGCTCTCACGAATTATATCTCTGGTATCTCCACTGGAAACATCGAAGAGGATTTCAAAAATTGGAACTGCGAACTGCATGTCATCGGCAAGGATATCTCTCGTTTTCACTGTCTGACCTGGATTGGTATGCTCCTCTCTGCGGAGATTAACTTACCGAAGAACATCCTTGTTCACGGCTTCGTAAACGATAAAGATGGTGCAAAAATGAGTAAATCTGTTGGCAATGTGATCGATCCGCATGCGATGATAGCAGAATATGGTTCTGATACAGTTCGACTCTATATGACGAGTGAAGTCGGCGTCGGACAAGACCTCAATTTCAGCGACGAACGAATCAAATCAATACACAATGATGTCCTGGCAAATAACTACGGAAACCTCGTGAATCGAGTTCTTTCTTTGTGGATAGCTTATCGTGATGGTGGCTGAGAAATGCTTTTAGATCCTTTACCAATAAATGAATCAATATACCTTGCTTGGGATAATTATCGTATTGCTATCAAAGATTTTGACACAAATAAAGCATTTCACATAGTGCAAGATCTTCTTGATGAAGCCAATGCATTTTTGAACACATCGGAACCATGGAAGAAAGCTGGACTTGAGAAATGAAATTTGCTATGAAAATGACTAATTTATGTCACATATATAACACAATTACTACACCCTTTTATTCCAACTGCAACCGAAGAAGTACTCAAGGCTCTCGGGTTTTCTAATAAACCTTATCCGGAGAAAAATTCAGAGATTAAGCCAAATGAAATATTTAATCCTCAAATATTCTCCGAGATTAACAAGCCGGATATATTGTTTGAGAAAAAATAACACATCAAAAAACTCCCATTTCGGGAGTTTTTTGATGGAGAGAATTTTTATTTCTTCACAGCAACGAAGCTAAATGTGAGGTCGACTTGTTCTTCCACGGACGCGACCATTGGTACTGAAGGGATAGTGAGAGAGAAATCTGTATAGTTGACGCTCGATGTCGCAACACCCTGAATCTCTGATTCAGAATTTGCTTTTGCCCTGACGGTAAATGTCACATCCCGAGAAGTACCTGCAATGCTGAGTGTACCGAGTGTCGTGAAGCTATATTCTTGACCTACTTGTGGATTCTCTGGAAGCCCAGAGAAAGACTGGGGAGCAAAAGTGATAAATTCATTTGCCTCTGATTTGAGAATCAAGCGACCTATCATGCCGTCTCTTCTGGTAGAATCAGTTTTGAGCGTACGAGCATTTATCCTGATAACACTGGTGTCTGTGAGATCTGGATTGCTAGGGTTGAGATTGATTTCCCCTGTTACGTCATTCGTTGTACCCACGACACGAAACGGCTCATTATTGAGCACTTCGTTGATTTCAAATTTTGCTTCAGATCGAGATGAATCAAGAGTATATGTCTGTATATCTGCAGAAGCAGGTTGTTCACTTGGCACAGTTTGTGTATCATTCTCCGTAGTAGTCGATGGAGCAGAGACGGGTCGAGTCATGTAGAGAAATGCGCCTCCCAAGAGAGCTGCGATAAGTACAAGTACAATAAGTGTTTTTTTCATAAATTATTTTGGTAAAGGAGATAGTCTCTAAATAATACGAAAAATATTTCAAAAATCTCTTACTTTGTCTTTTTTATTGTCTCTTTTGTACTCTTATGGAGATTTTGAATGTAGTGAAAATGCTTCTCGGAGACTCTGGTCACTGACAGTCTCGATCATCTCCTCGTCACTTCCATCCCTACAAGTTTTTCGTCAGTTTTGAGCTCTGAGAGCGTGATGGGTGTCTCAAATTTCTCCACAAATTCCATCATTCTGGTCACCCAGATAGGTTTTTCAAGTGTAGACTTTGCATCATAATGCTCATCCTGCACATCAAGGGCTGTCATATCTGGGAGTGCTTCGCTCGTGACTCGCATGAGCCCGACAATTCCTGGGACTTCGCAGGTGCTGTGATAGAAAAAACACAAATCCCCTACTCTCATGTCATCCCTCAGGATATTTCTGGCTTGAAAATTTCTCACACCAGTCCAGGATTCTGTACCTTTTTTCGCGAGATCATCGATACTGAAACAACTTGGCTCGGACTTGAGGAGAAAATAGTTCATGATTATTTTGTTGCCTCTATTCTCATCAATCTGTTATATTTTGCAATTCTATCAGTACGAGAGAGTGATCCTGTTTTGATGTAGCCTGTGCTGAGTCCAACAGCGAGGTCAGCTATAAATGTATCCTCCGTCTCACCAGAACGATGAGAGATGATAGCCTTCATGCCGTTTGCATGAGCGAGATTGATAGCGTCGAGCGTCTCTGAAACTGTGCCAATTTGATTGAGCTTGATGAGGATACTATTTCCATACTTTCCATCTATACCTTCCTGGAGTCTGGTAGGATTTGTGACAAAGAGATCATCACCGACGAGCATGATTTTGTCTCCGAGTTTTTCTGTGAGGAGCTTCCATCCTTCTATATCGTCTTCTGACATACCGTCTTCGATAGAGATAATTGGATATTTTGCCATCAGTTCTTCGTAGTAGGTCACCATTTCAGCGGATGTGAGGACTTTGTTTTCTCCAGCGAGATGATATTTCCCATCTTTGAAAAATTCTGTACTCGCGACATCGAGAGCGATTTTGACTTGTTCTGTTGTGTAGCCAGCAGATTTGATAGCCTCGATTATTGTGGCCAGAGCATCATCAGTACTATTTACCATCGGAGCAAATCCTCCTTCATCCCCTACACTCGTTGCGAGGCTTCGTTTCGAGAGAATTTTTTTGAGATGATGAAATACTTCAGCACCCATACGGACTCGCTCTGCCATAGTCGATGCACCAACAGGGACTATCATACACTCCTGGATATCGAGAGGATTGTCAGCGTGTGCACCACCATTGATGATGTTCATGAGTGGCATAGGAAGTATGTAGTCTGTCGATACGGGGCTGTTATGAGTTCCGATAAATTGGTAGAGTTCTAGGTTTTCAGATTTTGCACATGCACACACAGTAGCCATGGAGATAGCGAGGAGAGCATTCGCTCCAAGGCGTGATTTATTGGGAGTGCCATCGAGCTGGATGAGGAAAACATCAAGTGCTCGGAAATCAGCGAATTCTTTTCCGATAACTTTTTCAGTTATTTCTCCATTGATATTTGCAACAGCCTGGAGGACACCCTTACCGAGATAGCGAGCACTATCTCCATCGCGGAGCTCGAGCGCTTCGTGTGAACCTGTAGAGGCTCATGAGGGAACAATAGCGTGACCGTGAGATTCATCAGCAAGAATGATTTCTGCTTCGACGGTAGGGTTTCCACGAGAATCGAGGACTTCGCGAGCAACGATTTTTTGAATGGTAAACATAAAATAAATTAAAAAATAGATATTAAATAAGAGACTTTCCTGACATGCTTTCCGGCTTCTGGATATTCATAACATCCAGAACAGTCGGAGCTATGGCTGTCAGATCGGATTCCATAATATGAGGTTCGAAACAATTTCAACCTCGAATAATCCAGCATGGAACAGCGTACTGTGTGTGAGCTGTATCAGGATTTCTCGGAGTACCCATTCGTTCACAGTTTCCGTGATCGGCTGTCACTATCAGTGTCACTTCGTGTGTTTTTGAATATTCGATGAGTCGACCGACGACATCTCCGAGCTTTGAGACGGCCTTCGCACAGGCACCCAGGTCACCACAATGCCCGACGAGGTCACCATTTGGGAAATTCACCACCGTAAAATCATATTGTTCTGCATTTTCTATGATGTAGTCACAGATGGCATCTGCCTCCATCTCAGGTTTTTCAGAAAATGGACCGCCAGTATAGGAGTCAAAGCCTTTATTGACCTGACCATCAAAAGGCTCAGACCGAAGTCCTGCGAGGAACTTGGTCACATGGATATATTTGTCAGTCTCTGAGATATGGAGCTGAGTTTTTCCTGCTTTTGAGATAACTTGTGGAAGCGTATCCTGGATATCGAGCTCATCGAGGAGAAAATCCGCCTGATATTCTGGATAATAGCGAAATGTAGCGAGATAAAAAATATCCAGCTTTCGGCGCACAAATCCGCTGAAATCATCGTCAGCAAATGCCTGAGTCAACATGCGACCACGGTCTGCACGGAAATTGAGACACCAGACCGCATCACCGTCCTCTATACCTCTGCCATCTGAGAAAGCAATTGGCTCCTGATGTTCATCCATGACACCCTCTGAATAGCGCTTTTGAAGTATTTCAAATATCTCAGAACTCTCGGGACAATCTGCACGCTCTATCTGGGTCATAACATGATACGCCCGCTCGACTCTCTCCCAATTATTCGCACGATCAAATCAGAAATATCGCCCAGCAAGAGACGAAATAATTAATCGTTTTGACGCTAGTTCTGTATCAAAGAGATGAATATACCTCGGGAGAGAATCTGGCGCGACATCTCGACCATCACTCGCTATGTGGAGATATACCTGTATATCTGTCGGAAATTTCTTGAGAAGTGTTTTCAGATGATCTGTGTGCGCATGAATACCTCCATCACTGAATATCATGACAATATGAAGCCTCTTATTGTGTGAGTAAATGTAGCTGAGGAGTTTCTGATAAGTGTCGTCATCCTGAATGTGCTCCATCAAATCTGTGACACGAACCAGTGTCTGTGGGCAGACTCTCCCAGCCCCTATCGTCAGATGACCTACCTCGCTACCACCAGTCTGCCCATCTGGCAGGCCCACACATCGACCATGTGTCCAGAGCTTTGCATGTGGTTGATTGAAGAGTTCATGAAATACAGGATGTGCCGCTTGTGCAATAGCATTATCGAGTTCTGACTCCGTGTTGATACCAAAACCATCAAGAATAGTGAGAATACATTTCATGCGGGCATTGTAGAAAAAATCTGAAAAATTCTAGCACAAAAAAATCTCCAACGAATTGAAGATTTAATGGTGGACCCACCTGGGATCGAACCAGGGACCAATCGGTTATGAGCCGACTGCTCTAACCCCTGAGCTATAGGTCCATTGTCTTGTTAATTGTTTATCGTTTATTGTTAACAGTTTAACCATCAACTATAAACGAAGAACTATAAACTAATATACATGGCGGTGAGTGAGGGATTTGAACCCTCGCGGCGACTTTCGTCACCCTACAGGATTAGCAATCCCGCCCCTTCAGCCACTTGGGTAACTCACCATGTGAGAGGGATTGTATGAAAAGTTTGCCCTTGAGCAAATTTTTATTCTTCTTCTGTATCGACATATTCCTCTTCCCTGCCGTTTCCTATTTCATCGTCTTCTATGATTGGATTCAGGTCGTCTTCTTCGCCGTCTTCATCAAATCCCATCTCTACCATATTTTGTTCTTCTTGTTTCTTTTCTTGAAAGAAGCTCACGAGCATATCCTGCTCAGATAGCGAGAGGTCGTCACCGAAGTCTGCAGCATAATCTCTGATTTCTGTAGGTTCATGCTTCAGAAATTGCCAGATGATGATTCATGGTTGATCATATCTGTGTAAGAGCAGATTATTGAGACGAACCAGAGACTGACGAACAGTTGGGTCAGCATCTTCGTAGTATGGGATATTGGCTACGAGATGAAGATGGACATCTTCTTCATGAATTCTGTGGGCTTTTTGTGTTTCCTCTGCTATTCTTTGTTTTTCTACTGCATAATAATCATCATCAACTTCTATTGAAGCTCTTCACACGCTCTCAGTCATCTTTTTTGGGATTGTCATAGGGAGGAAAAGTACTACAATTTTACCAATGAAATAGGAG
>Ga0172380_10002998_pt1 | contig 24380 bp, 21 predicted proteins | sample Leawe162metaG_FD_119747 | JGI IMG/M metagenome (GOLD analysis project Ga0172380, IMG submission 119747) | Leachate microbial communities from a municipal landfill in Southern Ontario, Canada - Leachate well 162 metaG | ecosystem: Engineered > Solid waste > Landfill > Unclassified | place...
AACAGGCCCGGCGCCCGTTTCGACACCAGATCGAGCGCATCGCGCAGGTGCAGGCCGGGGATCGAACGGCCAGAGCCACGCAACTGGCCGCCGCCGTCGTTGTGTTCCTCGTCGGCGCGGGCGAAGGCGAACACCGGCCGGTGCAGCTTTTCCTTGATGCGCGAAGCGACGATGCCGACCACGCCCTGATGCCAGCCGGCGTCGAACAGCGCGATGCCGGCGGTGTCGGCAATGTCGATCTTTTCTACCAGCGCCAGCGCCTGCTCCTGCATGCCGGCCTCGATCTCGCGCCGTTCGCGGTTCAGCGCATCTAGTTGCTGGGCGATGTTCAGGGCGCGGGCCGGGTCGTCGGTGGACAGACATTCAATGCCCAGCGCCATGTCGGAAAGGCGGCCGGCGGCGTTAAGGCGCGGGCCGAGCATGAAGCCGAGGTCGAAGCCGGAGGCCTTCATCGGGTCGCGGCCGGCGGCGCGGAAGAGGGCGGCGATGCCCGGCGTCATCTTGCCGTCGCGCATGCGCTTCAGGCCCTGACTGACCAGGATGCGGTTGTTGCGGTCGAGCTTGACCACGTCGGCAACGGTGCCCAGCGCCACGAGATCGAGCAGGGTGGCGAGGTTGAACTCGGCATGGCCGGAGCCTTCGGCAAACCAGCCGCGCTCGCGCAGCTCGGCGCGCAGCGCCAGCATGACGTAGAACATGACGCCGACGCCGGCGATGCACTTCGACGGGAAGTCGCAGCCCGGCTGGTTCGGGTTCACGATGCATTCGGCCTCGGGCAGCGAGTCGCCCGGCAGGTGGTGGTCGGTGACCAGCACGGCGATGCCAAGCTCGGCGGCGCGGGCCACGCCCTCGATACTGGCGATGCCGTTGTCGACGGTGACGATCAGGTCCGGCGACATCTCCGCCGCCAGATCGACGACCGACGGCGACAGGCCGTAGCCATGCACGAAACGGTCCGGCACCAGGTAGTTCACGGTGGCGCCGAAGGCGCGCAGCGCGCGCAGGCCGACGGCGCAGGCGGTGGCGCCGTCGCAGTCGTAGTCGGCAACGATGACGATGTTGGCTTCGGCCTCGATGGCGTCGGCCAGCAGCACGGCGGCGTCGGCGGCATGCGTCAGCTGGCTCGGCGGCAGCAGCGACTTCAGTTCGTAGTTCAGCTCGTCGGCATTCTCGATACCGCGCGTGGCGTAGATGCGCGCCAGCAACGGGTGCAGGCCCTGCTGCTCAAGCTGCCAGCTGCGCCGGGGCGGTACTTCGCGGGGGATGATGCGGGTCATGCCTGCCCTGCTTGCGAGGTGGCTGGCGAATTTGCCAATGAATCCGCGAACGAACCTGCCAACGATTTGGCCAGCACCTGCAAGGGCTGCGGCCGTTTCCACAAGCGCCACATGTCGCCGCGACCAATTTTCCAGGAAAGCTCGCCGTAGATGCTGCTGGCGCGTAGATCCAGCGTCACCCGGCCCGCCCGAACGGCGGCAGCGAGCGGTGCAAACCACGCTGCCTCAAGGTGCAGCATGCCCTTGCGCCAGGCCTCGGCATCTTCGTATTGCACTGCAGCCAGCAGGCTATCGATTACCACCAGCGGGCGGCTGTCGGCAGTTGTCTGGCCCAGCAGGTCGTCAAATGAGCCCGGCGTGTGGTGACAGGCGATGCCGGCGCAGCGTGCAAGGCCGCGAGCCAGTGGATGGCTGGCCCAGACACTGTCGAAATCGCCCTTGAGGCCCTGCGGCAACTGCCCGGGGCCCCACAGCCAGAGGCTGTTGATGGTCAGTCGGCCGGCATCGGCTCGGGCCTCGTTGGCGGCGTGGCTGTGCAGCAGCATCTGCGCCTCGTTGAGCAGCTTGCGCAACCAGGCTGTGCGCGCCTCTTCCGGCAACTGTTGCTCCACCCGGCGGCCGGCCATGGCCGAGAGCGGCGGCGTCAGAAAGTCGGCAGCTTCGGCCAGCCGCAGGTACCAGCGGTCCGGCGCGGCAGCGTGAAAGACGCCGATATCGGCAAAATACGTATTCAGCGCCTCGGTCAATTGCCCGGCCTCTGCCTCATCGATGCCGATCGTGGCGCCATCGGCGAGGATCAGCCGTTCATGGTGAAAGCGCAGATGCACCGGGTCTGCACAGGCCCAGTGGTGCTCGCCAGGCGTTACTTCCCCGGCAACTTCACCAAGCAGGCGCAAGGCAGCGTAGGGTGCTGCCCGGTCGAGCTCGAAGCAGCCGGCGACGGCGGCATCGAAAGTCGCGTCCAGCTCGGCGCTCCGAGCAAAGGTTCCGCGCGCCAGCAGCGTCGAGAGTGCGGGGCAGGGCAACTCGCCGAGCGTGGCAGTGTCGCCAGGCTCGGGCCAGATCAGTTCGGGGATGAGGAGGGTGAGGCGCATGGGCCGTTAATCCGGTGGGGCGGGCAGAAGAAGCGAAGGCCTGAAAGTCTACCTTACTTCCCTTGTACCCCGTCTACCCTGACACTGAACGGGATGTTGCAGCGCCCTCTCGCCTGACGCACGGAATCAATTACCGCTTCCTGTTGTCACACTCCGCAACAAAAAAAATGGAAGAGGATGCCATGAAGGACTACACCAGAAATGAAGCTGCCATCGCTGCGCTGAATCCCGAGCAATACCGGGTCACCCAGCAGAGCGGGACCGAATATCCGGGCACCGGCGAGTATCTGCACAACCACGCACCGGGCATCTACGTCGATGTCGTCTCGGGCGAACCCTTGTTCGCGTCGAGCGACAAATTTGACTCGGGCTGCGGCTGGCCCAGTTTCAGCAAGCCGATCGTTCCGGCTTTCGTGAGCGAGCGGCACGACAGCGGCCACGGCATGGACCGGACAGAAGTCCGCTCGACCCATGGTGACAGCCATCTGGGCCATGTCTTTACGGATGGCCCCCGGGACCGTGGTGGCCTGCGTTACTGCATCAATTCCGCCGCCCTGCGTTTCATCCCGCTGGCGCAGATGGAAGCTGCCGGTTACGGCGACTACATTGACCAGGTGGAGGTGGCGTGATGGCGAATTTTGAACATGCCGAGCGGGCAGTCCTTGCCGGCGGTTGCTTCTGGGGCATGCAGGCGCTGATCCGCCGCTTGCCGGGCGTCCTCTCCACCCGCGTCGGCTACACCGGCGGCGAGGTGCCCCGCGCCACCTATCGCAACCACGGCAGCCATGCAGAGGGAATCGAAGTTGTATTCAACCCGGAGCAGTTGAGCTATCGCCGCCTTCTCGAAGTCTTCTTCCAGATCCACGACCCCACTACCCGCAACCGGCAGGGCAACGACACGGGCCCGTCGTATCGCTCGGCCATCTACTACGTTGACGAGCGCCAGCGGCAGATCGCGCAGGACACTATCGCCGACGTCGACGCCTCCGGATTGTGGCCGGGCAAGGTGGTGACCGAGCTCGCACCGGTTGGTGATTTCTGGGAAGCGGAGCCGGAGCATCAGGATTATCTTGAGCGCCATCCTGGCGGCTACACCTGCCATTTCCCCCGTGCCCACTGGGTGCTTCCACAACGAGGCGCGAAGGCTGGTGGATAGCGTGCCAACGGACTGTAGACATTCCCGTTGAAAGGCGTATCTTGAAATCAGGCCTCGACCAGCTTTCATCGGCCGGCGCCCAAGCGTAGCAACGAGACTGGAGGCAAGATGGTTGATAGTCCGCCGCAGTACGAGATGATTGCGTAGTACCCACGAAACGGCTGATGCCGAATGCCTTGGTCAATTGCTCCGAGGCCAAAGATTTACGAAGCCCACGCTTGAAACGCTTGGGCTTCTTCTTTTGGGCTACACAACGTGCTGATGGCGCTCCAGGCACTGCGCCAGCTTGGCCTTCGGGACACGCTGAATCCTGCGCAGCAGTTCATGCGTGACCTTGCCAACCTTGTGCCGCTCACGCAATTCCTCTTCCAGATGGAGCAGCAGACTGGCGGCCATCTCGGCATCGGCCAGCGCCCGGTGCGCTCGCCCGGCCGCAGGCAGGTTGGCGTAGCGAATCAAGTCACCCAGTTTGTGGCTCGTTGCTTGCGGTAACAGGCGCCGCGCCAGCAGCAGGGAACAGGCAAACTCTCGGCGCCTGCGCTGATCGATGCGATCCAGTTCGGCATCCCAGAACTTGCAGTCAAACGACGCATTGTGCGCGACCAGCGGGATGTCGCCAACGAACGCAGAAACCTCGTTCATCACCACGGCAGCCGGGGGGGCCGAGCGGATCATTGCATTGGTGATACCGGTCAGCGACTCGATGAACGCAGGGATGCGAACACCGGCGTTCATCAGGCTCTGGTAGCGGTCCACCACCTTGCCATCCTCAAGGATGACTGCCGCGATTTCGGTGGCACGGTCGCCCTGCGCCGGCGACAGACCGGTTGTCTCAAAGTCGATTACAGCCACTACTTCCAAAGTGAACTCCCCCTGCTACGACGGTAATTTGCGATTCGGTGCTGCGCATTGTCTCACTTGCTGAAAAGTAGGTCTCGGCGGCTTGGTTTGTGTGGGCTATCGCTACGGTGAGACAAAATGATTTCCGGAACAGCTCGAAGCAAGCGAAGGTTTTTGTTGACGGGCCTCTCTTCGAAATGACAGTATTCGGCCCGCGGCAGATTACCCGAAATGAATATTAGAAAAGGTTCTTATGGGAAAGCTAGGCTGTTTTCTGGTTGTCTGTTTTAGTCTGGTGCTGCTTCCCGGTTGCGCCAACCGTGCGTCGGCGAAAGTTGACCCGGATACCAATTTTGGTGCAATCAAGACAATGCATGTTGTCAAAATTCCTGAAGAGACGGCTGGTATCAACGTGTTGATTGCCGAGGATCTACGGCGACGAGGCTACGTTGTATCGACGAGCACTGAAAAAGTGTCGGCGGTAGATGCGCTCGTGACTTATGTGGATCGTTGGATGTGGGATATCACCATGTACCTGCTTGAGCTTACCGTGATCATCAGGGATCCGCAGACAGATTTTCCATTGGCATCCGGAAATTCATTGCACGGCTCTCTGACACGTTTGTCACCACCAGAGATGGTTGATGAGGTTATGACCAATATTTTCAAAGGAAATGCACAATGAAGAACCGTTCAATACTTGGCCTTGCACTGACGATTGTTGTCGTGGTGGCTTTGTCCGGCTGCGCATCATCAGCCAACCGTGAGGGGATGACGGCGCAAGGTGTCACTGTCGCCAAGTACCATGATCAGACGGTAGCGGTAAAAACGGCTGGTGGCAGTGAGACTGGCGCAATGGACAGCTCCAATATTGAAGATGCTGACTTCAAGGCGGCGATTGAGGAATCGATCAAAAATTCGAAGGTGTTCCGCTCCGTTGTACAGGGCAAGGATTCGGACTACGAGCTTGCTGTCTCAATCGTTCAGCTCGACAAGCCGGTGTTTGGGTTGACCTTCACGGTGAACCTGGAGGCCAGTTGGGTTCTGGTGAAACAGTCTGACCGTAGCGTTGTCATGAAAAAATCGATCAAGTCGACGCATTCTGCAGGGTTTGGTGATGCCGCCGTGGCAGTCACACGACTCCGCATAGCCGTGGAGGGTGCTGCCAAAAGTAATATCGAACAGGGTCTGCAGGCGATTTCCACACTGACACTCTGATCGACCAAGCCGAGTAGAGGTGGTGGCTATAGGGGGCGGCTAGGAGAGGGAAGCTTCGATTCAGATGGAAAAACGAAGCTGACCGTACACGGTCTTTGGTAGATCAAGAACCGAAAACATCAGGCTTCTCCGTAGTGCTCTCCGGCGGCACCATGCGAACCGGCATCGGCGAAGCGGCATTCAGGTGTACCTCGCGCTGCGGGAAGGGAATCTCGATGCCGTTTTCTGCGAAGCTGGCATCGATCATGAAACGCAGGTCGCTCAGGATGACGTTGCTGCTGCGCCGGCCCGGCCCGATTTCCAGCCAGACATAGAGCGCGAACATCAGTGCACTGTCGCCGAAATCCATGAACAGCACTTCCGGTTCCGGCTCTGCCAGCACCTGCTTGTGCCGGGCAGCCACCTCCAGCAGCAGATCCGATACCTTGCGCACCGGCGAACCATAGCCGACGCCAATGTTCAGCATGAAGCGGACTTTGCGACTGGAGAGCGTCCAGTTGGTCACGTTCTGTTCGAGGAAGGTGCTGTTGGGCACCAGCGTCTCGATGCCGTTTACGTCGCGGATGGTGCAGGAGCGCACGTTGATGTCGGTCACCTCGCCGCGGATGCCGCCGACTTCGACGATATCGCGCGGCTTGAATGGGCGCTCCATGAGCAGCATGACGCCGCTGATCAGGTTTTTCAGCAGCGTCTGCATGCCGAAACCGGCGCCGATGGCGATGGCTCCACCGAGAAAGGCAAAAGCGGTGAGTGGGATCTTGACGACATCCAGCGCCAACAGCAGGAGCACCACCAGCGTCACCGCCAGTATCCACTTGCGGGCGATGCGTGCGCTGGTTTCCTCGAGCTTGCCGCGGCGTATCGCCATGCCCATGGCCAGCCTGGTCAGCAGCGCTACCAGCAGATAGCCGACAACCATGATCAGGATCGCCTGCACGACCTTGGCCACCGTCACGCCGCGCGTTCCGGTGATCGTTCTGCCATCGACGACGATGCTGTCCTCGACCGCAAAGAGCTCGAATGTCCAGGCGGCCTTCATCCAGTCGCTCGAAAAGCCGAACAGGTTCTGCACCCGCTGACCAGCACTCAGATCCTTGCCCCGGATTTCCTCCTCCTCGACCCAGCGCTGCAACAGGTGCTGGGCCTCCTCAACCTGAGTGAAAGCCCTCAGATAGGAGCGCTCGCGTTCTGTGAGCAACTCCAGCACCCCCTTGAGGAACGCGTTCTCGGCCGAATCGCCGGCTGCACGGAGCAGGTTCTGCTGCTCGGCGATTTGCCCGGTGACAACAGCGAGCTTCGTCCGCAGGTGGTCCGTCGCCGGATTGATCACGTTCAGCAGGCGGCGGCTGTTCTCGAAATTCTTGCGCCGATCGAGCGCGCCGGTCTTATCACCCTCGGCGCTGGAAAAACGCAGATCCCAGAACGCACGCTGCATGTCCAGCGTGACCAAGCCGACATTCAGGCCGTCAACCGCCTGCACCGCATTTCGGTTCCGTTCCACCGTTAGCAGTAGTTCCCGTTCGAGCGCGCGGGCGCGCGATCGGGCTGTGTTCAGCAGCCGGTCAGCCTCTGCTGCGTCTTTCCGGCGAGCATCGAGGTCTGCCTTGGCCGAGCGTCCACGGAAAGGGTTGATCTTCTGCAGTAGCCCCTCCGGTTTCTCCGCCTTGGCCACCTCTGCTTCGGCGGCCGCCAGCGCCTTGCCTGCGGCAGCATGCTTTTCCTGCAGGTCGACAACCTGCTTTTCCGCAGCGGCATTCGCTTCCATGGCCTTGTCGAGTTCCGCAGCCTGACGCTCCCGCTCACGGGTGGCACGATCGAGTTCCTTGATGGTGGCCGAACGGCGCTCGTCGATATCGGATTTCAGGCGGTCCAGATCCTCGGGCTTGAAGATGACCGATTTCTCCACTTCGGCAATTTTCCGGCGCACGAAGTCGACCGCCCGGCCAGACTCGGCCGCATAGGCTTCGACCGATCGAGCCTGCGCCGCCAGCCCTTCCAGATAAGCTCCCAGCGCCCGCACCTCCAGGGCCGCCAGATCGCGTCGCCACGTTGCGGTAGCCAACTCGGCCGGCTTGGCCGCTTCCAGCGCTTCTTGCGCCCGGCGATTGCGTTCGCTGGCCTTGTTCAGGGTCTCCCGGGTGTTCTCGGTTTGCGCGGCGAGCAGCCGGGAGCGCATTTCCTCACTACGCTGCGTCAGCAGATTCGCCTGCAGTTCAGAGCGCATGCGATCGACCAGCAGGATCGAGTACGGTGGCTTCTCGGTCAGCCCCGTCCAAGTACGTCGCCTGGCCTCGGCCTCGGCAACGAGCTTCTGTTGCTCGGCAAGATTGCCGAGCGCATTGAGGTGCTGGCGATACGAAAACGTCATCAGCCGCAGCATCCGGACGCGCAATTGCAGTTGCTGTTCCGGCGTGCCCGGCGGCGCCCCCGATGCCTGTCGCTCCGGGCTATCGACGGCGGCCAGTTCGACCTGCGCGTCAGCCAGTCGTTTCTTCAAATCATCAACAGATTCGGGCGCCGCCTGCCGATCAGCGGCAGCTACAGTATTTCCCTTGGCCTGCTTGGCCACCGCGCTGAGTGGCGCCTGGGCTGCCGCCGGCAGTGGCATGGCCATGGTGAAGGTGAGGCCGAGTAGCGCCAGGCGCAGTGTTTTCAGGCTGAAGAACTCTGGAGGTGTCATGGCGGTTGCAGCCCTATCAGTCGGCAAGCTTGCCTGCGCGCGGTGGCGCAGCACATTTTTGCGGTCATGCATTACGTAAAAAACCGGTGCAGTGCGTCATTATCACGCAGTATCCAGCGTCGAAGGCCTCCGGTGAATAGCCCCCGGGGAACTGCTTGCCGATAACGATGGCGACAAGCGGGGAGCGAAGAAAAACTGGGTCGCGAAGCCACTGGAACAGCGTCGCCATGGGGTGCTGGCGTAGATCGTTGCAGGCTTAAAGCGGGCAAATACCTGCTGTTGAATGCCCCGGCAGAAATCGACGCGTCGGCAAGATTTGTTGATAGATGACGGAATTTTTGACATGGATGTGGTCGGCCCGTTTGCCTGTGCCCGCTAAAAACGACTTTCCATCGTCTTGACCAGCGTGTGCAGCGTGCGATTGACTGGTGTCGGTACGCCGTGGGCCTCGCCCTTGCGGACGATGTAGCCGTTCAGGTGGTCGATCTCGCTGCGTTTCTTTCGTGCCAGATCCTGCGCGGTCGAGGATAGCTGGCCGGGCATCGTTTCGGCGATACGCGCGATGCCGGTCCAGCTGTCTTCCGGTAGCGAGACCCCTTCCGCCGTGGCAACAGCAAGGCACTCGGCCGCCACGGCGCGCATCACCGACTGCACGCCCGGCGTCTGCCAGAGCTTGCCGTAGGGAAGCTGCGTAATTGCCGAGAGGGCGTTCCAGGCGCAGTTGAGGATCAGCTTGGCCCACAGTGCCCCGGTGACGTTGTCGGAGACTTCGATGGGGATACCGGCGGCGACGAATTGCTGCGTCTGCTCGTCGCTCAGCGTGGCCGGCCCGACCACCAGTTCGCCGCGACCATGGTGTTTGACGTGGCCCGGCCCGGCCATTTCGGTGGCGACATAGACCACCGCCGGCGCAACCCGCACATTCAGCGTCGACAATTCAGTGTGTAACTGTTCGGCATTGTCGACACCGTTCTGCAGGCTCAACACTAGCGCATCAGGCGCCAGATGCGGCACCATGGCTGCGGCGGTCGCTTGTGTGTCGGTTGATTTGACACAGCAGAGAACCATTTCGGCACCGGAGATGTCAGACGCCTCGGTGCCTGCCCGGACCGTGACGTGCTCCTGGAAGCTGCGCGTGTCCATGAACAGTCCCTGGCGGCGGATAGCGTCGACATGTTGCGCTCGCCCGATGAGGACTACGTCATGGCCGGCGCGCGCTAACATTCCACCGTAGTAGCAGCCCACTGCCCCTGCGCCCATAATGGCAATCTTCATCTTTTCAGCTCCTGCAGCTTTTACCTGATCAACCAAGAAAGTTCCGCCCATGAATATCGCTCAAATCGCCCAAGCCCGCTACACCACGAAAGCCTTCGACCCGGAGAAGCAGGTTCCCGAGGCGGTCATCGACCAGCTGTGTACAGTGCTGCGCAACGCGCCGTCCTCGGTCAATTCGCAGCCCTGGCATTTTGTTGTTGCGGCGTCGCCAGAGGCGAAGGCGCGGCTGGCCAAGGCCACGCAAGGCGGCTTTTCCTACAACGAGCCGAAGCTGCGCAATGCCTCGCATGTCATCGTTCTCTGCGGCCGTAAGCGGCTTGACGACGCGCATCTCGATGCCGTCATCGCCCAGGAGAACCGCGACGGGCGCTTTGCCACGCCGGAGGCGATGGCCATGCAGGACAAGACACGCCGCTTCTACGTCAACCTGCATCAGAACGAACTGAAGGACGATCGTGCGTGGATCGAGCGCCAGGTCTATCTGGCACTGGGCGCACTGCTGCTGGCGGCCGGCGCCGCGAATGTCGATGCCTGCCCGATGGAAGGCTTCGACGCGGCAGCACTTGATGCCGAGCTGGGTCTGGCAGAACAGGGCTTGAACAGCATCGTGCTGGTGGCGCTTGGTTACCGCGGGGCGGATGACTTCAACGCCAAGCTGCCGAAATCGCGGCTGACGGATGAGGTGGTGTTTACACGGCTTTGACGCTGGGGCGGTGCCAGCAGTCGTTGTCATTCCGGCGCAAGGCGGAATCCAGAACGGTGTTTGGGGCAGCCCCTGGATTCCGCCTTGCGCCGGAATGACGGGAGTTTTGAATTAGTCCGTGACGGCCATGTCGCCCCTCAGCGGCCGGTCGTTGCTGCCTTTCCTGAATCCGTCTGATCAAGCCAGAGGAGGGCGTCGACATACGACATGAAGCGGTTCAGGTACTCCGGCGAAATGTCGCGCATGCGCTGGAAGGCGCGCAGTACCAGCAAATGCGAATTGAGCGGGCCGGCGTTTTCCGGCGCCTGTGCCAGGGCCTGTGCCAGTTGCTGGTCGACACTGAGCTTCGACCAGGTGTCGCGGAAATAGCGGATGGATTTCAGTTCGGCTGAGGTTTCGGCAGGTGAGTCGGCCGATGAATTAGCCGATGAATTAGCCGATGAATTAGCCGGCAATTCGTCATCAGGCTTGCCCTCGCTCACCGTATCGGCCGCCGAACGCTGCGCAATGTAGGCGGCAAGCTCTGCCAGCGGGCTTGGGGTGCAGCGGCTTTCCAGGTCGCCGGCCAACTCAGCTTCACCCTGTGCCTGTTCAAAGCACTCGCTGTATTCCTGCAGGGCCTCGGCCAGCCGGTTATCGAGCAGGTTCCGGGCGTGGCCTCGATACCCTTCTGCCCGCCGGGACAACGCTTCGATGAAGCGGAAGCGGACCGGGTCGAAGCGTGCCGCGCCGCGCTCACGCAAGGCCGCGATCACGGCCGCGTGATCGGCCTGCGCTTCAACAGGGCTGGTTTCAGCCATTCTTTTCCGCGCTTCTTTCGGCACTCGCCTTGGCTGATTTCGGCACCGGTGCCATTTCCACACGCCGGTTCTGCGCGCGGCCCCTGGCCTCGGCATTGGAGGCCACCGGCTGCTCGGGGCCGAAGGCGGCGGCGAAGATCGACGAGGACGGGATGCCTTCGCTGATCAGCGTGCGGGTCACGGTCAGTGCGCGCTGGGCGGAGAGTTCCCAGTTGTCCTGGAACTGGCCGTTGCTGTCGCGTACCGGGCGGTCGTCGGTGAAGCCGCTGACCATCAGCATTTCGTCGCGTACGCCCAGATAGGCGGCCAACGGCGCGGCCAGACTCTTCAAAACCTGCTGCCCCTCAGGTTGCAGCTGATCTGAGTTCTGTGCAAAGAGCACGCTGCCGCTGATGCCGATCTTGCCGTTGTTCAGTGTTACCCGGCCCGAAGCGAGCGGTCCGGCCAGCGCCTTTTCCAGTGCCATGCGCCGCTGTTCCTCCTGCTGGCGCTTCTGGATTTCGGCTTCGAGGCTGGTCGCCAGTTCCAGGTGCACGCCGAGCACGCCGACCAGGATCAGTACGAAGGCGCCCAGGAGGCCGGCCATCAGGTCGCCGAAAACGGCCCAGACCGGTGCCGTCTGCTCGACGCTGGCATCGACGTCGTGCATCAGCAGACCTCGGCGGCGAGCGCCGCCGGCTTGCCGGCGCGTTGTTGCAGGTCGTCGACGATGCGCTGCTGCGACAGGATGCTGAGGTCGATGATTTCACGTGCCTGCGCCACATAGTAGGCCAGCTGCTCGTCGCTGCGCAGCAGCGATTTGTCGAGCGCGCCCTCGATGCGCTGCAGGTTGGCGATCAGCTTGTCGTTGGCCTCGCCGAACAATTGCACGGCAAAGCCGAAGGCCTCCGACAGGCTGGCGACCTCGACGGCGCTGCCGGTGACCTGCGCGGCGACCGCGGCGATCTTCGCCGACTCGGCGCCGGCCTGCGCGGTGAACTGGCTGCCGACACGGTCGAGCATGTTGGCCGAGGAGGCCACCAGCGTATCGATGACGCCGCGCTGTTCGCTGGCGGAATGGTTGATCGCATCGAGCAGCGTGCTCAGGCCGCTCATGATGCGGCTGCGTTCCTCCAGCAGCGCATTGTCCTTGGCGATGCTGTCGGAGAGCTGCTGGCGCAGCTGGCCGATGACCTCGGCGGCGACGCGCGGCGCTTCGGCGGCACCTTGCATCAGGCGGGCGATTTCGTTGATCGTCTCGCTGGCATGGGTCTGCGCGTTATCGCTGATGTTGCGTGCGGTCTGCTCCAGCGTGCGACAGATCTGCTGTTGCTGTGCCAGCGTCTGCGCACCGGCCTGCTGCCATTCCTGCTGCAGCGACGTGGCCATGGCGGTGAGGGATTGAGTCAGCGCCGCCTGCCGTTCCTCGTCGCGCACGGCCAGATCGGCCTGCAAGGCGGCCTGTGCTTCGTTCACGCGGTTCAGCAGCACGGTTGCGCGTTGTTCGAAGCTGGCGGCGAAGGCGGTCTGTGATTGTTCCAGGCCACTGGCCAGGGCCTCGTTGCTGCGCTCGTGTGTGGCCAGTGCTGCCGTCCAGGTATCGGCGATGGTGCTGACGCTGCGGTCGAAGCGTGAGGAAATACCGTCGAGCTGCGCTTCGACCGTGGCCGCCACGCGCTCGTGCAAGGCCGTCGTTTCACGGGCAATGCCAGCCATGGTGGCCTCGACCACCGGCTGAATGGTGGCACCGGCAAGGCGGGCGCTGTCGGTCAGGCTGGCCTTGAGCGATTGGTCAACGGCACTGGCGAGGTCGGTATAGACCGCCTTCACGTCGCGGTGGAAACCTTCCTGGTTGGCCAGCAGGCGCTCGTTCAGCTGCTGGTTCTGCTCGGCCATCTGCGCCAGCATTGCCTGCAGTTTGTCGGCTACATCAGGCAGGGCCTGGCTTTGCGCCTGGATGGCCTTGAAGGTTTCCTGGCGCTGATGCACCAGCGAGAAACCGCGCAGCGCTGTGGCGATGCGGGTATCGAGCAGCAGCCCGATCTGCAGCCGGTCGCGGCGACACAGCGCCGAGATCAGGCCGAGCATGGCGGAAGCGGCGACGCCGGCAACCGAGGTGCCGAAGGCCAGCCCGAGGCCTTTGACCGGCGCGGCCAGCGAGGCGCGGATAGTCTGCAGGTCAGTGGTGCTTTCCAGCGCCAGCACAGCGCCGTTGAGTGTGACGACCATGCCGAGGAAGGTACCGAGCATGCCCAGCATGACCAGCAGGCCGACCAGGTAGGGGGTAACGGCCGGGCCGGGCAGCGCCGCGCGTTCGCCTTCGATGCGCAGGCGGACTGCGTTCTGCAGCGATGGATGCAACTGGCCGAGCCAGTCGCCGAGGTTCTGCAGGTTCTCGGGAATGGCCTGCAGCGCCTGTGCCAGTGTGGTTGTGGCCTGCTGGAAACGACGCAGTTCGAGCACGCCCATGGCGTAGACGACGCCGATGAGCAGGGTCATCGTCAGGGCCAGCGGGTGTCCGCCGATATAGCCGATGCCGACCCAGAGGATGGCGATGGCGCCGGCCAGGAAGGCGGCGATGCAAAGATTTCTATTCATTGCGACCTGTTACCTCATTACTAAATGCTTCGATCAGCCCTTGGACCGGCTGCAAGCGAACCTCCAGTTCGGCCAGCAACACGCCCTGCATGTCCTGGCAGAATCTGGCCAGCCAGCCGCCCGCTTGCATCCACCGCGCCGGGTCATCCGTCTGTTGTGATTCGGCCAGTGTCTGGTGATGGGCCTGACGCAGTTGCAAAAAATGCTTTTCGATCAGCTGCTGCACACTTGCCAGCAGGTTTCGCTCGCGTTCGCCAATGGCCTTGTCGAGCACGGCGTCGAGTTCGGCCAGCTGCCTGAGCGCCGGGGAGCGTTTGGCCAGCACCATCCGCACACCGGCCCGCAGCGTGCTGATGCTCGCTTCCATGTCGCGCTGGTGGGCGGCGTAGTAGCGGCGGTATGAGGCAAAATCAGCTGCGGCGGTAGGGGCGGGCAATTTTATGCGCGCCTTGCCCGGCTGCGAAATACCGCCAGCCCTGATCGATTCGGCCAGCGCACTGCGGACTTGTGCCAACTGCGCTTCAAGTTCGCTGCTTGCACGAGACAGCATCGCCGGCGTCTTTCCCTCTTTGGTGGCGAGGGCACTGGCGAGGGCGATGGCGTCGGTCAGGTCCAGCCACCCGGCCAGTCGTTCTGCAAAAGATGGCTTCTGGTGTTTCCAGTCGGCAGCTTCGTTCGTGCCATCGATGGCGAGGTCTGCAAGAAAACGAATGAACGGTGAACTGTGAAGGGCTGTGCGCGGCAGTATATTTATCATGCCGTGATACATATCGTGAATTGCGGAAAGGGGGCGCAGGCTACTACAAAGTGGCGGCAAGGTCAGCTTTATCCTAAAAACCGCAATTCAAACCACGAAGGTCAAGAAGCGCAGGAAGAAATCAGGGAAAGTCCAGCTTTCCCATCTAACCTGCCAGGTGAGCAGGACAATCTGGTGCATCATCTTGCCCTCCCTTCGTGAACTTCGTGTTCTTCGTGGTTAACTGAGTTTTCCAAGTTTGTTGTTCCCGCCTGGCATGGCAAGTGTCGGTCGGCAGCACTTTCTGGCGCGCTTGCCGAACCCGCCAGAAAACTGCCGTTTGCCGGAATGACGGGCACTACAGGTACTATCCGCCCTTGCCCTTTTACGAAAAGCAATCCAGCAATGCAAAAAGAAGTTCAAGAAAAGCCCCGGTATGCCGTTGTGGCCGCCGTTCAATTGCCAAGCGTGAGTGATGTGGAGTTCGACGCGTCGCTGGCTGAATTGCGCGAACTGGCGAAAACACTGGGGTTCGAGGTGGTTCATACCTTTGTGCAGAAGCGTGCCGGCTTTGATACGACGGCCTATCTGGGCGTTGGCAAGCGCCAGGAAATCCGCGCCTACGTTAATAACGAAGACGAGTTTGCCGAGCTGGATGAGCACGCACGGGCGACGCTGAATGCCGAATTCCGCGACATCGAAGTCATCCTCGTCGACCATGAGATTTCGCCGTCGCAGGCGCGCAACCTGGAAAAGGAGGCGGGCTGCGAGGTGATGGACCGGACCATGGTCATCCTCGAAATTTTCCACCGCAACGCGCGTTCGCGTGCGGCCAAGGCGCAGGTGGAAATTGCCCGCCTCGGTTACATGGCGCCACGCCTGCGCGAAGCGGCCAAATTGGCCGGACCGCAGGGGCGGCAGCGCAGCGGTGTTGGCGGTCGTGGCGCCGGCGAGTCGGGCACCGAGCTCGACAAGCGCAAGATCCGCGACCGCATCGCCGAACTGCAGCTGGAAATTGTGGCCATGGATGCAGAGCGCCAGACGCAACGTTCACGCCGGCAGGAGCGTCAGGGGCTGGCCGGTGTGGCATTGGTCGGCTATACCAACGCCGGCAAGTCCACGCTGATGCGGGCGCTGACCGGCAGCGAGGTGCTGGTTGCCAACAAGCTGTTTGCCACGCTCGACACCACGGTGCGCACCCTCTACCCGGAGAGCGTGCCGCGCGTGCTGGTCAGCGACACCGTCGGCTTCATCAAGAACCTGCCGCACGGCCTGGTTGCCTCGTTCAAATCGACGCTGGATGAGGCGCTGGATGCCTCGTTGCTGCTGCACGTCATCGATGCCAGCGACCCCGGCTTCGAGCGTCAGCTGGAGGTTACAGACAGCGTGCTGGCGGAAATCGGCGCCGATGTCGTGCCGCGTCTGCGTATCTTCAACAAGATCGACCACGTTGGCGATGCCGAAGCACAGGCCGAGCAGGAAGCTGCGTTGCACGCGAAGTACCCGGATTGCGTGGTGATGAGCGCGCGTCGCCCGGACGATGTGGCGAAGCTGCACAAGAAGATCGTTGCCTTCTTCCAGAAGGATCTGATCGAGGATGAACTCTTTCTTCCGTGGTCGGCGCAGCAACTGCGTGGGGAAATCTATTCGACTTGCGAGGTGCTCGGTGAGCGTGCAGACGGCGAGGGTGCTTTCTTCCGCGTTCGCGGTGGGCAGGAAGCGCTGGCGGCACTGCGCGGGAAGCTCGGTCAGACGGAGTGAATCCGGTAACATTGCGCCTTTACCGAGCACCTTTTGACCATTTTCTCTGAACTGATAAAAAACCACGCATGGCACTGCCCTACGAACTCCTGATCGGCCTGCGCTACACCCGCGCCAAGCGGCGCAATCACTTCATTTCCTTCATTTCGCTGATTTCCATGCTTGGCGTGGCCTTGGGCGTAGCGGCGCTGATTGTCGTGCTGTCAGTGATGAACGGTTTTCAGAAGGAATTGCGTGGCCGCATCCTGGCCGTGGTGTCGCATGTGCAGATCCTCGGTGGTGCCGGTGATCTTGCCGACTGGCCGCGAATTGCCGGTCAGGCGGCGACCCACCCGGAGGTGAAGGCGGCGGCACCCTTCGTTCAGGCGCAGGGCATGCTTTCCTACAACCAGACGGTGCGCGGCGTGCTGGTGCGCGGCGTGCTGCCGGAGATGGAGGACAAGGTTGCCGATTTTCGCCCGCACATGAAGAGCGGCAGCTTCGACGCACTGCAGGCTGACAGTTTCAGCATCGTGCTCGGTTCGGAGCTGGCGCGGGCGCTGGGCGTTTTTGTCGGCGACCGGGTGACGTTGATTGCGCCGCAGGGCATCGTAACGCCGGCAGGCGTGGTGCCGCGACTGAAGACGTTTAACGTTGTCGGCATCTTCGAGGTCGGCATGTTCGAATACGACAGCGGGCTGGCGCTGGTGGCCATGGCCGACGCGCAGAAGCTCTACCGTATGGAGGAGCGCGTGTCCGGTGTGCGCCTGAAGCTCAACGACCTGTTCCAGGCGCCGCGTGTGGCGCATGAACTGGCGGGGCGGATCGATGTCGATGCCTACCTGTCGGACTGGACCCGCAGCCATGCCAACTTTTTTCGCGCCGTGCAGATCGAGAAGAACATGATGTTCATCATCCTCTCGCTGATCGTTGCAGTGGCAGCCTTCAATATCGTTTCGACGCTGGTCATGGCGGTCACCGACAAGCAGTCGGATATTGCCATTCTGCGCACCCTGGGCGCGAGTCCGGGCAGCATCATGGTGGTGTTCATGGTGCAGGGGGCGTTGATCGGGACGATTGGTCTGGCAGCAGGTGTCGCCGGTGGCGTCGCGCTAGCGCTGAATATCGATGTCGTGGTGCCGCTCATCGAGCGCCTGCTCGGCACCCAGTTCCTTTCCAAGGAAATCTATTACATCAACCAGTTGCCGTCCGATCTGCAATGGAACGATGTGACCGGTGTAACCGTCATCGCCTTCGTGCTGGCGTTGCTGGCAACGGTTTATCCGAGCTGGCGCGCGTCGCGCGTCAATCCGGCGGAGGCACTGCGCTATGAATGAGGCGCAAACAACTACGGCAACGAAGCCAGGCGTGGTGCTGCAGGCGCAGGGGCTGACAAAGGTTTACGGTCAGGGTGAAACGGCCGTGGCTGTCCTCGGCGGGGTGGATATCGCCCTGGCGGCGGGGGAGCGTGTGGCGGTGGTCGGGGCTTCGGGCTCGGGTAAAAGCACCTTGCTGCACCTGCTCGGCGGACTCGACGAGCCGACTGCCGGTTCGGTGGATGTCATGGGCCAGGACATGCTGCGGCTGAATCAGGCGGCGCGTGGTGTCTGGCGCAATCGTCACATCGGTTTTGTCTATCAGTTCCATCATCTTCTGGCCGAATTTTCGGCGCTGGAGAACGTGGCAATGCCCTTGCTGATCCGCCGGGTGCCGCGCGAAGAAGCCGAAGCGCGTGCGCGTGTCGTCCTGGAAGAGATGGGCCTGGGGCACCGATTGACGCATTCGCCGGGAGAACTGTCTGGTGGTGAAAGGCAGCGTGCTGCCGTGGCGCGGGCGCTGGTGACTTCCCCTGCCTGCGTGCTGGCCGACGAACCCACCGGTAATCTGGATCGCCAGACGGCAGAGCGCGTGTTCGAAGCCATGCTGGCGGCCAGTGCGCAGCGCGGCACAGGGTTTGTCATCGTGACCCATGATCCGCAACTGGCCGCACGAGCCGACCGGAAACTTGTCCTGCAGGACGGCGTTCTCGTTGATTAGCGTATCGTTTGAACCCATAATGACCGGCTAGATACTCGGTCTTGGAGATGCTCATGCAGTCACTCTTTCTACCCGCCATTGCCATCATGAACCGTCTGCGTTACACGCAGAAATTCGGTTTCATGGGCATTCTGATGGTGGTTGCCATTGCTGTTCTTGTGTCGAATCTGTATTCAGCCCTGAACAGCAACATTACGACTTCGCGTGCCGAGCTGGTGGGGATTGCTGCGATCAAGCCGGCACAGCGCGTGATCCAGTACCTGCAGCAGCATCGGGGCATGTCGGCAGGCGTGCTGGCGGGCAACGAGGCAATGAAAGAAAAACGGGCTGCCAAGGAAAAGGATGTCGTCGATGCAATCAAGGCGACCGAGGCCGCCATGGCTGCAGAGCTGGTGTCCAGCAAGGCCTGGAAGGATATCGTCGCCGAGTGGGGAAGTGTCAAGGCCGATGGACTGAGCTGGACGGGGGTCGAGAGCTTTTCGCGGCACACGCTCCTGATTGAAAAGGTACTGATGTTCATGGTGGATATTGCCGATACCTATGCGCTGACACTGGATCCGGATATCGACTCGTACTACCTGATCGATACGGTGATGAACAAGGCCCCGGTTGCTCTGGAGCGTCTTGGCCAGATGCGGGCGAAAGGGACCGGCATCCTCACCAAGAAGCAGATGCACGACCAGCAGAAGATCGAGTTCAGCGCCCTGATGGCGGAGCTCAACGGTGCGCTGAAATTGCTGTCGGTCAACCTCGAAAAGACCGCCAGATTCAATCCGGATCTGAAAACTGCGCTCGCTACCGCTTCCAAGGATTTTTCCGAGTCGTCCGAACAGATCAACAAACTGATCATCGAAGACATGATGCTCGGCACGTTCGCAACGGCACCCAAGGATTACTTTGACTTGACCACAGTGGCGATCGACAAGGGCTACAAGCAGATGTTCGACACCATGCTGCCGACGCTTGAGCGCCTGATTGAGCGCCGCATCGCCAAGTTGCAGCAGGATCTTTACGTCAGCATCGGACTGGCCTTGCTGATGCTGGTAGTGGTCGGTTATTTCTCGATGGCCACCTATTACGCAACAATCAACAGCATCAAGCTGCTCTCCGATACAGCGCATACGCTCGCAACCGGTGATCTGCGCCCACGCATCGACCTTGGTACGCAGGATGAGCTCAAGCGGGTGGGGGACAGCTTCAACGAAATGGCCAATGCCTTCAGCGGCCTGTTGCGCAACGTCCAGGCCAGCTCAGATCAGGTGCTGAATGCTTCCCGACGCATGGCTGAATCTTCCTCGCAGATCACCCAGAGTACGGAGTCGCAGAGCGAGGCCGCTTCCAGCATGGCGGCCGCCGTTGAGCAGATGACGGTCGGCATTGACCACATCAGCAAGAATGCCGTCGATGCAAACACCATCTCCAACACGGCCGGAGACCTCTCTGCCGAAGGTGGCCGCATTGTCGGTACCGTGGTCAAGGAAATTCGCCTGATCGCCGGCGCAGTGAACGACTCGGCGAACATCATCGACGAATTGGGGCGCCAATCCGACCAGATCTCGGCAATCGTCAATGTGATCAAGGAAATCGCCGATCAGACCAATCTGCTGGCGCTGAACGCCGCCATTGAAGCGGCCCGTGCCGGCGAGTCGGGCCGTGGCTTTGCGGTGGTTGCCGATGAGGTACGGAAGCTTGCCGAGCGGACGACGAAGTCGACGCAGGAGATTTCCTCAATGATTTCGGCGATCCAGAATGGCACACAGAATGCTGTGGCTTCGATGCGCGACGGCGTCAGTCGCGTCAATGAAGGCGTGACCCTGGCTACGCAGGCGGGCGACGCGATGGGCGAAATTCAGGGAAATGCTGGCCGCGTGGTTGAAACTGTCAGCGAGATTTCTTCTGCATTGCGCGAACAGAGTGCCGCCAGTACCGAAATTGCGCGAAACGTCGAGCACATTGCCCAGATGGCGGAAGAGAACAATGCTGCCGTCACTGAAAGCGCGGCAACGGCACACGAACTTGAGCGCCTGTCGGAAGGTCTGCAAACCGAAATCCGCCGTTTCCGTGTGAGTTGACCTTCGCTCACTGCCTGACGTACCGCAAGGAGCGAGGCAGTAATGACGGCCTCACGAAGGACCGCCCGCGCCGAAAGGCCGGGCGGTCTTTTTTTATGGTGCTGCCGGCTTTTCTCCGGCCTGACGTCAGCGGTTTGTCGGCCTGTGGCGTTTTTTCCAGGCGCGTATCAGGTACCAGCGCCACGCCGCCTTTACAGAAAAATAGCCGATCACAGCAAGCAGCGAGGCGAGCAAGACCAGCCCCACCGCCAGGGGTTTCCCGAGTCCGTAGGTCCACGCCGACATCGCCTGCATCCAGCCGGCTGGATTGCGGATGTCGTAGGCAGGTGGGGCAATGAATTCAATGCCGGTACCGAGCGCAAATTCGCCGATGGAAAAAGCGAGGATATACAGCGGCACGATCGTCAGCGGATTGGTATACAGGGTGGTTGCCAGAGCCAGCGGCAGATTGACACGGAAGATGAGGCAGCAAGCGGCTGCGCCGAGCATCTGCAACGGGCCGGGTATCAGGCCACAGAACAGGCCGGCGGCAACGGCACCGGCCGCCGAGTGGCGATTGAGGTGCCAGAGTCGCGGGTGCAGCAGCGTGTTGGAAAATGGCGCCAGCCAGCGGTTGTTGTGGATTGCCTCATGGCTGGGCAGAAAGCGGCGGAGATATTTACGCATGGTTCCGATGAATTCTAGCGCAAGCCTGTTGCCATGCGCCTGAATATCCTTGCCTTCGCGGCCGGTGTTTTTCTTCTGCAGGTGCAGCAGGAATTGCCCGGCGTGTGGCTGCAGTTGTCGATCTTTCTCGCTGGGCTCGCGGTGGCAGTGCCATTGGCCCGCAGGCCGCATTTTGCCCTGCGTATCCTTGTCGCCATTGCCTGCCTTGGGATTGGCTTTGGCTGGGCTGCACTACGCGCTGAGTGGCGACTGGCCGATGCCCTGGCGCCGGAGTGGGAGGGGTGGGATGTCGAGGTAATCGGCGTCATTGCCGAACTGCCGCAAGCCTTTTCTCGGGGCCAGCGCTTCAGTTTCGACGTTGAACAGGTGCTTACGCCGGAGGCCGTGGTCCCCTCGCGGGTGATGGTTTCGTGGTATCGCGGCGAGCATGATGGCGATCCGTCAGCGGCGATTGAGGCGCTTGCGGCGCTTGGGGCCGGCACCGTGCATGCCGGTGAGCGTTGGCGTCTGACGCTGCGCTTGAAGCGTCCGCACGGGAATGCCAATCCCCATGGTTTCGATTACGAGGCGTGGCTACTGGAGCGAGGTATCCGTGCTACCGGCTATGTGCGGCCAAAGGGTGAAAACAAGCGACTCGACGATCTTGCCCTGCAGCCGCTGTACCTCATCGAGCGTCTGCGCGAGTCGATCCGTAGCCGTTTCCTCGCAGCGCTTCCGGAAAGCGAACATGCGGGAATTCTCGTGGCGCTGACCGTTGGCGATCAGCGAGCGATCGAAGGCGACTATTGGAAGGTTTTTGCACGGACCGGGACAACGCATCTGATGAGTATTTCCGGCCTGCATGTGACGATGGTGGCGGCCTTGCTCGGTGGGTTGGCCGGCATGTTGTGGCGGCGCAGTCCGCGCCTCATGCTTCTGTTCCCGGCGCAGCGGGCGGCGGTCTTTGTCGGTGCGCTGGCGGCGCTGCTCTATGCGCTCCTGGCGGGTTTTTCGGTGCCGGCGCAGCGCACGGCATTGATGCTGGCAGTGGCTGCGCTGGCGTTACTGAGTGGACGGCGCACCGCCGCTTCACGCACCCTGACACTCGCCTTGGCGGCGGTTCTTTTGCTGGACCCCTGGGCGGTTCTGGCACCGGGATTCTGGTTGTCCTTCGGTGCTGTCTCCCTGTTGTTCTACGTTGCCAGCGAAAAGGTCGTGGAGCTCGCGGGGTGGCGAGCTAGCGTTTCCCGTTGGAGTGCTGCCCAGTGGGCGGTAAGCGTCGGTACCTTGCCTTTGCTATTGCTGTTTTTCCAGCAATTTTCCCTGGTTTCACCGCTTGCCAACGCGCTGGCCATCCCGGCGATCAGCTTTATTGTGACGCCGTTGGCCTTGCTGGCGGCATTTCTACCGGTGCCCGGCCTTCTGCTTCTCGACCACTGGCTGCTTGGCTGGGTCATGCAAGGGCTGACCTGGCTGGCGGAATTTCCGGTGTATACGCAGCCGGCGCCGCCGCTGTGGTGCGTGGTACTAGCGCTGTCGGGTATCGGCTGGATGTTGCTGCCGCGCGGTTTCCCGGCGCGCTGGCTAGGCCTTCTGCTGTTGCTCCCGGCAGTCTGGGTTACCCCCGCCCGGCCGCCCTCAGGACAGGCCTGGATGACTGTCCTTGATGTCGGGCAGGGGCTGGCGGTCGTGGTGCAAACAGCAACGAAGACGCTCCTCTATGACACAGGGCCGCTCTACAGCGCGGAGTCCGATGCCGGTCAGCGCGTGATCCTGCCTTATTTGCGCGCGCTGGGTGTCGAGGCGCTCGATGCGATGGTGATTACCCACAGTGACAGCGATCATTCCGGTGGTGCGGCGTCGGTACTCACAGCCATGCCGGTTGCGCGGGTCATTTCATCGGTCCCTGATATTGCGGCAGAGCCGTGTGTCGCAGGTCAGCGCTGGGAATGGGAAGGTGTGCGTTTCTCCATGCTGCATCCGTCCGGGGAAGCTGCTGGCCCGAAAGCGCGCGCCAAGCCGAACAATCTTTCGTGTGTGCTGCGGGTTGAGGCGAGTGGAACATCGATGCTGCTGACCTCCGATATCGAAGCGGTCGATGAGCTTGCCCTGCTTGCGCGGGATGCGACGGTACTCAGATCGGATGTCTTGCTGGTGCCGCATCATGGCAGCCGGACCTCATCGACGCCGGCATTCATCGCCGCCGTTGCTGCGCGACAAGTCATCTATCCCGTCGGCTATCGAAACCGTTTCGGCCATCCCCGCGCCGATGTTGTTGCGCGTTACGGCGACACTCCCAGCTGGCGCTCTGATCGCCACGGCGCACTGACAGTGCGACTGGCGGATGGTGCAAGCGTATCGTCGTACCGAGAGACACATCGGCGTTACTGGTATGGCCGTTGAACCTGCGTGCTAGACTTCCTGCGTCATTTTCGTGGAGCCTTCCCGATGGGTTTTTTATCCCGCCTCTTTGCGCGTCCTGCTGCCGGGCCGCATCAGCGCGAAGTACTTTGTGCCGATGCGCAGGGGCTGCATCGCATGCGCTACACCGAATGGGGCGATCCAGCCAACCCGCGCGTGCTGGTCTGTGTGCATGGCCTGACACGCAACGGGCGTGATTTCGATACGCTGGCGGCCGCGCTGTCGTCGCACTACCGCGTCGTCTGCCCGGATGTCGTCGGGCGTGGCCGTAGCGATTGGCTGAAAGATCCTGCTGGCTACGGTTTTCCGCAGTATGTAGCCGACATGATGGTGCTGCTGGCCAGGCTGGACGTGAGCGAGGTGCATTGGCTCGGTACCTCGATGGGCGGGCTGATCGGTATGGTTCTGGCTAGTCAGGAGCACTCGCTGATCAGCCGTTTGTTGCTCAACGATGTCGGGCCGGTGATCACGCCTGAGTCGCTGCAACGCATCGGCGAGTATGTCGGCAAGGCACCGCATTTCGATAGTTATGCGCAGGCCGAGCAATACATTCGTTTCGTCAGTGCCCCCTTCGGTCCGCTGAGCGACGCGCAGTGGCGCGCGCTGACCGAGTCGAGCATTCGCGAGAGCGTCGACGGCAAATGGGTCATGGTCTATGACCCCGGTATCGGCGAACCTTTCCGGCAGGCATATCTGGTGCACACGGGGTTTGACCTGTGGCCGATCTACGAGGGAATACGTTGCCCGACAATGGTTGTTCGTGGCGCCCAGTCCGACCTGCTTACCGCCGAGACACACGCTCAAATGGGCCAGCGCGGGCCGCGTGCGCAGCTGGTCGAAATTCCTGGTGTCGGCCATGCACCGATGTTTCTCGATGAGTCGCAGATAGCCATTGCGCGCGAGTTCTTGCTGATGGGCTGATGGCGGAAAGTCGACGGTTCCGGAAATGGAAAAGCCCAGCGTTTTCACGCTGGGCTTTTTGTATTTGGCGGAGTGGACGGGACTCGAACCCGCGACCCCCGGCGTGACAGGCCGGTATTCTAACCAACTGAACTACCACTCCGCAGTGGCCTTGCTTGGAAGCTGCAGAAGCAGCTATTCCGTGTAGG
>Ga0172380_10003000_pt1 | contig 24360 bp, 24 predicted proteins | sample Leawe162metaG_FD_119747 | JGI IMG/M metagenome (GOLD analysis project Ga0172380, IMG submission 119747) | Leachate microbial communities from a municipal landfill in Southern Ontario, Canada - Leachate well 162 metaG | ecosystem: Engineered > Solid waste > Landfill > Unclassified | place...
CCTATCTCGACCTCGACCCACGGCGTGGCCTGGTCGGGGCCGCGGCGGGGGCGGGGGCCCTCGCTGAACGGGTCGAGACGGAACTCCAGTCAGGCGCGGGTTGTGCGGTGCTGGCCGGGGTCGAGCGACCCGAACTGGCTGTGACGTTGTCTCCGGAATTGCTCGGTGAAGTGCTGGTCACACTGCGCGCGCGCTTCGAGCGCGTCGTGGTCGACCTCGGCGTGCCGCCGGAACCGGCGTTGCTGCGGGCCGCCGACGAACTCGTTGTGGTGGTCGGAGCCGACCTCGTGTCGATCTGGAACGCGCAGGCCGCGCTGCCGGCATTGCGGCAGGCTGCACCGGCCGCGCGTTTCCACATCCTGATCAACCGCCGCGAGGGCCGCGAACACTACACGCCGGAGGAGATCGCGCGGGTGCTCGACGTGCCGGTACTCGGCGCGGTGGGTGAGGACCGGAAGGCGGCGCGGCGCGCGATCACAGAGCAGGTGCCGCTGTCCGAGACACGCAGCGGCGCGGCGCGAGATCTGCGGGCGGCGGCGCACGCGCTGCTCGTCGGGGACGCGGGCGTGTCCGCGCGGCGACCGCTCGAGGCCGCGGCCGGCCGTCTGGCCGTGGAGCGTTGAGATGGCGACCCTGCACGCCGCCAGCGAACGCGAACAGGCGATCCGCACCGAGGTGCAGGAAACGCTGCGACGGGCGGCCGACGGCGACGCGTCTTTTACATCCGGGAGGGCCGACGCCGACCACGCGCGCCGCCTGATCGCCGAGCGCATCGCTGCGACGCAGCGGCGGGCGGCGACACTGGGTGAGCCGCCGCTCCCCGACCCGGACGCGCTGGCTCGCCGGATCTTCGACGACCTGCTCGGCCTCGGGCCGCTCCAGCCGCTGCTCGACGATCCCGCGGTCGAGGAGATCATCATCAATGGCCCGCGGCGGGTCTTTGTCATCCGGGACGGCCGCAAGCAACTCTCCGAGGTCGTCCTGGCCGACGATGAGCAGCTGCTGCAGCTGGTACGGCGCGCGATCGGCCCGCTCGGCCGGCGACTCGACGAAGCCAGCCCGATGGTGGATGCGCGGTTGCCCGACGGCTCCCGGCTGAACGCTGTCATCCCGCCGCTGACCTCCGGGTCGCCCCACGTCACGATCCGGAAGTTCGTCCTCCGCGCCCGCACGCTCGACGACCTCGTGGCGCTTGAGACGCTGACGCGCGAGGCGGCGGGTTTCCTGCAGGCGGCGGTCCAGGGCGGCCTCAACATCCTCATCTCGGGTGGCACCGGGACCGGCAAGACGACCGCGCTGAACGCGCTCGGCGCCTGCATCGCCGGGCTCGACGAGCGGGTCGTCACGATCGAGGAGACCGCTGAGCTGCAACTCGAATCGGTGCTCCCGGACTGCGTGGGCCTGGAGGCCCGCTTCCCGAACATGGAGGGCGAGGGGGCGATCGCCATCCGCGCGCTCGTGAAGAACGCCCTGCGGATGCGCCCGACCCGCATCGTCGTGGGTGAGGTCCGCGGCCCCGAGGCCCTCGACATGCTCACCGCCATGAACTCGGGCCATGAAGGCTCGATGTGCACGCTCCACGCCAACGGGCCGCGGGAAGCGCTGGGCAAGCTTCGCACCTACGCGTTGATGGCCGATGAGGGACTCCCGGCGCAGGCCGTGACCGAGATGATCGCCGAGGCGGTGCAGTTGGTCGTGCACCTGCGCATGGATGCGGCGACCCGCCGCCGCCAGGTATCGAGCATCTACGAGGTCACCGGGCTCGAAGGCGAGGCGATCGCCGGCAGCGAGCTGTTCGCGCGCGAGGGCGGGCGGCTCCGCTGGACCGGTATCCGCCCCCGCCGGGAGGCGCGCCTGGCCGCTGCCGGGTACCCCGGCACGGAGTGGAGCGGGGCGTCATGAGCGCCTCGAATCCATCCATCAACGCGTACGCCGCGATTTCGGAGAGATGGCGGACTGAACGGGCCGATTTCGGAAGTCTGTCGGAACGAACGCGGGCCGGCGCGGCGCACGATGGGCGGGAAAGGGACGTCCGATGCCTCTGCTGCTGAGCGCGGTCTTTGCCTCCGGCCTGCTCCTGGCCTTCCTCTCGTTGACCGGGCACCGGCGCGCGCCCGCCGCCCGTCCCACTGCGCCGGAGCCGCTCCGCCGCCTGCTGCGCCGGTCCGGCGCGGGCGAGGTCGGGCCGCGCGAGCTGGTAGTCGCGAGCGGGGCAAGCGGGCTCGTCGTGGCGGTCGCCGCGCAGGTGCTCCTCGGCTGGCCGGTGCTCACCCTCTCCGCCGGGGCGTCGGGACTGCTGTTGCCCTCCTGGTACTTCCGGCAGCGCGCCGGGCGACGGCGGGCCGCCGTCGAGGAGGCGGTCGCGGAAGCGGTCGACGCGCTGCGCGATGCTGCGCGGGTCGGCATCGGCATCGAGGAGGCCCTCCGCGTGCTCGGCCGCAGCGGTCCGCCGCCGCTGCGCGTTGCCTTCAGGGCGATCGACCGGGACCTCCGGCTCGACGGCTTCGAGACCGCGCTGCTCGCTGCCCGCGAGCGCGTCGCCGATCCCGGCTTCGACACCCTAATCGCGGCGCTGCTCATGTCGTACCGAGTCGGCGGCCGCAACCTCGCGCAGGTGCTCGACAGCCTCGGCCGCTCCGTCCGGGCGGGCGCCCGTGCCCGCCGCGAGGTGCAGGCGGCGCAGGCCCAGAACGTCCTCTCCGCCCGCGTGATCGCCGCGCTGCCCGTCGTGCTATTGGTCGCGATCCGCGCCACGAATCCTGCTTACCTCGATGTGTTCTCTTCGCCGGGTGGTCAGGGCGTGCTGGCGCTCTGCCTGCTCAGCGTCGTCGCCGGTTATGCGGGAATGCTGCGGGCGACGCAACTGCCGGCCGCGCGGAGGCTCCTGCGATGACGCCCTCGCTCACCGTGTTCTTGCTGAGCGGCACCCTCGGCTCCGGGCTCTGGCTGATCGTCATGGGCCAGCCGCTCGGCCGCCCACGCCCGGACCTCGCGCTGCGCCTGCAGCGGCTCTCCGCGCAGGGCCGCTTCGCGCTCCGGGAGGAGATCGCAAGCGCGCCCATGTTCAGTTCGCTGCTGCTCGAGCGGACGCTGCGGCCGCTCCTCGACGACGCCGGAGACAGCCTGGGACGGCTGCTGCGCCGCCTCGGGATCGAAACCGGCGACCTCGACCGGCGGCTGCTGCTGGCGATGCCCGAGACGCGCGCGGCACAGTTCCGGGGCCAGCAGATCGCCGTGACGGCCGTCGCCGGCGCGGTCTTTCCGCTGATGAACCTGCTCGGCGCGCATCCGTTCGGCCCCTGGCCGGTCTGGATCTGGCTCGCCGCTGCCGCGGCCGGCTTCGCGGCGCCGAGCTGGCAGCTCAACGACCGGCTGCGCCGCCGCCGGCTCGTGGTCGTGACCGACACCCCGGTCGCGCTGGACCTCTGCGTCCTCGGCGCAAGCGCCGGGCTGTCGCCCGAACAGACGCTCGTGGAGACGGCCCGCCAGCTCGACGGCGTGCTCGGCACGGCGCTGCGTGATGTCGTGCGCGAGGCCGGGCTCGGCATGGCCGGATACACCGAGGGATTGCAGGCGCTCGCCGCGCGCGAGGACGTCCCGGAGCTGCGCTCGCTGGCGGACGCCTGGCGACTCTCGCGGGAGCAGGGGATGCCGCTCGCCCCGGCGATGCTCGCGCTCGCCGAGTCGGCGCGCGACCGCGAGCGCACGCGGCTACTCGAGGAGGGCGGCAAGGCCGCCGTGCGGATGCTCTTCCCGATCGCCCTCTTCATTTTCCCGGTGTTCCTCGTCGTGCTCCTGTACCCGGCCGGCGTCGCGCTGCTGGGGATCGGCCGATGAGCCATCAAGAGCGTGGGGACCAACACTTGAAGGAGGTGTGCAGATGCTGGTACGAATCAAGGCAGAGCTGCGTGCGCTGCACGAGGATGAAGCCGGCGCCACGATGGTGGAGTACGCGATCGTCACCGCCGGGATCGCGGTTGCCGCAATGGTGGCCGTGCAGGCGCTCGGGACCGCGATCGTCTCCGTCTTCAACGGCATCGTCACGGCGATCTCAACCCTCTGAGGTCCGGCGGCTGCTCGTCGACCAGTCCGGACAGAGCACCGTCGAGCTCGCGCTCGTCATGCCGCTCTTGCTCGTGGTGCTGATCGGGGCGGTGCAATTCGCGCTGGTGCAGCACGCGCGCACGGTCGCGCAGACGGCGACGACTGAGGGCGCGCGTCTTGCCGCCTCGGAAGGCTACACGCTCCAGGACGGCGCACTCCGCACCCGCGACGTGCTGACGGCCGGGCTCGGGGCGAGCGGAGCGGGCTTCGCGGTCACCGCAGAGGAGCAGGGAGACGCGGTCGTTACCCATGCCTCGGGGAGCTACCCGCTATTCATCCCGTGGGTCGTGGACTTGAGCATTCCGATCGCGGCGACCGGAGAAGTCTGGAAGGAGGGCTTTCGCAGTGGCCCGTAGCGGCGTCGCTCACGCTCAGCGGTTGCTCCACGACGAGCGGGGGAACGCGTTGATCGAAGCAGCGCTGGTCATCCCGGTGGTGCTCGCGGTCGCGTTCGGCGTCGTGATGGTTGGGCGCGTCGTCCACGCGCAGATCGCGGTGCAGTCGGTCGTGCGGGAAGCGAGCCGGACCCTCGCGGTCGCCGCATCCGCCGAGGAGGGGATGTCCATGGCCCGGGCGAACGCGATCGCAGTCGCCACCGGAAACGGGCTGGCGACGGACCGGCTGGATCTCACGATCGACGCCGGGACGTTCGCGCGCGGGGGGACGGCGCGGGCGGAGGCGAGCTACTCCGTGGCGCTCGGCGACCTGCCGTTGCTCGGCGCCGTCCACGTCACGGTATCGAGTACGAACGAGCAGCGGATCGAGCAGTATCGCAGCCGCGTGGAGGCGATGCCGTGAGGGATGCGCTGCGACGGTTCGATCGCGACGAGGACGGCCAGGTCCTGGTGCTGGTTGCGATCTTCATGATGGGCCTGATCGCGGTGGCGGGGCTCGTCGCCGATAGCGGCCTCATGCTCGCGCAGCGACGCGATCTGCAGAACATCGCCGACGCCGCTGCCGCCGCGGGCGCGATGCGCATCGACGAGACGGCTTATCGCGCATCCGGCGGATCCGTGGTTGTGCTCGATACGGCTGCCGCATCGCAGACGGCGATCGAGTACCTGATGGGCGAAGATGGCGTGCAATACGCCGTCGATGCGACGACCTCCGGCGTGGAAGTCGATGTGGCGCGCAGTGCTCACACCGCCTTCCTTCGCTTGCTTGGGATCGACGGCCTGGACATCAGAGCGCGCGCCGCGGCGGAGCCGCGGTCCGGGATCGCGGGAGGGCCGTGACGATGCGACGAACGACGACAAGCTGGGCCACGGTTGTCGCTTGCCTCTCCATAGCTGCGGCGGTCGCGTGTCGCGGCGGCAACTCGCCGGCGACCGTGACGCCTACGGGCGTACCGAGTGCTGCAATCACAACCGCGACCCCGATGCCCACCCCGCCGACCGAGGCTCAGATTTCTGCCGCGTATCTCGCGTACTGGGACGCCTACGCGACGGCCCTCCTCAACCTCGACCCTTCGCTTGCTCAGGGTGTCGCAACTGGCGAAGAGCTCGAACGAATCAAGCAGGAAATTGCGGACCTTCGCGGCAAGGGTGTCGCGCTCCGCGTCACCGTCACACACGACTTCGCCGTTGTTAAGTCATCGGTGGATGGAGCGACCGTAGTCGACCGGTACGTCGACAGGAGCTTCTACGTCGATCCCTCAACAAAGGAGCCCCAGAACGCCGAAGTTGCCGGGAAGACGATCACGGACAACTTCGAGTTCACGCGAGTGGACGGCCGCTGGATCGTAATCAGGAGCAGGCGGCTGAACTAATGCTCAAGAAATCGATCTGTGCGCTATGTGCTGCGGTGGCGATCTTCGTCGTCGGTGCGGGCGACGTGATGGCAGACGGCCCAATGCCAGGTCAAGGACAAGCGACGGGCTCCAATAAGCGTCCCGGCGACTCTTCCGTCTCGGTCGTATCAGGTGCGAGTGGCGTCACTATCTTCATCTCGATGTCCGACACCAGTCCGGGGCAGCCGGGCACACCTCCATCCACGCAGATCGTGAATGGACCGAGCGGTCCGGTCTGTTCAACGACGCCGATGAACATCGGCAACGCGACGGCAAGCTGGGTCCGTGACGGACTTCAGGCGAATCCCGACACGATTCCCTGGGCGGTGACCTGCGACAACGGCTACTTCGGGATCGCGTGGGTGCCAGTTGCCGCGCCCGGTGCGCCGCGGGTTGTCGTCACGGATGCTGGCGCGCCGCCGGTCGATCCCGCGGCGCTTGCGGCTTCGGTGCTCGGCACCGTGCCGCTGCCTCCGATCAGGGTCGGTGCCAGCCCGGGGGTCGGCCTCGTCGCGTTGCCCTCGTGGTTCTGGATCGATGGGTACGACGGTTCAACGCTGCGCGGCTCACGGACGCTCGGGCTCGTGACCGTCGAGGTGGAGATCACGCCCCAGGGCTACCGCTGGGCCTTTGGCGACGGCCGTGAATTGCAGACGACGTCCCTCGGCCGGCCGTACCCCGAGCAGAGCGACATCAGGCATGCATACGAGCAGTCGTCGCTCACCGCCGGCGGCAGCTACGACCTGCGCCTCGGAATCACGTTCAGCGCCCGGTACCGCGTGAACGGAGGTGCGTGGATCCCGCTCACCCCGGTTACGCAGACATACACGCGCGACTATCCGGTCCGCCAGTTGCAGTCGGTGCTGACGCGGAACTGACCGAGAGATTGGAGTGCTGGCAATGGCACCCACATCCAGCGCCATGCGCGGAACCCGCGCGCGCGAAGCCGGTCGTCACGCCGTCGGGTCGCTTGCGATCTTGCTGCTCACCGCGCTCGCACTCGCTGCGGCTCTCTGGCGGATCGCGGGTCCGCCCTGGATTCCCGATGGCTCGGATGTCGCCAGGCTCCCACACATGCTGGCTGGAGCAGACGTAGCGGACGGGCAACTGATCGCACTGGGGACGGTGATCGCGTGGGGATTGCTCGCGTATCTCGCGCTCACCGTTGCGGTACGCGCGATGCTGCTCGCCGCGGAGCGGGCGACCGGCGGTGCTCGGTGGGTGCGGAAGGCGCTCAAGATCAGTCGTCTCATCACGATTCCCGCCGTCCGGCGCGTGGTCGACGGGGGAGTGGCCGGCGCCCTGCTGCTCGCGAGCTCCGTGGCGGCCCCATCCCGGGCGCTCGCCGTGGCGCCACAGCCAATCGTGATCTTCGATCGTCCCGCGGCCTCCGTCCCTGTCCTTGTGACACCAGCGACTGACCATGATTCGCAGGAGGCAGCGACCGCATTCGTCGCATACACCGTTCAGCGCGGCGATTATCTGTGGGACATCGCGCGACGCTTCTATGGCGATGGCTCGCGCTACGTCCGGATTTTCGAAGCGAACAGGGGACGCGAACTAGCCGGCGGCGGACGCCTGACGGATCCGCGTGTCATCGAGCCGGGCTGGGTGCTCGCCATACCGCTGCCCGCGACGAACCTCGTCGTGGGCGACGTGACGCGCTATCGCGTGGCGCCGGGCGACGACCTCTGGGGCATCGCCGCGCGGCTGCTCGGCGACGGCTTCCGATGGACGGAAATCTTCAGCCTCAACGACGGGCGCGAGATGTCAGATGGCCGGCGGTTCACCGATCCGAGTGCCATCTTCCCCGGATGGCTCCTGCAGGTACCGGTGCCTGCATCGCCGCCTCCGTCCAATCTGGACCGTCCGCCCTCCCCGCCGGGGACACTCGCGTCACCGACGCCGCGTGCGACGTCCGTGATCGTGACACCTGAACCTCCGCCCGTATCAGAGGCCGCTCATCGAAACGGCGAATGGGGCTGGCCCGTCATTCCGCGTGAGGCGTGGTTCACCGCCGCCGGCTTCCTGGTGCTCGGCGGCGTCGCGGTCTTTGTCCACCGGATCCGGCAGTCAGGGCTCCTTCGCGTTCCGGGGCGGCGCGTGCCGGAGGAACCGGTCGGCGACGCGGCGCGTGTCACGCTCGCGGTGCGAGCGCTCACGACCGTGCTGCGGGATCTGGGGATAGACGGCGCGTTGGTGCTGACCGCGCATGAGTCGCGCCATGGCATTCGCTGCGCACTCCGGGCGACCGCCGAGATCGGCGCGGCCATCGTCGAGCGTCAGCGAGAGATCGAACGGCGTCTCGGCTGCGGACTCCGGATGGGGAGGCCCGCCGTCGAGCGGCTTGAGGTGACGCTCACTTCGTTCCATCGCCTCGCTGCGTCGTTCCTTGCGGGCGATCCGAATCGCACGGCGCTCGTCGTCCCGGTCGGCGCGGATCAGGACGGTATCGTCTATCTCAATCTCGCGGCTGTCGGCGCGGTCGGTCTGGCGACAGCAGGCGACGACCGGCGCCGATTGCTGCGCGCCTGGGTAGCGACCCTCGTCACGACGACGACGCCCGACCAGGTCGCGATTCGCGTCGATGCCGAAACTGCCGGTGTCCTCGGTGACCTTCTTGAGGCGCCGCAGTTCGCCGGGGCACCAGCGAGCCGCGATGCCGCGGAACTGCTCACCGAGCTGGAGGCGCTGGTCGAGGTGAGGCGCGGCGAGGAGTCGCCCCGGATGCCGGTGCTCTGGATCGTGACGTGCGATCCCGATACAGACGGAGCGCTGAGCGAGGTGAGCCGCCTCGGCGCATCGGCGGGTGTCTTCGTCATCGCGAACGTGCAGGAGCCCGAGCTCTTCCAGTTCCCATGCTCGATCCGAGACGTGAACACGCAGGTGTCAGCTGACGCTGATGCCGTTGACGGCCTCGCGCTCGCGGGCATCGTGCTGAGCATCAACGGCGAGGACCGGCGTCTCGATCCGGTGTACGTCCGGCGCGACCTGTCTCGGCGCTGGCGGCCCTCCGGGGCTGATGAAAGCGAGCCGCCGGCATCTCTCGATGAGTGGCGCCGTCAGGTGATCGAAGATGAGGACTACTCGAGTCCGGCCGACGAAACCGACGATCGCGACCGCTCGACCGATCCGTCGTCGGCATTCACCGAGCCGCCCGCGGACTACCCGGAACTCGGCGTGCTGTCGCCGACCAGCGGCGCGGATCGAGATGACGGTCCGCTGACGGGATCGCAGGTCGAATGCTCCACGGTGGCCGTCGCCGAGCCGGCCGTAGCCGTCGCTCCGCCGGTGCAGATCGCTCAGGCCGACGGGCGTTCGGCGCACAGGGGCGACCGCCAGTTGCGGATGTTCGCCGATGCTGCTCCTGACCGAGACGAGGATGGCGCGGCATGCCCGTCGAGCATGTTCTCGGTCCGCTGCCTGGGGAAGCTCGAAATCGAGCTCGACGGCACCCCGATCGTGGACTGGCAATACCAGAAGGCGCCCGAACTGCTCGCCTTCATGATCGCGCAGGGTGTTCCAGTCTCCCGGGAGAAGATCGCCGAAGCGCTGTGGCCGGATGTCCCCTGGGACGACAGTCTGAAGCACTCGCTGGCGAACCTGGCGAGCGGCCTTCGCAACGTACTCCGGTCAGCGACGGGGCGGCCGGACCTCCGGATCCTGACCTCCAACAGGCACGGGCGGTACGAGTTCGATGCGAGTCTGTTTGCCGTCGACCTCGACGTCGTTGAAGAGGCGTTCCGGCGTGCGGGAAGCGCGTCCGATGCCGAGGCGTTGCCCGAATGCGACCGTGCCTTCGCGGCATATCGGGGCGATTTCCTCAGTGAGATCGACGCCCCGTGGGCCAGTACATACCGGATGGAACTCCGTCGACGGTTCGAAGATGCGCTCCGGCGCGCGATCGCGATCGCGCGCCGTTCGGGGGACCGCGATCGGCTGATCCGGTACTGCCGGATCGCGCTGACGGACGATCCTACGGACGAGACGATGGCTCGCCAGTTGATGCAGGCACTCGGTGAGGCCGGCGACTTCAACGGCGCTCGCAAGGTCTATCGCGTCCTCACGGAGGCGATTCAGCAGGATCTGGATGATCCCCTCGCAGCGCCGGGCGCGGAAACCCGGACGCTTCTCGAAGCGCTGATCGCGGAAGCGCGCAGTGCGTAGTGCTGCCGCCGCTCGTCATGGAACCGCCCTATCGCGCACCACATCGTGGACGGTGGCGTCCGGCCTGGCCGGAGCGGTGTTCGCTGCCCTGGCGTCGAGCGCCCATGGAGCCTCACCGGCCGTCGCGACGCTCACCGCGGTGCTCGGCGGCACGTTGACTGCGCTGGCCGCACACGATGCTCTGACGCGCATCGTCCCCAATCGCATCGTCTATCCGGTTGCGGTGCTTGCGCTGGCTCTCTCCTGGGTGTGGGCGGATCGTGGTCCACTCGACGCCATGCTCGGAGGCACAGTCGCGTTCGCCACCTTCTGCGTGATGAGGGCGCTAGTGCGTGGGGGTTTCGGCGGCGGCGATCTCAAGATGGCTGGTCTCGTGGGGCTGGTCGTCGGATATCCCCACGTCTCCTTCGCGATGACCGTGACCGCCGTGTCCGGCGGCATCGTCGCGGTCGTCCTCCTGATCGGCGAGCGCGCGCCGGGCGGAGGACGCATTCCGTACGGGCCGTTCATCGCCCTGGGTGGGCTTGCCGCATTGCTTCGGTAGGGCCGAACCGGACCGCTTCCGAACAATCGGACTGTCCTCGCCGATTTCGGAACTCCTTCGGATTGATCTGGCCCCGGATCAGCGAACCATCGGAAGTCCTTCGGAACGCCTGATCGCATCCTGCCCCTGTCGCTCGCGCCCCTCAGCACGAGGAGCGGCCGAAGCGACGAGAAAGGGGGTAAGCGGTGCGGAAGCCGCTCCTCGCCACTATCGTCATTCTGGTCTGCTGGGTCACGCATGCCGTCCCCGCGTTTGCCCAGCAAGCCCCCGATCCGCTCGCGGACCTCATCGTCGTCGGCGCGCCTCTGGCCGCCTCGGCGGCGCCGACGTCCGCCCCGGCGATGGCGATGGTGGCGAGCGCGGCCACCGTTCCCCAACAGGGCGGCATCGCTCAGGAGCGATCGGGCGCCGGCAACAGCGGGATCACCCCGCAGCCCGGAAGCGCCCCACAGCTTGCCCCCGCCAGCCTGCCGAACCCGCTGGACTTGCTCGGCGGGCTCGATCCGCGCCAGTGGGCCGGCGCGATCCTCGAAACCGTCATCACGACACTCGGGCGCTCACTCATGGAGGCGATCCGCGGGTTCGTCGACTGGGCGACGGGGGCAGGCAGCTCGTCGCTCAACTTCGTCACACGCACGCCGGCCGCGGGGACCTACGAGAGCACGACGGTCCGTACGCTGTGGGACTTCTCGCGCGCGCTCGCGAACGCCGGCCTCGCGATCATCGTCATGTGGGGCGGCTTCAACGTCGTCCTGAAAGAGCACAGCCGCACGCCGTACGACGGTGTGATGTCCCTGCTGCCGCGCGTGATCCTCGCGGCGCTCGCGGTCAACCTCACGCTCGAACTGGCCCGTGTCTGCGTCGACCTGAACAACGCCTTCGGCACCGGCGTCGGAGACGTGGCGTTGCCGGGCTACGACCAGGCGGGCGTCGAACAGCAGGGCGTCGCCCTCGTGTTCGTCGCGGTCGCCTATGGCGTCGTCGCGCTCCTGCTCGTCTTCCAGATGCTGATGCGGCTCGCTCTGATCGACGTCCTGATCGTGCTGGCGCCGGTGATGGTGTTGATGTGGGTGCTGCCGCAGACGCAGAGCTGGGCGCGGTGGTGGGCGCATCTCTTCCCGGTGACCGTGTTCCAGCAGGCCGTGCAGGTCGTCGTGCTCCGTCTCGGCACGGCGCTGATGGTCGAACTGACGCCCGGCAGCGTGTCGAACGCGCTGCTGACGCTCTTGCTCGGCATCGCGGTGTGCTGGCTCACGCTGAAGATCCCGGCCCTGCTCAACGGTCAGGCACGCCACGCGGGCCTCGGTTCCGTCGTCTCGCTGGTGCTCCTCAGTCGCTTCGGCGGCGCGGTCGCGCAACGCGGCGCCGGTGCGGCCGCAGCGGGGGCGCGGCCCTGATGGCCGCCGTGCCGATCGCGCTGGCCGTCGTCGGCATGGCGCCGCGCGAGGGGCTGAAGGCCATCGCCGGGCTCGTCGCGGTCCTCGTGGTGCCGGTTGTGGTGGTCGTGCTCGTGGCCGCCGTCTGGATCGGCTCCTGGTTCTTCGGTTTCGGCGGCGACAACATTTCATCGCTTCCGGCTGTGCCGCCGGCCCAGCTCGCCGTCATGCAGCAGGTTGCTGATGAGAGCGGTGTCCCGTGGACGCTCCTCGCCGCGATCGCGTCGGTCGAGAGCGGCTTCGGAGCCAACATGTCGACGTCGTGGGCCGGCGCGGTGGGATACGGTCAGTTCCTCCCTGAAAGCTGGGCGGCATTCGGCGAGGGCGGCGATCCCTACGACTACCGCGACGCGATCCCGGCGATGGCGCGCTACCTGCTCGCGGCCGGCGCGCCCGCGGACACCCCTCGTGCGGTCTATGCCTACAACCACTCGTGGGAATACGTCTCGCTCGTGCTCGGACGCATGACGGCGTACGCAACACTCGGCCCGGATCCACTTCCGGCTGCCGCCTCGGGAGGTGCGTCGTGAGCGCCGTCCGCGCCGTGCGGTGCCTGCCCTTCGGTCTCGCCGGCGTGTTGCTGATCGTCGCGGTCGTGAGCAGTTGCCGCGGCGTCTCGCGGATCGCTGCCGGGAACGACGACCGCGCATCGGTCGCGGCGGCGGCCGCGGCGTTCGTGGCGACCGTCGGGACGTACCGGCCGGAGGATGTCGACTCGTATGTCGCGCGGCTCGCGCCGCTGACGACCGGTGACCTGCGCAATGCGATTGCCACCGCTGCCCTCGACCCTTCCGTGCGCGGTATGCGACGCGTCGCCGGCACCCGGATCGAGTCGGTCTCCGTCACCTCTCGCTCGGCCTCCGTTGCGACCGCGGCGGTCACGGCCGTGCAGTCACGACGGTGGACCGATGCCCACGCGGGCCCGCAGTCCGAACAGGTCAGACAGCGCACGAACTGTCAGCTCGTCCGCGTCGACGGACGCTGGTTCGTCACCGCCATCGAGTTGCTGTCCGAGGAGCCGGCCGGGCCCGGCACCTCGGACTGAGAAAGGAATGTCATGGAACAGATCAACGCGTTGTTCACGAACCTCCTGAACATCGGGATCGGGGTGGCGGCGGCCGTCGCGGCGTTCTTCGTGATGTGGGGAGCGTTCCTGTATATGAGCGCGGCCGGCTCGCCGCGGCAGATGGAGGCGGGCAAGACGGCGATCGTCAACGCCCTCGCCGGGCTCGCGATCGTGCTGCTCGCGCGTGTCATTGCCGGCATGGTGCAGAGCGCGATGGGGGCGTCGTGATGGACCGTCACGAAATCCCCACGCACCTCAACGTCGCCGACCGTGCCCTCCTCGGACTCACGATGCGGCAGCTGCTCTCGGCCGCCGTTGGACTGGCGCTCGCGTACGGGGCACTGAGCGACCTGCCGCTCCCGTTCGCGCTGCGGCTGCCGGTCGCCGGCGCCGTCGTGCTCGCGACGGTGATCCTCGTGCTCTGGCGGCCGGCCGGCCGCGCCGCCGAGGAATGGGCCTTTGTGCTGCTGCGCTTCTGGGCCACGCCGCGCATCGCGGTCTGGCGTCCGCGCGCGGAACCGTCCAGTTCTGGCCGCCCGTCGTTCGAGGTCGTCCTGCCGTCGCCCGCAGTGGTGCCCGCAGTGGTGCGCGCACCCCGCGAGGAGGGAGGCCGGCCATGACGCTCGGAGCCCGGTGGAGGCGCACCGCCAGTGCACAGGAATTGCTGCCGCTCGACGACGTGATCGACGACGTCGTCCGGCTCCGGAGCGGCGAGTACCGCGCGGCGCTCCAGGCGGGCTGCGTGAACTTCGCGCTGAAGTCCGAGGCCGAACAGGATGCGATCCTTGCGGGCTACCGCCGCTTCCTGAACGGCCTCTCGCACCCGTTGCAGTTGCTCGTGCGCGTCGTGCCCACGGATGTCGGCGCGTATCTCCGCGCGATCGACGACGGCGCGGCGACGGGCAACGAGATGCTGCGCCGCATCGCACGCGACCACGAGGCGTTCGTCCGGCGCATTGCCCGCGAACGCACGTTGCTCGACCGCCGCTTCTATGTCGTGATCCCCTGCACGGCGAGTGCGGTGTCCGGGCCGCGCCGGATGCCCTGGCGCAGGCAGGCCGATGGGGAACGGGCACGGCTCGACTTCCTCGCCGCGCGTCGCCAGCTCGCATTCCGGTGTGCGGAGGTCGAGCACGGCCTCGCGGCGTTCGGGGTCACGAGCTGGCGTCTCGATGGCGACGAACTCGCGGTGCTCTGGCGCACCACACTGCTCGGCGGTGCGACGGCAGCGATGCCGCGGCCCCCCGCCGGCTCCGTTCCGGTCGTCACCGCACACCGTCGTGCGGAGGCGCCACATGCCTGAAATCTTCACACGGGCACGCCGAGCACGACAGTCACCGTCGCCCGCCAAGGAGCGGTTCGCGCGGGGGACGCGCAGCGCCATCGATGCGATCGCCCCCGATGCGATCATGGAGGAACGGGCGCATGTCGCCGTCGATGGGCGGCTCTCGCGGGTCGTGGCGTTGACCGAGTACCCCCGGCACGTCGTGCCCAACTGGCTCGGCCGCCTGATCGACGCCGACGAGCCGCTGGACCTGAGCCTGCACCTCGATCCGCTCGACTCGGCGGACGTGATCCGCGGCCTGACGCACCGCCTCGTGGAATTGCAGTCCTCGCGGATGCTCGACGCCCGCGGAGGACGCATCGCGAACGCGGAGCGCGAGATCGCGTACGAAGACGTCGAGCGGCTCCGCGACGCCCTGGAGCGCGGCGACGAGCGCGTTTTCTCGACCAGTTTGTATCTACGCCTCCACGGCGTCACCGCAGCGGCGTTGGACGACTCCACCGCGCGGGTGGCCGGTACGCTCGGCGGGATGATGGCCGAGACGCGCGCGGCGCTCTACGAGATGCTGCCCGGCCTGCTGTCGTGTCTTCCGGCGGGTCAGGACTTCCTCGGCCGTCGGCGCAACCTCGACACGTCGAGCGTCGCGACGATGCTGCCGTTCACGTCCAGCCATCTCGCCGTCGAGCGCGGCCTGCTCTACGGCGAGAACGTCCACAACCACTCGCTCGTCGTCTTCGACCCGTTCGGGCCCGACCAGGAGAACGCGAACAAGGTCGTCTTCGCGAAGAGCGGCGCCGGCAAGTCCTACGCCTGCAAGGTCGAGGCGCTGCGCGCGCTGCTGCTCGGCATCGAGTTCATCGTCATCGATCCCGAGGAGGAATACGCGCGCCTCTGCGAGGCCGTGGGCGGACAGATGATGCGGCTCTCCGGATCGTCGCCGCACCACATCAACCCGTTCGACCTGCCGTCCGCCGCCGGCGGCGAACGCGACGTGCTAGCCGAGCGCGTGCTCGTGCTCCAGGGCCTGCTCAGCCTCATGCTCGCCGATCCGGGCGCTGCGCTCTCGCAGCAGGAACGCGGCGCCCTCGATGCGGCGATCTACGAGACCTACCGGAACGCGGGCATCACCGCCGAGCCATCGACGCACGGCCGCCCCGCCCCCGTCCTCGGCGACCTGCTCGCCGTGCTGCGGGCCTCAGGCGAACGGTTCGGGCTCGCCGACCGCCTGCAGCGCTACGTGGACGGGAGCCTCGGCCGCGTCTTCGCACAGCGGACGAGCGCCGAGCTGGACCGTCCGTTCGTGGTCTTCAACGTCCGTGACCTCGAGGAGGAGCTGCGCCCGCTCGCCACATACCTGATCGCCGACTACGTCTGGCGCGAAGTGCGCCGGCGGCCACGGCCACGCGTGCTGTTGATCGATGAGGCGTGGTCGCTCATGCGCTACCCGGAAGGGGCGCGCTTCATCGCGCAGATGGCGCGCCAGGCGCGGAAGCGCTGGCTCGGCCTCACGACCGTCACGCAGGACGTCGAAGACTTCCTGGGCTCTCCCGAGGGACACACGGTGCTCGCCAACAGCTCCGTGCAGCTCCTGATGCGGCAGGACAGCTCCACGATCGCGACCGTCGCCGACACCTTCCGGCTATCGCGCGAGGAACAGGAGTTCCTGCTCGCCTGCAATCGCGGCGAAGGCCTGTTCCTCGCGCGCGGCAACCACATCGCGTTGCGCGTGGAGGCCAGCCCGCTGGAACACGCGCTCGCGACCACCAATCCAGCCGAGACGACGACGGCGGGAGGGAGGGAGTTCGGTGATGGCGATTGATGTCGACCGGATCAAGCAGCGCCATGCGATCGCCGAGGTGATCGCCAGCCACGGCGTGCCGTTGCGCCCGGTCGGGTCGCGGCTCGTCGGCCGGTGTCCGTTCCACGAAGACGGCCGCGCGAGCATGGTCGTGTACCCCATCACGCGCAGCTACTACTGCTTCGGGTGCGGCGCGGGCGGCGACGTGATCGACTTCGTCCGGCGCGTTGAAGGGGTCGGCTTTCGCGAGGCGGTGGGATTACTGGACGCCGCGACGCCAGCGGCCGCCGCTCCGCCTCGGACGCTGAGGCCCGTACTCAGGCTCTCGGTCGATGATCGGCTGATGCTCACCGCAGCCTGCGAGCTCTATCACGAGACGCTGATGCGCACGCCAGGCATGCTCCGCTACGTCGAGACGCGAGGGATCCCGACGTGGCTCACCCGGCATTGCCGTCTCGGATTCAGCGACGGGCAGTTGCTCGCGTCGTACCTCAAGCGTCGCCGGCTCAGCCTGAGGCGGGCGCAAGAGCTCGGCCTGCTGTTCCCGAGCGGCGACGAGACGATGACGGGACGCATCGTCATCCCCGACCTGCGCGGTGCCCACTGCGGGTGGATGGTCGGCCGCGTCGTCGACGGGCTGCGTGAGCCGAAGTACCGCGGACTCGCGCTCCCGCGCCCCCTGCTGGGCTACGAGCGCACACGCGGCCACCAGCGCGTCTTCGTCACGGAGGGGCCGTTCGACTGGCTGACACTTGCCGGCTGGGGGCTCCCGGCGTGCGCGCTGCTTGGCACGCAGCCCGGCCCCGACACGGTGCGGCTGCTCGCCCGCGCGCGGTCGGTGGTGCTCGTGCTCGATACCGACGAGCCGGGACGCATGGCTGCGATGCACCTCGCCGCCTCGATTGGCGATCGCGCGCGCGTGGTCGAGCTGCCGGGCGGCGTGAAGGACGTGAACGAACTCGGCGTGCAGCCGGATGGACGCGAGGCATTCTTCCGGGCGGTCGACGCGGCGGAGAGGAGGGCGCGCGATGTGGCGCCGGCGAGTTGAGCCATCGGTCCTCGCGGAAGTCGTGCCGCCGCGCGCGCTCGAAGAAAGCATGAGCGCGGCGCGTGGGCTCGTCGCGACGATGGCAACGGGGTGCGGCTCGCTAGAGATCGCGATGACGGTCGATGGACCGCGCTGGTACCTGCGAGCAGGTTCCAGGCAGGAACTCGACCGTGCCGTCGCGCAGGTGCGGATCGCGTACCCGCAGTGCGCGGTGGAGCAGGTCGAGATCGCGGACGACCCGCTGCAAGTCAGAGCACGGGAGTACGCCGCCGCGATCGGACTGCGGCCGCGCGCAGAAAGCGCCCTCCCGCTTCGGACGGACTGGCGGCATGAACGTGATCCGCTCACTGGCGTGCTGACGGCCGCCTCGATCTCGGTGCGCGAGCGCGCGGTCGTCAGGCTTTCCGTCGCGCCGTCGCCGGAACGCGTGTCGGCACGCATCCGCCGCCGGGCGGAGCCGTCGCGGACATCGCGCGTCGATGCCTACGACCGGGCCGGGCCGAGCCCCGTCCCATTGCTCGCGCTCATGGGGGTCGGTGCCGGCGTCCTCCAGGGGTGGCGATGGTACGAAGCCGGGGAATGGATGTCCCTCGCGCTCTCTGCCTGCGGCGTGCTGGCCGCTTCCGTGCTGTCCGCGGCGATCTGGACGCGAGTTCTCCGCCGTCCCGAATCACTCCCGAGCATGCTGGTCGACCGCAAGCTCACCGGCCCGCTGCTCGCCGCGCGACTCGAGGTCTGCGTCTTCGGCGACGAGCAGGAACGAGTCGAGACGCTGGTCGCGCAGGTCGCGGCGGCGTATGTGGCCTACGACGATCCCGCCGGCGGCGGGGTGCGAGGCCACCGCCCCTATCCGTTCGAGCGGCAAGCGCGCGACTTCCCGCTCTGCCTCAATACAGCAGAGGCGGCCGCGCTCTGGCACCTGCCCGAGGAGAACGCGGCGCCCGCCCGGGTGCGCCGGACCACGGCGCGCCGCCTCGCCCCTGCGCCTGGCCATGCGACGAGCGGCGTACGCGTGGGCGTCGGCGACGCGAACGACGACGGCTCGATCGTCCACCTGCCCGCACCCTTGCTGCACCGAAACCACCTGATCGTGGCGAAGACGCGCCGCGGGAAGTCGACGCTGCTCCGACACCTCGCGAGTGGCGTCATGGAGCGGGTCGCGGACGGCTCCGACGAGACGGCACTGGTCGTCGTCGATCCGCATCAGGATCTGGCCGAGGCGGTCCTCGGTTCGATCCCGGATGCGCTCGTCGAGCGCACTGTGTATCTTGACTTCGCGAATCTCGATCGGCCGGTCGGCCTCAACCTCATCGACGTCGCGCTCTTCCCCGACCGCGACCGGACGACCGAGCACATCGTCACGATGCTCAACCGCCTGTGGCCGGCCAACTGGGGGCCGCGTATGGAGGGCGCGCTGCGCGCGTCACTCGCCACGCTGCACGAGCTGAACGGGAAACGCGCCCGCGATGAGCAGTACACGTTGCTCGATGTGGCCCCGCTCCTCACTGACGAGAAACTGCGGAAGCGCTTGCTTCAGGACGTGGACGACCCGGCGCTCGCGGCCTGGTGGCGCGACAACTACGACCGCGCGGGCCGCACGCTCCAGCAGCAGACCGCGAATCCGGTCACCAGCAAGATCGGACGGTTCACCGTCACCGAGGCGTCCCGCCTCGTGCTGGGTCAGGCGCGGTCGACGTTCGACCCGCGCGCGCTCCTCCGCGACGGCGGCGTGCTCGTCGTGAACACCGCGGTCGGTGCGCTCGGGGAAGGCGCCGCGTCGCTGGTCGGCGCGACCCTCCTGAACCTGCTTGGCCTGCTTGTTGAGGAACAGGTGGCGATCCCGGCCGCTGAGCGCCGGCGTGTCGTGCAGCTCGTGGACGAATCGAGCACGCTCGGCGCCGTCGACTACCCCCGGATGCTGTCGGAGCTCGGCAAGTACGGCGCGAGTTTCGTGCTCGTGACCCAGTCGCTCGCCAAGCTCGATGCGATCGACCGTAACCTCGCACCCACGATCTTCGCCAATAGCGACGGGCTCACGGCATTCCAGGTCAGCGCCGAGGATGCGCGGCGCCTGACACCGGAGCTCGGCAGCGGCATCGAGGTCGAGGACCTCGTTTCGCTCGATGACTTCACCTGCTATGCGCGCTGGTGGGATGGCCGGACGCGGCCGGCCGCGTTCTCGTTCCGCGTCGACCCGCCACCTCCCGACGCCACCGATCGCGCACGGACGATCGCGCTCGCCTCAGCCGCGAAGCACGGCCGTCCGCGTGATGAGGTCGTCGAAGAAGTCATGCGCGCTCTGGCCGAACGATCGCCTGCTCCCGAGTCGCGCGAGCGGATTCCGTCACCGGCTGTCGCCGCCGCACCCGTTGGGGACCACGGCATGGCCGCGAACTCAACTGACCGCGTGAACGCGGCGATCGACGCGCCCAAAGCGCCGGCGCCCGCCCGGGGAAACAACCATCGCGCAAAGGACCAATCCGGCGAGGACGAACACGAATGAAGGTACCTCTATTCGAGCAGCGACTCATCGCGGCGCTCGCGTGGATCGTGCGGCTGCCCCTGCTCGGCGATATCGAGCTGGCACGTCTGATGGGGATCGGCGAGATCGATGCGCGTCACCTGCGGACGGAACTCGACCGGCGCGGGTGGGTGGAGTGGATCGCGCCCCGCGTCGCTGAACTGGATGAGCGGCGGCGCGCCGCCTTCCTTCGCGCCGAGGCGCTGGCCGACCTCGCAACGTGCAGCGGGTTCGCGGCTGAAGAGATCGCGCGACGTGCGCCGGTTCGCGACGCAGACGTGCTCACCCGCATCCCGCGGATCGGCGAGGTGACCGCCGTGAACTGGCTCCTCTCCGGACTGGCTGCGGAGTTGCGGGAGCGGGGCGAGATGACCCTTATGGATGCCTGCTCGCTGCCGGTGGCGTCGACCAGGCGCTGGTGGCCGCACGGGGTCGACGCGTACGGCGTCGTCCGTGGGGGACGGGGGGCGGCGCGGTTCTTTGTGGCGTGGGATCGCGCCGGGGTGCCCGACGGCCACCGGCGGATCCGCATTCGCAGCTGGGCAGCCGAATCCAGGTCGGCGCATCCCTCGCTGATTCTCGTGGTCTGTGCCGATGCCCACGCGCAGCGCGTGTGGGACGCCGAGTTGCGGCGCCATGCGGAACGTGCGGGCATGCCGGACGTGCGGCTCACGACGGCCCAGGAAGTCCTGGCCGCGGGTCCGCGAGCGGCGATCTGGTCGATTCCTGGAGTGTCGGTACGACTGCGGTTCGAGCAGGCGCTGCCGTCACCGTCCACCGACATGGGCCCGCTGCTGACGTTCCCCGCGTCCATGCAACTTCCCAGACGCCCATGCAGCGCTCCCCGGCTCCGCGACCGAGCAGCGATCACGGCCGTGCTGCCGGGCAATCGCCCGATACGCGAGCGCACCGCTGCCCTCGCGATCGTTACGAGTGCCGCCGACAAGGCGTGTCTCGACTGGCTCGCCCGGCATCCGCGGCTCTCCGCGCCGGAACTGGCGCTCTTCCTCGATCTGCCCGTCGGCGTCATTGCCCGACGCCTCCAATTGCTCACCCGCTACCACGCGGTGCGACGGCTCGAGGTGGACGGGGCTGAGCTGTGGTGCATTACCGAGCGGACGTTACGCATGTTCGCCGACGCGGAAGGAGTTCCGTGGAAGCGCTACGAATTGAACGGAGCCGTGAAAGCACCGGGCCCGGAAGATGACTCGGCGACGCGCCCGTCGATGGCACATCAGTTGGGCATCAACCACGTCTTTGCGCGGTTCGCGCGCGACGCGCGGGCCGCAGGATGGCAACTCCGGGTTTGGCGTAACGAAGCCGAGTCGGCGCACCGGTTCGTGTTCGATGGGCGGAAAGCCTGGATCCGACCGGATGGTTCCGGGACGCTCCACCGCGGAAATGAGGAGAGAGCGTTCCTGCTTGAGTACGACCGCGGGACGCTCGACGCCGGGGACTATCGCGACAAGTTCTCCGGGTATGCGCGCTATTTCGAAGCCGGCGAATGGCGCGACCGCTTCTCCACTAGGCCGTCGTTGTTATTCGTCTGCTCCGACGATCGCGCCGAGCGCCGGGTCGCCAGAGCGGTCGAGACGGCAGCGCTCCCGCTGCCGATCTTCATCACCGTCGAATGGCGCTACGACCGCGTCGATGAGCGTCGGGGGGGGATCTTCGGGGAGATTTGGCGGGACCAGTTCGATGGTCCGCGGAAATCCGCGCTGATCATCGAGCCAGAACGGCGACCGCAGAAGTACGGTGCGCGCCGTGCCTGAGTTGCCGGGTGCGGGAAGGAGCCGACCCCGGCACGCGGCATCCGCCGCCGAACCGTTCCCGGTCGAGGTGACCTGGCTCGACGGCTCTCGGAACGAAGCATGGGAAGAGTTGTGGAGGCGCATCCTTCGCGACGTACTCGGCCCGCGAGCCGCTCGAACGAACCGTGCGGCCACTGTCGATGGTGGAGACGGCGAACCAGGTCGCCGGGTCGAGTGATGGGCGGGTCCGCCGCAGCTCGACCGGATATCCGACATATGGTACCGTATGTCCGTTAGGTTATCTTGACCTATTGGCTCAGGAGGACGTAATGCCCGCAATGCACATCAGTGTCGCCGACGCGAAGGCGCGTTTCGCCGCCGTCCTCGACGGCGTCCTGCACCGCGGTGAACGCTACGTCATCGAGCGCCACGGTCGCGAGGTAGCGGCGATCGTGAGCCTCACTGAGTTGGAGCGCCTGGACCGCTCGCTCCCGGAGCACCCGGCGGGAGCGATGGCCCTCGTGGGGCTGTGGCACGAGGTGCCGGACAACGAAATCGACGCGCTCCTCGCTGACCTGCGCACCACTCGCGATCGGGACACGGGCCGGAGCGTCGAGGTAGAGGCATGAGGTACTTGCTCGACACCGACACGCTGAGCGGCTTGATGCGGAACGCTCCCCTTCCCACGTTGCTCCGGCATGTGGCGTCGATCCCGCCGGAGGAACAGGCGACGTCGAGCATCACCCTCGGCGAACTCCTCTATGGTGCCCACCGTCTCGGTCAGGGCGTCGGCCTCTTGCAACGCATCGAGGAGACCGTCACTGCCAATCTGCCCGTGCTCGCGTTCGATGAGCCTGCTGCTCGGGAATACGGACAGCTGCGCGCACATCTCGAACGGGAGGGTCTCCCGATCGGCGACGCGGACATGCGGATCGCATCGATCGCGCTGGCTCGCGATCTCGTCGTCGTGACCGGGAACAGGCGCCACTTCGATCGTGTACCGTCCCTCGTGGTGGAGAACTGGCTCGCATGACAGCGGCCAGCGCGGGGGGCGCAACGATGAGAGCAATCGTCTACTCGCGCGTCTCGACGGACGCGCAGGAGCGGGACGGCACGTCGCTCGACACACAGGAGCGCGCGTGCGTGGACTTCGCGTCGGAACGTGGCTGGACGGTCGTGGGCCGCATTCGCGACGCTGCAAGTGGCGCCTCACTCGAACGCGAGGGCATGCAGCAGCTCCGTGACTCGCTCCGGCATGGTGACACCGACGTCGTCATCGCGTACGCGGTCGACCGCCTCTCCCGCAGTCAGAACCACATCGGCGTGCTCTTCGATGAGTTCGAGCAGGCTGCCGTGCGGTTCGAGTTCGTCACCGAGCGGTTCGAGGACACGGCCGTGGGCCGCTTCATCCTCGCCGCACGCGCATTCATTGCCGAGGTCGAGAGAGAGAAGATCGTCGAACGTACGATGCGCGGCAAAGCGGAGCGCGCGCGCGGCGGTCGAATGCCCCAGGGGACCGGTAAGGGATGCTACGGCTATCGGTATGATCGGGCGTCCGGCCAACGAGAGATCGTTGACGAGCAGGCGGAGGTGGTGCGTCGGATCTTCCGATCCTTCGACCTCGGCGATTCGCTTCTCGGCATCGTGAATGCACTCAATGACGAGGGCATCGTCACCTTCTCCGGCAAGAACTGGCTCCCTCCGACGGTGTTCCACATCCTGCGGAACGAGACCTATACAGGGCGAACCACCTACCGGCGTACTCAGGCCATCAAGGTTCGCGATCCGCGGTCGGGCCGATCGCGGCGGCGCGTGGTCGAGCGGAACGCTGAGGAGTGGATCGACGTGCCGGAGGCGACGCCGCCGATCATCGACGGCGACCTCTTCGAGCGTGTGCAGACAAGGCTGGATGACCCTGAGCGTCGAAGGCGCGCTCAGCGAACTCACACGTACGGGCTGTCCGGCCACGTGAAATGCAGAGTGTGTGAGAGCGCGATGGTCGGCCAGACGCAGCAGCTTCGCTATCGGTACTACCGGTGCCGACGCGCGTTCGCCGGTCCCCGCGTCGACCGTTGCGCAACGCGATACGTGCGCGCCGATCGACTGGAGCAGTCGGTTCTCAGCGCAGTCGCGGAACGGCTATCGAAGCCGGATCTGGTGCTTCAAGAAATCGCCCGTGGCATGGATTGGCACGAGGTTCCCGTGGAGGGCGAGCGCCGCCGGTTGACGGTCCTAGTGGGCCAGCGCGATCGCGTGCTTCGTCTCTACCAGTTGGGCGAGGTCGACGAGACCTACCTGGAGCGAGAACTCGGCGCCATCAAGAACCAACAGGCAGCAATTGAGCGGCGCCTGTTGGCTGCTCCGCCGCAGTTACAGATGCCAACGGCCGACGAATTAGAGGAAACCTGCGCTGCGATCGGGCTGTGGGTTGCCGGGGCAGGCGATGACATGAGCCTGCTCGCGAATGCCCTCCGCTTGGAGGTGAAGGCGACGACCGAAGCTTGCTCTGTGCTCGGTCGGGTGCCTGCTTCCGCGGCGTCGTGCAGTGATGCCGATGTTCGTGCAGTGGTGAGAAATATTCTCGCCAAAACTGTGCGGAATGACCCCTTCAAGCACGCCTGAGGTCTGATCACCCGTGCAGGCGATGCGAGCCGACAACTGGAACGCCTCGGCGATCTGCTTGAGCCTGCCCGCCTCGACTTCGGCCAGTACGAGCTCTCGCAGTGCTGCGCAGGTGCTCGCAAACTCCTCAGGGTTCCTGGGCAGAGGCACCGATGTCACCGCGCCCTGCCGATCGATGGCTGCTTCCAACGAAGCACGTTGCGCCCGGATCGCGACCACCTCTCGCTCG
>Ga0172380_10003001_pt1 | contig 24352 bp, 11 predicted proteins | sample Leawe162metaG_FD_119747 | JGI IMG/M metagenome (GOLD analysis project Ga0172380, IMG submission 119747) | Leachate microbial communities from a municipal landfill in Southern Ontario, Canada - Leachate well 162 metaG | ecosystem: Engineered > Solid waste > Landfill > Unclassified | place...
CCGAACAGTGCGGCAATATCGAGCGGCAGTTCCGGGTCAATCTTGATCAGCGTGCCACGCCTCACCACCGCATACTCGGCAAAGCAGGAAACGCCGACCTGATGGTTGATCGGGCTGTTGTCCGCACGGTGCAGACGGCGGTGACCGCCCACCAGCGTCCCGGCACCGTTGGCCGCGGCACCGGGTTCGCACAATGCCGGCCTGCCCTCCATGCAGGGCAGACAGTGGCCGCAGCTCGGTACAAAAATCAGGGCGACATGGTCGCCGCGTTGCAGGTCGTCAATCCCAGCGCCAACTTCCTCGACGATGCCGGCCGCCTCATGCCCCAATGCCATGGGCATCGGCCGCGGTCGATCGCCATTGACGATCGACAGATCGGAATGACACAGGCCGGCAGCGACAATTTTGACGAGCACTTCGCCCGCGCCCGGCCCATCCAGTTCGACCGTCTCGACCGAGACAGGACGGGTCTGGGTGTAGGGCCGCGGCGCTTCCATGTGATCGAGGATGGCTGCACGGATTTTCATGGTGGCATTTCTCCTTGGCGCAACGCGGGAAAACAAAGGAATAGAGGAGGTTTTCTGATGAAATCGCGGGTTCGAGCATCAGTTTACCCGATCATCATGTCGCGATGATGCGTCGTGCCGTGCCGATTTTATTGCTGCTCTGGTTGGTGGGTTGTAGTACTGCCCCCACTGCGCCCGTCGTTGTGCCCAAACCGTCCGCGCCGCAGCGCGAGAATGTTGCGGTTGCTCCCGAGAAGGGCAGCAACGTGGTGCTGTACGCGCTGAGCCTGATCGATTCCGGCTACCGCTATGGCGGGAAAAATCCCGAAGCCGGGCTGGATTGCAGCGGCATGGTCAGCCACATCTATGCGAAAGCGGCGGGCATCCGTGTCATGGGCAGTGCAGCCGACATCGCCAGGAAGGGCAAACCGGTAGATCTTGCGCAAGCCAGGCCGGGTGACCTGGTGTTCTTCAACACGCGCAACCGCCCGCATTCGCACGTCGGCATCTACATCGGCGATGGCCGCTTCGTGCATGCCCCCAACAGCCAAGGCAAGGTGCGCACCGAAAGCCTGGCCCAAGGCTGGTTCGCCAAGCGCCTCGAGGAAGCGCGGACTTACTTCGACTGAGCAACGATCTTCTAAGCAGCTCGGGGCAGGGTCACGGTAATGGCCGTGGTGTCCTTCTCGTCGGATACCGCCAGTTTAATGGTTCCGCCCTGTGCTTCAGCGAGCAGTTTCGCCGAATAGGTGCCAAGCCCGGTGCCGGCCTGCTTGCCATGGGTGACGAACTTGTCGAAGAAGCGCTCGCGGATTTCCTTGGGCACCGCACCCTTGTTGGCGATGACAATCCGCACTGGCGTTTCGGCATGGAGTTCGACAAGTACCTTGGTGTTTTCCGGCGCCGCTTCGCAGGCGTTCTTCACCAGATTCTGGAACAGCGAATAGCAGAACATGGCATCGCCCAGGGTTTGCGGCATGGCGGCCCCTTCCTCGACGTGGCTGTCCAGAAACAGGTTCAAATGCTTCTCGGCAAAAGTGGTGCGAGTCATATCGACGATGCGCGCCAGGATGTCGGCAATCTTCACGGGCTTTGCGTCGAGGTGAAAACGGCCGGTCTCGATCTTGAACAACTCGGTGGACAGGTTGATCATGTTGAGCACCTGCAGCGCGCATTCTTCAACCATGCGCAATTCCTGGACCTGTTTGCGGTCCATGGCTTTGTCCTCGGCGAGCGACTGCACCAGGCCTATCACTCCGGCCAGCGGGCCCTTCATGTCGTGCCGGGTGATGTGCTCGACGTCCTCCTTGAGGCGGGACATTTCCATCATGCCATCGTAGTCGGACTGGAGTTGTCGATGCAGTTCGACATAGCGCATGAAATTCTTGACGCGAATTTTGAGGGCGTTGGGATCGATCGGTTTGGTGACAAAGTCCACAGCACCCAATTCCATGCCTTTGAGCCGGGCAGACTCATCGGTCATCGCAGTGACAAAAATCACCGGGATATGTTCTGAAGTCGGGTGCTCCCGCATCAGTCGAGCCACTTCAAATCCATCCATGCCCGGCATCATGATGTCGAGCAATACCAAGTCCGGTGGATTGTCGGATTGACAGATCGAGAGCGCCTTCGGGCCGTTGTGGGAAATCCGGATTCGATATTCCTCCTTGAAGATGGACGACAGCAAATGCAGGTTGTCCGGCGTATCGTCCACAACCAGGATGGTGGTCTTTTCCCGCTGACGAGGCTCAGCAACAGCGGCAGTTGTATCCAATACCTGGGGAGCCTCTCCAGATCGAGGAGTTCCTTCCGTGTGCGGGGAACTATGCGTTGCCGCAACAGTCATCTTGTTCAGATCGAGCAAGGGCATTCCCTTGGTAGCGACAGGCTTTGTTCCCACACCCTGCAGGGTAATGCCAAGGGCTTGGCTGACCGCAATCGGGTCGATCGGGGCGTTATGGCGCGGCGTCCAGTTCAGCGCATTTGCCAGGCGGTCGCCTAACTTGGCTGCGGTGTAAGGCTTGACCAGGAGTTCGGAAACCCCGACCTGGATGGCTTTGGTCACGCGATCCCTTTCCGCCTCGGCCGTAATCATCAGGAACGGCAGGCGAAACAATTCCGGACTACTGCGGATCGTCATCAAGAGATCAAGGCCGCTCATGACCGGCATGTTCCAGTCCGAAATGATCGCGGTGATGGGTAAACGCGTCAGTACTTTGAGTGCTTCTGAGCCATTTACAGCTTCGGCAATCCGCGTTGCACCCATTTGGCGCAACTGGTTTGCCGTCACTTTCCGCATCGAGTCAAAGTCGTCGACGACGAGAAAATAGCCCTGCTTCACTTGCAGGTCGAATTCGGCCTGCCTATCGACTGTTTTGATGACATGCAATGTAGCCATGGATTAAGCGCTAACCTCGTTGATGAAGTTGATCAGAACATTCCCCTTCCAGGGGCGGCTGGAAAGAAGTTTATCGTATTCTCTGTCCGGGGCAACGCAGCAGCAGCTAGCCTCGCGCATAAGCCTGCTTGAGAATACTCAAGGCCTGCGCAAAATCGAATCCGCGTATGGCTTGCTCCAGGCGCGCAAAATCTGCCGGCCAGGCGGCACCCAGCAGCTCCGCATGTTGTGTGAACAATTCCAGGGCCTCGGCATCGTCCTCCGCCAACAGCGCGCGCAAGGATGCCGTCACTGTCGCAAGCGCCTGCCGATCAATGCAAGCCGATTCCTTGACTGCCGCTGTTTGCGGTGCCTCGATGGCAAAGCGATGCGCCTTGGCAAGCAATGGCGTGCCGGGCTCAACCTCAAGATTCACCGTGAACCGAAACGTGCTGCCGGCGCTGGGCGTACTCTCCACACCGACCTCGCCGCCCATGCATTCGGCCAGCTTGCGCGCAATGGCGAGGCCCAGGCCGGTACCGCCGAAGCGCCGCGAGGTCGAGCCGTCGACTTGCCGGAAGGGTTGAAAAAGCTCCTTGCGCTGCGCTTCGGTCATGCCGATGCCGGTGTCGCGGACACTGCCATGGAACCGGCAGACCGGCGCTCCCGGCGCCGGCGCAACGGTACGCAGCGTCACCTCGATCCAGCCCTTGTCGGTGAACTTGATCGCATTCTCCACATACTGGCCGATGATCTGGCCGATGCGCACCGAATCCCCGAGCAGGCGCACCGGAACAGCGGGTTCGACACTGGCCAGCAACTTCAGGCCCTTGGCCTGTACCTTGTCGGTAAAACGACGCAGCGTGTCTTCGAGCAATGTCGTTGGAGAAAATGCCGCACGCGTGAACACGATCTCTCCCGCCTCGAGCCGTGTGTAATCGAGCATGTCATCAATAATGCCGAGTAAGTGCTGGCCTGCCACTTCGATCTTTCGCATGTTGTCGCGCTGCTGCGCATCAAGATCACTTTGCAGCACCAGATAGGCCATGCCGATGATGGCATTCAGCGGGGTGCGCAGTTCGTGGCTCATGTTGGCGAAGAAATCCGCCATGGCCTGGTGGGCCGCTTCCTGGGACGGTCTCGGCTGGTTATCCGGTTGAATAGTGATCATTTGTTTCAGCGCGAAAATTCAAGGCCGGCGACGAAACAGCCGGTGGTAATGATCGACGGTCGCAAACAGCGCGTTGCCGATGAAGGAAATCGACTCGGACTGGCCGATGAAAAGCAGGCCTTGCGGCCTGAGTGCCTGGTGAAAGCTCTTGATCAACTGTTCCTGCAGATGGCTTTTCATGTAGATCAGCAAAATGCGGCAACTCACCAGATCGAGCAGGCCGCCGGCAGGCGGTCCGGTCAGCACGTCGCGCTGCTCGAACTGAACCATTTCGCGCAGCTCTTGAGCGATCTCGAAATGCTGCCCGCGGGCCGTGAAGTAACGCTGCCGGACCGCATCAGCGGTTTCCTTGAATGCGGTTTGTCGGTAGATGCCGGCACGTGCCATCTCCAGCGCCTCCGGATTGAGGTCGGTGCCGATGATGTTGATCGCATGGTTGTTGCGGAATTCGCCGAACAGTTCTGCAAGCATGATGGCAAGCGTGTAAGACTCCTCGCCCGAGGCGCAGCCCGGCACCCAGACCCGGATCGGATCGCCTTTGGCCTTGGCCGCCACAATGCCCGCCAGCGCATGTTCAAGTTCGAGGAAAGATGCGCGGTCGCGGAAGAAGGAGGACACCGAAACAAGAAACAGGTGCTGTAGGGTATGCAATTCATCCGGATGGCGCCGGATGTGCGCCCGATACTCCTCGCTGCCGGCGAGGCCCAGCGTAGCCTTGCGCTTCTCCAGGCGACGCAGCAGGGTGTCTTCCTTGTAGCTGGAAAAATCGATTCCGGTGGCCTGATGGACCAGATGCAGCAATTGTTCGAGTTCCTCGTGTTCAGCGGCCGGAATCGAGCTGCCAATCTCTGTTGCGGTCTGTGCCACTGTCGTCGGCAGGGGCTTGGGAACCAGGGACCGCGCTGGTGCAGCCGCTGCAGTGCCGGGGAAAATTTCGGCCAGCACAGCGCCGATCCGGTCGACCGTCAGCACCCTGTCGACCACGCCGGCGCCGATTGCCGCTCCCGGCATGCCATCGTACTTGGCTTCCGCAGGATCCTGGGCGATGGTCAGCCCGCCAAATGCCCTGAGCGCCCGGCAGCCGGCAACACCGTCGAAGCCGGTACCGGACAGCACGATGCCGATGGCATTGCTGCGGCTCGATTCGGCGATCGAGGCAAACAGGGTATTGACCGAGGGCGTCGAAATGTTGCCCGATCCGGGTGGATGCAGACTCAAGGTTTTGCCGGTCACCCGGCCATCCCTGCCGGCGGGAATCACATACACCGTGTCGGCTTGCAGTTCTTCCGTCTCGCGGGCGAGCATGACCGGCAAGGTCGACTCCCGGCTGATGAGCCGGGCCACCAGTTCGCTATGTCCGTTGTGGGCCATGTGTTGTGCGACAACGTAGGAAATACGGCCGGTCGGCTGCATCCGCGCAAACATCGGCAGCATCGCCTCCAGCCCACCGGCCGAGGCACCTATCCCGGCGACGTGCATGCTGGCTGCGACACCCCGGTCTGCGGAAGCACGATCCGCAGCCATGGTCAGCCATCGACCGCAACATGATCCCTGGCCGCTTGCTGCTGCCCCGGCACACACACCGAGCGTTCCTCGGTATCGCGCGCCAGACGCATGAGCGCCGGAATGTCGAGGATCAGCGCCACTTCACCGTTGCCGAGGATGGTGGAGCCGGCCACGCCGCGCAGATTGCGAAACACCGTTGACATGGGCTTGATCACCGTCTGCAGTTCACCAAGCAGGTTATCGACGATGATGCCGGCGCGATTTCTTCCGGACCGGACGATCACCACATTCTCGCGCTCCGGAGATTCGCCCTCGGCGCCGAACAGGCTGCGCAAATTCACGAAGGGCAGGACTTCGCCGCGCAGGTTGATGTAATCGCGCGCCGCTCCAGCTTCCTCAAACTCCAGGCACTCCATCACGGCTTCAAGCGGGATGACATACTGCGACTTGCCCACGCCGACCAGGAATCCGTCGATGATCGCCATGGTCAGCGGCAGCCGGATCACGAAACGCGAGCCGCTCCCGCGCTCGGTGAGCACTTCCACCGAACCGCGCAAGGCACTGATGTTGGCGCGCACCACATCCATGCCGACCCCGCGCCCGGAAAGCTTGGTGACCTTGTCAGCAGTGGAAAATCCCGGCACGAAAATCAGGTCATGGATTTCCTGATCGGACAGCGCCTGACCCTCGACCACCAGGCCGCGTTCGATCGCCTTGGCGAGTATCCGATCCTTGTCCAGTCCGGCGCCGTCGTCCGCAACCTCGATGACGATGCCGCCGGTTTCATGATAGGCATTGAGTTCGAGCTGCCCTGCGGCCGGCTTGCCGCTGGCCAGCCGCGCCTCGGCCGGCTCGATGCCGTGGTCGATGGCATTGCGTACCAGATGCATCAGTGGGTCGCCGATTTTCTCCACGATGGACTTGTCGAGTTCGGTCTCGGCACCGCGGATATTCAGCTCGATCTCGCGGTTCATTTCCCTGGCCATGTCGCGCACCACGCGCTTGAACCGCGTGAAGGTGTCGCCAATCTGCACCATGCGCAGTTGCAGGGACAAGTCGCGCATGCGCTCGATCAGGCGGGACAGGCCATAGTTGGCTTCAATCAGGTCGCCGCGGCCGCTGTTCTGTGCCATCAGGTTGGCGGAGGCACTGGAAATGACCATCTCGCCGACTAGGTCGACGAGCATGTCGAGCTTCTCGGCTTGAACCCGAATCTGGCGTGCTTCATCAACTTTCTTTTCATTCACCTGCTGTTGCCGGGCTGCCGCGGCTTCAACGATTTCGGGCTGAACCATGTGCCGGCCTACCAGGATTTCCCCCAGATGTTGCGGATTCGCCGCGCCATCTGCGGTGCTCTTCAGCAACTCCAGCCCCTCGTCCAATTCCTCCGACGTGAGCGCATTGCTTTTCACGAGCATTTCGCCCAGCCTCATTGATTCCTCTGGCAAGGTCTGGATCGACTGAATGAATGTGCCGACCTGGCTTCCCGGCGGAAGTACCTGCAACTCACAGTCGCTGCGTACGATCTCGAAGGCTTGTTCGATTTCCTGCTTGGAAAGCGAACTGCGCAAATGAACTTCAAAACCCAGATAGCATACTTGCGGATCCATGTGCGATGCATCGGGCAGCCGATCGGTCAAAGTGATCACCCGGACTATTTCCCCCTTGGATCCCAGATAGGCCAGCACATCGTAGGGATCGATGCCCTTCCTGAGCAAGTCTGGACCGAAGCGCACCACGATCTGCCAGCACTCGGTCAGCGCCGACGCGTCGACCGACCGCTGATGGGCATGTGTAGCTGCGGCTTCGGCACCGCCTTGTCCACCCTGCATCAGCGATCGCAATTGGGCAGCGAGGCTTGCCCCAATGTCCTGCAAATCCTTGCCGGGCTCCGGCTTGCCTTCGACCAGTTCGGCAAACAGCGTCTTGATATGATCGCAGCCACGCAGCAGGAGCGTCACCAGAGGGCGGCTGACTTCGAGCTCGCCGCTGCGCAACTGCTGGAAATAATTCTCCAGCGTATGCGCAAACTGCTCGATGTGTCCGAGATCGACGACCCCGGCGTCACCCTTGATGGTATGCGCTGCGCGAAAAATCGCGTTCAGCGTGTCCGCATCCGCGTCGCCTTCTTCGAGCCGGAGCAATCCGCTTTCCATGGCTTTGAGGTGGTCGTTGCCATCCTCGATGAAGGCAAGGAGAATTTCATCCATGGCTATTCAAAATAAGCCAGGACCTTTGCAATGCATGATTCGGTGATCGGCTTCTCGACAAACCCGACGCCCAGGTCTCTGGCCTGCCTGTGCATCTCTTCCTGGATGTTGCTGCTCAACAGCACGAAACGTGCATTCGGGCAGTTCTTGCGCAATTCGCCGACGGCTTCCATGCCATTCATGCCGGGCATGTTGATGTCGATGCTGATCAGGTCCGGGCAACTGCCTGCTGTCTTGGCGATGGCTTCTTCACCGCTGGTCGCTTCGATCAGCTCCCAATCCGGACGCGCCTGCTGGACAAGTTGGCGAATTTTCATGCGGGAAACCCGGCTGTCATCGACATACAGGTAAATCATCTTGCTGCTCATGCCCATCTCCACTTCATAACGTTTGATTCGTGATGCCTTTGAGCAGGGCCAGCGCCGCATCGAAATCGAAACCCTCCACGGCATCAGCCACAGGCCTCAGGGATTGCGCCAGGGGATGCCCCGCCAACCGTTCTATCAGCGTACCAAGCTTGTCGCCGGCATCCGAATCGCTGTCTTCGAGCAGTGATCCGAGAGTTACCAGTTCCGCCTTGAGTTCTTCGGCGGGAATCGCTGGTGCGGGCGCGATTGGTGTTGCAGCCGCCGAAACGGCACCGACGCTTTGCAGGACGGCAATAACCGGATCGAGTTCATCCAGCACTTTTCTCAACAAGGTTTCGATCTCGGTGGAAGGGCGACCTTCCTTGCAGGCTTGTTCGAGTTCCCCCGCTGCAGCTTGCACGCCCTTGGCGCCAATATTGCCGGCAGTGCCCTTGAGCGTATGCGCAGCCCGGGTACATGCCGTGGGATCGGGATCCATTCTCGCGGTGGCGAACAGGTCGGCAAACTGGCCCTGGCTGTCGCGGAACTTGACCAGCATGCGCGTATAGAGCTTCTCGTTGTCCATGGTCGTCGCCATGCCGGCCTTGACATCGATCCCCGGCAGGGGCGGCAGGCCGCCGATCGGCTGCGGCGCGTCGACTGGCGGGGTCGTGTTCTCCATGGCATTGCCGCCATCTGCGCCACCAGCTGTTGCGCTGTTCGGCTTGATCCATTTGGCAATCGTCGCAAACATCTCGGCGACATTGAGCGGCTTGGCGATGTGGTCCCACATGCCGGCCTCGATCACTTTCTCGCGATCGCCGGCCATGGCGTTGGCCGTCATGGCAATGATCGGCAATGTCGCAAAGACAGGGTTCTTGCGGATCTCGCGCGTCGCCGTGTAGCCGTCCATCACCGGCATCTGGCAATCCATCAGCACGCCGTCGAAGCGTGCGTCCCTGGTCAGGATGTCGAGCGCCTCCTGGCCGTTGTTGGCGACCACCACTTCCATCCCAGCCTGGCCGAGCAGTTCGGTCGCCAGTTCCTGATTCATGTCGTTGTCTTCAACCAGCAGCACCCGCGTTCCATTGAGCTTGGCCATCGCCTCCGCATAGTCGTCGGCTTTCTCGTTGGCACGGGTCTCGGTGACAAAACCCCGTCCGAGCACTTCACCGATGGCTTCGAGCAAAGTCGAAGCAGTGACCGGCTTGGTCAGCACCGTCTTGAGCACCACGCCGCGCTGTTCAGCGGAGCCGAGCGCTTCCTCCCGGCCGTAGGCGGTCACCATGATGACGGCGGGCGTCTTGGTCAGGTGACCGTCCTGCAGGTGCTGCACGGTTTCGACGCCATCCATACCCGGCATCTTCCAGTCCATCAGCACCAGGTCGTAGGGCAGTTCCTTCTTCTCCGCCGCGGCGATCATCTCCAGGGCCTGACGTCCATCCCAGGCGGCATCGACCTCGAGGCCGAAGGTTTTGGCCATGGTAGACAGAATCTCGCGTGCCGAGGCGTTGTCGTCCACCACCAGCACGCGCACACCGAACAGTTCGTCGGCGCGGAACATACGCCGCGGCATGGGATCCTTCTGCAGACCGAACTTGGCGTGGAAGTGGAAACTCGAGCCTTTGCCCGCTTCGCTTTCCACCCAGATGCGCCCCTGCATTAACTCGACCAGGTTCTTCGAAATCGCCAGCCCCAGGCCGGTACCGCCATACTTTCGGGTGGTCGAGGCATCGGCCTGGCTGAAGCTCTGGAACATCTTGCCGCATTGCTCCGGTGTCATGCCGATGCCGGTATCGCGCACCCAGAAATGCAACTCAGTTTCGTCACTCTCACTGCTCTCGTCCTGCGCCACCTTCTCGACACCGACGACGATCTCCCCCGTTTCGGTGAACTTCACCGCATTGTTGCCCAGGTTGATCAGCACCTGGCCGAGGCGCAACGGATCGCCGACCAGTGCAGTCGGCACGTCCGGTGCAGCATTGAAGAGCAACTCCAGCCCCTTGTCCTCGGTCTTCATGCCGACCAGGTTGGCGAGGTGATCCATCACGTCTTCAAGGCGGAAGTCGATCTTCTCCATCGACATCTTGCCGGCCTCGATCTTGGAGAAGTCGAGAATGTCGTTGATGATGCCGAGCAGGTTTTCGCCGGCACGATGTACCTTCTCGATGTAGTTGCGCTGCTTCTTGTCGAGCTCGGTTTGCAGAGCCAGATGCGACATGCCGATGATGGCGTTCATCGGCGTGCGGATTTCATGGCTCATGTTGGCGAGGAAATCGCTCTTGGCCTTGGTGGCCTCTTCGGCAAGCTGCTTGGATTTGATGATTTCGCGTTCGGCTTCCTTGCGCTCGGTGATGTCGAGCAGCCAGCCCATCACGCCGTGCTCGCCTTCATGCACGAACGGGATAAAGGTCACCAGGAAATCGCGGACCTGCCCGCCCCAGGCCACCAGGCGCATTTCACGGTCGCGCACCGACTTGTTGCGCTCGAGTTCTGTCACAAGTTGCTGGCGGTCTTCCGGATTGACATAGATTTTCTCGGCAGGATCGCCGGCCTTGGCCTCGAACATCTCGGAAAATTCCGGATTGACATAGCGGAAGACACCCTTGGTCGAGAAAGCCACGCACACCGGGCCGTAGTCGAGAATGTTCTGCATCGCGACACGCTGCTCGGCCATCGCCTTCTCGGCGCTCTTGCGTTCCGAAATATCCTGATGAATGCCGACCATCCGCGTGACCTTGCCCTGCTCGTCGCGACTGACCGCCGCACCGACGGCCAGCACCCACTTCGGCTCACCCGACTTGGTCTTCATGCGCATCTCATAGCGATACTCGGGGATCTCGCCGTTGCAATACTTTGTGAACTGGCTCACGGCGTAATCGAAGTCATCCGGATAAACCATGTTGGCCCAGCGCGCCGCCGTCGCACCATAGAGTTCGTCCAGCTCCTGCTTGGTGTAGCCGAGCATTTCCGCCCAGATCTCGTTGGTGATCAGGACATCAGGATTGGCCGACCAGTCCCACAGGCCGAGATTCGCACCCTGCATCGCCGCCGCCAGCCGCTGCTCGCTTTCGACCATGGCCTTTTCTGATTCCTTGCGTTCGGTGATGTCGGTAGCAATGCCGCACATACCGTATACATTCCCCTCGTGATCGATCAAAGGAACCTTAGTCGTCAAGAAGAACCTGGTCGTACCATCTCGCCCCGGGACGGTTTCCTCATAGGTGACGATACGCCGCGTATCCATCGCCTCGCGATCCCTGGCGACAATTCCTTCAGCCACTTCCCTCGGCATCACTTCGAAATCGGTCTTGCCCAGAATCTCCTGCTTGCTGATGCCCGTCGCTTCTTCATAGAAGGTATTGACCAACAGATGGCGACCGTCGACATCCTTCATGAAGATGACCGAACGGATGCTATCAACCAGGGTCGTAATCTGCTGTTGGCTGGTACGCAAAGCAAGCTCAGCCGCTTTGCGCTCGGTGATGTCGCGAAACACCACGACTGAACCAACCAGTGCGCCATCCTTGAATACCGGCGTTGTCGAGTATTCCACCGGGACCGACGATCCGTCCTTGCGCCACAGAACTTCGCTGTCCGCCGTACGCGGCTGGCCATCGACGCTGGTCAAATACATGGAACAGGCTTCGCGCGGAAATTCGCTGTTGTCCGCGTAATGATGATGCACCAGCGCGTGCATCGGCTGGCCGATCAATTCTTCCGCACTAAAGCCCAGCATCGCCGGCGCTGCTGGATTGGCAAATGTCATGCGACCTTCTATGTCGAGGCCGACGATGCCATCCCCAACCGCGCCGAGTATCAATCGGCTGCGCTCCTCAAGACTGGCCAGGTTTTCTTCCGCAAGCTTGCGCTCGGTGATGTCGCGACTGATGCCTAACAGGCCCAGCAACTGTCCCTTGGCGTCATAGAACGGCGCCTTCTGCGTATCGAGCAATACGCGGCGGCCGTCGGCGTAATCGGTCCATTCCTCGCTTGCACGGCTGACCAGGGCATCGAGAATTTCCTGGTCGGCATTGCGCACGCTGAAAGCGGTTTCCGGCGGCAAGATGTCGTAGTCGATGCGCCCCACGACTTCCTCCACGGATTTTCCGATCTGTTCGGCAAACGCCTTGTTGCAGCCCAGATAGGTTCCCTCGGGGTTCTTGTAATAGATCGGATCGGGAATCGAATCGATCAGGGCGCTCATGGTGGCGCGCTGGCGTTCGATTTCGTCGCGGGTCCGGCGCTTCTCTGTGATGTCGCGCACCGAGGCGCAGACACAGATGCCGCGGTTGCCCAGCGCCGGCAAGCGCGACAAGCCGACCTCGACCGGAAACTCGGAACCGTCCTTGCGCACGCCGCGCAATTCGAGACTGACGCGCGTCGCCTTGTCGTTGTGGATGAAGCCGTTGCGCCAGCCGACATGCTGCTCGCGGATCTCCGGCGGCACCAGAACTTCGATCAGGTTGCCCGAGAGTTCGCCGCCGGCATAGCCGAACATCGCTTCGACCTGCGGATTGGCGAGGATGATCGCACCCTGGTCATTCGTGACCAGCATGCCGTCGGGCGCCGATTCGATGATGCCGCGGTACCATTCTTCCGTGGCCTTGATTTCCCGCTGCTGCGCTTCCATTTCCACGGTCTGCTCTTCGAGCCTGGCCGCCTGGCGCTCCATGTTTTCGGCCTGGCGCTGCGTCTCTTCCAGCAACATCTGCGTCCTGGTGTTGCGCTCGATGATCTCCAGGCTCATCGCCAGCATGGGCATCAAGCCGTCGATCAGGGCTTGCTCGTTGACGTCGAAAGGCTTGAAGGTAGCGAGCTCAACGACCGCCAGCAGCTTGTCGTTGCGGATCACCGGCAAGGCCAGGATGGCGCGTGGCGGCGCCGCACCGAGGCTTGAATTGATGGTGATGTAGTCGGCCGGCGGCTCGGTGATGACGATCGGTGCCTTCTCCATCGCGCATTGACCAACCAATCCTTCGCCGATCGAGAAGAACTGATGGAGGTCCTTGCGCTCCTGATAGGCATAACTGCCAAGCAGACGCAGGCGGCGCTGCTCTTCCTGATAGATGTAGAACACGCCGTGGCCCACTTGCAGCAGCGGTGCCAGTCCGGACAGGAACTTGCGCGAGAGTTCGGTGAAGCTGGTCGCTGACTGCAAGTCTGCCGCGATCTCGGTCTGATGGGTCTTGACCCAGCGCTGCGCTTCCATCTTCCGCGCTTCGGCCTGCAGCACGGTAATGGAACGCGCCAGCCCGCCGATGTCGTTGGGGTAGTCCGTATGCGGCACAACCTGATCGAGCTTGCCGACAGCAAGCTGCTTGACGGCGGCGCGCACGCGCTGACTGGGCAGCAGGATCGAGCGGCCAACCAGGATGCCCATCAGTATGCCGAGGGCCAGGCCGCCACCGAGCAGCAGCAGCAACACTTGTGCGCTATGCTCTGCGAAACGCAGCGATTCCTCTGTTGCAACCTTGGCCGCTGCTTCCTTGATGTTGACGACCTGTTCCAGCGCCTCGTTCGCGGCAAGACCGGAATCCTGAAAAGCCTTGCTAGAAACCAACGCACGCGCTTCGGAGAGTCTTTCCTCGGGGAGCAACATGAGCACCGCGTCGACATCCCGGCTATACGCGGCGAACGCTGTTTCGAAACGCGCGAGGCTTTTCCTGTTTTCCTCCTTGACGATGCGTTGGCGAAGTTCCGAGATTTCCTTGGTGATATTGCTGCGCGCCACCGCCAGTTGCTTCAGCGCCGCCTGGCGGCTGGCATCATCGGAGGCTAGGATGGCCTGGCGCAGCGTCCGTCCGATCACGGCATAGTTAAACTGCGCGTCCTTGGCGTTGGCAACGCCCAACATTTCCGTCTCGTAGAGCGCATGGATATTGGCGTTCAGCACGCGCTGGCCGTAATGCCCATGCAAGGCAAGCCCAGCGGCAAGGGCCAGCAGCACCGCGCCGCCCCAGGTCAGTTTGTGTACCAGCCGACGCCGTTCCAGCCAGGTGATGAGGAACTTCATGGTTGTCCCTCCCTATTGCGACCTTCCAGCGCCCGTCGCGCCTGCTCGGCATCTTCAGCCAGGCTCATGGCGGCGATGCGCTCCCGCTGCAAGCGCTGCTGCGCCTCGTCGGCACGGCGCTGCGCCAGCGACATGGTGGTCACCATGCGCGCAAATCCGGTCAGGAAGCCGAGGATGAACGGCAAGCGCTGCTCATCCATCACCGGCGCTTCGTTGACAGCCTGCAGGTATTCCGCCTCGGGATAGCCGAAGCGCCTGGCCTGCTCGGCGAAGAAAACCAGGTTGGGTGGGCCGAGATGAAACTGGCCGATGAAAACATTGGCCAGATGCTGGCCTTCGACGACGATCGGGGAAGCGCAATCGGTCATGCCGTTCTTGCACTTGTACATCGTGTATGCGCTGCCGTCCTTCAGCTTGAGCGCCAGTTCGGTATCGCTCTCGATGCAGAGCGCACAGGAATCCGGATTGACGCGATGAAAATCGGTACAGGCACGCTGCCACCGCGACGAGGCCAGCACCTTGCCATCCAGGTCGATGATGGCTGCTGCCACACCGACAGCCTCGCAAAAGTTGGAGAACAGCACTTGCAATTCGGCCAGATCGACCAGTTCTTCGAGGATCAGCTTGCGTTGCTCGGGCCGCGAATCTTCCCCTACCGCCGGGACATTGTCTTCGCTGGACGCATCTTCCGCCGCCAGTCCCGGGAAGGGCAGCGCCTGCCCCGCCTTGAGCGCCAATGCGTTGGCCAGTCGCTTGAGCTCGACAATCCGCTGTTCGCGTCCCTGCGCCAGCGTGTTGAACCGTTCCGCATTCGCCAGCCGCTGCAGATCGCGTTCTGCCGCCTGATTCGCCACCGCCATGGCTTCCGCCTGCCGGTTGCGTCGCAGGACTTCCAGGTTGAGCGCCACCAGCGGCAGCAGTTCATCAAGCAGGCTCCTGTCGTTCTCGTCGAGCGCCCGCAGCGCGGCCACTTCAATCGCGCCCAACACCACGCCATTGTGTTCGATCGGCAGAATCACCACGCTGCGCGGTGCGGCGGCACCCAGTCCCGAGGTAATGCGCCAATAGGTCTCCGGTGGTGTGTCGAGGAAGATGGCCTTGCCTTCCGCTGCACATTGTCCGAGCAGACCCTCACCCAGCGCTAAGACTTTCGGAAGGTCGGCCGGACCACCGTAGCCTGCCGCCAGCGACAAATGCTGGGTTGATGCGTCATCCACCACATACACGGCGCCGCGCAACACACCGAGCAGACGGTGCGCTTCCTCAAGCAGCACCTGGGCCAATTCGGCGACTGTCTTTGCCTGCTGCAGGCGCATCGATGCCGTGGCCAGGTCGGTCTTGCGCTGCGCCAAAGTCTGCTGCTGCTGCGCATGCATCTGCAACTGCTGCGCGGCACTGGTCTGGGCATGGTGGCCGCGCAGCATCAGCAGGAACAGCGCACCGATCAGCAGCACCGCCGCACCGCTGGATGCGCCGATCCAGACACGATCGGCAGCCGGAACGGTGCGGGTCAGGTCTTCGATGAGGATCAGCGACCAGTCCCCATAGGGATCGTTCCAGGCGACCGCGGACCGAGCCACGGCATGGCGCCGTTCCTGATAGCTGATCACGCCTGGAACAATGGAAAAGGGCAGCTTGGCGACGTCCTGCTTCTCGAAAAGATTGCCGAACTGCTTCAGCTCGCGGATCGCCTTGATGCGATCGGCAGTGGGTTCTCCGGCCAGCTTGCCGATCCATTCTTCCTGGCTGGCAGCGAAAACCACTCCCTGCGGTGAAAGCAGCAGGGCAACTTCGGTGTCACCCTTGAGCAGGTTGTCCACCTTCGCCAGGCCGCTGCGGATCACCATGGCGCCGGTCGCTGCCGAGGCCTTGGTCTTGCCTGCATAGACCGGCGCTGAAAAATAGATCGCGCGGCGTCCCGTGGTCAGGCTGATCGCCGCATAGACATTCTCGATCCCCTGCAGGGCCATCAGGTAATAGGGACGGAACTTGACGTTGAGCCCGGTCGAGGACTTGCCCGTGCTGTCCCAGGAAGACTTGACGATGCCATCCTCGCCGACGACGAAAGTGCCTTCGGCGCCATAGGAATTACCGACGCTTTGCATCATTTCGGCAATGCGCGGACTGTTGGGCGCAAGTTGATTGGTGCTCTCGCTCTTGATCTCGGCATCCGACAGGCCAAGGATGGACATGGCGCCCATCATGATGCCGTTCAATGTCTGTGACATCAGTTCGACGCTGCGCCGTTCGGCCTCGGTCTGCAACTGGGCGAGACGTTCGCGCTCACCAGCCAGTCGTGCCAGCTCGCTGGCGCCAATGCCGACGACGGTTGCAGCCAGCGCAACCAGAATCCAGGCCAGACGCGCATGGACAACAACAAATTGGGCGATCCGGTTCATGCCGCCACCTCGATTCCGCGTTCGTCGGCAGCCGCTTTCAGCGCCGCCAGGGCAGCCTCAAAATCAAAACTGCGCACCGCATCGTCGATCTGGCGGAAACGCGCCGGGAAGGCAGCGTTGAGCAGGTTGGCCTGGCTGTCGAGCAGATCGCCGGCTTCCGAATCGTCGTCGGCCAGCAGTGCGGCAAGCTTGCCGCAAACCTCGCGCAGCGCATCCTGATCGACCGCCACTTGTGCTTTCTCCGCTTCCGCGGGGAGTTGCGCCTGCAATGCCTCTATCAGTTCGGCCAGCGGCGGTTCGAACTGCGCCAACGCGGACTCGATGTCCGCACGCGGCCGCTGTTCCTTCAAGGCGAGCTCCAGGGTTGCCGCGAGTTGCTGCACGCCCGTCGCGCCGATGTTACCGGCCACGCCTTTGGCGGTATGCGCCAGACGCTCGGCCGTGGCCAGATCATCGGCAGCCAGGGCAGCACGAATCTCTGTCGGCACGTTGATTTGCCCGACCACGAATTTCCTCAGCATCGACAGATAGAGCGATTTCTTGCCGAGCACGCGGCGCAAGCCGTTGGCGACATCCAGCCCGGCAATGCCACTCGGCAAGTCGGGATCACCCGCCGGCTTTTCCGCAGCAGTGCCGGCATCTGTTGCCACGGCGCCCTGGCGCGGCTTGATCCACCTCAGCAGCGCCGCCCACAACTCGTCCGGCTCGATCGGCTTGGTGATGAAATCCTGCATGCCGGCCTCCAGGCACTTGTCCTTGTCCTGCTGCATGGCATTCGCAGTCATGGCAACGATGGCCAGGTCTTCGTATCCGGGCAGCTTGCGGATTTCCTGTGTTGCCGTGACACCGTCCATGATCGGCATCTGCATGTCCATCAGCACGATGTCATAGTCCTTCTGCTGCACCTTGTCCACGGCGATCCTGCCGTTGTCGGCGATGTCCACCAGGAAGCCGGCATCCTTGAGCAGTTCGCCCGCCACTTCCTGGTTGAGTTCGTTGTCTTCCACCAGGAGGATTTGCGCACCCTTGATGGTCGCCAGATCTTCCAGCACCTGCGAAGGTGCATCGCCGGCTTCGCGTTTCTGTGTCTGCTCGGCACCGAGCACGCGCATCGCCGTATCGAACAGGACGGACGCGTTGACCGGCTTGATCAGCACGTCCTCGATGCCCGCCTCACTGGCTTCCTTGATGACCTCTTCGCGGCCGTAGGCGGTCACCATGACCAGGTGCGGCGGCGGGGTCAGTCCCAACGACCTGATCTCCTGCGCGGCCTGGATGCCGTCCATGCCCGGCATGCGCCAGTCAATGAAGACGATCTCGTAAGGACTACCGGCGGTTGCCGCCTGGCGTACCGACTCCAGCGCAGCAGCACCCGAATCCGCCTCGGCCACCACAAACGTCATCGATTCCAGCAGGTCGTTGAGGACGGCCCGGGCATTCTCGTTATCGTCGACCACCAGCACGCGGCGGCCGCGCAGGTCGGGCTGCGGCGTGAGATCGCGCTGCTTTTCCTCGCCCAGGCCGAGGCGGACAGTGAACCAGAAGGTGCTGCCCTGGCCATGCACCGATTCGACGCCGACTTCGCCGCCCATGAGCTCAGCGAGCTTCTTCGAGATCGACAACCCCAGACCGGTGCCGCCGAACTTGCGCGTGGTCGAGGTATCCGCCTGAGAAAAGCTCTGGAACAGGCGCCCCGCCTGTTCCGGCGTCAGGCCGATGCCGGTGTCCTTGACGGCGAAGTAGAGCAGCACTTCCTTCTCCATGCGCTGCTGGACTCGGGCGATGATGTCGATCTCGCCTTGCTCGGTGAACTTGACGGCGTTGTTGGCGTAGTTGATGAGAATCTGGCCGAGCCGCAGGGAATCGCCGATGAGGCTGCGCGGCACGTCTATGGCGATGTCGAAAATCAGTTCCAGACCCTTTGCGCTGGTTTTCTCAGTCAGCAGATTGGCAACATTCTCGAGCACTTTCTCGAGATCGAAATCGGCATGTTCGACATTCAGCTTGCCCGCCTCGATCTTGGAGAAGTCGAGGATGTCGTTGATGATGCCGAGCAGGTGCTGGCCGCTACCCTGGATCTTCTTGATGTAGTCGCGCTGGCGCGGCGTCATGCCGGTCTTCAGGGCCAGGTGCGCCATGCCGATGATGGCGTTCATCGGCGTGCGGATCTCATGGCTCATGTTGGCGAGGAAGTCGCTCTTGGCCTTGGCAGCATCCTCGGCGATTTCCTTGGCGCGCAACACCTCGATCTCGGCCTGCCTGATTTCGGTGACATCCTGGGTAACGCCGTACATGACGAGAGGCTTGCCGTTCTCGTCGCGGACCACGTTGCCGATCGCACGAATCCAGGCCACCTTTCCGTCAATCGGACGCTTGTAGCAGTAGGTACAGTCATAGCGCGGCACAGTACCCTCGACTGCAGCGGCGTAATGCGCGCCGGTCGCTTCAGCAACCTCCGGGTCTGCAGCAACAATCCGGCTATACCATTCGTCCGTCAGATGATAGCGATAGCCGGGTTTTGGGTGCTCGCCAAAGATGGCAGCGGCCCGCTCGGAACTGGTGTAGTAATCCGGATCGCTGTAGTCGATCAGCCAGTAACCCGCCTTGGTCAAATCCAGCGCCGATTCGTTCATCATGTTGGCATGCTTGATTTCTGCTTCGATGCGCTTGCGCTCGGTAATATCTTCCAGCATCCATACTGTGCCGCGTGACAGGTCATTCGCATCCACCGCCTTGCCGCTCAGGTGGCACCAGAATATCGTGCCGTCGGCACGAATCAGTTGCTGCTCACGCTGATGGGTGCCACCGCTGCGCAACTGTTCATAGACCGTGCCACCTCCTGCCGCAAAGCCTTCGTCATCCGGATACCAGATGCGGGTAGTCTGATCCAACATCGCTTCGACCGGCCGACCGAACAGGTCGCCTAGTTTTTGGTTGCCTCTGACAATGATCCGATCCCGGATGAAGGCAATTCCAAGCGTCGCGGATTCGAGGATGGCATCCTGTTCCTCGCTGGCCAGGCGCAGAGCATTCGCAGCCTTTTGCCGTTCAGTGACGTCATAGAGCCAGGTCACAATGAACTGGCCATCGGCAAAGTCAGTCAGCGCAGCGTTCAACAATACCGTCAGCAACTCTCCGTCTGCGCGAGATAACTCGGTCTGGAAGTCAGAAACAAAGCCAACCCGATGCAGCTCGTCGATAAAGCGCTGACGTTCCTCGGGATTGCGCCAGAATTCTGCGGTGCGACGCTGGGTCAGTTCTTCCGGTGACAGTCCGAACATTTCGGCCAGGCGCCGGTTCGAGAAAATCGAATGACCGTCTTCGCTGTTGATGGAAACTCCGGCTGGACTGTTCTCCAGAATGCGCCGCAGCCTTTCCCCGCTTTCGCGCATCTCCTGCTCCATGCGCTTGCGCTCGGAGATGTCCTCGAACATCCAGATTGCCGCCCGTTCGTGCCCGGCGAGCGTAATCGCCTGCCCCGAAAGCATGGCAGGAAAAATCGAGCCGTCTTTCTTGGCAAACTCCCACTCGACATGGACATCCTTGCCGGCAGCCAGCAGCGGTCCCACCTTGGCGCCCAGCTCGCGCAGGCTTTCCTCCGATGTATAGATAACTCCCGATGGCTGCCCGACTATTTCGTCGATACTGCGGCCGAGAAAATCGGCAACCCGCCGATTGGCGCGCACCATGATTCCGTCTGCGGTATAGATGATGCCCTGGGGCGCGTGGTCGAAAATAGTCTGCTGCTCGTCGAGCAGCTTCTTAATTTCACCTTGCTGGGTCGCCAGCGCCTGCGCCTGCTCCTGCGTGGCCTTGAGCAAAGTTTGCGTGCGCTCGTTGCGCTCGATGATTTCCATGCGCATTGCCAGCACCGGCAGGATGTCCTCGATGATGGCGCGATCCGCCTGAGTGAACGGCTGCAATCCAGCCAACTCGACGACACCGAACAATTCCTGGTTGCCGAGGACGGGCAGCAGCAAGATCGCCTGCACCGGAATCGCCGCCAGCGCCGTCTGGGCGCCCAGGTAGTCGGCGGGGGGATTCTCGATCAGGATCGCCCGACGCTCTCGTGCACATTCGCCAACCAGTCCCTCCCCCAGGACGATGCCATCCTGCAATTTGACGTCGCCCTGCTGCGCAAATCCGCCGCAAACTTGCAGGATTCCGTTTTCCTTGTCGAACCGATAGAAGCTCGCACGACCAATCTGCAAGGCTGGTGCCAGTTTTCCGAACAACGCAAGGGAAAGCCGTCCAAGATCCTCTGGAATTTGCAGATCCGCGGCAATGCTGGCAGCCAAGTTCGAGACGTAACTTTCCTGGTCGCGTGTACGGACAAGCGTCAGCAGCTGTTTCAGCGCGTCGACCACTTCGCCAACTTCGTCGCGCCAGCGTGCAACCGGCAGGTCGACCTTATTTTCTCCCGCGGCAAGTTGACGCAAGGCTTTGTTCAATTGTCCCAGCGGTCGCGACATACGGAACCGCACCAAGAGGAAAGTACCCAGCACCGACAGGGCGACCAACAGCGCCAGCCATTGGCTGATTTGCAGGGACCGTTTGCTCTCCTGGCCGATCTCCTTGGTGCGGACCGCAATCTTGTTCAGTGCCGCCGCACGCAAATCGAGGATGACGTTCATCTGCGGCACGTAGGGCTTGGCGAATTCCGCTGCCGTCATGTTGTAGTCACCGCTGGAGCGACCAACTTCCTCCATGTGCCGGATCAGCGGCAGGCCCTTGCCGAAGAATTCCGCATCGATCACGGCCAGCGCAGCTTTCAGCTCCTGGGGGGATTCGGTCTTGTCCAGAAACAGGCGCAATTGATGATCGAGCGACTGGAGCGCACCCATCAGGCGTTCGATGAGCGCAAGTTCCTCATAGGTCAGCGGTCGGCGAGCGACGAATGGCGCAGTGAAGACCGACCCCAGCTGCCCGGCGCAATCGCGCATTTCGGTGGCCAGTCTTGCAATCATGACTAAATTGATCAAGGCCGGATCAGAACGCGCCATCACGTTTTCGATCACATTCAAACCCGGCGCAATCAAAGGAATTACATCGATCATGGCATTCACCGCAGCCTTGACCTCCGAATCCTTGCGCTCATCGCGCGGCTGTTTGGCGATCTCGTCGATCTGCCCGCGCGCCTTGGCTAATTGCCGGCCGGCATTGGCGAAGGCTTCGACGATCGTCCGCACCTGGGCCGGCTGAAGTTCGGTAGCGCCGCTCAGTGTGGATTCGGTCTCGCGCAGAGCGGCATCAGTGACGTCACGCGCTCCCGCCAGCGCCTTGATGCGCTCCGACGGCAAGGGAAGTTCACTGCCGAGCACACCGTTGGCGGGTCCGCGTTCGGCAGAAATCCTGGACGCGGCATTGAGGGCCTGCGCCATCAATTGTGCGGCCGCCATCCCGGATTGCACATTGGCTTGCCGCTCCAGATTGGCGCTCACGGCGCGCACGCCGAGCACGGTGCTCGCCAACGCCACCAAGCCCATGCCGAGACTGACTAAGGTAGATAAGCGCATCGGTGACGTCCGTTACCTGGTTGTAGGATGAAGGCGATAATTTTTATACCCGTGCGACACGTTCAGTTGTGTACCGTCTTGGCACGGTTCTGCTGATCGCGAATGAAGGCACCCAGTTCCTTGTCGGTGTGGAGGATGTGATCGGTGAGCCAGTTGCTCAGAAAAGATTCCAGGTCGGCCTTCGCTATTCTCTGGCCGGCATCGATCTGCGCCTTGACGGCGACCACTTTCTCGGCAAAGGCCCGGTGCGCCCTGATGTGCTCGGCAGCCGGTGCGGCACGATGCTGAGCGTAGCCGTGTTCCGCCATCAGTTTTTCCTCGGTCTGAAAGTGGTAGCCGGCATAACTCAGAAGTCCCTGCACGATGCGCGCCACATCGGACAAGGGGCTGTGATCGGTCAATTGGGTGCTGGCCTGGTTAAGCATTTTGATCAACTCGCGATGCTGGTCGTCGATGATCGCCACGCCCGTGGCAAAGTCCGGGCGCCAGGCCAGCGGCGGCTTGATCTCTGGTTGATTCATGCCATGCTCCTTCCGGTTTAAGATCGACTGCAGCTTGTCAGTCAGGCTGTCTTACCCGCGATCTGCTCCAGTTGTTTTGCCTTGGCGGCAATCACTTGGTCCGAGTCGGTAAAGCGAGCGGCAATTTCCTTGAACTGATCGGTGATGGCCAGGAAAGCATCGGTGATGTCGGGATCGAAATGCGTACCCTTGCTTGTGCTGATGATCTCGATGGCTTTCTCGTGCGGCATGCCTTCCTTGTACACGCGCCGGCTGATTAGAGCGTCATACACGTCGGCCACCGCCATGAGTCGCGCCGAGATCGGAATCATGTCGCCCGCCAAGCCCTGGGGGTAGCCGCTCCCGTCCCATTTTTCCTGGTGATACAGCGCGATTTCCTTGGCGCAGGCCAGGAAGGCCACCTCCATGCCGAGCTGTTCCTCGGCGTGCTCGATGGCATTCTTGCCCAGCGTGGTGTGGGTCTTCATGATTTCGAATTCTTCCGGATCGAACTTTCCCGGCTTGAGCAGGATGCGGTCGGGAATACCGACCTTGCCGATGTCATGGAGCGGCGCCGACTTGAACAACAGCTCGATCTGGTGCGGTGTCAGGTAGGCGGCAAAACGGGGATGGCCCTGCAGTTTCTCGGCCAGCGCCTTGATGTAGAACTGGGTGCGGCGGATGTGGTTGCCGGTGTCGTTGTCGCGCGTTTCCGCCAGCGAGGCCATGGCCAGGATGGTGACGTCCTGGATCGCCATGACTTCGCGTGTGCGCTTGCCCACCTCTTGTTCGAGATAGACATTCTTGTCCCGCAGAAAATCCGCGCTGGCCTTGATGTGCAACTGGGTCTTGACGCGCGCCAGCACGATGGGCGGGGAGATCGGCTTGGTGATGTAATCGGCCGCACCCATCTCCAGCCCCTTCTTCTCATCCTCGGTGCCGCTCATGGCGGTGAGGAAGATGATCGGAATGTCGCGGGTCGCCGCGTCATCCTTGAGTTCCTTGCAGACATCGTAGCCGGAAAGGCCAGGCATCATGATGTCGAGCAGGATCAGGTCGGGCGGGCTGTCGCCGCGCACAATCTTGAGTGCCTTTTCGCCATTGTTGGCGACCTTGACCTTGTAGAGGTCCTTGAGCAGGCCGGACATCAGCGACAGATTGTCCGGCGTGTCGTCGACCACCAGAACGGTGGCTTTTTCCGTGAAGTCGAGTGCTTCGAGCATGGCCAATATCCCCCTGAGTCCCGCGCGGACTGGGGCTATTCTAAATGATTAAAGTCTTCTCAGGCCTTGCCGCTGGGCCCGCGACAGCCGATTCTTTGATCTAGGACAAGAGGAAGAAATTCGCCGTGCGCTGCGCCAACTTGTCGATCGAGAGCTTGCCGTCTGGGCGATACCACTGCGCGGTCCAGTTGATCGAACCAATGATCAGCAGGCGCGCCAGGCTTGAGTCGTCGGCGATGAGTCCGGCACGTTTCAGGTCGGTCAGCGTCTTCTGCCAGATCTTCTCGTAGCGATCCTTGCTCGCGACAATCTCGGCGCGTGATTCGGGACTCAGCGAGCGCCATTCATGCAGCAGCACCGGCGCGAAATCTCCGCCGCTCACGAGGATGGTGTCCAGATGTGCGCGGATCAGGGCATGAAAAGTTTTGCGCGGGGGCAGGTGCTGCGCCAATACCGCTTCGATGGCGGCCAGGGCGGATTGCATGCCTTCAAGCACCACCGTCTTGAGCATGTCTTCTTTGCTCTTGAAATGGTAGAAGGGCGAACCGGAACGCATGCCAACCGCGGCGGCAATGTCACGG